>Ga0123357_10000832_pt1 | contig 31334 bp, 17 predicted proteins | sample TergutEmb28metaG_FD_89873 | JGI IMG/M metagenome (GOLD analysis project Ga0123357, IMG submission 89873) | Embiratermes neotenicus P4 segment gut microbial communities from Petit-Saut dam, French Guiana - Emb289 P4 | ecosystem: Host-associated > Arthropoda: Insects > Digestive system > Gut ...
TTTAATATGTATTTGGTAATCAATAAGTGTGTAACAGCTGTCAAAGTTTCAAACTTCTCTGGCCATTATCTCCGTAACCGTTCAACTTTGGATATAGGTGTTTTGGGTTATATCGGTATACTTAAACATAAGGAACACTCTCCCGAAGTCTGGCACATTCCTCCTGGGACACCCTGTATATACACACACACATATAAACATATGTCATGTGAGGGCTTTGCATTTTATAGCTTTTTTCCAACTCTTAACCATACATGACTTAATACAAGTCTCGCTCATGTAACATTTAACAACCACATGACCAGAGAACTACTCTTATGGTAGACTGTTATGCAGTTACTATTTAGACCTACACAGCAAGTACATTATCCTAATTAGAATGTTTGTTTTCTGGAAAAGTAGCCAAGGATATTGAAAAAGCCAAAGAAGAAGTCCTGGGAAAATTAAATTCGCTGAATTTGGAAGCCGAAGAAGAGGGGTTTGATGAAGATGATTTGGATGCCATCTCTGACCATTCCTCTGGTAGTGAGTGTTAGTGAATTTTTCTTCTTATGGTTGGTAATTGAGCAAGGGTTTTTACTGTAAAATCCCAGTGACATGACTGATTTGTGAAACATAAAATTAATTTATCTTGGTGCCAGTTAACTGGTGTAAACAGTGATAAACAGCAGTCCCTTCAAAGTTGTTGTCTTCTGACTGAACTCATTGCTCCACCAATTCTGCCACTTGTCAGAACGGTTTGGAATATTGTTCAGTGGCTATGTGACACTTTGCGTGATCTCTCAACACCGTGAAATCTCTTCCCTTTTGGTTACTTATTGATGCAAGTGAACAAAAATAGGTCAGTAATTTATCGACACAAAGTTGGCGGGACAAAAGTGAGATGTGCTTGATTCTCTGATGAAGAGTTCCAGGTGGACTGGTGCTTTCTTACAGTGCAAGTTCCACCAAAACAAAAAAAGTACAGTTCCACTTTTTCAAGTGGTTTGTGTCAGACATTTTAGAATATCCACATAGAACATGTGGTGTAATACAGGCACATATGGCCTCACATTTCCTAAGTATGCATGTATGTGATTGAATAGTGTGTGGATCCCCTGCAGGATATTTTGGAAAGTAAATCCCCAGTTTGATTTGCTTGTACATGCAAGTAGAACACTGTGAAAATGAAAGAGTTTTAGAATATGGTACTTTGTTTATGCCTTCTGATGAGATACCTCTCACCTCTGCATTCCCATATATAATTTATTCCTTTTTTCTTGCACTTTCAGGTCCAAGCTGATGTTAAGCTATATTAGTCTGGGAGAACATACACTTTGCAGGACCAATATTGACATTGTGGTTTTGTTAAGAGGAGGAGGAGTTCAGAAGACAAATCCAGAGACTTTGAAAGAATTGAAACGAACAATTGGCAAGGGATGTTACAATATTTTATGACTTCCTGCACAGAACAGTGGACAGTGTTGGAGTTACAATGCGTAAATGTATTGACAATGCAGGTGTTGTGTATGGTACATGAAATGGTATAAAATAAAATGTTTATTCTGAAAGGCTTTCAATTTTCATCATTCTTTTGGCATTTGTAAGAATAGCATCAATTTAGGTATTTGCTGTGTAGTACTTGTTTACTATTCATTAACTGCTTTAAGTACACACACACACACACAGTGGGATGTCTGAAACCAAGGGTGATTCATTGTTGGGAGTGTTTGTATTTTACAGCATTAATTAACATTGAAAGATTGTTGTTCTTTTTAGATTGTATACATAAGCAAGTGCTCTGTGGAGAGCTGTTTCCAGAATTTTGATCACTGTAAGTGGTTGATCCTAATAAATGCAATCTGATTTATTAGGCACAGTAGTTTTGCTTGAAATGTTTGCAGGCTGTATCATTCTGTGAATGCACTGATATTTTTTGATATCTTCTGGATCAATTTTCTTGAGCTGTGCTGTTGAAGCACCCTAGCATGGTATGTCACGTGCCTGTCTAAGAGAAAATTTTAATCCACAGATCTTGCACTGAGTACTTGTATTTGAATGTATTTCTTTGGACAGCAGAACAGAAATGTGCATGCAGGCACCCCTGCTCTGCATTCAAACCCTGAAGGTAAAGCTTAGCTTACCTGGCAACTGCAGTAGTAAGGAAAAATATGGAGCTTTCCACTTATCATGCTCCCAAGCACAGTAGCAGTAGCTGTGGGCATTTTAGTGCATAAAAGCCTGCACATGTCTGTTATTTTGATTGTTTGCACTCACATTTTACATAAACTGCACCTCCTTCCAGAACAACACAAATTCCAGATAAATCCACTAGCTGGTGTTTCGTGAAAACACCTCCTTGCTTTCCAAGCTAGTGGAAAGAGTTGTTTATGGGTGTACATTTAAAGTGTTGTTACGCTCTGAGATATGGATTTTAACACTTCCCTTAATTTTAAATGTAACATCTCCATATTTTACATCTGTCCAGCACTGAACCTGTCATTCAAAAATTTTCCACTGTCTTGTTCTTGTACTTGGTAATGTTGATTCCCCCCCCCCCCAGAATTTCACTAATCTTTTTCATGATCTGTGCTTTGCAAGTACTGCCAAAGAGTGCTTCTTGTTCAACATGAAACATTTCTCACATATACTGACCACCTGCACTCTATTAGGAAATACCATAGGGTGACTGCTGCATGCTGCAGTGCTTATTGAAGACATGGAAAAAAGTTGGTAGGCTTACTTCAGCAGAAGTAAGCTGATATTCTTTTATGTGACATTAAACTAGGTACCTTTTCTCAGCCTTCATCATCATCATCATCATCATATCTGAATAACAACAGCAACACTAGTAATTATAACAATAATGATAATTTGGAGTCTGCATATATAATGCTGTCATTGTTGGTCACAGTGAATACATCAAGCAAGGCAAAGATAGGTTTACCAGATTTGTGCAAGAATATGACACTGGGAGAGCCAAATACTCTCTGCATAAAGCTAATCTAATAAAACAAAAATATATGAAAAGAGAAGCTGCTGCCCAAAATATAAAGAATTGACATAAGTCCAGCATTGAAAATGAGAAAACAGAAGAACTCGAGAGTCAACCCAAGCATGGACAATTCCACTGGGACCTTGGAAGACCATCAGTAGTTAAGACAAATCCCTTATGTGGTTATGTAGCTCAGATCTAAAGGGAGAAATGGAGAGTTCAATTATAGCAGCCCAAGATCAAGTACTCAATACACATGTACCATCAGAGGAACATCATGACACAAACAACTGACAGTAAATGCAGAATGTGCTGTGAGGCAGAACACATAAAACATACTGTTGTAGGATGCACAGCACTTGCACCATCTGAATACACTAACAGACACAATAGGGTGGCTGGTTACATCCACTGGATATGTAAACATATGGGTTACAGGTAACTGACAGATACTATGAACATATACCTGAAAAGGGCCTGTGGTGCAATGCGGTCCATTGGTTGTATGTCTCTATAATTAGGCCATCCATCACTTTTGGCCTGGCTGTAGAGATGGCTAATGCCAAGAAAAGACTATGCAGAGTACAAAGATTTGCATGTTTAGGGATAATGGGAGCAATGTGCACTAATCCTACTAGTGCTATGGAAGCACTTGCCTCCTACCACTGGAGTTGGTAGTTCAGAGTGAGGCAAGTTCAGCTGCACTTCGTCTCTGGAGTCTGGGATGTTGGTCTTACCTTCACCCGACTTGAGGACATAGTGGCATATTTAATATGGGAGTCAATGTGGATTAAGAGACCAACTAGATGTCACTTAGTATTATATTTATTTCTCCTTTATAGGTTGCTCAACATGTTTTGGGCCATCTTGTGCCCATCTTCAGGAGCTGACGACTTAGTGGTATTTTCAGGTGTGTTGCAGTGCTGTAACAATGGGTAGTGTTATTTCTTGTGGGTCGCTATATTTGTCTGTTTTCATGTTTTGTTAGGTGGGTTGTGTGGTATAGTGGGCTATTGTGGTTGGTAGTTTTAGCTGTAGTGTCTAGGTGTGATCTAATGTGTAGGTTAATTAGGTTTCATACCCGTGGCTGTGTAGGCAGTCAGATCCGGTTGGCTGCTTGTCTGTCCACTGGGAAGCACTTAGCACAACTAACTGTATTGGTGTAGGGTTAGGGCGGGTGGATGGCCAGGTCAAAGAGTGGGTTTGGGCTGCCAGGGGTATGTAATGTAATTAACCTACACCTAGACACTACAGCTAAAACTACCAACCACAATAATCCACTATACCACACAACCCACCTAACAAAACATGGAAACAGACGAACATAATGACCTGCAAATATTAGACATATATGGAAATAATACTACCCATTGTTACAGCACTGCAACACATCTGAAAATACCACTAAGTCGTCAGCTCCTGAAGATGGGCACAAGGTGGCCCGAAACATGTTGAGCAACCTATAAAGGAGAAACAAATATAATACTAAGTGACATCTAGTTGGTCTCTTAATCCACATTGAACTACGATGTATGGTCAACCATACACCAGATTTATTGGGGTCAATGTTATGGGGCCAGCATTTAATCTTGAACCCAAATATAGGATTACTATGTTGACTATAGAAGAGTGGACCAGAGGACCTGGGATCCTCCTGTAGTTAAAGGGCTCATCTGGTTTACATATGGGTACAGGATGAAGGGAGGGACTGGGGCTGGAGTCTATGGGCAATCTGTGGGAAGAAGGCTCAGTAGGAAAGTATGATGTAGTTTTTTAGGCTGAGATAGATGCTATCTTGGCCTGTGCTTGTGAAATTCAAATGATTGTTAGACCAGAGAAATGTGTGAGTATTTGCTCTGACAGCTCTTCTGGTTGCCAAAACAGTGTCTCCATTGGTACGACAGTGCCAAAAGGTGTTGAATGATATTTCTACCTGGCAAGCTGTGGGGCTGTATTGGGTCTGTGGACATACTGGGGTACAAGGGAATGAAATAGCCGAGAAGCTCACTAGAGATGGTTCTGTTCAAAAGTTTGTTGGACCTCAGCCATCCTTGGGGGTCTCTTGACAGGACATAAGAAAGAAAAAACGCTGGATGGATAATCAGCATTTGGTAAGGTGGTGAGGTCCTAGCAGTACTGAGAGACAGGCTCAAGAATTGGTTTTGGGCACTAGTCCAGGTGCAAAGACCAGACTTTTGTCCTTTAATTGGACACAATCCAGGATTGTTATTGGCCTTCTTACTGGACATAATACCCTGAGAAGACATCTTCACTTAAAGGGTCTAGCCAATAGTCCCTTATATAGGAGGTGTGGAGCAGAGCATGAAACCACGACCAACTTTCTGTGTGAGCGTGAAGCTTTGGCTTCACTCGTACATGTACATCTGGGCTCCTTTTCCTTGCATCCAAGGACAATAAGAGTTTAAGTCTGTGGGGCCATCTGGAACTTTAGCAAAGTGACAGGGCTCCCCTGAACTGGTATCAGATTATGGGGCATAAAGGGCCCGTTTTTAAGGCCTATGTACATCGGGACCATAAGGGCTCGAACCCAGTTGCTAATCAACCAATCCATCAATCAATCGATCAATCAATCATGGTAATGAAACTTCACGTTCCATAAAAAGCTGGGAATTTCTTGACTGAGGAACTATAGGCTTCTTAAAAAGGACTGTGCTCCTTAGTTTGGTGTACAAAAAACCTAGATCTACTGGGACTTCATAGTGACTAAGGTGACATTGTTTCCCACCACATTACTACTACATGTGCAAAGAACATATTACTCCCAGAGATGCAGATTTATATTAAGAGTTACTGAAGAAACATGTAACAGTAACATAAAGGGGAATAATAATACTAATGTTTATAAAAAGAGCCAACTACTTGCACTTTATTATGTCTTTTCTAAAATATTTCACATAGAATACCTTAAAAACACATAACCTCAATTAAAATTAAAATTATTCACTCCAACATGTTTCAGTCACCATATGACCATCATCAGGGAGTTTTTTAAAAATATTTCCTAAGCGAAGTTGCTAAAATTTATTTTGCTATTACTTGTCACGAACAAGTAATAGCAAAATAAATTTTAGCAACTTCACTTAGGAAATATTTTTAAAAAACTCCCTGATGATGGTCATATGGTGACTGAAACATGTAGGAGTGAATAATTTTAATTTAGGTTATGTGTTTTTAAGGTATTCTATGTGAAATATTTTAGAAAAGACATAATAAAGTGCAAGTAGTTGGCTCTTTTTATAAACATAGACTTTTGCATGGAAAAATGAAAATAATAATGCTAATGATTTTAAACATTGCTCATATATGTGTCCAGATGGGCCTACCCATCCTCCCATTCCCGGGGATTAAAACAGCTGGGTTGTGAAACTGACCACACACACCAAGTACCAACTATACCTCAACTCCCCCACATGCCTTACCACACTGTCACACATGTACAATTTTGGGACTTGGTTACAGAGCTAAGGAAAGTAACATGAAAAACAATCAATCAAAGTGAACTTTCAAACTGAAAAAAATTTCTTCAATTTTTTAAAAATAATCAAACGCACATTTTCATAAAACCTGATGATTAATCTCTATTCCCATGCCTGTTCATGGATGGTATACTGCATGACAAAAGATTATGTAATTTGAACCAAAGGAGAAAGTGAGGTGCAGTGCTTTCTTACGTGGAAAGAGAGGGCACCTGACAGGTGTGGTCTACTTTTATTTTATGATAGCATATCAAGTACAGTATTTACATAGTACTGAATGCATGTTAGTCGAATGATTACACTGATATATAAAATTTCACTTTTTGTGACTAGCAGAAATGAAATGTGCCAATTCTTATGTAAATTGCGGTGCTGAACACGAAAATCACAATAAAAATACTTCATTAGCTACGGTTTTCGAGCTGTCATCTCTTACCTGTACTACATCATAAGTCAAAGGGTGCGTATAGCGCTAGTGCAATCGGGCCTTCTTCACCTGCCGACTGAACGTCAAATTTGGAGAATCATGCATCAATCCAGCAATAATCAGCAAGCATTGATGGGTTCCATTTCCCTTTGTATCTGCCCTCCATTGCTGCAATGTCCCGGTGGAAACATTCACCGTGCTCGTCACTCAGAACCACAGTTCTCCGGAAAGAACTCCAGATGAGAACTCAGAAAGTGGATTTTCATGGACATACTGCACCCCAGTTTCTGATATGAGCATAGATGTTCTTCCAAAAAATCCTTGTAGTTATCTGCTCTTCTGTATCCTAGGAAGCCTGTAACCACCTCTCGGAAGGCATGCCATGCTCTCTGCTCATCACCCGTAATGATGTGTTACATTACCTCATCACGAAGTGAGCAAATGTCTGGACCGGTGAAAACACCCTCTCATATTTTGGCATCACTAAGCAGGGGGAATTTTTGTTGCAGAAATGCTATACCATTATGATCCATAGCCTTCACAAAATTCTTCATGAGGCCTAATTTGATATGAAGAGGTGGCAACTAAATCCTCGATGACTCAGCCAGTGAATGATGCTTTACATTTTTGTGTCCTGGCTCCAAAATCTTTCTGGCAGGCCATATCCTTTTGACACAGTGATGTGCATTGTCTCTGCTGTCCCACTCACACAAGAAACAAGGAAATTTAGTGTACCCGAGCTGCAGTCCAAGCAAAAGTGCAATGACTTTCAGGTCCGCACAAATGTTCCACTTGTATGTGTCATACTTTATGTATTGCAGTAACTGCTTCACGCTATCATCACTTTCTTTAATTCCAAATGCATGTGCAACAGGAATAGAAGGTAACACATTCCCATTGTGCAGAAGAACAGCTTTAAGACTGACTTTGGAGGAATCTCTGAATAGCCTCCATTCATCTGAGCAGTGGCTCATGTTTAATGCTTTGAACAAGCCATCCACATCTTTGCATGCCACTAGAGTGCCCTCCATGGTGAAGAACTCTTCCAGAATTTTTTGGTGATAACGATACAGTGTTATTTTCAAGCCTTCATCCAAATATTTCCATTGTTTCATTCTGGATGCTAGCAGTTCGGCCCTTACCTTTGGCAGCTCCAAATTGCGTACTAGATCATTCAGTTCATGTTGTGTAAGTTTGTGAGGTGACTCAGATGCTGGACCTTGGAAGTCTGGATCTGTAGGTTCTTCTTTGTGAGGTCCTGTTTTCTCCATGTCTTCCTCTTCCATCTCCAAATTCAAATTGTATTCTTTTGGTGGCTCTGGCACAGGCAAATCTTCCCCATGAGGCACAGGTGTGATGGCAGAGGATATATTTGGATAATCTTCTTCTTTCTGTTCATACCACTTGCCACAGGAGGTGTCAAGCAAAAGTAGCAGTCACTGCTGTGGTTTGAGAGTTCCCTCCACACTGCTGGAACGGCAAACGGCATTGCCGTTCCCTTACAATTTATCCAGCCTTCAAGATGAATTGCACACAATTTGCACACAATGCGTGGCGCCAACTTCATGTCTTGGTCACCCAGTTTACACCCAAAGTACAGATGGTAGGCTTTCTTGATCAGAAGCGTTATAGACCACCTAATGTCACTTCCCCACACACATAACAGAATAGGTCCATACTGCTCACACAAGAGTGAGACATCCTGTCCTACACCTGCGCTTGTACAGACTGAAAGTGAGGCACTGTCTGGCGGCTGTTGCAATGACCTTATCACGTGACCTTACGCTAGTCACAGCATTAGTCACCCGTGATTGTCATTTATGACTCAAACCCTAATTTGAAATCAGAATGCACTGTATGTGAACACAGCCTTCTGTATCTTTGAAACAAGCTAAACAACAATTCTTAACATCATATTCGTGTTCAGTGCCCACAAAAAAGCCATAAAAGGTTTATTTCATCAATGCTAGTTTTTGACTGTTGATCAGTGTTATGAATGACAACAGAGAGGCACATGCGAGAGCATGTCCATCTCTTCACATATACCATAAAAGCATTTTCATCAAAGAACTTGGAGACAAAATGTATATGTTTTAATACAAACTAGTTACCTCCCAAATACAGGTCAGTTGTACCCTGAGGAAGAGATAAAAAATGTAGAACAATGAAAACAGACAATATGGAGAATAATATTAGACCAGTCTGGGTTTGATGCCCAAGAACAAACTGGCCTGAGTTAAATAGGGAAACCTTTGTACTTCCCAGAGCTCAGAAGCAGTGCAGTTGTTTTCTGAAATCACCTTCAAATAGCAAATGCAACTTCTAAAAACGTAGATTTGTATGTGTTCTTCTGTTTCAGCAATTCCAAGTAACCCTATCAGAACAAGCCTTAACAATTCACATGCAAGAAGCTGGGCCTGGCTTCATTAATGTAGTCTGTTAATTGGAATGGAGTTCCATTCTAAATCAAAACATTACTTCTCAAAGCCAAAACTTCCAATCACATGACATTAAGAAAAATGTACAAACTATGAAAATATCTCATACATTACTATTTACTTTAATGAGGCAAAGGTAAAGTTGTCCCTGTGCACACAATGAAGGCACAGGGAGGGGGGGAGAGTGCAAATACAGCTTCACGCCTTCTTAACTGTTGCATAAAAGGGGCATGAATAGTCAGCTAAATGATTTTGGATGTTTTGGAGATGTAAAAAATCTCTAAAATTGCTGGGAATTCCACAACTCTGTACTTGTCCAGTCTATAGCATAGGTGCAGCACCATTTATGCTACCCCTTTGAAGTAGGGCAATGGGAATTACAATTATAAGCCAAAATTTTACATGAAGATGTAGGTGTATATATGTGTGTATATATATATATATATATGAATGTGCAAAATTCTGTTAAAGATTGCTGGTTGCATAGCAATTTAAGAACAAGATGGTACTTTAAGTTTTAGCATACAGCCTTTTAAACGCCTGTTTTCTACTGTGGTCAGCGTACTATTCAATTCAAATGCCCACTGTGGGACAATGTTCTCCCTTTTGGATGAAAAGGGTGTGCACTTAATGGGACAACATCCCCACATCTCCTTTGTCTGTCAAAGTTTAAAATCATGCCAGGAAATTACTGCATTTACACTGAATCACATTATTAGATGCTTATCATTTTCCATCATTGCAAATATTGCATTTCACGAAAAATGCATTACCAAAATAATTTGAACGGTTTTTAACATATATGGGTTATAATTACAAACTTCTTCTTGTTGCTCAATCTTTGGAGTAACAATAATAACTACAATGGGTACAGAAGGACTTTAAAATAATGCTTTCTTTTCTTAATGGGAGACTGCAGTATACTTTTTAGAGAATTGGAAGTAATTATCAAAATATGTAACTTTTTACATTACACAAAAATAGGCCATACTGTACTTTGTAAGCAAATTAAAAATTCTACTTAATGTGCAGTCAGATCATTGACCCAAATATGCTGCCAGTGCTTCCTTCAACCAACATGATACTGAATTCTTTGATTGAAGGACACAGCAGAGAAACATACTCACTGTGCTGGCACACAGTATTCCACATGAAATAAACACAAATTTTCTTGTTCTCCAAAACTGGGAGAGAGAAAAAAAGAAAGACTTAGAAATGCTGAACAAAAAGCAGATCTTGGTAATGTAGAATTTCTTCCCATACTCTTGTTGTGACCTTCAACTATCACGTTGTTGCAAATATCCCATGGTTCATTTTATTTTTTTAAGATGCATATGTTTTACATAACACTCTTTCCGTCACTAAAATTGCCTTACCGTGCATTCATGTCGTCTATTGCTCAGCACTTCATGCTGTTACTGAGGATGGAATGCAGCTGTTGCAATTTCAATAAGGGTATTGTTTTTTTTTTTTTTGGCAGAACCCTGAGATTAGATCAAACTCAATTTTAATCAGTCAAAATTACAATTTCAACAAAGAAAGCATTGACATAAGGCACATAATGCTCAACATCTGCAGATTTTACAGAAATAATTTTTAACATCAGCATACAGTGAATAATTAGCGGCTTTTGACATTTTCAGGTGCAACAATCTTCTTGCTGTACAAGACAAAGCACATTTATTTACAACTGATGCAACAGCTTCTTCCAGACAACAAACCGAGATCCAAAACAGAGATGCAGTCCTAAAATCTATCAGGTTTCAGGGGTACCATTCAAATAAAGAATGCACACCATTTTTTCAACAAGGTATTGAGACATTAAAAATTTATTTTGTAAAAACGATTAATTAATAGCCATTAACATTGGATGGAAATAAAACCTTTAAGAAAACATAATACTCATGTGACTGGAGTAGAAAAAATTAAGGATGCTGCCTGCCAAATCCCTGTCTACAGCTAAATTAAAGGTTATGACTTGCACAAGTCTCTTCAAGTTTGGTATTAACACAGAGTACAGGCATCATCTAGAATATTGTGGTCTTTGATTCATTTAATTTCAAGAAGTTTATATGATGCAAGACTTGCCTTTGGTTGGCTCAACTCTACTCAAGCTTATAAACACAACAGGCATTGTCACCATCGTCCTATTGCTCATGCAATCTTGAGCTCCACTTCATGTTGCTTGGAGCTCATGACCAGAGCAAAGTGGGATGCTAACAACCACCTTACACACTGTAAGGCTCTAAGTACAGTCACTGTGATGGTGGTCATGGGTATATGTTGTCTCAGTCATGTTACATCAGCGATCGTCACGTTAAATGTGGTAGTTGTTGCCACACTTGCAAGTCTATGGGGAGCAGAAAGGACATAACCAGTGGCATGGCTTGTATCCTATGTGAATACTACAGTACATCTGGTGAGACTAGTTTCCTTTTTTTTATCTCTACATACAGATGCAAACCTCTATCAGTCAATGAGTTGATACTTTCTTTAAATTTACTCTTAACAGCCCATGGAAAGTTCTTATAAACTAATGCATATTTGCAACATCTAGAATTTGTTTCTCTTTATACAGACAGAAAATTGCAGTCACACAACAGATTTACAGAGTGAACTAGAGCACAAAGAGGGGCTTCTTGTTGAAAGACCAGAAGTGACAATGCAGACACTGGGCTGTCACTTCCCAACAAACAACCGACAGTGCAGTGTAAAAGACTAGCATCCATTCTTGTTGAGCAGGGCTTCATGCAAGCCCTGCAGCAACTCCACTGTACACTGTACATTGCTCAACAACCCAGTCTAACAAAATGGCTTGCTTAAAGGAGTATTTTCAGATTTACAATATTGATAGTAAAGAACATTCAACAACTTGGTAAACTTTCTTCTTCAGAGCAGAAAATAGTAACAGTAACCACGAGCACCCTGTGACATTTGGTATTGCTCTCAATTCCACTTCTTCCCTCAACATGTCTCCATGTCCAAAGCCCTACCACTCCGCTCCAGACTGGAGGGGAGGGGGGAGCATTGTCCTGTTCACTATTGCCGTGGTTACAAAAGTAATATTAACAGTGTCAACTTCAACATGATGATCCTAGTTGCTAGCAGGAACAAGAATTACACCAAGATAATGTTGATAACAAAACCTCTCGACTGGACGAGAGGAGTAGGGAGGCCTAGTTGGGTTTCATGTACCGCACAGAGCCATTAGCATCCAGTTTACTCCATACATGCTTTCAAAGAAGATTCAACATAAACACTATATCTACTATTGTGTATCCTGGCACTTGACTTTTAAACAAGGGGAGGCAAAAAAGAAAAAAAAAAAAAAGAATCATTTCCACACTGTTCAACATTGCATTCAAACAAGGCTACGGCCTCCCCTTTTAAAAGACACTTGGCATAATGTCATTTCCTTCTCCACCTTCAAGTTATGAACCAAATTATCTTACAATAATTACTTGCATCAAGACCTCAACTCATCTTTCATTGTCTGGCTTAACACCACGCCCACTGCAACTACTGTACCTATTTGTCTTTTGGAAAATTAGTGAATTACACCATTAGTTCTGTTCCACACCACATGAACTTGCACCACACAGGTGACCAGATGGTGCAACGGACAACGCCGCTGGGCGGAGGACTAAATATGCCAGGATGACAACAGCCATGAACCTGGATATATTTGAAAAGAAAGGAAACTGGGGACAGAGATCAGATAATAAGAACTAAAGAGGACAGTGTAAAACTTCACTTTGAATTGGATGTTTCCATCACACAGTTCATTTTTAAGAAAGCTCTTCTTACATTTTGAAGTCTGTTGTCACTAGGCTGTAACGAATGTCACAGGTGGAGCAATGAACTAAATAATAAATACATAACAACCCCACAATGTGAATGCAAGGCGAAATTCTTGGTCTGACTTGTTCCTCTTGGCTGTCATCACACCACCATCACAACCATCACAATTTCCACCACCACTACCACCACCACCACCAACATTATCACCACCACCACCACCAACACCACCACCATCTCTGGCATGTATGATGCCAGGGCAGGGGATGGGCATGTATGGCTTCAGTGGGGCAGGACTGCTGGGACAGGACATGGGCAGGAGGATTACACTGCAGTTTCAGTGTGACTGTGAGATGATAAACGTTCCACATCAATCTCAGGGATTGTTAACTCATCCATGACATTATCTGCATACTCAATGGAAGAAGTCTGGGATAATCGCTTACTAAGAGAAGACTGCTTTCGGAGAACCTCAGCCAGTGTGGCAGTGTCGCCATACCGAGTATCTAGACCCTGACGGAAAGCATTAACTACTCGTATCTGAAAGCAGAAACAAACAAGAAAAACGTACAAAATTAAAAACAATCACAAGGGCAGAAGTATGCTTAAGAAAACATCAACATGCCTGGAATTCTGATTCACACAGAACGATTGCAGTTACCCTGTAGTTTCATGCTGTGGGTCATGGGCCCTACCAGCCTTGCCAATGTGACCATCCAACATCCATCTTAATAAGATATGGGCCCACACTCTTTATCATTGTACCATACAGTGATCAGTTTTAAAGTGCATATGAAAATGGTGCAATGAAGAGCCTGGCTCCATATTTCACAATAGCACCATGTACAATCATCGTACTTCGACTAAGAATATATGGCAGCATGATGAGTAAGAGGCTCAAAATTAATTTACAATATAGATTCTGATGAACGCATTAGCAGATTTTACAAGCCCTTACTTCCTCTCATCTGCAGTATAAAAGGTTCATCAGCATACAACCCTCTCAGCATTTGAACTACCATACAGGGAATAGTTTTCCCACACCTGAACTGTAAATTCTGTACACTGAACATAATCAGAGATAGAATTTATGGTGAAATACACAGACTGCTAGGCTAAGTTTGCACAGAATTTAAACTAATTCCTAAATTTCAGACAAAAAGAGGAACAATGAATTGTTGGTCCATGTTTTTCCCTTATGTATACTTGTCACAAGAAATTTCATCCTGTAACATATTTTGGGATATCAGTGAAAGAAGGTACACACACAATGTGCACAGAACCATCACCTCATAATTACTTACAATTCAACTTAATCAGAGGAAATTAAATTCTTGATACACAACTTTCATTACTTGGAAAGTCATGAATATTAATTTAAATTGTCAGAACCAAAACTTCACCACTTTACCGTTACAAATACTGTAAACAGTGGTAATAAGTCTGAACAAAAATTATTTACCTACACATTATGACAGATGCCTGGAGCACCACACTATCTAGAATTCAGTGCCCATAATTGCACTCCACATTCCACTGTTTCAAAAATCTTTACTTTTATGCACTGTATGTATGTATGTATGTATGTATGTATGTATGTATGTATGTATGTATGTATGTATGTATGTATGTATGTACGTACGTATGTGTATGTATGTATGTATGTATGTATGTATGTATGTATGTATGTATGTATGTATGTATGCATGTATGTATATATGTGTGTATATGTATCTATATACACATATTTGTGACAAGATGACAAAAGAATAATAACATAAAGTGGCTTAAATTCTCAAGTGGGGTTATGAGGATCTTGTTGTGCTCCATTTTCATGACCCAAAAACTTTTTTGAAATGATGCTTCTGTGTCTCCCCACAAATTTACAATCTGATTTTTGTATTAACATTCTTCCACTCCACTAATGCAAAGCATAATGGATTGCTAACACTTGTCCAAACAGAGTTACATTTTCAAATGTGTACTCTACGTTTTTAGTAATAATGAAGAATCACAAATGACACAGTGAAGAAATGAAACAGGGAAGTCAGTGTACCTGTAGTAATTCACAGTTCAAGTTGTGTCTGAATAAAGTATGAAATGTAAAACTGAGTTAAAAGTTTAGAATATGTAAATGCTAATATACTCTCCATGTAACATGAAACATCACTGACTGTAATTAGGAGTTAAAATATATTCAAAGAAATTCCTTTAAAATCCATTACTACCACTGCTGTATGTTACAATGATCTTCGTGTTACATTCTACATCTTGACCCTGCTATGTGTGTGGAATGTCTTTTCTCTAGGCCTACACACTGAAAACGAGGTAACGCTAATTTAACATTCAAGAGTAGTTGGCACATCAAAGCCAGTTTCATTGTAAACAGTCTGTTGTTCATTTGCACTTAACAAACAGTGCACTAAATCAAGCTCAGCTACCAAATGAATATGCCATTCAGCTTTCACTGTTTCTACATTAACATCTTACTGGTACATAACAGAATGAAATTACTGTAACCTGATAATGCTGGGTAAACTGAACACAAACATCATTCTGTGTATATAATGTATACATACGATCAGAACTGCAAGCACATAAAGTTCATGTCAACGAACATCTTGCCTTCTGATTTTGAAATGAAAATCACTTAAAACACTACTCAATACATTTCCAAATTAGATTTGTGATTTTTGTTGTCTTTCAATAACGAGTTCTACTTAACTTACACATTACATCTAACATGAACACTAGAAAGCAGCACATTTCAACAAATTACATTTTGTTAGAAAACAGACACATTCTGGATGTGTTTTATTAAGTCCAGTTTCTACTCACATTTATACATACACACTGCATGCACAAACATCATCATGGCACACATGCATACCAATTACAGTGCTACATTCTCCAACACTTCTCAGATCTGTCACAGGTATGGTAAATGTGCAATTCTAAATGAATTACTACTGTACCAGTACTGTGTTCAAGAACGAGTAACACCAATTATCACAGTGAATCTTACACAGTATTGTGCAGAGTGTTTATCCTACACCTTTCCCAACAGTAGCTGTTGTAGTCCAGTTGAGACTGGTTGGCTGAATGGAACATGACGTCTCAAAGTTATGGATTTCAGACAATAAGTAATATAATACTAAAAGCTGTGTAACTGTAAAAATACAATCCTTGTAAAAAGAAAAGTTTTTTTTTACTAAGGTAGAATACACTTTTTTGTTTTTGCAAAGTAACAGGTGGGATCAAAGATTCAAAAGATTGAGAATCAAGGTTTTAATCCAACTTACCTGATTGTGTTATGTATGTCTACTGTCACTTTTATTTCTGACACTCTTAGAATACAAGCTAATATTTAGATTTCTGCTGTTCAAGTATCAAGAACCTTCAAATGCACCACCGTAAACTATCAGTGCATTTACTCAACATTAATCTGTATTAATTTATGATACTGAAAATACCTTAATTGTAAGGATTTCTTTTACTGCCATATGAATGAAAATCTGAATAATTGTATCCATACACATTTGCATCAATTTTATACTGTGTGTATCCTGTCCAAAATACTGAACACAGTAACAGTTAGTGACCATGAACAGTATCAGACTTTCTACACCGTGTTTATTTCTCCTCTTCATTATTTCTATCCTTGACAATCATTGCCACATGTTCACTACATTTTAAACTGAGCATTTAACAGACAACAAGAATCGTTTTGCAAGATAATGCAAAAGACGACATCCCAAATGACAAGGGTGCTTACAAGCGAAGATGTATAAAATAAAATTGTAGCTAAAGAGTTTGTTGCTCTACCTTAAGGATTTAATTGAAGACCTTTCAGAACTCTCCCATATTAGGGGGCAAGTGGAGAAAGAAAATTATACACACAAGTTTGCAATAGTCGTGGATTCAATTACATGCCTTTCTGCCAGATGAATTAATCTCATCAAGCAATAAATACATTCAGGAAGCTGAACAGTGTCATATTTTCCTTCTGTACTTGCGTATTACAGAAGCAAAATGGTAACTGATCTCCAAATATTTAATGGGTTCACACAGTTCAGATACAAGTCCACAAAAAGTGTTAACTTATGACATGTTTTTCCCTAGACTGGCTCTGTAGTGTACATGGCTACATACAACTATAGTATCAGGATAGGCTGACACAAACTGCCTAACTCTTCAAGTATTTTGAATAAATGTCATTTATTTTTATAGAATATAATCCCAAATGGAAGGCAATAAACCGAATACTCAAGGCACTGTTGACACTGCTAGGGTTCTATGGTCTATGCAGTAGCAATGAGACAGACTACACTAAACATATATTGGTCCACTATCCAAGTCCTGTTGCACAAAATCATAAACAAATACAGATGGATTGGTGGTCATTACAGTAGTACACTTCAGAGCCAAATGAAGGTGAGCAGTCACCATCAAGTTGTATTGAGGCCATAGCCATCTTGGATTACAGATTAAAAGTCCTGTGGGATGTGTACACTATGTCCATTGGTAAACAGGAACTGACATTTTGGAGGAGTATAGTACCCCTCAAACATGGGCAACTGTTTAACAGCAAATAGAGTGTAACATCTTTGAACCTAACACTAATGAAACCTCAAACCTCCCAAACATGTTATTATTGCAGCTGACATTCCTTTTATTTATTACCAAAGTGACTTAAAAAAAAATGATTCCTTAAACTTATTTATAGAACAAAATGGTTGTATTTATGTATGTCACCATTTTGTCATTAATGAAATTACAGAACTACATAGTTTGGTGAATGCTGTTGCATTTTTTTGAAGCTGTTAGTGGCCAGTCTGTTGCACACACAAACTTTTTTTAAATTTTGTGTTATAGAATTTTTTTTGAGTACTGTCTGAAAGCTACAATAAGACTTTGAAATTCCAGCTCACAATGGAACTTGGTTTGAATTTATACATGCTTATGCTAAAAGTAACACAAATCAATATTATTACAGTGGCCATAGTTCTAGTTTTGCTTCCCAAGATCACAATACTCTCTGTTCGCAATAATCTTTTTTTTTTTTTTTTTTAACAAATTTTACAAGATGCATACTGTGTATTTTTATGGTATCTGGAAAGGAAATCTACCATAATTAACATTAATTACAATAAAATGCAAGCTTATTCTGACATGGGCCATATGGATCTTTTACACATTTTAAATACATTTACAGTTTAATGCAAAGAATGTTTATGTCAAGCCTATGAGAAATTCACAATTTTCTTCACTTTCATCACTTCAGTCTTTATTTCACATACGTAATGATCAGTACTTCTAATGGAAAGAAAATTCATACATGAGATTCCCAGTTGTTACCCAAGTGAAAGAAACTTGCATCACAACAAGGAATATGCATATGAAAGACAGTTTAGGATATAATCACGTGACATGCCATGAATGTAATTTACACAGTCATCACATGATGAATGTTGTAATTTCACAGTAATTTATGTAATGCAGGTGTATTAATTACCTAAACAAGGCTCCATATTTTGACAATTTGTTGTATTTAGTCATCATAAGGCACTATGTTTCGCACCAATTTCTAGTGCAAATACTATTATGCTATGTTATTAAGGAAATCAGAAAAAGTTAAACAGGTGCATACATTGCATTAATTCTCACATCAGTACAGCTTAAAATTCATTATAGTTAAAATACTTACAAATGTTATATCTATGTAGAACAAAATATCAGCTATTACAACATTAACACAGTCTTGCATTACATTTTAAGGCCACATTTAGATAACAAATTTTTGTACAGCCAACTACTGTTGTTGTTGTTGTTATTGCTACCATCATCTTGTTTCTCCATAACATGTGAATTCCTTTTGTTATGCTACTCCTGTGTCCTATTATATTGATTAATCTAGGTACATGCCCACATATTTCTGTACATGTAATTACACTTAGATTACATTAGTTGTGATGATGGTATGGATGAAGCTTGGTAACTTGAATGGAGTAACTATTCACTCAGTGCATTTCATGCTGCAGTAGCATCATGACAGCTAATGTTGAGGTGTGCTGTATTTGTACTTCAGGGCGTTTACAGAAATACAGTTCTTGACAATGGTGCAGGCATGCTTTCTCCTGATTAAGGTATGAGCAATTTTGAAATTTAAACGTGTACCATTGATGTGACAAATTCTGCACATCTTTCTCTTCATAGCTTATTTTTACAGTGCCGCAACTACGTGTGTGAACAAGGGCTGCACAAAAGATCCAAGTATGGTCAAAGTGCATAGGTCACATTGTGCCTGCCCTTCTTGTATTCCATCCTACAGTGCTGCAACTGTGAATTAACCCTGCAACACACTGTCAATATGCACCACCCACTTCAAAAATAACCAAAAATTGTATTTTGATCACACATGTGTGTTTATATGCATTCATAAGATTCTCAAAATAGACATATAATTTACTTGTACACCATTAACAAGCTTCATCTTTATAATGGGGAAAGTGAGAGTTTACTGCCATGAAGGGAGTTGAGTTTCAAATATTTGTTACCACAAAATTTGTGCTTTGAAAGTTTAAAGGAAACAGAATATCTTGATAGTTGAATATCGTTATGAGCAGAAAACTATAATTTCTGGGCTTTATTACAAACCTTGTATGGGTGCTAAAGTTTGGGCAGCTCAATTAATCTACTCTCAAAACTTTTTATCACTGCTTCATAAATGCGATTGCAGTGATGTCTTTCAAAGCCTTGGGAGATAATTCCATACTGCTGCAAATTCTGGTCTCTTGAGAGGGATGATGCAATACTTCCAAGCCCAGTCTAATCTGTTTTAAACAGTATGTGGCTTGGTATTATCTTACTGAACAATTACTCCATTTCACAGAATTTTGACTTTTCTAGTAGACTGACCCATACATGTACTGAGTAACAGCAGGAAGGTGTAATTGTACCACAGGGCAGGAACTCAATGTGGATGACCCTAACATCATTCCATACAATGGTCACCATGGCCTTGCTAGCAGAACATTGTCATTTATATTGCTTATATAACACTAATTTACCAATGGGTTGTATGCTTGTGATATATGATTCCTTACCATAAGGGTAGAACATGATATGAATGATTGAAACACTGGGATAAGAAACACTCTGCACTCAAGAGATATGAATTTCAATATACAGATGAATTATGTGTATTACTCAATTCTGATATTGTTAGGGTAGCTAACAGAAGTGTACAACAGTTTGGATACGTAGCATGGAGAGCAAACGTCTCCACAGCTGTCATTAGGAAACATCTTGGAGTGAAGCAAGTTTTAAGATTGAAACAGAGGTGTGAATATGTTGGCAAATTAAACTTTTCATTTCTGTTACATACTACATATTAGTGCTTCACTAATATAAGATAATTCATCCACGTACTGGACCAGAGCCATTATCTGATATCATGTGTGTAAAACTTCATACTTCAAACAACATTCCTGACAGTTTGTTAAATATCAGTTAATATTACCAAGACAGAAGACAAATTCAAAATATATGAAAATAAATTCACTGAACAGAATCTGCACCAACATAAAAGATGGAATTTCTTAATATACCTCACAAACTACATGTTATATAACAATGAATGATAAGGAAGGTCAGCATTTGCGATCTGTTCTAATGTGCATACTGGCCTGAATACTGAGGGGAGGGGAAGACAAAAAGGACAATAAGATCAGCAGTTTCCATGCTGAGGTTCACATGATGGGCTTTGTGAATGTGAAATGTGTTTCATTGGCTTACACTTTTTATACATTACCATTAATATAATTAAATAACAGTACTGTAGGGCTACATATTTATATGAACCAGAGAAATGAACAAGTAACATTTTGTTTGTTTTAATATCTTGGCTGCATCTTTGTTTTGGCATATGCATATCTTTCAACAGAAAATTTTTCTAACCAACAACCCTAAATTTTGTTTCTACAAAGATTATGTAGCAAGTACTGAGAGGTGATTCAATTTGTTGATCTCATTCACACCTCTCTGAAGCAAGGAAGCAATATAAGACAGTGTATTTGGTATTGTGTTGTGCAGTGTAACTCACTAGGTCACGTAAGACTTTTTTCCAAGCACACCTCTTGATTCTGGTTTACACCCAGGCCAGTCAAACTGTGACACTCAAATCAAAAGCCTAGAATTCATTCCACATGTCACTTGTTTAACCTGCTAAATAAATGGGAAACCCTGGTTTAAACTCTGGTCTCTGTCACCATTTATATTAAGAAAATCATACTTTATTTTCAGCTTGTAGGCAATTAAATGCATGCTGGTCAGGACATTATGTCTGAACAGAAACCAAACTGGTTATATTATTCGCAAAAGCCTGTCTAAGGATTGAATTTGAACCAGCTGAATCCAGTCCAGCATTTTACACACAATTTATGTAACATTCATTACAATACCAGGTGCCCACCTACGTCAAGATCTCCTGGGTGGTCAGTGTCCCATTAAGTTATCAAACCAAAAACATGCTGAATTTCTAATTTATTCTACACACCTACAGTCATACTCAATTTCAACATTTGACAGCCTTTATCTCACACATGTTTACCAGATGAAAGAGGTTCAAATATATATGTATATATATGCATTCGAGTGCTTGTTTGTGTGTGTGTGTGTGTGTGTGAGAGAGAGATACAGTGAGACAGAGAGGGAGGAGGGGGAGAGAGTCAGAGAGAGAAGAATTTTATCATCTGAGAAAGGTAATCAGATTTAAGTCTGAAACATTTTTTCTTGCAGTCAAAAGTATCTAAAGCAGTATTTAGACCTGACTGTACAGTTTACTTCATATGGTCCAGTTTGTACTGAAATACAAGTACAGTATTAATGATCAGCACATTCACAAAAACAATAAGCATTTTTCAGTTAGTAATGGATTGCAGATTCTTTATCACCTACCATGGCTCTATGGTGCTGGGTGATCCACATGAATGAACAATAAAGGAAATAACTTAGGAAACTAGCCAAATTTATGTCTTTAAGATCAGATATATGTAAAGTTTTCACTTGACAGCATGATCTGTATATCAACTCTCTATCATTTCCATATATTTCAGTACTACAATGCTCTTCTGAATTCTCTGAAAGACTCACAAACTTAATATACTAAGCACCTGAATTCCATACCGAAGAACTAGCCAGATTTATTTGATCCACATTTTTAGTTTTAACAGTGAAACACATATATCTGAATTTTAATTACTCTTCAACGTTAATAATGAGTTTGTAAATAAGACATAGTGATTACTTCTTGGCATTTAATGTACAATGCAAAATGTTCTAATAATTTTGTAATTCTCAAAATTCATCATAAGCTACATTCCAAAACTGCTAAAACATTTGCCAAGGTGGAAAACAAGATACATTACAGAAGTCCCAAGTGATATCACTTATGTGATACACAGTTCGTGTGGTGGTGAGTACTGGGATTATGGTCTTCTGAAATGTGACACCATAGGTTGGTATATAGGTACCAACATTAAAAAGGAATCTATCAACCAGAAGACCATAATCTTTACATTACAAAAGTCACAAGTGATATGTATTCAGACATTCAATATTCCTTACTCTGAAATTATAATTACACTTCTTAGTAAGCAATATACCATGTTTACCAGAATATAAGGCAAGAAATTTTTGGGGAGCTGCCTGAGAATCACACACAAAGTAGAACAGGTTCTGTATAGGTATTGTGAGGGGGGTGGGGGGGGGGGGGGGGTGTTGTCTTTACTGTTGGATCATCTTCCATTTGAGTAAATACAGTAAAGCAAATTCCAAAAGCTGTGGCAATTTGTGAATACAATTTTTTCTGAGGATACAGTATTTACTGTCTCTCTGTCTTTTATGCCTAGGAATGTTCTAATATTGCATCACAGCTGGTACAGTCCCAGCACTTCATTTATACCTTCTCAGCCATCCTAACAGCAAGCTACCATTTCACTCAAAGACAGCACTTTTGTGGAGATTTAAACATTGCTGACAATAATGCAATGTACATAGGTTTACATGTGAAGTGCCTGATTTTAACCAAATTTGGAATTTCTCGAAATATTTTCGCTGAAGTCCCCAGTATCAAATTTCACACACATCTGTCTGGTAGCAACCACCCTGATACATGCTGACAGATGGACAGACTAACAGTCTGATACCATTTCAGTTGGAAAGAGTGCTTTTATGGCAATTTAATGTTGCCAGCAACCATGCAACATAGTTAAATCTTTAAGCAAAGTGCCTGATTTTAATCAAATTTGGATTTTTTCAACCGGTTCTCACGGAAGTGTTTCAATACATAATTTCATGGAGATCCAACAAGTGGAGCAGCGCTGATGCATGCAGATGGACGGACACAATACAGATAATTAGGCATGTTTTGCGATTATGTGAACATGCTTAAAAGAATCAACTCTATATGCAAGATTGGATTATTTTACATTTCCACAAAAATCATAATGAGTCAACATGTAATTAAATATCAGTTAATAATCAAATGCCACTATGTCAAATACGTGTTTAATCAGAAATCATATGACTAAGCTGCGGCCATGTCTGTAAATACTAACAATGGCAAAGCTGCCAGCTGGTTGACCCTGCAGATGGAGACAGTAGGTTGCTAATCTTATAACAGAATGCATGACATCACAACCCATTAGCAAGCAGTCTTAATAATAACTGCCAAATCCAACAAATATGCTTGCTGGGCCACAGCTAAGCAGCTTAATGAGCCAGCTGGCTATTCCAGCTTTGCAGTTATCAACCTACAGAACCAAGACACTAAGCCAAAAGTTTAGATTTATCAAGATTCACTAATGAAGACCATTTAAGAATATTTAATCAGTCTCCCTTAAACTAAAATAAGTTCAGTGGGACACTGCACCAAAAATTTTTGTACAAATGACCACCTTAAGAAAACCAAAGGCATATGAATCACTTTATATACATGAAAGTAAGAAGCCAATATTCCTCTGTTTCTTTTCAGTAATGAATTATGTAAACAAGAACAGTGTTCATTCTTATTTAGCATGCAGTTCAAGAGTATCTTGCTGAACAGTATCACTTTAGTTAAAGCTTGTCTTATATGACTCACAGCCTAACACTATTTATGTAAATGTGAAGTTGCCACGAAGGTATGTTGGGAAGTGGATGTAGAGCTCTCAATATTCTCAACCCCTTTGAACATATTTAGTTACTGTGTACCAGACCTTTAACAGTATTAAGATAGATACAATGAACTGTACACACACATTTTATATAGAGCACAATTACATAATACAGCAAAATTCCTTTAAGCCAACTTTCCATAATTCAGAAATCCTGATAATCTGTAGCATGTGAGTAGTCTCAAAACAGCAAGTTTTGCTTTGTATCCCACCCCTCAAAAAAAAGTTTCATCAATGAAGCAGGCAGATCTCACTGACATGATCACAATGGTCTCCAAGAGTGTCAGAGTGTCTGTATATCAACTGTTGTGGTATCTACTGACCCCTTGTCTCCTACTTCACCATGTTCTTTAGCTATTTTGACTTCTGACAACAAAGATAAGGGCCCTGATGACCTGAACCAGGAGATACCCAAACAAAATACACCTCTGATTAGTCATACAGCCCAAGTATAGGAACAGCAACACAAGATTACCTGTAAGAACTTCGTCTATATATGTACCACCTGCTAATTGGAAATATTCGAGAATTTGGCACTATCTGGACCTGTGCACATTGCATTAACAGAATTTGTTGTACTAGGTAATTAGCCAATAGTAATTTTCCATTTTACACATGGTTTTCCTGAGAGTAGTTCAGGTAAAGCAAAACATGTCAGAAGGGTTATTTGAATAAATACAGTCTTGTTAAAACCTGTATATGTACAACTGACAGTATCTATTTTAATACTGTCAATTCTCAACCTCAGCATGATACACAGGTGAGTGTGTAGATTATTCTGGAATTACACAGCACTCATTTAAACCTGTAACAGAACTAGTATGTTGTTGATATCTAACGACTTCAGTCATATTCAAAGACAAATATAAAATCAAGTTATTTCTTGTCAGTTCTCATATTGTATGTTTGATTTATTCTCAGCCAGCAGACATGGCAATCTTGACGAACAATTTAATAACACCGTTATGTTGCTGCTGCAGTACCGCATATATTTTTAACCTATTTTGTTAATAAAACACCACCATTAGTTTTTCACTAAGAGGTTAAATACATTTCATGACATTAAATATCAATAAATGTAAATTATAGTTTGAAAATTGGAGACCACATTTTGAGCCCATACCTTGACTTCTCACCCTAAATTTACTCAACTTACACTTCTTTTTCTTTTTTTTTTTTAAGCGCCTACTTGTGGCCACACTGGTTTTATTGTGGACAGGCATTACAGAGCAACAAATATGGAATATGTTAACATACACAGTGCCCACTTAAAAGTAAAATCTGAGGTATGAGCTAGTGCATCTGGCACTGTATTACTCATCTCCAGCAGCACTTCCAATTACAGTGAGTCATTCAGAAGCCCAGTCATACATATCAACAGAAATTACAGACTTACTCTACATGTAATGAATGTAATTTTCTGTTCTTGTTTGGAGTATGACATACAGTGTGATGTGGAAACTTATATAAGGAAGAAACCATATAAAAGGTGTTGTATCAAATTTAGAAGTTGGTTCCTTGTTGCACATTCAATCAATATTTAAATTATAATATGTGTAATTCATATTTTGTAAGCAGTTTTATGACAGGAATATAAATGTCAAAGCCTTGTGAAAACTTTAAATGTCAGTCAATGCAAGCTTTCAATATTTGCCCCAATTTTAAATTTTAAATTGTGCCACAGTATGCAGGTACTTATATTCTTTACTATCTGTGATTAATATAAAGCCACACTAATTAGCAGTTTATAAGCAAGAATTGTACTTCACTTCATTTTGTCAATGAAGTTACGTGCAGTTCTGGTAGAAAGAATTATAAGAAAAGGCCATCCTAATTTTACAATTTCAGCAGATTAGTTACAAAACATAACACAAAATCAAGATGTCTTTGTGGAATTTGTACACTTTTCCTAAGAAGTTAATTTTGTTTCTAAGCAAATAAACTCTTGACATTTTAACAATAAAATGTTGTTGTAGCCATCAGCAATAATGAATTACCAAAAGTGCATGTTACTATTATCTACAACCTATTACTTACGCAGGAATCAAACTAAGCTCTTTAATAAATTTTCACTTTTCTCACATACAAGGTACTGTGTATGGTATGAGGCATGTACAACTGAAAGCCACCATTCAAGGCATTGCTGTGGCCTGCTAAATGGCAGGGCTATATGTTTTACCTGGTAAACACACCAGCAGATACTTGTGTTGAATGGTACAGTTGAGTGGGGAGTATGAAGTATGTATAGTACCACACAGCATGATGTTGGCATACCATATAGTGGATCCGTCCAAGCTGTATAAAAGGGACAATGAGGAACCTCTGCTTCTGGACTTAAAATCATGTATTAACATAATCAATGCAAACCGTTACTGTTAAATGCTTGAAGAGCTGTTTGGCAAGGTTAAGTACAAATATCATGGTAAAGTCACCGACAGCATCAACATGCTGCATGACACTGCAAATCCCCATGTGTTCCACAGAGTGCAGGACAACAGGTGCTCACAACATCCTGAAATCCTGCATATATCCTGGACTGAACACAATGTCACAAACAACCGATATACACTGTCCAACACAGCAGGACTGTAAATTGGCAGTGTTACTTAGAGGATAGAAGAACAAAACACAAGGCACACACTTTATTTAAAAAACACACAAAAAGATTCCTATAATCCACAGCAATAAACACAAACTGTCTTGAAAGAAATTCATTTTATAAACTTATATCCTAAAGTATGAACTGGAGCTGTAAACATAAAAACTTAATACAGCATAAAGGAGTGATGCTAGCATGATATATATATATATATATATACATATCATTTTAATAAATAGCCAAAATTTAGTGAGATCTCACTAACAGAACATTCTGAAATGTACTTGTCTTGTAAACTGTTGTAATATGAAGTGCATGATGAAGTGTTGTGTTGGATGGCGTATTTTGGTTGTTTGTGATACAGAAAAACACAATGCGATGTATCAGAATAAAATCAACACAATGTGATTTTCAAGTCTTAAGCCCATTAAGGTAAGCCATCACAGGCCCTTATATTCATGTTGGATGATGACTGACAGGAGGCTGTGGCAGTGGTTTAGGCAGTAGCCCAAGGAATTCTTTGCCGACAGGATACACTGATTCGCGCGTCAAGACTCCTGTCTAATTGCTGTGGTGATTTTTTTTTTAATACTTTCATCTGTCAACATCCTTGAAACAGATTTCAGTTGCAAGGGCCTCATATTTACATAGCACGCTGTCAAAGCCACTATGAACCATATATATATACAACCGATGACAGCTGCTGCCTCATAGATCACACAGTTTCAAGTTTCACCTTGACAATTCATGCCACATCATCAGCAGAAAGACGTAACAGCTTACTTGCAGACATAAATAATTGAAACTGTTAGAAACTGTTCAAAGACTTGCAAGTTACTGTGTCTAATCTGTATAGAAATTAATTCAAATATAGCATTTAAACATTATACTGAAGAATCACACCACACACCCTATGAAGTGCATGTTACATCTCACAGTACAAGTAAATGAATTGTAAGGCATTCAACCTTCTGCTGCTGTCAGACATACCACTGCTTTAATTCATCTGAATGAAAATGAATCCAGCTGAAGCATCTTTACAAGTTACCAGCTAGGGGAACAAGTATGTTGAAGGAATCAGATTAAATGAATTTGGCAACTTAATTTTTCTCCTCTTACAAACATCGTGAGAATGTATGGTGGCGACAAATCATTAAGAATATCAAGTTAAACATCTTATGCTCAGAACACAGAAGACCAGAGAAACACAAATCAATGTCAGTAGTACAAAATAAACACTACAGTTAGCAATAAATTCATAAACTTAACAGGTCAGTAAAACAAGTAACAAAATGGGTTTAAATTATTTTAAATAAAAAGATAAAACTCATACTTTTTAAACCAAGAACTAATAATCAGTAAATTCTGCAGTATATGGATGTAACATTCTGAAGAAGGAAAAAAAAGGTATATACGTAACCTGAAAATACTCTAGACTGCAATTCTGAGTAACATATGACATTCTGTGAGGTACCAAATTCATTATACTTGAAACGTGGTAACATTGTTTAAGAACCATATTCAGATTAAAGTTGTCAAATTAGTAACATGCTTTCTGATCAAATGGACAGCCAAAATTGAATCCTTTCAAATTAATATTTACTTTAATTTGAATCATTTGTTCTAAAACCCTTAACAAATGACAATAATTACAAAAATAATAAATCACATTCTTTATCTGCAGTAGGAGTACAGTCACAGCTAACTTCATAAAATTCCTTGATGTATGAACAATGACTATTAACTTTTAAGCTGTTATTCAGTACCAAATTAAATATGTTGAAAATACACAAAATTATCCATAGAAAATTTCATTTAACCCCAAAGTTGGGGATAGAATGATAACCCATTTCTGGTGTGCAGTGCTAACTGTTGTTTGAATCATACTGTATTCAAACTTGATAAAAGTAGCAATTATGTTTCTCTTCTGTCTAATTACACGTCATCATGGCATTGCATGAACCCCAATTGCAATCACAATTACTGTAATGCACAAGTGTTTTAAGAATATTACCTTTTACTCCAACACTGTGCAAAAAATAATAATAATAAATTAAAATTAAAAAAATAAAGTAAGTGTGTGTGTGTGTGTGTGTGTGTGTGTGTCCTGTACGTATGGCAAAAAGTTTTACAAAACTCCTGCAGTGGTTAACTTTATTCAGTGGAAAACACAATCAGCATGCATATAGTTTTTATTTTCAACATGAATAAACAAGATAATGAGCAATTATATCATGAGAATCATAATAAAAATCTAACTCATGAAGCAGTAACGTGTGTTAACAAATGTCCTGCAGCTCTCACCATCTCCCTACCTTAACTGAGGTAAACAGCTGAACCAGTCATGGAATTAAATCAGTTATAAAAAGGCGAGGGGGAGGAATGAGTTATAAAATAAAATTTTTTTGCAAATTTTCCAGTGTCTCTCTATGGTTTGAACAGTGAAATAAACAAGGGGTCATACAAATTTCTTATTAGAAATTATGGCAGAAGAAAACCTACTGCTACTGCTTTACTTTACAAATACTAAATGATACATTTGCAAAATATTATTTTCCTAATTATTGTAAATACAGAATAAGAATAAAATTATTCTTTCTGTGAGTGTGTTTATATCTAAAAAACCTATTAAAGTAAAATAAAAACTGTCTGAAGCCAAGACCTGGTGTCTCAGCCACACACACACACACACACACACACACACACACACACACACACACACACACACACACACACTGCTTGCATACATATCTGGGGCTTGTTCAAACATAATTTCACTCAGCATGCTGTTAATGAAGTTCACGCTTTCACAACCCAGATAATAATAAGAAAATCAGGCTTCAAATTATCCACATAATACAATGTACACTGGATTGGGCCACCGAACATAACCAGGGTACTGGATTACACATCTCAATTTGTTTCTCCTTTTCTGTTGTTTGTGTTAGAATTTGTTTGAAATTTCATACAATTTCATGCAATTCTACATGACTTCACACGTGATCATAGCTGAACTGCATTTGTGTTATACATATATGACTTCTGGAAACCAGTTTCACTGTACACTTTTCTCTGGTATTGTTGTATAAATAAATTGTCTGTTACCAAGATGTGGACATTTAATACATTTTTTCAGGCACTTTCTAGTTTCACTGACATTATACTCTGATTCTCATCTCATGACACAAACCATCACTTCTTTGTAAGCAGTATATTATTATTATCATCATCATCCCCACTACTACTACAACTACTACTACTACTACTACTACTACTACTACTACTATTACTAATACTACTACTCCCACTAATATAACTATCATTACTACTAACGGCAACACTAGTACTGCTATTATTGTATTAATAATCACTGTACTTAAATAATACCACTGTACTTGCTATAACACTGAGTTTGTTTCTGCAAGTGATACACTATACATAAGTCAATAGTCAACAACTATGAAAAATTCTCTCTAAAAATGTTTCAAATTGGTATATAATACTTACATACCCATTTTAAAGGTGTGTCTACAGCACCACTACACGCACATGCGTGTACACACACAAACACACACACACACATACACACACACACACACACACACACACACACACACCCTGTTAATTTCTACAAAGTTAAGATACAAGAAAACCATTATTTTCAACTTAGTAGGTTAAGTGCTGTTAAATCCAGTCTTCAGAACACGCAGGACACCAGTTTTCCTCCTCTACCCACCAGGCAATTACCATGAAGCACTTGCACACCGTAGCTGGTCACTATGAATTACACTAACTACTCTACTGCTACAACAGCTGCTTGTCGGATGGTCACTCCAGCTGGCAGTTTTTAAATAAACAAATTATATGGCAGGCAACTGTGTAGTAATGGCAGTGAACAGCAACAAGCAAATGGTACAGAGAACAAAATATTGTTTGCTTTACTTCCTTTACAGAAAATATATAACAAAGCCAGAGATAATAATTGCACAAGTGAACAGAGTGAATGCAGTGGACTTGGTCACACCATAATCTGTTTATTAATTTTAATTTTCTTTTATTTCCACCAGTGGAATACATGTAGCAAGAATGAAAACGAAACAACAACCACCCAATGGGGGGGTAAAAGGAAAACGACAGCGTGCAGTTAGGAGTTGCTCATTAACTCCTGGTTATGTTATCATGAATTTATCAAAAATGTTGATCAAGCACACCCACACGCTGCCTGAATGTAAAACTGAGCCAATGAATGGAACTGAAAAACTCTGAGTCACCATGCCAACACTCCAATAGAATCAACTGTCTGACTCATGCCACAAAACACCAACCGCAACAGACGAATGTGTTGCCTTGCCGCCCATCAAAAGGAAAAAAGAAGAAAGAAAAAA
>Ga0123357_10000833_pt1 | contig 31282 bp, 15 predicted proteins | sample TergutEmb28metaG_FD_89873 | JGI IMG/M metagenome (GOLD analysis project Ga0123357, IMG submission 89873) | Embiratermes neotenicus P4 segment gut microbial communities from Petit-Saut dam, French Guiana - Emb289 P4 | ecosystem: Host-associated > Arthropoda: Insects > Digestive system > Gut ...
AGAAATCTCCATGCGCCGACTCATCCACACCCTCACCACCGACACCACCCAGCCCGCCCAGCCGATCACCACACCACTCCCCATCGCCGCCTGAAACTACACCACATGACGGGACTTGACCGAATCGTGCTTTTTCGGCCTGAGATGGACAGTTCGTGCCCCCCGGACCTTCGCGGGGAGTCATGCCGCAGCTGCGTACCGATTTGCTAGTGGAGTTCGCCCCCGGACCTTCGCGGGGAGTCATGGGGTGGGGAGTGAGAGTGGCGAGTGGGGATGGGGCGCCTACTGCGATGTGGCGGTGGAGATTAAGGCCAGCATATGGATGGGCTAGGGGGGGATGCCCATCCATATGCTGGCTCCGGTGTGCGGGTCTCAGAGTGATGCGTGAAAGGGGGGAGGGTCACACAACACCCTTCTATGAGAGCCGCACTTCTCAGGAAAGACCTGGGAATCGGTGTCAGTATCTGTAACCATGGACGCGCTGGGATTATTCCCAAAATGCTGGGATTTTTTTCCCGTCATCTGAAACACCTTGTCAGAGGGGTACGAAAAATGACGCGACGACATGTGGTCCGGGAATGCGACCGGGCGGCGCGATTTTCGATGCGTGAATGTGATATAAGGTGCGCCGATGAGCGAGATGGGGTGCGTCGATGAGCGACATGGGGCGCGCCGGTGGGCGACATGGGGTACGAGCCTGAGCCAGCCGGGGTACGCCGATGGGCGATCGAGGGCACGATGACGTGCGACCTGGATATGCCAGCGGGCGCCCACGGTGTTCCGTGGACGCCCAATCGGACATGGGTGAGGGGATCAGGCAGCCGCCATGGCGCCCGCATCCTCCTTGGTGGTCTCGGTGGTGTCCTCGTCCGTCACCTCGACGGTGTCCTTGGACGAGTCACAGCACGCGCTGTCGGCCGTTTCGTCCGAGGTGGTGCAGCACGCATCGTCCCCGGCGCCGCCGCAGCACGCGCTGTCAGATTTCTCATCCGACGAGTCGCAGCACGTATCGTCCTCGGAGTCGCAGCACGTATCGTCCGACGGGTCATCGGCGGCCATCTGGGCACGCACCACATCCATGTCGAGGCCGCGCACGTCGTCGATGAGGCGGTTGAACTCACTGGCGGGAAGGGCGCCCGGCTGGGCGTAGACAGGGATGGAATCGCGGAAAGCCACGATGGTCGGGATCGAGCTGATGCCGAGGAATCCGGCCAACTCGACTTCCTTCTCCGTGTTGATCGACGCGAAGGTGATGTCGGGGTTCTTGTCAGCGGCCTTCTCGAAGGTGGGCTTGAACATCCGGCATGGCGGGCACCATTCGGCCCAGAAATCCAGGAACACGATCCCGGGCAACTCGACGACGGACTGGAAGGACTCTTTCGTAACTGTAATCACGGCCATGGGTTCAAATATACCCCAGGGGGTATATTTTGTCGACTTGGGGCAGGTACGGACGGTGGGATCGACGACGCCGGGGGACCCTCATATCGCCCGCAGCAGGACCGGATCCCGTGTACGAGAAGACCACGGCCCCAGACTCCCCCGGCCCGAACACCGAGGCACAAAGCCGTTGGCCCCCAGCGGATGCCGGGGGCCAACGGAATGTCGTGCGGAAACGGACTCAGGCGATGGTGGCCAGAGTCTGCCCCTCTTTGACGATGGTGTTCTCGGTGACGACGGCGGCGAAGACACCGTCGCGGTCGGCCAGGACAGGCATCTCCATCTTCATGGCCTCCAGGATGCCCAGGTTCTGGTCCTTGGTCACGGTGTCGCCGGACGACACCAGCCACTTGGACAAGATGCCGTTCATGGGGGACTTGATGCCACCTTGGATGGCGTCGGCGGCACTCTTGCCGCCCGTACGGACAGGCGCCCCGCCGCCGGAACCCACGAGCGCCGCCGGGAAGCCCAGGCGGATCCACTTGCCGTCCACCTCGAACCACTCACGAATGACGTCTTCGCGCTGGACGCCGAGGGGAAGCGGCTGGGTGAGCTCGCCCAGCCAGGTGCACTCGGTCTCGATCCAGTTGGTGTGGATCGTGAAGTCCTCGGCGGTGGTGGCGGCGAAGCCCGGCTCCAGCAGCACGCGGCGGTGGAAGGGGATCAGCGAGGGGATGCCCTCGATCATGCATTCCTTCATGGCCTGGCGGCCACGGGCGATGGCTTCGTCGCGGGTGTTGCCCCACACGATCACCTTGGCGATCATCGAGTCGAAGTCGGGCCAGATCGTGCCCGTGGACCCGATGCCAGAGTCGACGCGCAGGAAGGGGCCTCCAGGCACGTCGAAGCGGGTCATATGACCAGCTTGCGGCAGGAAGGAGCGACCCGGGTCCTCGGCGTTGATGCGGAACTCGATGGCGTGTCCTTGGGACGGCACGACGTCAGGCAGTTCGTCCAAGCCGTCGCCTTCGGCGATCTTGAACTGCCAGATGACCAGGTCGAGACCGGTGGTACGTTCCGTGATCGGGTGCTCCACCTGGATACGGGTGTTGACTTCGAGGAAGGACAGCAGGCCGTCGGAGCCGAGCATGAACTCCATGGTGCCCACGCCGCGGTACTTGACCGCTTCGCCGATGGCGCGCGAGGCCGCGACTAACCGGTCGAACTGCTCGTCGGTCAGGAAGGGGGCGGGCGCCTCCTCGAGGACCTTCTGGTGGCGGCGCTGCAAGGAGCAGTCACGGGTGCCGGCCACGACGACGCGGCCCTTGCCGTCGCCGATGATCTGGGTCTCGACGTGACGGGGACGATCCACGAAGCGCTCGACATAGCACTCGCCACGACCGAACGCGGAGATCGCCTCGGACACCGCCGACTCGAAGCGCAGCTGCAACTCTTCTGGCTTGTAGACCACCTTCAGTCCACGACCGCCGCCGCCGAAGGCGGCCTTGATGGCGATGGGGTAGCCGTGCTCGTCGGCGAAGGCGCGTACCTCCTCCAGGTCCGCGACCGGGCCAGGCGTACCCGGAACCAGCGGCGCCCCGACCTTCTCAGCGATCTGGCGTGCGGCGACCTTGTCACCCAGCAGGGCGATGTTCTCGGGTGTCGGGCCGATCCAGGTCAGACCGGCGTCCTCGACCGCCTGGGCGAAGTCGGCCCGTTCGGAGAGGAAGCCGTAGCCGGGATGGATGGCGTCGGCGCCGGAAGCCTTGGCCGCGGCCAGGATCTTGTCCTGATCGAGGTACGTCTCAAGGGCGGTACGGCCTTCGAGGCAGTACGCGGAATCGGCGAGATGAACATGGAGAGAGTCTGCGTCGGTGTCGGAATAAACGGCCACTGACTCCAGGCCGTAGGACGCGCAAGCTCGAATGACGCGCACCGCGATTTCTCCGCGGTTTGCGATCAGCACCTTCTTCATTGGGGGGCTCCTTTCAGTGAGGACAACTATAGATGAGATGGGCGACGTTGTGAAAGACGGCTCAGGTGGAAACGACGCGCCGTCGGCGTGGTATCCAGCACTTTCATCCTAGTTGATTCCGACGGGGTATCCCATAATTGTCTGTGAGGGTGCGGGGGTTGGCCCAGGGGTAGGTACGGGGATGGGTACGGGGTACGGTTTCAGGTCGGCCTTCATCCCATCGCGGGCCCGTCATTCGGCAGTGTTCAATATTCACGAGTATTGTCCACATATCATCTGATCAAATATCTGGATGCCTGTCTTTTTGGCGTAGTAAAACCATGGACCTGAACTAATAAAATATGGATATACTAGGAAAAATACCAGGAACCATGGCTATCTTGACATTTATTCGGGCATCTCGTAGATTAGCCCCATTACCAATTGATCGTCACCGTCGACCATCAAGCGGAAAGCTCATGTGACTACAGGGGTGACCTTATGTGGGTTTGGACGACAATTCCAGCGCTGACAGTCCTGCTATCTGGCAGTGGTGGTGTTATTGCTGATTGAAGTCCTCCATGCTGGCCGTCGCGGACTGAAGTAGCCACCCGACATGCGACGCACGGGTCCAGTAGCAGATGAGGCACACGGTGGGGAGGGGCGAGACCGTACGGCCCTCCCCACCACTGACAAACCCATTCCCCGGCGGACCGGCGAGCCCGTCTGTCTCCCCGCAGTGGCGAGCCGATCCGTCGGGGTGGGTGTGTCAGGCGTCCGAACGTGATTGTCCGTGATGACGGCGGGAGTGTGGACCTTGGGGCTTGCGTCATTGGTTCGATGGGCGTGCTTAAGCGCTATGGCGTGTTCCGCAAACGCCACCGCGTGGTTCTCACGTTTCCATGGAATAAATACACTCAATAAACATATTCTACAGCCCTAGACTTCACTGCATAATATTAATATGAGCGCTGCATTCAAGCGCATATAGTCATGAGAAATCTCATGTTGACATAATTACGCGGCAAGTTTAATATTGCATTAAATGATATTGATTCACTTTAAAAGTGAATCGGTACATCTGAGAGACCAGTAACGGCCTTTTGTGGGATGTGATTTCAGTGAAAGAGAGAGTCGGATGAACGATTTCATTATGTGGTTGCCCCTAATTGGGCCAATCTTACTTATCCTGTGGGGCATCGCGATTGTGGTCCTGCTCTTCATCCTCGTCCTCCAGGGGAGGCGGCCGAAGGTGAAGGATGTCCGCGAAGGCGACAAGTCGGCTAGCTAGATGTCAGTATGACCGACGAGGGAGGACCGAGTGAGAACTCGGTCCTCCCTCGTCATGTGGGTTTGGTGGAGGGCGCCATGATCAGGAGTGGGCGATCAGTCGTCCATGAAAACACGGGTCTGGGCGGCTTGGCCTCTCACAAGTCAGCCCACGTCGATCAACCTACGTCCATCAGCCCACGTACTCGAAGTGCCAGGGCTCGTGCGGGCCGGATCCGCCCTCGACGGCCCAGGAGGGGTTGATCCAGCCGAAGGCGGGGGCGTTGGCCTTCATCCATTCGTACTTCGGGGTGCCGTAGTTCCACTCCTTGCCCTCCTCGGTCTCACGGTAGTCGGGCAGGTCGACCGCCGTGCCCCATCCGTGGTTGGAGGTGCCGGGGGTGGCCGCGCCGGAGCCGTAGATGGCCTTCATCTCCACCTGCTCGTCGTAGGTGCGGTACGAGAGGTCGATCGGGATGTCCACGCCCCACACCTGCTTGTACACCGCGTCGAGCTTCATCCACGCCGCCTCGGCGTCGCAACGCAGGAGTTGCTTGGGGTCGTACGGGACCTGGCACAGCGTGGCAGGGTCGAGGTCTCCGTTCTTCCCGGTGTAGACGTGGACGGATTGCACAGCGATGACGGCCGAGCCGAGAGCCTGATTGGAGGACTGGATCGTGTCCGTCTGTTCGTCGAGCGCCTGCCAGGTGGTGGGCGGCTCGGCGCTGTCGATCTGGGCGGCGACTGCGTTCGAGTCAGCGAGTTGGGCGGAGAGCGCGGCCAGTGGCGCCTCGGTGGCCGAGGTGTCGGGCGTGGTGTCGTACACCTCCTGGGCGCTGACGAGGGTCGCATCAAAAGAGCTGCGGGCCGCCTGCTCGGCGTCGCTGGCCGCAGAGACGGCCGCTGAGTTCTTGGCTGATTCCAGCCCGAGGTGCATGTCCTGGATGGCGCGGTCGAGACTGATCAGGCACTGTCGCAAGGTGGTGGCCATGGTCGCGGCCTGGCCCGACGAGACGATCTCGGGGGTGGACGAGGTGTCGGTCTGGTCCGCCATGCCGACCAGTGTCTGCGCCGGGTCGAGCATGGATTGGGCGGCGCCCACCAGCGTGCGGCACTGGGTCGCCTGGTCCTTCACCGCCGTCACCAAGGGGTCGTCGGCGGCGAGCCATGTGGAGGAGTACGTCTGTTGTCCTGCTCCGGCTGACTGGTCAGGCCCTGGCGCGTCGACCCCCGTGTCCTGGCCGATGACCTGGGTGAGGGGCGCCAGGGTCGTCGTCAGGGTGTCGAGGGTGGTCCGGATGGATGTCGCCGTGGCGGGAGCAGCCGTGTCCAGGGGGTGGGGCTCCAGGGTACGGGGTGCGATGACGATCCCCATCGCGACCGCGACGATGACGCACACTGCCATGAGGGCTGCTTCGGCCCCCCATGTGCCATTCTTCTTGGTGTCGACCACGCTGGGTGCCTCGTTTCGCGCTGGTTGGTTCGTGGGGCGGACGTGAGACGCCCGGTAGGAACGGTGATTGACTGGCTGCACCGTCTGGAAATCGATGTTACCACCAGGAGGAGGTCTGGGTGCGGCGGCGGGGAGGACGGGTGATGGGCTGGGGCTCCGGGGGCGAAGAGGGGTCAGCGTGTTACTATGCTGCTATCAACGAGGAGAGTTGAGGTGGTGTGATGGATGATGGTGGCCAAGGGCACGGGAGCCCCAGGCGTACGCGTCGTTGGTGGATCGCCCTGGTGGTCATCGTCGTGGTGGGGATTGGTGGTGCTCTGGCTGTGTATTGGGCGACGCTCGTTCCTCGGGAAACTCTGGCTCCTGTGCCATCCGTGTCCCTGACTCCGTCCCCGGTTGCGACACCGGTTGGGCCGGCGTGTGCCTCGGATGCGACGACGTGGGTGTCCGTCACTCTGGCGACTGACGCGGGTGACATCAATGCGGCTGTGGGTGTCATCTCGTATCGTGTCGACGCGGCTGGTGTTCCAGCGAATGTCCATGCGACGGACGGGTCGCATGTGGTGATCGACGTGTGTGAGCAGATCGCTGATTCCGACCTGACGTGGATGGTGGGGTGGGTGACCCACGCTGGTGACCTCACTTTCCATCAGGTTCTGGCGCAGGCCACGGTGTACTCCCCTGATTTTGTCGTGCCTGGGCCTGGGACTGACTCCTCGGACCTTGATCCCGTTCTAGCTGACAAGCTCGGTTGGCGTCCCACCGCCGATGAGGTGAGTGGGGTTCATTATGGTGATGTGTGTCCGTCTGACGGTGGATGGTTTCAGCGAGACCCTGTGACGGGAACTGGTTTCATCTGCGATTCCGCCCAGCAGGTGGCCGATCTGTTGGGGCCGACACTCGTGGACGGGATGGTGGTCGGGTCGGCGGATGCCGTCGATGCGGCTCACAGTTGGTTGGGGGTATCGAGTATAGCCATCGGGCTCGAACCTCCTCGGGCACATGATTATTGGTCGAGTGCCGATTATTTGATGAGCCAGCCGGGTCCGCGAAACCAGCTCGCCATGGCGCTGGATGGGGTCGTCATCAGCTCGCCCGTATCAAGGATGGACGTGGGGACGAGTCCGATCGCCATAGGGGTGGCGGGTCTGACCGAGAAGGACGCTCCTGCGCTGGCGGCCGTCATCGCGACGTCACAGACTCCGATGACTTTCGACGTGGTGGAGATCACGCATCGTTGATGCTAGCCAGAGTCGGGATGTGGGCTGTCGGGATTCGGACGACTCGACCCATCCGTTCACCTGCGGGATGCCCTGCGGGATGCCCCTATGTGGTTGTGCTGGATGGTCGCCGGGGTGAGGGCGTTGAGTGGTCGACTGAATCTGGGTGGCGGGTTGGAGGAGGCGGCGATGCCGATGCCAGGTGGTCCACGTACGTGAGACACAAACAATGAAGTCGCCAACCAAGATGGCTGGCGACTTCATCGCTCCCTCCAGAAAGAGGGGTGGTGCTGTGTGGTATCCACGATCATCCTACGAAGAACGACTGGCAATATCCAATCCGTCGTTGCGGTTGTGTCATCCCGTGAGTTTCGGAGCGGTCGCGCTGGCGTAGAACCGCGTATCGTGCCCCCGCTGCAATGGGTGTCCGCCCGTGGGGGCGCGAACTGTCCGTTTACGCGGGGAAATCAACAGTTCGTGCCCCCACAATTATGGTGGGGGCGCGAATAGTGCTTTTTGGAGCGGAAATGGACTATTCGCGCCCCCGCGGGAACATGTCATGTCGCTGAGCGGTTGTGGGTGGTCGCCGTCACATGGATCATCCCGGGTCACCATCGTCGCGCACCTCATCCGACTCACCCACTCGGGTGGTCACGTACAGATTCGACCCGAAGTCGCCGAGCAACCGCGTGTGCTCATTGTAGTTGCTCCCCTGGAACTGGTTTGCCAAGGGGATCCCGTCCAGGAGGGCCGCGCCGTACCCTTCGTAGGCCTCCACGCAGTCCGTCATCCGGTAGACCCGCTTGGCCACGCCCAGGATCACGCCCTCGGGATTGAGCCGGACGGGGAGCAGGTGCTTGACCAAGCCGCCGAAGCGGCCGATGAAGATTGATTGTGGGCGGGTCGCCAAGCGGTATCGTGAAACAGGATTCAGGCCGTCGATGGGCAGCCGGTCGAAGGGCTCCGCCGCCGACGTCAGCGTCTGGAAGAGGCCGGTCAGCGCCTTGGCGCCGTCGGGGGCGACCACCGTCCAGACCACCGTGGTGGGTTTCGCGCCGCAGTCGCGGTCGGCACGGTGATGCCGCCCGTACTGGAAGGTCCGGCGATGCTGCTTGTAGAACGCGATTTCCTCACGGATCTCGGCGCGTTCCACGCGCGAGAGCATGGCGAGGTCGAGCTCCAGCCCCAGGCAGCCGAAAGCCGCCACGTTGAATCGCGTTGTCAGGGGGGTGTTCCGAAGGGTCTGCTGATGCGGGGAGTCGCTGATGTGGGCGCCCATGGCCGATTGGGGGTACAGGTACGACAATCCCTGTTGGATGGCGAGTCGTTCGACGGGGTCGGTGTCGTCCGACGCCCAGATCTGCGGGGAGAAGCAGAGCATGCCGAGGTCGAACCGGTTGCCGCCCGAGGCGCAGGACTCCAGCAGCACATGGGGGCGGGCCCAGAAGATGCGGCGCAGGATCTCGTACAGCCCCAGGACATAACGATGGAAGAACTCGCCCTGACTGGCCAGTCCCGCACTGAAGCCATCGCTCAAGGGGCGGTTGAAGTCCCATTTCACGTACGTCGCCCGGGTGGAATCGATGACGCGGCCGACCTGTTCGACGATGTGGTCGCGTACCTCGGCCCGGGTGAGGTCGAGGACGAGTTGGTGCCGGCCCTGGGCGGGTGTGCGTCCCGGGGTCGTGACGGCCCAGTCGGGGTGGGCGCGGAAGAGATCGGAGTCCTCGTTGACCATCTCCGGCTCGACCCAGATGCCGAAGTCCAGGCCGAGTCGGCGGATCTGGTCGGCGAAAGCGGGCAGCCCGGCGGGGAACTTGCGACGGTTGACGGTGTAGTCCCCCAGGCCGGCGGTGTCCGAGTCACGCTTGCCGAACCAGCCGTCGTCCAGCACGAACAGTTCGGCGCCGAGGGCTTTGGCCTGCCGGGCCAAGCGGAGCAGCCTGCCGGCTCGGTACGAGAAGAAGGTGGACTCCCAGTTGTTGTACAGGACCGGCCGGGGCCTGTTCGCCCAGGATCCGCGCACGACGTGGTTGTTGACCAGGTCGTGGAAATTGCGGGACGCCTGACCGATCCCGTCACCGGAGAAGGTCATCACCGCCTGTGGGGACTCGAAACTCTCCCCCGGTCCCAGACGCCACTCGAAACAGTGGCGGTTGATCCCGGTCGTCACGCGCACCAGGTCGAGGCCGGTCACCTCGATCGAGCTGGCGTGGTTGCCGGAGTAGACAAGGTTGAAGCCGTACACCCGCCCGTGGGTCTCGGTGGCCCCCTGCTCGGCAAGGAGGAAACCAGGGTTGGTGCGGTTGGAACTGGCCCCAGTGGTGGAACTGAGGGTGTGGATCCCGTGGGAGAGCGGGCGGTCCTCGACGTGGGCCTCCTTGATCCAACCTCCGTGGAGGGAGAGGAGCCTGTACCCACGATCAGGCAGATCGATCATGGATGACGACAGGTGACGCAGGGAAACCGGTTGTTGGCCACGGTTGCTCACGATCGCACGCCGGGCGATGACATTCGTCATGACGAAGACGGTGTACTCCAGGGTGAGTTCCAGGTGGGCCGCCTCGTCCAGGAGGCGAACCTCCAGGGTCTGCGCCCCCTCGTCCCCGTCCCCCTCGCTCGCCTGGGCGACCGGCAGGATCGAGGAGGTCATCGCGCCGGGGCGCACCCGGTGGTCGACGTACCGGAAATCGGAGGTATAGGACCCGTCGCCCGTGACCACCTCGATGGGCGGGGTGCGATAGTCGCCCATGCCGGTCCCGGACCACTCCAGGCACAGGTGGTCCAACGAATAGAGCGGGTCGGAGGTGTCGTACGCCACGCTGGTGCCGATCTCCGCCGTCCGCTTGATCGCCATGGTGTCGGGGTCCTGGTCGATGGGCAGGCGCACGCCGTAGTGGATGTGTTCGAGGTGGCCGTGCGGGGTCACCCGGAACCAGTAGCTCGACGCGGACGTGGTCAGGCGGAACACGGCGCCGGCCACGTCGATCATCCTCACCCCTGCCATGGCTCGGTCTGGAACTCGCGGATCACCATGGCTTCCCAGGGGAGCAGCACGCCGTCCAGGGTACGCCGTCCCGTGGTGGACGCAACGCACACGGGCGGGCGCACAGTGGGTCTGAAACTAGTTTTAGGACGAGAGGATTCGCCAGACACCGCCCCCTCGGGGCCCGCCACGGCAGACGCCAGCCACGGCCTGGACAGTCGCCGGGTCTTGCCCGACATGTTGAGCCACACGGTGTACGCCGGATCCTGGGATCCCGCGACGGGGGTACGGCGGTACGCCATCACGTGGCGGTCCGCGTACACCGGCTCGAACCCGCCCCGTCCCAAGGTCTCGCTGGCCTGGCGCAGGGCGATCATCTTCCGGTAGAAGTTCCACACCGATCTCGGGTCGCGGCGTTGGCGGGCCTGGTTGAGCCACCGCGCGTTGGCGTTGACCCCCAGCCAGGGCCGTCCTGTGGTGAATCCAGCGGTGGGGGTCGAGTCCCATTGGACGGGGGTGCGGGCGTTGTCGCGCGACGCGGTGCGGATGAGCCACCACCGTACACTGTACGGAATGTGAGCCCGTCCCAGCAGGGTGTCCATGTTGTGGCTCTCGACGTCGTCGAGTTGGTCCACGCCTGTGAAGTCGGCGTTCGTCATGCCGATCTCTTGGCCCTGATAGATGAAGGGCGTGCCCCGCAAGGTCAGCAGGAGCACGGCGAACAGCTTCGCGCTGCGCTCCCAAAAGTGCTTGTCATCCCCATAATGGGAAACGATGCGAGGTTGGTCGTGGTTCTCCAGGTACGTCGCGTTCCAGTCCAGGCCCTGCTGCCACGAGGTCAGGCGCGTCAGCAGAGTGTCGGCGCGGAAGGGCTTGGGGCCGTACCTGGCGAAGATCCTGTCGACCTCCAGGTGGTCGAAGTAGAAGATGAGGTCGAGTTCCTTGCGGTCGGGGTCGGTCAGGTCCTGAGCCTCGGCCAGCGTGGGCATCACGGCCTCCCCGACGGTGAAGGCGCCGTACGGGTCCAGCACATCGCGGCGCAACTCGGCCAGGATGCGGTGCGTGCCCGGTTGCGCTTTGTAGTGCTCGATCCCCCGGACGATCGGCAACCCGTGTCCGTCGTCGAGCGAGGTCTTGTACAGCGCCGAGATGACGTCGCAGCGGAACCCCGCCACCCCGCGGTCCAGCCAGAACCGCAGGATCTGCTTGACCTCCTCGACCACGGCGGGCTCGTGGTAGTTCAGGTCGGGTTGCTTCGTGGCGAAGAGGTGGAGGTAGTACTCCTGGCGCAGGTCGTCCCACTGCCACGCCGACCCCATGAAGAACCCGGTCCAGTTGTTCGGCGGCTGGCCGTCGGGCTGGCCGGGGCGCCAGATGTAGTAGTCCGTGTACGGCGCCTCGCGGCGGCGGCTCGCCTGGAACCAGGGGTGCTCGTCGGAGGTGTGGTTGATGACGAGGTCCATGATCACACGGATCCCCCGTGCGCGCGCTTCGGCGACGAGGCGGTCGAAGTCGGCCAGCGTCCCGTACCGGGGGTCGATGTCGCGGTAGTCGGAGATGTCATACCCATTGTCCGCGTCGGGCGAGCGGTACAGCGGCGACAGCCACAGGGCCGTCACCCCCAGGGCGGCCACCTCGTCCAGGCGCGAGATGATGCCGGGGATGTCCCCGATCCCGTCGCCGTTGGAGTCCTGGAAACTGCGTGGGTAGATCTGGTAAAAGACGGCGTCCTTCCACCACGGACGCGCTGACGACTCGGTCATGAGTGTCAGTCTACTTTTCGTCGCCGCACAATGTCGTGGAAAGACGGCCAGACTCCGTTATGCCCGGTGTGCGGCGATCTTCGGATATGGACGCTGGCGCTGGGGGCCGCCCAGGTCCTCCCCATGGCGGCCGATGAGGGGCTCACTCCTGGGGAGTCAGCGCCAGGCACAGCCGCCGCAAGAGGGAGGACAGCACTTCGGCTTCCTCGTCTGTGTACAGCGCCAGCAGCGCTCGCTCGTTGGCCGCGTGCTCGGTGAGGGCCTGGTCGATGAGGCGCACCCCCCGCCAAGACAGGGAGACGATGACGCGACGCCGGTCGTGCTCGTCGTGCGAGCGGGTGACCAGCCCCTGGTCCTCCAGGCGTACCAACCGCTGGGTGACCGCGCCGGCCGTGATCATCATGGAGGTCGCGAGCTCGCTGGGGGTCATTTGGTACGGCGCCCCGGAGCGGCGCAAGGTGGCCATGACGTCGAAGGAGGGGAAGTCCAAGCCGAAGGCGGTGAACACGCCCTGGAGGTGGTCGCCGATGGAGGGCGCCAGGCGGGAGATCCGTCCCAGGACGCCCATGGCTTTGGTGTCGAGGTCGGGGCGCTCGCGTGCCCACTGGGCAAGGATCAGATCCACGGTGTCGTGGTCAGAAGCTTGGTCCATGATCTCTCCTCGTATGACTGTTCGACAGGGGATGTCGTAAGTGCCCTCTCCCATGTGAGATCGTATCAGGTCCTATCTTTTGCATTATTAAACCGTTTAGGACTATATTATCCAGAGCTAAAGGGGATCGCGGCCGCAATGTCGTCTCTCGCAACGACGCCGATTGCACTGCGGTCGCGGCCCCCTGTGGCACATTCGTGAGTGATGAAAGGCACATGATGATCGGCAGATCCTCGACACCCAAGGCAGGGCTCCACGCAGTCCTGTCCCTGGTCGTCGTCGTCGCGGTCATGATGATCTCGATCGCACATCACGTAGACATCGCCACAAACGGGAAGAAATTCGGACAGCTTCCCAACGTGGCCACCTCGGATGGGAAGGCCTACAGCGTCGAAGAGTCGCTGCTCAGGTCGACTGACGGGGCCGAAGAAACAGCCGGTGAGTCCTTGTCCGCCACCGACACCACGACGTACAGCACGCGCCTTGTCGCCCAGACCGTACCCTCCTTGCAAGCCGACCTCATGGTATCCCTCATCTCATCGGGTCTTGCAACGACGATCGCCGGTCTTGGTTCGCTGCACATCTTGGCGTCCGTGACGCTTACGCTGACCACCCGCATGTCGGTCCTCATGGAGTAACGAATCTCTCCTCCCTCCCACCATTCCGCGCCCCGCAGCTATCCTGCGGGGCGCGGATACGTTTCCGGGGTGGTGCGGGCGTGGGGACGTGGGGACCTTGAGGGCCGCGGGGGCGCGAACTGTGGTTTCTACGCGCGTAGACGAACGATTCGCGCCCCCCGGGCCAGTACGGGGTCACCCCGTCCCGCCACCGAATCCCCAGGCCACATGCCCGGCGTGGACCGGGAGCCCTGATCGCACATGCCCCTAGACTGGAGATCATGAAGCGTGCAGTGTACGCCCTCGTGGCCAGCCTCATCGTGACCCTCTCCTGTGTCGTCGCCGGCGCGGGGGCGCCCATGGCGCAGGCGGCCGCAGGGGACAGTATCACCTCCATGACAGCCCAGGTCGCCGTCGACGCGTCGGGGGTGGCCACCGTCCACCAGACGTTCGTCGTGTCGTACGCGACGACAGGCCACGGACCGTACATCTGGTTCCAGACCCGCCAGGCGTACAACTCCTCCAACGACCGCCTGATCACGTACTCCAACATCACGGTCTCCTCGTCGACCGGCGCGCCCGACCAGGTGCAGACCACCGTCGAGCCCACGTACACCCAACTGCGGATCGGCGACCCCAACCGACTGGTGTCGGGGTCGCAGTCCTACGAGGTGAGCTACACCGTCTCCGGCATCATCAATCCCGACGTGGCGGCCTCGGGGATGGACGAGCTCTACTGGAACATCCTCGGCACGGCATGGACCCTCCCCATTTCCGACATCTCGGTGAGCATCCAGGGGCCAGCGCCCCTCGCAAAGACCACGTGCTACACGGGCAGCGATTACACCGACCCGTGCACCACCACCTCGTCCAGCGGGGCGACGGCGACGTACACGCAGACCTCGCTCCAGCCCGGACAGGGCTTGGCCGTGGCCGGCGGGTGGCCCGCCGGGACCTTCTCTGGCGTGACCCTCGATCTGGTCTCCAGCAACCGCAACCCCTTCGACCTGACCCATGGCGGCGCGATCCCCGCGGGGGCGGCGTTGGTGCTGTCGGTGGTGGCCGTGTTCGTCGTGCTGCGGATGCGGCGCGCCGGGCGCGATGAGCAGTACGCCAACGTGACGCCGGGGTCTCTGCCCGCGCCCGGAGACGCCGAGGTCGTGACGCGCGCCGAGGTGAAGGACGCGGCCGTGGAGTTCGCTCCTCCGGCGGGTGTCCCGCCGCGCCTCGTCGGGGCCATCGTGCGCGAGGGCACCGCGAACGAGGACATCACAGCGAGCATCGTCGACTTGGCCGTACGCGGGTACATCCACATGAACGACGACGGGCACGGGGGCTTCTCCCTCCAGCGGACCAACGCCGATCCGGCGACCCTCACCCCTGTGGACAAGCGCATCTACTCCGACCTCTTCGCCCGGAATGCGGTGATGACCACCCAGGACATGTCCTCCGAGAAGTTCTACCCCACGTACACCGGATTCCAGACGCTGATCCAGGAGGAGTTCACCGCGCAGAAATGGTACAGGGCCAACCCGCAGACCATCATGAGGCTCTTCCGACTGGCCGGCCTGGTCGTCATGGCCGCCGGTGTCGGCGTGGGCTTCATCGGGTTCCAGCTCGCCCAATCGGGCAGCGTGGGCATCTCGTGGCTCGGCGTCCCCCTCCTGGTGTTCGGCGTGGGGTTGTGGCTGGTGGCCAAGCGCATGCCCGTGCGTACCCCCCTCGGGTCGGCGGTGGCGGTCCTGTCGCTGGGCTTCCACAAGTACCTCGCCACTGCCGAGGCCGACCAGATCCGCTGGGAAGAGGGCCAGGACATCTTCTCGCAGTACCTTCCGTACGCCATCTCCTTCGGCCTGGCCGAGAGGTGGGCCAAGATCTTCGAAGAGCTCGTGGCGAAGGGCGCGCCCGTGCCGCAGCCCGTGTGGTTCACGGGCTATCCCGGCTACAACTTCGCGGTCTGGACGGCCATCAACCACTCCATCGGGTCCATCGGGACGTCCATGACCTCGGCTGTGTCCCAGTACGCGGCCGCCCAGGCGCACGCGACCATGGGGTCGTCGGGCGGGTCGGCCTTCTTCGGCGGCGGGGGAGGCGGCGGCATCGGCGGCGGCGGGGGCGGAACCTGGTAAGGACGCCGGCGGGGGCGGGACTTGTTCGGTATGGACGCCGCCTTGGCCCCGCTTGGTAAGATGAAGTCTGATTCATTTGTGTCCTGGGTCATCGCTGATGGGTCGTGCGCAGCCGTGGGACCGCCGGTGCGGGTCGCGGCGCGGTCGTCAGCGGATGTCCTGTGCTTGAAAGGTACGCCACGTGATTTGTCGAAAATGCGGGTTCAGTTATTCGGACGCCACGTCCGCATGCCCGGTGTGCGACACCGTGAACGAGCATCACAATCCGTGGATCGAGGCTTTCCCGGTACGCGACACGGGCAGCGTCCCGCTCCCGTCGAACCCTTGGGCGGGGTATGAGGAGAGCGCTGACCCCGTTGTTCCCGCGAGTCCGGCCCCGGCGTGGTTGGACCCCGACGCTTCACCGTCGTGGCTCACGGGTGGAGCGTCCATGTCCGGCGATGGTGGCGCCAGGGATGGTGTCAGCCGTGCGGGTGAGGTCGCCGAATTCAGCGGTACGGGACGCGCCGATGGTGGCAGTGGGGGTACGAGCGGTATAAGCGGTACGAGCGGGTCCGTGGGGACGAGCGGGTCCGGTGATATGAGCGGGTTCGGGGGAGCGAGCGGGTCCGGTGGTATGAGCGGGCTCGCTGGCATGAGCGGGTCCCGTGGCGCGAGCGGCTTCAGCAGTACGAGCGGGTCCGGGGGTACGACTGGATCGGGTGGCATGAACGGGTCCGGGGGCAGCAACGGGACCGCTGGCACGAGCGGATCCCTTCCCGGGACCGGATCGTCTGGAGGCGCCGGGGCCGGCGATGTCGAGGTGCCCGCCAAACCGAGCGCGTGGGAATCCTTGTTCGGGTCGAGCGTTCCGGACGTCTTCGAGGTGTCCGAGGTGCTGCGTCGATTCGCCGACACATCGAGCTTCGAGGCCCGGTACATGGGCGACGCCCAACCCACTCGTGACACGAAACCAGCCAGCGCGTGGGACGATCTCTTCGTGCCGACCCCTGCGGACCCTCCTCGTCTGACTCCTCCAGGGGCTACGTCTCCGACTCCTCCGGTGGGTTCTTCCCTGACTCCTCCGGTGGCTCCTACGACGACCCCTCGGGCAGCGTCCTCGACGACCCCTACCACCGTTCCCTCGACGACACCCCCGGCAGTTCCCTCGGCGTCCCGGGGGTCGGATCTGTACTCGAAACTAGTTTCATCCAGGGAGCCGGTGGAATCTCCGCATCCCGGCGATCTCGGCCCGACCGGGCACACCAGCACCGGGCACATCGGCACGGGGCACGCCGACGCCGGGCGCATCGGCACCGGGCACGCCGGCACCGGGGCCGCACAAGACGTGGCCGACTCCGTGTCGGGCGGTCTGGCCGCGACGCAGGCGATGCCTGTCCCTGATTGGCTCTCCTCGGTCTCTTCCGCTCCTGGCCATACCCCGGCTGGGGCACACGCGGCGGGAACCCCGAGTGGCGGCCATCCACCAGTCGGGTCGCAAACGCCGGGCTCCATGATGGCTCCTCCGCCGATGGATCGTTCCGTGGCCCCGGACCCGTCGGCGGTCATACCGGGTATACCACCGATGGCGACGTCTGTGGGGTCAGTGCCGTACGCGAACGCACCGTCGGGGCTGACGGCCCCGAGTTCAGCGGCGGGGGCGACGGCGGTGAACCCGACAGCGGGTTCGGCACAGTCCACGATCCCACCCGCCGGGTCGGCGCCCTACGGGAGTTCACTTGCGGGGTCAGCGCAACCCGCGACCGCACTTGCGGGTTCGGCGTCGGCGACCTCACCTTCTGGGTCGGCGCCTCATGGGAGTTCCCCAACCGGGTCACCACGTTCCGCGACCTCGCCCGCCGGGCCGGGTCCAATCGACAACCCGCCGACCTCGTCGACGCCGATCGCCGGCTCGTCTGCGGTCGCCCCTGTGCCAGCAGGCCCGACCGGCTCCATGGCTGCTCCGGCGATACGGCCAGGCGCGGTGACCTCCGAATGGGCGGCGCCGATTCCCCTGCCGGATGACATCTTCCGCCCTGTGGAGACGGTGCCCGAGGAGGTCTCCCCGACGGGACTGTCCTCGTACTCCCCCGCGTACCCTCCATCGGACTCCTCGACGTACCCACCTGCGTACTCTCCCATGGACGCTGCCACGTACCCTCCCACGGGTTCCTCGGCGTACCCTTCCCACGGCGCCCCCGCGGGCGCTTCTGCGGACCCCGCTGTCCGTCCCGGGCAGGAGACAGGTCATGGCATGGCTCCCATCGCGCCGGGCGGGCAGGCAGATGTGACCGGAAGCGTGATCGACGAAGAGCGGACCCAAGGGGACATCGCCCGGGAGATCGCCTATCGCGAGCGCAAGACGATGAACATCGTCATGATCATCGGCACCAGCATGCTGGGGATCGTCCTCCTGTCGTTGTTGATCGTGTTCCTCTAGACGAGTCGTCTGACTCCCCTCGCGTTCGTGGGCACCACCCCTGTCCAGGCGGATCTATCCGCCCCACTGTCTCGATCGCGTCACAGATGTTGTTCTCCCGACGTCGAGTGACACCGTTTTGATGGGATAAGCCACCGGATGGGCGTCCTGTGCCGTCGCGGACCGACAGAAGGTGTCACTCGATCTGAGGAACAAGGAACACTGCACCGTTGCGTCGCAGATGAGGTAGCCGCAGGGTTGCTCTGTCAGGCACAATAGTGGTGTGATCGTGGCAGCGGCGGATGGGTCCTCTTTGGCCAATCCTGGACCCAGTGGATGGGCGTGGTACATCGACGACTCGCAATGGGCCGCCGGTGGGTGGGCCAAGGGCACCAACAACATGGGCGAACTCATGAGCGTGTTGGACCTTCTGCGAGCCACAGCGGGGACGGATCAGGCGCTGACGGTCATCTGTGACTCGCAGTATGTGATCAACTGTTGCACCCGATGGATGTCCGGCTGGAAGAAGCGGGGATGGCGCAAAGCCGATAATAAGCCTGTGCTCAACGTGGACTTGCTGAAGCAGATCGATGAAGCCCTCGCGGGGCGGCGCGTCACCTTCCAGTGGGTGAAGGGGCACGCGGGCCACCCCCTGAACGAGAAAGCCGACGACTTGGCCCGAGCGGCGGCCACCGCCTACCGGGACGGCACTCCGGTACGGACCGGGCCGGGATTCGCATCCTCGCGCGGCGCCGAGGGGACCATCGAGGGACCCTCGTCAGGCGCGGCGAGCCGGGCTGACGTGAACGGCGATGAGGACCGGGGGACGGTTCAGGACGTGGACACGACCGTCGTACCAGAGTCTGACGCGCCAGCCGAGGCCGACGGCTATGTTCCCCTGACGCCCCTGTCGCCTGATCCCATTCGCCACGCCCAACCTGATCTGTTCTCCATGGTGGACGAGCCGGCGTCGTCGGCGCACGGCCAGGGCTCGCGAGAACACGTCGCCCGGGAGCGCGCCGCCCGTGGCCAGGAGGTACGAGACCAGCCGGTACGCGACCAGGTCGTACGAGACCGGACTCAACGGGACCAGACTGCCCATGACCAACCGGTACGCGACCAGGCCACCCGCGACCAGGCCACCCGCGACCAGGCCACCCGCGACCAGGCCCTACGCGACCAGGCCGAGACCGCACTGATCGTCACGATCACGGAACTCACGCGAGAGCTCATGGCTGACGACACGCAACTCGACCGCGAGCGACTGGCTGAGCTGATGCACCCCGATTTCGTGGCTCACCTTCCGGGCGGGTTGATCCGTACCAAGGGGTCGATCATGGCACGCCCGGCCGCCCTGTCCGGGGCCGTCCAGATGGACATCGTCGGCGCCGACCGTCTGGGCGACGATCTGATCCTCCTGCGCCATCGCATGCGACGCAATTCGCAAGAATACCTGTGCGCGATCATGTGGCAGCGAGTCGGGCGCGCCTGGCAGGCCCGATTCCAGCAACTGACACCGACGGCCTGACACGACGGCCTGACACGGGGTCTGAAGGGAGTCCAGGGTCGGACTAGACCCGTCCTGGGTCCGCACGCGTCCCGAAGGGTGAGACATTGCCCAACCCTTCATGTTGACTCCCTATCCCCGTGATAGTCTCGGCGCCTGTCGGGTCCTCTTTGAGGGGATCAGGGCGAGCGGGGGTTCGCCTCCTCGGGGATGGATGGACCCGGCATCCATGACATCACCACGGAGGTGGTGCGCGAACTCCAGGGGAATCAATGAGCAAGAAGCTTCTCACTGTCATACTCGCGAGCATGCTCGTCCTGTCCTATGGGTGGATGGCGACGCCACCGGCCATGGCGGCGCCGTCGGCTTCAGCGACGCCGGCTCAGCCCTCCGCGGGCGAGCCCGTACCCGCGCTCGTGAGCCCCGGCGAGACCGGTATGGGACGCGAGGACCTGGCGCCGATGAACGAGGCGTGGGCACCCACCACTGAGGAGCAGATCGCCACCGAGGAGCAGGTCGAAACCGAGGGTCCCATCGATGTCAGTGAGTACGGGACGGGGCTCGTCCTGCCCGTCGCCGACGACGGGGGCGCCTCCTGGCGCCCTGGCGTCCGGGCCGCGCCGGTCCCAGGCAGTTGGGACCTCCGGGAGTACGCCGTGCCAGCCGGTAACCAAGGGAGTCTGAACTCTTGCACGTCGTGGGCGGTGGCGTACACCCTCATGGGCTGGTACGCGCGTCAGGCCGGTCGGGGCGGGCAGGCATTCGCCCCGATGTACGCCCATGCGCAGGTCGTCGACGGCCTGCCGAATGAGGCGGCCTCCTTCGGCCAGATCTTCGACATCGCCGTCCGCCAAGGGATCGACACCGTGGACGATTATATGCCGCAAGGGAACTATGATTACATCACGTTGCCGACGGACGCGCAGCGGGCGCACGCCGCCGCGTCGAGATTCACGGGATACACACTGTATTATCAGGATTCCTATCATGACAAGCATGGCATGCGAGCCGCCCTGCAAGAGGCGATCTCCGCTGGCCAGCCCGTCGTCATAGGCATTGAGAATCGGGACGGATTCCGGACGTACCATCCTTCGGATCTCAGCGTGGCGATCACCGACACCTCCAGCGCGCCGTCGTCCCTGGGCCATTCTGTCGTCGCCTTGGCCTATGATTCCAACGGCCTGATCGTCGAGAACTCGTGGGGCCCCCAGTGGGGAGTGAACGGATTCGGTCGATTGTCGTGGGACGTGGTGGATCACGACGTCTCCGTGGCGTACGTGGCCACTGGCTACAGCGCGCAACCGACGACGCCGACGGTGTCGACGACGAGTGCCACATGGGACGCGCCCTCCTCGGGAGGGTGGTTCACCCTCGACGGGGTGTCGAGCGCCGCTTGGAAACTGTCCTCGGCCCCGTCATGGGTGACGGTGACACAGACATCCGGGTTCGGCGTCATGGCCCAGGACGCCGGCATCGACGGCGCGAGCACGCCCGTCATGATGCAGGCGACCGCGAACACCTCGTCCACCTCACGATCGGGATCGGTGACGTTCGTCACCGACGTGGGGAATCAGTCCGCGACGGCGTCGGTCACGGTGACGCAGCCGGGCGGGTGGCCGGGTTGTGGCGTCGGGCAAGGGTCGTCAGGTTGCGCATGGCCGGACCTGAGCGTCCCCGTGTCAGGCTCGATCCTCCCATCCAATGATTCAGACACCTGGAGGATCACGCCATCCACGTCAGGGGTATGGACGTTCCAGGTCGCCAGGACGGGGGATGCGCCGCCCGGGGCGTACGTCGATCTCCAGGTGCAGACGACATCTGGGATCAGGGTCTCAGACACGCCGGGGGGTATGGGCGTGGGGTGGGCCACGGCGACGGCGTCCCTGGTGGCCGGCCAGTCCTACACGGTGCAGGTGAAGGCGCGTACGCGATATATCGGCCAGTACGCCCTCGTGGCGACGGCGCCGAGCGTGGTTCCTGAGTTGACCGTGGCTCGCACGTCGTGGGACGTGGGGACCGGTGGTCCGGCCACAGTCGCGATACCTGTGTCGTCGAACACCGCCTGGACCGTCTCGTCGAACGTCTCCTGGCTGTCCACGTCGGTCATCGGCGGTGCGGGCGGCGGCGTCGTCACCGCCTCGGCGTCCGTGAACGGGTTGGAGGGCCGTACGGGAACACTGACGTTCACCTCCTCAGGGAAGTCCCCGGTGGTGACTCGTACTGTCACCGTGAATCAGCCCATGAGGCCGGTCGTGTGGAGCGGCCTCGGTCGACAATGGACGGTGACGTCGGCGGCTGCGGAGAGCGCATCATGCTGGATCGGGGGCGACACCACGTGGAGGGTGTCGTCGGACCAGCCATGGTTGAGCGCCACGCCGTCATCGGGGTCGCCGGGCCAGCCGCTCACGTGCGCGGTCATGGCGAATCCAGGAGCGTCGCCACGCTCAGGCGTCCTGACCTTCACGACGACCTCGGGGCTCCCACAGGTGTCGCGGACCGTGGAGGTCTGGCAGCCGGGCACGGCAGTGGCACCGAGTGTGACGACGGAGATTCCTCAATGGTGGGTGCCCTCCTCCATACCGACGACCGCATCGATGACTGTGACAGCCACTGCGGCCTGGACGGCGTCCTCGAATGTCCCCTGGCTGACAGTGTCGCCGTCCTCGGGCGCGGGCACAGGGGACGTGGTCCTCTCGGCGAGCGCGAACACCGCCTCCTCGTCCCGGTCTGGAGTCGTGACGTTCACGACCACCTCGGGGTCGCCCAAAGCCACATGGTCGCTGCCGGTGACTCAGCCGGGGATGATGCCCGGCTGGTTGACGCTGGACACGGTCTGGTGGGTCGCGCCGTCTGCGGCATCGGAAACCACGCTGGTGGCCGTGTCGTCGAATCATGCCTGGCAGGCGACCCCGGACCATCCGTGGGTGACAGTGTCACCCGCGTCGGGGGTGGGCAATGGTGTCGTGGCGGTGACCGCGGCTGCCAGCGGGATCGCCGATTCTCGGTCGGCGACAGTCACGTTCACGACCGTGACCGGGTCGCCACAGGTGACGAAGGGGCTGACGCTCACTCAGCCTGGTGTCGACACTCGGCTGGAGGTGGATAAGACATCATGGTCTGTTTCATCGTCAGCAGCCGTCACGTCCGTGGCCGTGTCGTCGAACACGTCCTGGACCGTGACCTCGGACCAATCCTGGGTGAGCGTCGCCACGCCCTCTGGCTCGGGTGACAGCACGCTGTCCGTGACTGCTGCCGAGAATGAGACGGTGTCATCCCGTACGGCGACGTTGACCTTCGCGACCACGGTCGGCATGCCAGTACGAACGATGACAATGAAAATTACTCAAGCAGCGGCCAAGGGGTCGTTGAGCGTGGACCGGACGTCCTGGTCGGCGCCCTCCTCCGCTGCGGCGAGCACGACGGTGTCGGTCTCGTCGAACACCTCATGGAGCGTCTCATCCGATGCGACGTGGTTGACAGCGTCTCCGACGGAGGGCTCGGGATCCTCGACCATGACGCTGAAGGCGGCGGCGAACGCGACCGTCGACGCGAGGAAAGCGGTGGTGACAGTGACAACCACGAGTGGGTCGTCCACCATCTCGCAGATGGTGTCGGTGAGCCAACCTGGTGTGGTGCCCGTGGTGTCCGTGGACAAGGACGTATGGGAGTTGGCATCTCCGGCGGCGGTCAGCCTGACGGTGGCGGTGTCCTCGAATGCCGCATGGATGGTGACCTCGAACCAGACGTGGATGACGATACCGAAGCTGACCGGGTCGTACGACGGCGCCGTCACACTGAACCTGACGGCGAACGAGTCGTCACAGCCCAGGACTGCGGTGGCGAAGTTCGTCACTGACAGCGGGTCGCCTGCGATGACGAAGACGGTGACGGTGACGCAGCCTGGGGTGGTGGTCCCGTCGCTGGCGCTGGACACGACCACATGGACGCTGGCTTCCTCCGCCGCCGCGACCTCGACAGTGCATGTGACCTCGAACCAGTCCTGGACGGTGTCGTCTGATCAGTCGTGGGTGACGGTGTCTCCGGGAACGGGGTCGAATAATGGGACGGTGACGCTGACCGCTGTGGCGAACGCATCCGTGTCGTCACGGGTGGCGACGGTGACGTTCGCCACATCGACGGGCGCTCTGGCGCGCGCTGTCACCGTGTCGCAGCCGGGTGCCGCGCCGACGGTGTCGACGGGTGTGTCGCAGTGGGTGGTGCCGTCGTCGGGCCAGAATCAGGTGTCGGTGTCGGTGTCCTCGAACACGACGTGGAAGATGTCGTCGGATCAGGCCTGGTTGACGGTGTCTCCGGGGACGGGCACGGGGAATGGGTCGGTGTCGTTGACGGCGGGTGCGAATACGGCGGTGACGGCGCGTACTGCGACGGTGACGGTGACGACGACATCGGGTGCCACGGTGCAGACGGCGACGGTGACGGTGTCGCAGCCGGGTGCTGTGGTGGCACTGTCGTTGGATAAGGCGACGTGGGCGTTGGGGTCGTCCGCGACGGCGAACATAACGGTGGCGGTGACGTCGAATGCCGCGTGGAAGGTGGTCTCGGATCAGACCTGGTTGACGGTGTCTCCGGGGACGGGCACGGGGAATGGGTCGGTGACGTTGACGGCGGGTGCGAATACGGCGGTGACGGCGCGTACTGCGACGGTGACGGTGACCACGACGTCGGGGTCCACGGTGCAGACGGCGAAGGTGTCGGTGTCGCAGCCGGGTGCTGCGGTGGCGTTGTCGTTGGATAAGGCGACGTGGGCGTTGGGGTCGTCCGCGACGGCGAGCATAGCGGTGGCGGTGACGTCGAATGCCGGGTGGAAGGTCACGTCGGATCAGTCGTGGTTGACGGTGTCTCCGGGGACGGGCACGGGGAATGGGTCGGTGACGTTGACGGCGTCGGCGAACGCGACGGTGGATTCTCGTCCTGCGGTGGTGACGTTCACCACGACCACGGGCGCCACAGTGCAGACGGCGAAGGTGTCGGTGTCGCAGCCGGGTGCCGCGCCGACGGTGTCGACGGGTGTGTCGCAGTGGGTGGTGCCGTCGTCGGGCCAGAACCAGGTGTCGGTGTCGGTGTCCTCGAACACGACGTGGAAGGTGTCGTCTGATCAGTCGTGGGTGACGGTGTCTCCTGCGACAGGCACGGGGAACGCCACAGTGTCGTTGACGGCGAGCGCGAACACGGCGGTGACAGCGCGTACTGCGACGGTGACGTTCACCACGACGTCGGGGACTCCGGTCCAGACGGCCACGGTGAGCGTGTCTCAGCCGGGCGCCCCGGCGGTCCTCTCGTTGGACAAGGCCACATGGGCGCTGGCGTCGTCGGCGAGCGCGATCACGACGGTGCAGGCGACCTCGAACACCGCGTGGAAGGTGGTCTCGGATCAGACCTGGGTGACCGTGTCTCCGGGCACGGGCACGGGGAACGCCACGGTCACCCTGTCCGCGAGCCCGAACGCGAGCACCTCGTCGCGTGCTGCGACGGTGACGTTCACGACGGCCGGTTCTGTGGTGCAGACGAAGACGGTGTCGGTGTCGCAGCCGGGCGCCGCGGTGGCATTGAGTGTGGACATGGCCGCATGGACGGTTCCCTCGTCGTCGGCGGCGAGCGTCCTGGTGCAGGTGTCGTCGAACGCGAACTGGAAGATCTCCTCGAACCAGGCATGGCTGACTGCCACTCCGGCCACCGGGTCCGGTGACGGCAAGGTGACGCTCAGCGCGGCGGCGAACAAGGATAGCGTCGCCCGTGCGGCGACGGTGACGGTCACGACCACCTCCGGATCGACTGTGGTGACGAAGACCGTGTCGGTGTCGCAACCGAGGATGTCGCTCACGTTGGACATGAGCGAGTGGCTCGTCGGGTCGAACGCCTCGGCGGGCATATTCGTGGCCGTGTCGTCCTGGTCGGCCTGGAAGGTGACGTCGTCCCAGCCATGGTTGTCGTCGTCCGAAGTCCCAGGCTCAGGGGGGTCGTCGGCGTACGTCCTCGCGACGTACAACCCGGGGACGGACGCGCGTACGGGCACGCTGACGTACACGACGACTGTGGCCCCGATCGAAACCGCCACCCTGACAGTGACCCAGCCGGGGACGAGTCCGGCGCCGTCTGTATCGTTGACCCTGGACAAGACCTCATGGTCGCTGGGGTCCTCGTCGGCGGGGTCCACGAGCGTGGCGGTGTCGTCGAACCGCTCGTGGACGGCGTCCTCGAATCAATCGTGGGTGACCGTGTCTCCTGCGACGGGGACGAACAACGGCACAGTGACGCTGTCAGCGGTGGCGAACACGACGAGCACGTCGCGTGCCGCCGTGGTGACGTTCACGACGACGGGGTCCCCGGCGCTGTCCCGGACGGTGGCGGTGTCCCAGCCGGGGGCGAGCAGCGGGCCCACCTTGAGCGTGGGGCTGTCGGCGTGGTCCGTCCCGTCGTCGGACGCGGCCCAAGTGTCGACGTCGGTGTCGTCGTCGACCACGTGGAAAGCCTCGTCGGATCAATCATGGGTGACCGTCTCCCCGGGGTCCGGGGACGGCAACGCGTCGGTGATGTTCACGGCGCAGGCGAACACGACCGCGTCAGCGCGTACTGCGACGGTGACGTTCACGACCACGACCGGGTCTCCCGCCGCCGTGCAGGCGGTCACGGTGTCTCAGCCGGGCACGCAGGCCGGGTCCGGGTTATCGCTGAGTCTGCCACAGTGGGATGTGCCGTCGAAGTATGCGACGGGGGCGAACGTGCAGGTGACGTCGTCGGGGTCCTGGTCGGTGGTGTCCTCGGATCCGTCGTGGTTGTCGGTGTCGGCATGGTCAGGGTCGGGCCAGAGGTTCGTGGCGATGAATGCGACGGCGAACACAGGTGCGGCCAGGGTGGGGACGTTGACCTTCTCCACCACGTCTGGCGTCGCGTCTTCGGCGACGGTCACGGTGTACCAGCCTGGCGTCACCCCAGCGCCGTCCCCGAGCCCGAGTCCGACGCCGACTCCGTCCCCGTCCCCGAGCCCGAGCCCGACGCCGACTCCGTCCCCGAGCCCGTCCCCGACGCCAACTCCGTCCCCGAGCCCGACGCCCGGACCGACCCTGAGGGTGGGTATCTCCACCTGGGTGGTCCCCTTGTCGGTCGCCGCGTCGATCACGACGTCCTTCTCCTCCTCCACCGCCTGGTCGGCGGCCTCGGACCAGTCCTGGTTGTCGGTCACGCCCAGGTTCGGCACGTCGAGCACCACCGCGGTGGCTCTCGTCACACTGGCGAACACGGGGATGACGGCTCGTACGGCCACGGTCACCTTCACGACCACGGCCGTGGGCCCGCAAGCCACGCAGACGGTGACGGTGATCCAGCCCGGCGCCCAGGGGCCTGAGCTGTCCCTGGACCTCTCGACGTGGACTCTGTCGTCGAACTCCTCCGACCATGTCTACATGAACGTCGTCACGACGTCCGTGTGGACCGCGACCACCTCCGACGCGTCCTGGCTGACCATGACGCCGACCTCGGGGGTCGGCAGCAAGGAGGTGTACGTGTACGCGACCGTGAACCAGTCGCCGAGCCAACGTACGGCAACTCTGACATTCACCACCGCCGCTGGAGCGAGGGCTACTCTGACAGTCACCCAACCGGGGAAGGGGCAGTGAGGGCGGTCCACATTGTCTCTATTAGAATGGAATCTATATACATGTCAGGATGGCGGCACGCGGGTGATGGATCGGGGCTGAAGGGGTCCGCCAGGTGCCGCCCGACGCTGATCATCTCCCGCGGCACCCCCTCTTTCAAGGGGTAATTCGACGGGTTCGCCGAGTGAGTCCGCTCCACATCGGATGCGGGCCGTACTGGTGGCGTACACCCTGTTCACGGAAGTCGATACCCTTTAAATTCAGAAAATGTGTCCCGCAGAGAGGGACAAAAACGTGGACCAGCGTGGAAGGGAGCGATATCGGTTGCTAACGTGACCTGGTATCGGTTCTCTCGGGCGTGTCGTGCTCCCCTAAAATCGCGTGCTCGCCCGAGGGAACCCATGCAAGATCCATCGCATCAGCTGACGGATGCCGCAGGAAGTTCGAAGGGGAATCATCATGACGAGGAAGATTGTCACAATCGCAGTAGCCACAGCGATGGCGCTGTCTGTCGGGTGGACGTCGCTGACAGTCGCGACAGCCCAGGCCGAGCCGGATCAGCCGTCGATCACGCTCGACGCCGCCGACTCCAGTCCGATGACGCTTGACCTCGACGACCTCTTTGGGACGCCCGCGGACGACCCGGACGGGGATGTGCCCCAAGACGTGCTTCAGGATGTGCCTCAGGATGTGCAGCAGGATGCGTCTGGGGATGTGCCCGAGGCCTATCTTCCTCCGAAGGAAGAGCCGGACGCGGGCGACCATGCCCATCCGGGTATGGGACTTGAGCTTCCCAGGGAGACGATATTGCCCGTGGTCGCTCCTCAGGCGGCCATTCCTTCATCGGCTGACTTGCGGCAATATGCCGTGCCCATCGGTGATCAGGATGGGACGAACTCATGTGTGGCATGGACGATTGCCTACGCCATGATGGGCATGTACTCGAACATGGCTGGTGACGCCCGTGCGATCGCGCCCATGTACATGTACTCGCAGATGATGCCGAAGGACAATGCGGCCACCTTCATGTCGGACGGCTTCGACATCGCCATCACCCAGGGAGTCGACACACAAGACGACTACATGCCCCAGGGAAACTATAACTATTGGGACATGCCGACGGCATCTCAGAAAGCAAATGCGGCTAAAACGAAGTTCACTGGCTATAGAACACTGTTCGCGAACGCTTCGGGGGCTGGCGTGAGCGGGTCTCAAAGTGTCATCTCAAGCGAACTTGCAGCAGGGAGGCCTGTTGCCATCGGACTGAGAACGACCAGTGAGTTCTCCAACTTTTGGGACAAGACCGATTCCACCTCTGTCATCTCAGACACGAGTGACGCACCAGGGGCGGGTGGCGGCCATGCCGTGCTCGCTGTCGGGTACAACGCGACGGGCCTGATCATCCAAAACTCGTGGGGGGCTCGTTGGGGGGCAAATGGATTCGCGACGTTGTCATGGGACTGGGTGAGGAAGTACGTCAACGAGGCGCACGTCGTCACGGGGTACAGCGTGCAAGCGATGCCAGCAGTGATGGCGGCGACTCTGTCCTGGACGACTCTCGCCGGTGGCTCGGGGTCGGGGCCGATCGTCAGCCCGTACCCGCAGACGTCCTGGACGGCTCTGGCCGGCGGCTCGTCGGCGCAGGTCTATACCCCGTCGAACAAGGCATGGCAGGTGTCCGAAGCGCCGTCCTGGGTGACGGTGACGCCGACGTCTGGCTTCGGACTGGTGACGTCGACGCCGACCGCTGGCTCCGGCAATGCGCTCGTGACGCTGAACGCCGCCGCCAACACTGGGAGCACCCGTACGGGGACGGTGAAGTTCACGACCACCACGACTCCTGCTGCCTCGGCGACGATCTCTGTGAGTCAACCTGGTGTGACGACGGACGATTGCGGCGCCACGACGACGGCGTCCTGCACATGGTCGGACATGTCGAAGACGGTCTCCGGGGTTATCGAGACTGCGTCCGACAAGGACTGGTTCAAGATCACGCCGACGGTGACGGGCACATGGGCGTTTCGCTCCGCGAGGCCCGCGCTGAACTCGATCAAAGATCCCGTAGGCACGATCTACGCCAGCAACGGAACCACCGTCGTCGCGACAGACGATGATGGCGCGGGCGATTCTCAGTTCTCCATGCAGGCGTCGTTGACGGCCGGGCAGACGTACTATCTGGAGGTGAAAGGGTACAGCACATACACCGGGGCATACGCGGTGATGGCCTTCTCCCCGTCACCGACCTTGGGGATCAGTATGTCGACGTGGACGGCCCCTTCGGCTGATGGGACCACTGTCGCCGTGTCGGTGACATCCAATACGACATGGTCGGCGACCCAGTCAGATGACACGTGGTTACTCGTCAAGGCGAACACGGGCTTCGGAGATCGATCAGTGTCGGTCTCGGTTCGACCGAATCAGACGGCAAGCGCGCGCTCGGGTTCGGTGACGTTCCAGACGACCTTCGGTGCGAGCGTCGTCACGAAGACGCTGCAGGTCACTCAGCCTGCGGGGCATTATCTCGCGGGGTGCCGCACGATCTACACCGTGTACTCGTCGTCCGCCGAATACTACAATATCCCGTTCTCGTCCAACACCACCTGGACGGCATCGACCAATGATCCATGGTTGACAGTGTCGCCATCGTCAGGGTCGGCCATGGACGGCACGTTGGCCTACACGTTGACAGCGAATGCCACTGGTCTTCAGCGGACGGGAAGCGTGAGGTTTGCCACGACCTCGGGCGCTCCGATCTCAACGTGCACTACCAACATAGTCCAGCCCGGCGAGACAGCCGCGCTCACCCTGGATAGGTCCACGTGGAGCGTCGCCAACGCGGCGCAGACGTCTGTGTCCGTGGCCGTGACATCGAACACCGAATGGATCATGTCGTCCAATGTCAGCTGGCTGAGCGCACCGGAAAGTTGGGGCACGAGCAATGGCACAATCTCGCTGAAGGCGGAGGATAACTTCTCCACGTCATCGCGCACCGGTGTGGTGACGTTCACGACGACGACGATCACACCGGCTATCACCCGTACCATCTCTGTCACCCAACCGGGGGCCACGGCCGTCATGACGCTGGATCGGGACACCTGGGCGGTGCCCACGGCGGCGAAGACGACTCAGGCGGTGGCGGTGAAGTCCACGGTCGCGTGGTCGGGCTCGTCCAACCAGTCGTGGTTGACCCTGTCCTCGGCATCGGGCGCCGGCGACGCATCGGTGACTCTGACGGCCGAGGAGAACACCACGGCGTCGTCTCGTACGGCGACCGCGACGTTCACGACGACCGCCGGGTACCCGAAGGTGACCCGTACTGTCACGGTGACCCAACCGCCGGCTGCGACGCTGACGCTGGACAGGACTGTCTGGACGGTGCCCTCCTCGGCTGCCGCGATGCAGACATTGCTGATGACTTCGAACCAGTCGTGGAAGGTGTCGTCGAGCGACTCGTGGGTGACGTTCTCGGCTTCGACAGGGTCGAATACCTCGGCGGTCACGATGAACGCGGCGGCTAACACGACGACCACATCGCGTACGGCGACGGTGACGGTGACGAACACGACGGGGTACCCCGTGCTGTCCCGCACGGTCGCGGTGACCCAACCGGGAGTGGCGCCGACGTTGTCGACGGGCATCTCGCAGTGGGCGGTTCCGTCGTCGGCGCAGAACAATGTGACAGTGTCCGTCAGCTCGAACACCTCGTGGAAGGTCACGTCCAGTCAGGCCTGGGTGACGATCTCTCCGACGACGGGGTCGGGGAACACTTCGGTGACACTGACGGCGGCTGCCAACACGGCGACCACATCTCGGCCCGCGGTGGTGACATTCACGACGACAGTGGGGGACACGGTGGCGACAGCCACGATCGACGTGACCCAGCCGGGTGTGCCGACTCTGAACGTGGACAAGAACACGTGGAATCTGCCGTCGTCCGCCGGTGCGTACACGACGGTGGCGGTGACCTCGAGCCAGGCATGGCAGGTGACGTCGAACCAGTCGTGGTTGACGGTGTCGCCGACGACGGGGTCGGGGAATGGGACGGTGACCTTGACGGCGACGGCGAACGCGACGGTGGACGCGCGTCCGGCGACGGTGACGTTCACCACGACCACGGGCACCCCCGTGCAGACCGCGACGGTGACCGTCGCCCAGCCGGGTGCGGCGGTGACGTTGTCTCTGGATAAGAACATATGGACGTTGGGGTCGTCTGCTGGGGCGAACACGACGGTGGTGGTGTCGTCGAATGCGGCGTGGAAGGTGTCGTCGAATCAGTCGTGGTTGACGGTGTCGGCGGCGACGGGTAGCGGGAATGGGTCGGTGTCGTTGACGGCGGCGGCG
>Ga0123357_10000834_pt1 | contig 31276 bp, 22 predicted proteins | sample TergutEmb28metaG_FD_89873 | JGI IMG/M metagenome (GOLD analysis project Ga0123357, IMG submission 89873) | Embiratermes neotenicus P4 segment gut microbial communities from Petit-Saut dam, French Guiana - Emb289 P4 | ecosystem: Host-associated > Arthropoda: Insects > Digestive system > Gut ...
CGCCTCGATGCTGGCGAGGGTTGGTTCCGGCGCGGCGATCTCGTGAGTTGCGGGCACAGGCGATTCGCGGCTTTCGCTGTCGGCATTGGTACTGGCGAGCGGTTCCACGGCGAGGCTGAGAGCCCCTGCAGCTTCGGACTCGCCTTCGTCGCCGGATTGTGCTGCCGGTTCCAGCCCGGTGCGCGGCGGGACGGCATTATCGTCAGCCTCGATGCTGGCGAGGGTTGGTTCGGGCGCAGCGATCTCGTGAGTTGCGGGCACAGGCGATTCGCGGCTTTCGCTGTCGTCGGCACCGCCACCGGTACCGGCGAGCGCTTCCACGGCGAGGCTGAGAGCGCCTGCAGCTTCGGATTCGCCTTCGTCACCGGGTTGCGCTGCCGGTTCCGGCCCGGTGCGCGGCGGGTCGGCGGCATTATCGTCAGCCTCGATGCTGGCGAGGGACGGTTCAGGCGCAGCGATCGCGGTGCCGCTGTCGGCAACATCGTCACGTTCTGTTTCAGCCGCGTCCAAAGCCGGGTCGGGCAGCCTGGATTGGCGGGAGGACGGCTCGCCGCACTCCGGCTCAGACTCAGGCGCAGTGGCAACAACGCTCTCGAAAGGCGGTTCGCCGTCCTGAGCAGCCTGCGCCTGCATCCGACAAGGGTCTGCGTCCCTGGCTGCGAGGTCAGGGACGTCACTCTCCACCCTGCGGTGCGCAGAGCCCGGCGGCTCTTCAATGGCGGCGGTCACAGTCTCAGGGCCTGGTTCGGCGCAGCCTGCGGGCTCCAGCGAAAACATGGCGTCGCTGATTTCAGTGGCGCTGTCGGCCACCAGGCCGGAGACCTCCTCAGCCCTGTCGCTGGCCATGGCCGGGAGCGCATCGCAAGCCGGATCCGACTTCGGATCGAAGCCCTGCACGGGAGTGGCGGCAACGCTCCCAGCGGCTCCTGCATCGCTGTCCTGTCCGGGCGGCTGGATCGGGGTGGCATGCTGCGTGGAGCTGGGAAGTGCAACCAGGCTCCGCGATTGCCACGCGGCAACCAGCGCGCTGTGCGAACCGGCTGGCAGCGGCCTGTCGGGGGCGGCTGTCACAGTCTCACCATCGGATTCGGCGCAGCCTTCGGTCCCCGGAAAAACTCCGGTGGCGCTGTCGGCAGGTGGGTCGGAGACCCTGGTGAGGATCGCCGGGACCATGTCGGAAGCCGGATCGGAGACCTGCGCAGCAGGGGCGTGGGGAAGCGGTGCCGCAACGCCTTCGCCAGACACGTCGTCTTCTCCGTGCCGGGCTGGCAGCGCTTCTTCGCCGGAAGCGGAAACGGCGATCGGCGCCTTGTCCAGGTCGGCCGGCTCCGGAACGGAGGCGGTGACGTCATCTTCGAGGTGGTATTGCGGCGGATTGGCCTGTGTGTCGTGGTGCAGCGCGACGGGGGCATCGTTGTGCTGTGACGGAAGCGGATCCTGGCTGTTGTCGGGCCGGGATCCGTCGTCACCCGTCTCGACGTGACGCAGGCGCGGCGTTTCAGGAGCCATCTCCAGGGCGGGCGTGGCTTGCGGCGTGACGGCCTCCACCGGTTGGGCCCCATCCGACATTGCCGCGGACTGCGCGGCCTCGGCGCTGGCGAGGGCAGGGACCTGCGGGGTGTCAGCGCCGCTGTCGAGCGAGGGATCAGCAACAGACTCATGGTCGCTGGCGCTGATTTCAGGACTGTGTGCCAGGTCGGGTTCAACCTCCAGCGTTACGCTGTCCGATGTTGTTACGCGGTCCATCGCGGGCTCCGGGGCGGCATGATCAGGGAGGGGATCAGAGAGCGGCACCGCCTCGGGCGCATCGCTCTGCGTCGCGGCCCGATGCGGCCGGAGCATGCGAAGAAGATGTTGAAGCAGTCTGTGCAGCCACGTCATCAGCTGTTTCTCCAGTGTCGGACGGCTCCGGCGATCGTGTAGCTGTCAACCGCGACCAGGCCGGATCACTTTCAGGAGTGTCTAAACGGAAACGAATCGCAGCGGAATCCGGAACCGCGCGTCCTGCGTGGATCGGTCCGTCGGATGTCGCCGCAAAATCACAGAAAGGCCGTTGACACCTGCGGCAGACGCGCATGTGGCCACGACCAAACCCCTCAACGGTGGCGGAATCGCAGCAGCGCGCTCCACTGCGGGGACAGAAGCTCTTTCGCCGACATGTGGAGGCATGCGCTGTGCGACGACACCGCTGTGATTCGCCGCGCCAGACGGTTGCGCGGTCAACGATTGCGATTGTGGAAACAAAGCGACCTCAACACACCGATACCTGCCGGGTCCCCGGGGGGACGCAATCGCCACTGCTTCCCATGGTTGCTGGCAATTGTTGTCGGCGACTCATGTTGGCGAATCCCGGGCGCAGGCGAATACCACACGCATTGCCCGAAAAACAGACCGCAGACCGCAGCAATTTCCATGCTGCCGGAATTCCACGAAATTCCGGCAATGTCTGGAAGGGCAGCGTGGATATCCACCGTTTTGTGGGGCTGGATTTCATCTGTTGCTGGACAGAGCGGAACGGATGCGAATCGCATCGCGAACGAACGGGCCGCCGGTTGTCGCCGGTGGCTGCGGTGTCATCGGTGCGGTCTCGGCAATCAGGGGCCGACCTCTGGCGGGAAACCCGGGCGGGGTGCGGGAGCGCCGCATTCGCTGCAGGCAAAGTGCGAGGGGGGCGGCAGCGGTGGGCCGCAGGAGATGACGAAAAACCGGCAGGACGGGCGCGATGCCGCAGCCCCCTGAAGCTGTGCTATTTCGGAAACCCCGGTGCCGGGGGTCCTTGTTCTTCATTGGCAACGGGGTCACAGAATCAGCCGTCAGGGCAGATCTGCCGCGCTTGCGCGGATTGTGCTGTTCGCGCGCCAGCCGATCGTCCAGGGGGTGAGCGAGGCGGCGAGAGAGGCCTTTTGCGGATCTCGCGCGTCCGTTGTAAGCGTGAACTGCGCCCGCCTGGTCGGACGCGTCAAGCCGGGGTTCCGGTGCCATCGACCGGCGGGCGCGTCAAACCGCCTTCGCGGAAAGGTCCGTATCAGGATACCTGACGGTGGCGCGCCAGAGCAGGCTGGTCCTGTGGAGGCTGATTTTGCAGGTCACAATCGAGTGATCGTGCAGGGTCCTCTGCCCCCCCCGGTTGTGACTTCGGATGGAACCTGCCACAGGTAAATCTGGGCGTACAATTCTGAATTCCGTACAGGGGCCTGGCAGGTGAACCAGTACAACAAGACCACCCGGTTCTTCGCAGCTGTTCTGGTGATCGGCGGTGTGGTCGGCGTCTTCAACATCGCCTGGGTGATCTATTCGGGGTTCGGGCTGCGCTATTTCCGCCCCGAAGGACCCGATAAGAACGGCGTCGAATTGTGGCTGATCTTTTTTGCAGGAATGTATATCTGGGCGCTCGTCACCGGCCTGCTGTCCTGGCAGGGCACCCCCTATGGGCGGCGATGGGTGCTCAATCTCTTTGCTTCCCAGATTCCTGCTCCGATCCTGCCCATTCTGAAATTTCAGTGGTTCACCGGTGCGCAATGCACTGTCTTCCTGGGCGAGGGCACGAGCTGGAACGGGAGTGATATCCTGAATTTTGTCGTATCTTTCGGTGCCGGCTTCGCAGCGCGCTTCTGTTGTGGCCGGCTCGATGAATATGGCATCGGGGTAAATCTGTTTGCCCTGCTGGCGGTGGTTCTGCTGGTGGCGGCCCGGAAACGGTTGCGGGCCACCCGGGCTGCCGAGGTTTTCTGAAATGCCTTTGTCGCGGGACCGCTGCACGGCTTCCGTTGCCGCCGGGAGAGGGCGCCGGGGGCCGGCAGGATTGGCTCCGCCTGGCTGGGCGGCTGGCCACCAGGGGCTTGACTGGAGTTGGAAAATGCCAGCTAAATCCATGCCAGCGGCTTGGGAGGGCTGGCAACGAGGACATGGAATCTCGGCAAATGTCGGTAAACCTCCTCAAGGGCCGGCCGAAGCTTCCGAGTTTTGTCGGTTCCGGCGTTATTCGGGATCGTTGGCACAAAAATCGCCGCATTCGGGTGGCAGAACGCGGACCGATTGCTTGGTATGGAATTTGTTCGATTCAGAATCCCGCGAAAACGGCTCAGGCCTTCGCGTGAAATCGCCCAAGCACGATGCACTTGAAGCTGTTTTAGAGAGACCTGTCGGGAGTTCGAGATGAAGAAGTTGTTGTTGGCGTCGGTGGCTGTGCTGTTTATAGGCGGCGCAGCGCAGGCAGAATATGTTTTTCATTATGAGGGACGCACGATCCGGATTGATCCGGATCACGGCAAGGTGTCGATCCCCGGGGTTTACGACAACACCGGGCACCATGCGAAGAAGAAGGGCAAAGCCGGGGAGCCCGATACCCAGAAGGACCCCGCTCAGGAAGCGGGCAAGGAAGCGGGCAAGGCACCGGCTGCGCATGACGACGCCCCGGCCAAGGATGCCAGGGCACCCGCAGCTGCGGCCCCCACGCCGACCACGACCGCCAGCAACGCGCCAGGTACGGGGCTGACCCGCAGCACGGCCTCGCCGCTCGGGGTCTGGGCGGGCGGTGAAAAGGATGGCAAGGTCCGCATCGAGCCGTGTGGCGCCGTGCTCTGTGGCTATGTCGTGGATGCCTCCAATCAGAACCGCGAGGTGGTGCTGTTCAATATGAAGCCCGGTGAGGACCAGCAGTGGACCGGGCGCATCGTTGATGCGAGCAGCGGTTCGACCTATGAATCAACCATCGCGCTGGATGGCACCGACAAGCTCAAGGTGCAGTGTTCGTCGAGCGCCGAGTTCTGCGCGGAGCGGACCTGGTCGCGCGCGAACTGAACGCAGGGCCGAAAGTCGCAAGGCGGCCGTGGCAGAAAAATGAAAATCCCGCTCAAGGCGTGTCGTGCCTGAGCGGGATTTTTTGTGCCCTTTTTGTCAGCGACCCCTGGTCTATTGCCAGCGCCCGGCGCGGTGCGTGGCGTCGGGGGCGTGAAGCACAATGCGGCAGGCGGGAGGCATCTGCGCCAGCGTTATCGGCGGGCGCGCTTTGTGCGGTTTTGCCGCTGGCCTGGGATGGAGCACCCCTTCGGAGAACCAGTGCGCCAGATCCTTCGGCGTGCAGCCCTCTTCGCTTGAGGCTGGCGGCTGATCCCTGCATTCCGCGGCACCTTCCGGACAGCGCATGCGGATATGGAAATGATAGTCGTGGCCCCACCACGGCCGCACCTTGGCGAGCCAGCTGCGGTCTCCGGTGGCCTCGCGACACAGCGCGGCCTTGATCGCGGCATTGACGAAGATGCGCTCCACTGCGGGCTCGTAGGCGGCATCGCGCAGCACGATGAGATGGCCCGGGGTGAAAACCTGGGGATCAATGTCGCGGCGGTCGGGCCGCACCATCATCACCGCCGACATGTCCTCGCGATCGGTGCGCGACAGCGCGCGGTTGGGCATCGGGGTCAGCCAGATATCGGCGTCGAGCCCGATCTGATGGCTGGCGTGGCCGGTCAGCGCCGGTCCGCCGCGCGGCTGGCCGATGTCACCAACCAGAATACCCGGCCAGCCGGCATCGCGGTGGGCGTTTGCGGCAAGGCGCTTCAAAAGCGCGATCAGCTGGGGATGGCCCCAGTAGCGGTTGCGCGACAGCCGCATCACCTGCCAGTGCTCGCCGCTGAAGGGCATCTTTTCCGCCCCGCCGATGCAGCCTCGGGCATAGGTGCCGATGACCCGCACCGGGCCGCGCGAGGGCAGCAGGCGGCGGGCGAAAAGTTCTTTGGCGCCGATATGGGGATCGTTGGGGTTGGCCAGCGGTGGCAGCGGTTTCGGGTTCACGCTGCCCCTGTCCTGCGCCAGAAGCGGCGTGGACGCGCACAGTATCAGTACAAGGGCGATGAGAGAGCGTGAACTCATGACTACCTCTCTAATGTCGGAATGATGACGGGGCCTCGACCGGGAGGAGGGAAGGGGAGGCTTGCGGATCGCTCAGCTGTCGACCTTGAGCGCGGCAATGAAGGCTTCCTGCGGAATGTCGACCTTGCCGAACTGCCGCATTTTCTTTTTGCCTTCCTTCTGTTTCTCCAGAAGTTTGCGTTTGCGGGTAATATCGCCGCCATAGCATTTGGCGGTGACGTCTTTGCGCAGCGCGCGCACGGTTTCGCGGGCGATCACCTTGCCGCCGATTGCGGCCTGGATCGGGATCTGAAACATGTGTGGCGGGATCAGTTCCTTCATTTTTTCCACCATGGCGCGGCCGCGCCCTTCGGCCCGGGTGCGGTGGACCAGCATCGACAGGGCATCCACCGGTTCGGCGTTGACCAGGATCTGCATCTTGACCAGATCGGCGGGGCGGTAGTCGGTGAGGTGGTAGTCGAACGAGGCGTAACCTTTGGAAACGGATTTCAGGCGGTCATAGAAATCGAACACCACCTCGTTGAGTGGCAGGTCGTATTTGACCATGGCGCGGGAGCCGACATAGGTCAGTTCCTTCTGTGCCCCGCGACGGTCCTGACACAGCTTGAGGACGGCTCCAAGAAACTCGTCCGGGGTGAGGATGGTAGCCTCGATCCAGGGCTCGTTGATCTCGGCGATCTTGACCACATCGGGCAAATCGACGGGATTGTGGATCTCAAGCGCGCTGCCGTCGGTGAGGTTCATCCGGTAGATGACGCTGGGGGCGGTCGCGATCAGGTTGAGATTGAATTCGCGCGACAGCCGTTCCTGGATGATCTCCAGATGCAGCAGGCCAAGGAAACCGCAGCGGAAACCGAAGCCGAGTGCCGCGGAAGTTTCCATCTCAAAGGAGAAACTGGCGTCGTTGAGGCGGAGTTTGCCCATCGCCGCACGCAGGGTCTCGAAATCGTCGGCGTCGACCGGAAACAGGCCGCAGAACACCACCGGGATTGCCGGCTTGAAGCCCGACAGCATTTCTGCCACCGGCTTTTTGTCGTCGGTGATAGTGTCACCGACCCGTGTGTCGGCCACTTCCTTGATGGCGGCGGTGATGAAACCGATCTCGCCGGGGCCGAGTTCGTCGACCTGCTGCATTTTCGGGGTGAAGAAGCCGACGCGTTCGACGTCATAGGCCGCACCGGTGCCCATCATGCGGATGCGCTGACCCTTGCGCATAACGCCGTCGACGACGCGGATGAGGACGACGACGCCGAGATAGACATCGTACCAGCTGTCGACCAGCAGCGCCTTGAGTGTGGCGTCGCGGTTGCCCTGCGGCGGCGGCAGGCGCGCGACCACGGCTTCCAGCACATCACCGACGCCCTGGCCGGTCTTGGCGGAAATCATCACCGCGTCGGAGGCGTCGATGCCGATCACATCCTCGATCTGCTTTTTGACAGCGTCGGGTTCGGCGGCGGGCAGGTCGACCTTGTTGAGTACCGGGACGATCTCGTGATTATTGTCGAGGGCCTGATAGACATTGGCCAGCGTCTGGGCCTCAACGCCCTGGCTGGCGTCGACCACCAGCAGTGAGCCCTCGCAGGCAGCCAGCGAACGCGACACCTCATAGGCGAAGTCGACATGGCCGGGCGTGTCCATGAGGTTGAAGACGTAATCGCGGCCGTCCCGGCTGCGGTATTGCAGGCGCACCGTCTGGGCCTTGATGGTGATGCCGCGCTCGCGCTCGATGTCCATGGAATCGAGCACCTGCTCCTTGCCGGCCATCTCACGTTCGGTGAGGCCGCCGGTCATCTGGATCAGGCGGTCGGCAAGCGTCGACTTGCCGTGGTCGATATGGGCAACGATGGCGAAATTGCGGATGTGGGAAATCGGCGTCATGGGGCGGGATAGCATCCGGTTCCGGATCCGGCAACCACTTGCTGCGGCAACCATGTTGGCCGAAATCGGTCCCTCCTGGCGGCAAATCAGCCCCCCTGGCACCATCAACCCGATACCACAGCCTGCCGGGATTCGCTATACAGCGCGCCATGACGCCCCCGAAGACCTCGCCCCCGAAGACCACGTCCCCTGCCACCTCACCGGATGACACCGCTCCGCGGCCGTCAAAATCACGCCTGAATTTCGCCCGCTTCCGGGCGGTGCTGGTCGGTGCCGCCGTCAGCCGGCACAGCGGGCCCTTTGTGGTGATTCTGCTGGCGCTTCTGCACGGCCTGACCTGGACGGTGATTCTGGTCAATCTGAAGGCGTGGCAGGACATTCATATGGATGTCGCCGAAGCCTTTGGCTGGGGCCAGAAATTCCTCATGGGCTACGGCAAGCATCCACCGCTGGCGGGCTGGGTCGCGGGGGTCTGGTTCCAGATTTTCCCGATCCGGGACTGGTCGACCTATGCGCTGGCGATGGCGACCGTGAGTACCGGCATGGTGCTGTGCTGGCGCATTGCGCTCCATGTGGTCGATCGCCGCCGGGCCTTTTTCGTCCTGGTGATGCTGGCACTGTACCCGCTGTTCACCTTCAAGGGCTTCAAGTTCAATCCCGATCTGCTGCAGCTGGTGACGCTGCCGCTGGTGGTGCTGGCCTATCTCCATGCCTTCAGGAAGCGCAGCCTGGTCTCCGGGGTCTGGCTCGGTCTGGCTGCGGTGGCTGCGCTGTTAACCAAATACTGGGTGCTTACCATGATCGGCGCCATCGGGCTGGCGGCGCTGATCGATCCCCTGCGTATGAAATTCCTGCGCTCACCGGCACCATGGGCCGCGTTCGCCACCTGCGTGGCCGGCATCACCCCGCATCTGATGTGGCTTGCCGGGGTCGGTTTTGTGCCTCTGATCTACGCCGGCGAGACCTACTCCCGCAACGATCGCTCCGTGGTGTTGCGGATGGTGATCAACTATGTTGAGCACAATGCCGCGATGCTGGTGGCACCCCTGGTGCTGGCGGCGCTGGCTCTGGCCCTGGTGCGGCCGTGGCGCCCGCTGTCGCGGATCATCACCGGATCCTGGAAGCGGGGCGCCAACCGGGCGGTGAAGGCGGTGGCGGCGCGACAGGTCTGGATCATCCAGATCATTGTCGCCATCGGCCCGCTGATCGGGGCGATGGTGGCGGATGTCTCGGTCAAGACCGACTGGGGCATTTCGCTGTTCTTTCTGGTGCCGCTTGCCGTGGTGGCGATTCCGGCGCTGCGGCTGCGGCGCGCGGCGCTGTTCAACATCACCGCGATCTGGCTCACGGTGACGGTGGGGACGCTGCTGGCATCGCCACTGATCGTCAGCGCCGTGATCGCGGCCAATAGCAACAATATGGCGACCTATGGTGCGCACTCGGAGCTGGCGCGTGAGCTGACCCAGCTCTGGCACCGGCGTTTCGGAACACGCTGGGAAGTGGTGGCCGGCCCGATGAATGCGAGCCAGACCATGGTGTTTTACAGCCCCGATCATCCCCGCGCCTTCATGCCCCTGGAGCCCTGGGGGTCCGGCCTGACGTCGGTCGATGACCTCCGGCATTACGGGTTTATCGCAGTGTGGGAGGCCTCTGACGGCCGCGCGCCGGCATTGGCAAAATGGCTGACGGAGATCGCGCCAAATGCCCAGCGTCTGGTGATGACGACGCGGCGCTATATCCGCAGCCAGCCCGGGCCCCCGATCACCTGGGATGTGTATGTCGCCCCGCCGCAGTAAGGCCTGAGGAAAAATCAGGGGAATCGCCGGCAAGGGGGCCAGGCGGTGGCGCGGACTTTGCCGCAGCCGCCGACGCCGGCGCAGGTCAGGTGCCTTCCTCGTTGAATTTGGCCTCGACCAGTTCGGTCAGCGCCGCCAGCACCGCCGCGGCGTCCTCGCCGCTGGCGGCGACCAGGATGGATGTGCCGGGGCCGGCGGCGAGCATCATCAGGCCCATGATCGAGATGCCGCCGACGGTTTCGCCCGCACGGGTCACCCACACCTGGGCGTTGAAACGTTCCACGGTCTGGACGAATTTGGCGGAGGCGCGGGCGTGCAGGCCGCGTTTGTTGGTGATGAGAAGTTCTGTGGACAGCGCGCCGGCGGGAATCTCGGTCCCGGTCGGGGTTTCGTCACCTGTGTCGTGCTCGCTCATGTGGTCTTGTTCATGTGTGCGGATCCGCCGCTGGTTCATCGTTTGGCGCTGGCGAAGACCCGGCTGGCGATGGTGACATATTTTCGCCCCGCCTCCTGAGCCAGAGTGATGGCGTCGGAGAGCGGGCGCTCCTCGCGAACCTTGGCGAGCTTCACCAGCATCGGAAGGTTGATGCCGGCCAGCACCTCCACGGTCGGCCCCATGCAGGATATCGCCAGATTGGAGGGGGTGCCGCCGAACATATCGGTGAGAATCACCACGCCGTCACCGGTGTCGACGCGCTCCACCGCCTCAATGATATCGCCCCGGCACAGATCGGAATCGTCGTCGGCACCGATCGTGATGGACTCAATTTGTTTCTGCGGACCCATCACATGCTCAAGCGCTGCCCTGAATTCGTCAGCAAGGCGCCCGTGGGTCACAAGTACCAGACCAATCATCGGAGAACTCCTCGCGAACGCGCTTGTTGCGTCTCGCGAACGCGCCACATTGACCATCCGGTGCCGTCGCGCAAGGGGGGACTTGCGAATTGGCGCGAATTTGCCGCCCCGCGACGAGGCCGACACCGAAAACACGCGCCGGAATTGCCGGGGGGGGGTACGATCATGGGACGGATATGGTTACCATCTGTTTTCGCATCCCCGCCATTGGATCGGGCACAAAATCAGGCCTCCTCGGTGGTCAAAGCCGCGATTACCAGAGAGAGCGCCGGAAAATCCGTCATCACAGGGATCCGTGGCACCGTGACACCGAGAATTCGCACCTTCAGCGCCGCGGCAGAAGGCATCCGGGCGCCGTCAGGGGCGGCGAGATCGACCACGAGGCCAAGCTTTCCAGCGCCGACATGGGCACAGCGGCGGATGCCCAGGCCCCGGATCTCGATCCGCCCGGCGATGCTCTCGACCGCAGCGACCTCGATGCCGTCGCCGCTGCGCCCGAGGCGGACCCGGTCATCGCTGATCAGAAACGTCGGCGCGATCACGCCGCTTCGCCCCGCCAGGACCAGGTTGAAGGCGAGCTGCGACTTGCCGGAACCGGAGGGGCCCCGGATCAGAACCGCAAGGCTGCCGACCTGAACCGCCGAGGCGTGAACGCTGTCGCCCATGGATCTTCTCTTTCCTTCAGATGGCGGGCAGCCGGACCACGAAGCGCGCCCCGGAAATGGTCGCCGTGCCGTCGCTGTCGGCGGCTCGAATGCGGTTCTCGGCCCAGATGCGGCCGCCATGGGCCTCGATGATCTGCTTCGAAATCGACAGGCCGAGCCCTGAATTCTGGCCGAAGCCCTGATGGGGCCGGTCGGTATAGAAACGCTCGAAAACCCGCTCAAGGGCATCTTCGCGGATGCCGGGGCCGTCGTCATCGACCACGATCTCGATTTCGCTGCGCAGCCGGCGGCACAGGATGCGCACTTTGCTGCCCTGGCTGGAGAAGGACTGGGCATTGGACAGGAGGTTGGAGATCACCTGCCCGAGCCGTGAATCATGTCCGGACACCAGGAAGCCGTCATTGCGGTTCCGGCCCTCGAAGCGGACCTCTACGGTGACGTCATGACCGAGCCGGGTTTCATTGGCGATTCCCACCAGCGTGGCCAGAAGCAGCCGCAGATCGACCGGGACGGTGTCCTGGCGCTGCAGTTCGGCATCCAGCCGGCTGGCATCGGAAATGTCGGAGATCAGGCGGTCGAGCCGTTTCACGTCATGCTCGATCACTTCGAGCAGCCGGGAGCGGCTTGAGTCGTTGCGCGCCAGCGGCAGGGTTTCGACCGCCGAGCGCAGTGACGTCAGAGGGTTCTTGAGTTCGTGCGCGACGTCGGCGGCGAACATCTCGATGGCCTCGATGCGGCGGTAGAGGGCCGCGGTCATGTCGCGCAAGGCCCCGGAAAGATGCCCGATCTCATCGCGGCGACGGGTGAAATCCGGGATGTCGACGCGGCTCTTGATGCGGCGGCGGACATGTTCGGCAGCGTCGGCGAGCCGCCGCACCGGGCCGGCGATGGTGCTGGCGAGCAGGAGCGACAGCACGATCATGACCACTGCGGCGACGCTGCCGACGCGGAGGATGGCCAGCCGTTCCGCGGTCACCATCCGATCGATGTCGTCGCCCTGGGTCGACAGCATCAGGGCCCCGTGAATGGCTCGCGACCGGATCACCGGCGCCGCCACCGAGACGATGACTTCGCCGCGGGCAGTAACCCGCACCATGCTGCGCTTCTGGCCGCGCAGCGCATCGGCGACTTCCTCATAGCCGTTGCCGTTGGCGCTGCCGAGTTCACGGTAGAGCGGCAGGTCACGGCGGTTGAGCCAGTTGCGGGCCTTGGTCCAGAGGTCGTCGATGTGGGAGATGGCGGGTGAGGGCAGCTCGACGCGCAGCACATTCTCCAGGTTGCGGCTGTCGACCAGCAGGCTGCCGGCGGGGTCATAAATCCGGGCCCGGGTCTTGGTCGGCGAAATCAGGGTGCGCAGCAGCGGCGTCACGCGCTCGGGATTGATGGGAAAGTCGAGCGGGGAGTAATCATCCGATCCGACGGTGGATTCGCCGGCCTTGAGGTCCATCCAGCGGTCAGGATCGATGGTGATGGCGTTGGTCTGCACGGTTGCCGCGCCGGCAATGGCTCCGGCGATGATTTCGGCCTGGACCAGCAGGCTCTGCGCCCGGGCATCAATCAGGCCCTCGCGGAACTGGGAGAGATAGAGCACGCTCGCCACCAGCGCCACCAGACCAGCGAGGTTGAGCGAGAGAATGCGTCGTGTCAGGCTGGAGAAGCTGAGGGCGAAGAAAAACTGCCCGGCGCGGATCAGCCAGCGCAGCGGCTGCCAGCGCGACGGCGGCGGGGTCTCGGCAGGGCTGTCGTCCTCAAGAGTGGAAGCGACGTCCTCGGTCTCAAGACCGGCTTCAGACTGTGGCGGCTCCTGCACCCTGTTTCCCAAGCAAAAAACGTTTCCCAAGGCAGAATAAAGTGTTGCCCGAAGTCTTCAGAAGCGCTCACCCCCCTCGACAGGGTCGTCAGCGAGGCGACAAGGTCCGGGATCCGCAAAAAAAACCGCGGCCACCGAAATTTCGCGCTGGAGGGCGCCAGGAGCCGCATTTTTTCCGTGTCCGGCACCGCCCGCGGCTTTTCCCGGTTTTCCCTGACCGGTGTGCGGTTTCCATCGGTCCCGCCCGCGGTGCGCCTTGCCCCGCTGTTTCAGCCGGCTTCCTTGAAGCGGTAGCCGACGCCATACAGGGTCTCGATCATCTCGAATTCGTTATCGACGACCTTGAACTTCTTGCGCAGCCGCTTGATGTGGCTGTCGATGGTGCGGTCGTCGACATAGACCTGATCGTCATAGGCGGCATCCATCAGCGCGTTGCGGCTCTTGACCACACCGGGACGGGTGGCGAGGGCCTGCAGGATGAGGAATTCGGTCACCGTCAGCGTTACCGCCTCGTTCTTCCAGGTGCAGGTGTGGCGTTCCGGGTCCATCCGCAACAGGCCGCGGTCGAGCGCCTTGGCGTCGTTGTTTTCCTTGGGCAGCGCGGTGGGGTCCCGGGGGGCGGAACGGCGCAGCACCGCCTTGACGCGCTCGACCAGGAGACGCTGGGAAAACGGTTTGCGGATGAAATCGTCGGCACCCATCTTGAGACCGAACAGCTCGTCGATCTCCTCGTCCTTGGAGGTGAGGAAAATCACCGGCAGGTCGGATTTCTGCCGCAGCCGCCGCAGGGTCTCCATCCCGTCCATGCGTGGCATCTTGATGTCGAGAATGGCGAGATCGGGCTGGGCGCTGCGGAACCCGTCCAGCGCCGAGGCGCCGTCGGTATAGGTCATGATGCGGTAGCCTTCGGCCTCCAGCGCGATCGAGACGGATGTGAGAATATTGCGGTCATCGTCGACAAGGGCGATTGTTGGCATAGGCAGCCTGCTTTTCGTTGGGACGGACAGATCGTCTGGATTGGCAGAACGGCGGATCACGGAGCAATGCAAGCTGGGCCGAAATGTGACCACATCGGAAAAACAGCATGTTCCGGACACCTTTCGGCCTTCAACCCGAATTCGGGTTTAGCCGAATGTGGGGCTGTTCTGCAACTGTCAAGCCCGGGATAGGCTTTCCGCCCGTCCTTTCAGGGTGATGGAAAACAGCTCCTTGATGTTGCGATCCGCCTCGACCCGCCGCCGCAGGGGGACGGGAAGGGCCGCTCCCGGCCTGTGGTGGTCCGGGCGCCTCGATTGCGCAGGGACGAGGGGGCTGCCATCCTTCTGCTTTTGAACGATCGGAGCACAAGGCGGGGCGAAGGAGCATGGCGGGCCTCCGGCAAAGCAGGCTCTGGCAGTTTCCGGGGGCCTTGCCGCAGCCTTCCCGAGGTCTGGCAAAAGGAGCGGCGCAGGACGCGGGATTTCAGGGTTCAGGCCAGTCGGTGGCAGGCCCGCTTTGACGAAAATCCGCCATTGGGGGGCCGGCTCCGCTTCTTTTATTTCGCCTTGCGCGCCTTGCTGTTTCGAAAATTTCGTGGAACCGGAGGAAAGCGCCATGCCGGGTTGTCCTTCCTGACGTGGTAGCTCCCCACCCCACGCGTCACGCGACGTTCACAAATAGCATCGGATTGCGTTCGTTCACCTTGGCAAATGCGTTGTTCATCATTAATAGCTCAATCATCCGAGGCCTGACATTTGCAGTCAGGGCTGCCGCGATGGTGGCGCTTTGACCAGACAGCGCCTCAGGAAAGCGGATTCAGGAGGTTCTCGTGCAGGAAACAGGTGTGCGCAACGGTGCCTTTGGTGCCGAAAAGTTCGGTTTACGGAATTTGAAAGAGGTGGTTTGGAACCTTGGCGCGCCGCAGCTCTATCAATACGCGCTCGGTGCCAATGAGGCGGTGCTCTCGGCCGACGGCGCCGTCTGCGCCGATACCGGCGTATTCACCGGGCGCAGCCCCAAAGACAAATATACGGTGCGCGACGCCACCACCGAGGAGATGTGGTGGGAGGGCAACCAGTCGATCACCGCAGCCCAGTTCGAGGCACTCTACCAGGATTTCCTCACGCATGCCGAAGGCCGCAGGCTTTTCGCCCAGGACCTCTATGCCGGGGCCGATCCGACCTTCCGGATCAAGACCCGTGTCTTTACGGAGCTGGCCTGGCACTCCCTGTTCATCCGCACGCTTCTGATTCGTCCCCCGGTCGGCGACCTGCCGGGCTTCGTGCCGGATTTCACCATCATCGACATGCCGAGCTTCCGGGCCGATCCGGCGCGTCACGGCTGCCGCTCCGAGAATGTCGTGGCGATCGATTTCGCCCGCAGGGTCGTCCTGATCGGGGGGTCCTATTACGCCGGCGAGATGAAGAAGTCGGTGTTCACCACGCTGAACTATTATCTGCCCAAACGCGGCGTGATGACGATGCACTGTTCGGCCAATGTCGGTCCGCAAGGCGACGCGGCGATCTTCTTCGGTCTCTCTGGAACCGGGAAGACCACCCTGTCGGCGGATCCCAACCGTACCCTGGTGGGGGATGACGAACACGGCTGGAGCCCGGAGGGAATCTTCAATTTCGAGGGCGGCTGCTATGCCAAATGCATCAAGCTGTCAAAGGAGGCCGAGCCCGAGATCTATGCCGCCTCGACGCGTTTCGGTGCGGTGCTGGAGAACTGTGTGCTTGACGACATCACCCGCGTCGTCGATTTCGATGACGGCTCCAAGACCGAGAATACCCGCTGCGCCTATCCGCTCGATTTCATCCCCAATGCGTCGCGGACCGGTGTGGCGCCGCATCCGCGCAACCTGGTGATGCTGGCGGCCGACGCCTTCGGCGTGCTGCCGCCGATCGCCAAGCTGACGCCGGCGCAGGCGATGTACCACTTCCTCTCCGGCTATACCGCCAAGGTCGCCGGTACCGAGCGTGGCCTGGGGGCGGAACCGCAACCGGAATTCTCGACCTGTTTCGGCTCGCCCTTCCTGCCCCATATCCCGAGCGTCTACGGCAACATGCTGCGCGAGCTGATCGCCAGCCATAATGTCGACTGCTGGCTGGTCAACACCGGCTGGACCGGCGGCAAATATGGCGTCGGCCACCGCATGCCGATCCGGGTGACACGGGCACTGCTGTCGGCGGCGCTTGATGGCAGCCTGCGCAATGTCGAGTTCCGCACCGATAAATATTTCGGCTTTGCGGTGCCGACCGCCCTGCCGGGTGTGCCGAGCGAGATCCTCAATCCGGTCAATACCTGGGCCGACAAGGAGGAGTTCGACAAGACAGCGCGGGCGCTGGTGGGCATGTTCCAGAAGAACTTCACCAAGTTCGAGGCCAGCGTCGATGACGCGGTGCGCGCCGCCGGACCGCGCGCGCCCTGAACCCGATAAATGCTGAGGCGCGGTGGAAACCCGCGTTGACGCAGGAAAAAGGGCGGCTCGCGAGAGCCGCCCTTTTCGCTCCTGATGGATCGGGTCGGACGGGTGCGGATCGGCTCGGCCGGGCTCATCGACGTATCGAAGTCCAGAAAAAGGGCGCTCTCGCCAGCGTGTGAGGAAGTGGAACTGGCGGCGGGTCTTCGCCCGCGACACCGGGGGCAGTCCGTTGGGTCTGCCCGGGGGGGGCTGTCGCAGGCGTCCGCGCGCGCTCTCACGCCCGGTAATCCAGGCGCGTCAGGGAGACGTGCCACGGGGGCTGCGCCCTTTGCGTCTTTGCCTCCTCCCGGTTAGGCCTGTTATGCATTATAAGACCATAAGGGCCCTCGACCGCCAGCCTGCCGTCAAATCTCCTGGAACGCGCCCTCTCGCCTTGAAGAGTGGCAGCAGCACTGGTTTGCGGTTCAGGGCGCGGTTTTTTGGACGATGGTGAGAGATGAGGTTGAGATGACCATTCCGGCACAATCCGAGACAGGCGACTGGAAAAACGACGACAGCCTCAGCGAGATCTGGAAATTCCGCTTCCGTTTCTTTGACACCTACGGCGTGCCCGAGGCCGCCGGCATCAGCCCCGAACTCATGGCCGGCTTCAAGGCGCTGTCGCTTGTTGACCGCATCCGCCTCGCGGTCAACGGCTACGCGTTTTTCTTCACCTTCCTCTATATCGCCTTCGTTCTCAAGCTGTGGCGCCAGGGAGTGGTGCTGTTCGCGATTGCTGTTGGGTTCCTCCTGCTCGCTGCGTTCCTCAATCTGTCGGAGCCCGCCATGCACGGACTCCTCCTCGGCTACTGCATCTGTGTGGCTCTGCGCGCCAACAGTCTCTACTACATCTGTCGCACCCAGGGGGACATCGGCTGGAAGATCTGATTTCTGCAGGATCGGAAGCGCGTGCGCTGTGCGATCGGCATCCTCCAGGGTGGAAATGGCGAATACGGTAAACAGGCGGTCAGCTGTGCAGCGCGAAGTTCCCATCGGAATCAGGGCGACGCCCTGATGTCTACCGCTGCAGCAGCGGGATCAGGGGTCCGCATCTCGGGGACACGCCGCGACTTTGTGTTGTCGTCGAGACCGAACTGCCAGCGCCTGCCACCCTTCGGGGGAGGATGATCCGGGCCGGATCACGCGCGGCACTCGGGATTGAGCCTGGCGATACCGCAGCAGAGATGGACAAGTCGGTTCGAAGAGATGACGACCGGCATCCTCCGGCGAACGGCTCCTTGCCGCCATGGCGCTGCTCGGCTCGGAGGTCTGTGCCGCCACGACCAAGGGTGGATCGCGCTGAGCCCTGTAATTGCGGAGATCCCGCTGTCACCGCGGCGGGCACAGACCAGCGCCCTGGACGCAGCGGGTAGTCGAGGGCCAGGCTCGTCTCTTTTCGAACGGTCACGGAGCCAGCGATGGATGATCGCCGGAGTCTTGTCGATGGTTTCGGCGATATTGCGGGGCGCGCGGCCAGGGGGAATTACGTTCACGAAAAAATGTGTTCCGTTGGCGATTGCGGCCATCTCAGAATTGATTGACCTGCTTTTCCACGGATCATGGTTGACAGCGGCCGCAGCGGATGCAGGCGGCGAACGTGAAACCAGAAACCAGGTCTTCACGTCCTGCGAGCAGGTTTGCCGGTGCCAGGCTGGAACCGCGGCCGAGCCCGACCGTGCCGCAAGCCGGAGCTGCTCCAGGCCTGGGGTGACCTTTTTTGAACTCAACAACTCGATACAGAGCATTTGGCATTTCAGGATGGCGATCATGACACAACCGGCGACGCGCGACTGGAACCAGGATTCGAGCCTCAGCGAAACCTGGAAATTCCGCTTCCGTTTCTTTGATGCGCACGGCGTGCCATCGTTCCTGCGCGGCATGGGTGCGACTGCGGAACTGAAGGCAGCATTCAGGATGCTGTCGTTTGGCGAACGCATGACGCTCAACATCAACTGGCACGCGTTCTTCTTCGGTTTTCTCTATTTTGCCTTCGCTCTCAGGCTGTGGCGTCAGGCTCTGGTTCTGATCGCGTTGCAGCTCGTGCTCGGCATTTTTGCCAGCGCGTTGCACCTGCCGGACGGCGCCATGACCGGCTTCGGCGTTGGCTACATGTGGCTTGTGGCGATGCGTGCCAATGCGCTCTATTATCTCAGTCGCAGCGGGCGCGACATCGGATGGAGTCTGTAGAAATGGTGGCGACGCGTCTGGCCCTGCTGGTGGCTCTGTGCCTGGGCGCCAGTACCGGTACGCTGTGTGCGCTGGAGCGCAGCATGGTCGGGGCGACCATCCGCTTCCCCGGCACTGCGGCGCAGGTCTATCTCGCCCGGGACGAACCGGGGTCGCCCGACGGCTGGATCCAGAAGACCGGCACAGGCCCGGGCCAGCGCGTCCTGAGCATGGGCGAGCTGCCGGTGCCGCGCTGGACCAGATGGGTCATCGCGCTGGCGCCCGAGGCGGTGATGGAGCGCATCGGCGACAAGCTGGTCGATGGAACCGGCTTCGAAGCCGGCGGTGGCGTCGACTTCAGTGAGCCGCAGTGGGTGGTGGTCAACGGTCACCCGGGATGGCGGTTTGGCATGACGCGACGGGATATGAGCCGGATCATTCGCTCGCCGAGCGGAGCGCCCGCACTTCTCTTCAACCACAAATATATTGACATGGTGGTGCTGTGGAGTGGTGAAAGCCTGATCGGTGCTGTCAGCGCCGGTGATACGCCGCTGAAGGACGATGCCTTTCTGGCCTCGCTCACCACCTCCACCACGGTGGTGCCGGGCGATGCCGAGGCGCAATGGGACCATCTGTGCCGCCTGAGCGGCGCCGTGGTGCTGATGGTGCCATTGGCTCTGATTGGGGTCGTATTCCTGGTCGACAGGAGGATCCGCCGGCGGCGGGCGAGAGCGGCGGTGGCATGAGGCGACGAAATCCTCAGGGCGCGCTGTGGGGCATCACCCGCTTCGAAATCCGGGTGCAGCGACCGCCGCAAAGCGCGCCGCTCAAGCGGCCTGCGGCTGGAGCCTCGATCGTCCGACAGGCCCCCGCTTTCACGTTCAAGTCATTGAAATAACGTGATAAACTACAGTAACAGGGGAGGCTGTCGGAAGGCAGGCAAAAGACGGCATTTCCCGTTCCTCTGGGGCAGCGTTTCGCAATCGATAGCGAATTTATCGGTTTATAGCGGAGTCACGCTATAAATGGCAAAGAATGCCAAAAACCTGAAAACGGCAGTTGGCATCCTGGTCCAGCAGAGAAAGTTCCGAATTCACAATACGTTGCAATTGCTGTGGTCGATTCCAGATCGTCACCCATGGGGTGAAGGGGCTGGCTGCCAAATCGCGAGTCGCAACAACAACTTCCGGCGACGCTACGCCTCCAACTTCCGGATTTAGGATCATCGGCTGAGCTTTCCGTCGGCCCGAGGATGGCTTCGAGGGCCTGGTGTCGGGTCGGCGGTCTTTAGGCCTTGAAATAGCCGATCTGGGTCGTGGTCGCGAGCAGGCGGCCATGCGGCGACCACAATTCGGCGGACTGATCGCCAAAGGAGTTGTGGAAGACCTTGCCGTCAACCACCGCGAGCACGCGGGTGATGTTCAAGGCGGCGAGTTCATCGGCGTCAACGTGGAAATAGGTGGTGAGCGAGACCGTGCCGAAGGGCACGATTTCACGTTTGGCGTGAAAGACGCGGGCAAAAAAGGCATCCGACATCGAAGTCAGCGACAGCATGTCGATCTGCCGGGGCTGGCGGTCGCTGATCCATAGTCTGGAATAGACGCGCTCGTCTCCGCTGAGCGGTTCGCCGATGCGGGCATCCCCTTCGATGAAGCGGAAGTCGTACTGGTCGGTCCAGCGCCCGGGAATGGCGGGCGAGGATTCAAAATGCTCAAAGGGCGGGGCGTGCGGAAACGGCGCCTCCTGATGGGACCACGAGGCGCGGCGCGCGGCAAAGACCGCGCTGGCGAAAGTGACGACGATGCCGGCCTGGCTCAGCTCCACGAGCCAGTGCTGGCTGGAGCGGTTCTGTCTGACGAGGCGCAGCGCGATGTCGAAGGTGCCGGCGGCCACAGGGGCGCAGTAATTGACGGTCAGCGCCAGCGGGTGGCCGGCGTGGCCGGGGTGAAGGGTGAGCGCGGAGAGGATGGTGGCGGCAGTGATGCCGCCGAAGGGTCCGACAAAGGCCCAGTAGGCTTCGCTCGCGGTTCCCCGGAAGAGGTCGCCCGCGCCTTCGAGCGCGATGGCCTGGTCAAAAACATGCATTGTGTGGGTCTCTGCTGCCCGGCATCAGCCCGGAAGGTCGGTTGACGCCGCGCCAAGCGGGCGCAGCGGTACGTCCCAGATGTCCTCGGCATATTCGCGGATGGTGCGGTCCGAGGAGAACCACCCCATCCGCGCCACGTTGAGGATGCTGGCAGTGGTCCAGGCCGGGGTATCGTTCCAGCGGGCGTCGATGCCGCGTTGCGCGTCAAAATAGGACGCGAAATCGGCGCATACCATGTAGTGGTCGAAACGACGCAGGCCATCGACGATTGCAGAGAAGCGACCGTGGTCGTCGGGGGAGAATTCGCCGTTGGCGATCGCCGTGAGCGCACGTTGAAGCCGCGGCGAGGCGTTGATGACATCGGTGGCGTCGAGGCCATGCCTGCGTCGTGTCACCACCTCCATGGCGTCCATGCCGAAGATCACGATGTTTTCAGACCCGACCCGGTCGCCGATCTCGATATTGGCGCCGTCGAGCGTGCCGATGGTGAGCGCACCGTTGAGCGCCAGCTTCATATTTCCGGTGCCCGAGGCCTCCATGCCCGCGGTCGAGATCTGTTCGGAGAGATCGGCGGCCGGAATGATGATTTCGGCCAGGCTGACATTATAGTCCGGCAGGAAGGCGATCTTGAGCTTGTCGTCGATGGTGGTATCGTTGTTGACGATTTCCGCGACGTCGTTGATCAGCTTGATGATCAGCTTGGCACGCCCATAGCTCGCTGCAGCCTTGCCGGCAAAGACCTTGACCCGCGGTACAAAGTCGCCCTTGGGCTGGTCCCGGATCTCCTGGTAGAGCGCAATCGCCTCGAGGATGTTGAGCAACTGGCGCTTATATTCGTGGATGCGTTTGATCTGGACATCGAACAGGGCGCCGGGGTTGACGGTGAGGCCGAGCCGCTCGGTGATCACCCGCGCCAGAGCGGTCTTGGTGTGGCGCTTGACCTCCCGGAAGCGGTGCTGGAAGGCGGTGTCGCAGGCCACGGTTTCGAGATGCTGGAGGCGGGTGGGATCGTCGAGTACCGCCTCGCCACAGACCTCGCGCAACAGCTCCGTCAGTCTGGGATTGGCCAGCATGAGCCAGCGGCGGAAGGTGATGCCATTGGTCTTGTTGGAGATGCGGCCGGGGTAGAGGCAGTTGAGATCGTGGAACACGGTCTGGCGCAGGAGTTCGGAATGCATCGCCGAGACGCCGTTGATGGCGTGGGAGCCGGTGAAGGCGAGATGTCCCATGCGTACCCGGCGGTTGCCCCTCTCATCGATCAGCGACACCGAGGCGCGGAAGCCGAGATCGCCGGGACAATGGCTCTCGGCGGCGGCAAGATGGCGCTCGTTGATGCGGTAGATGATGTCGAGATGGCGCGGCAGCAGGCGCTCGAAGAGTTCCACCGGCCAGCTTTCCAGGGCCTCGGGCAGCAGAGTATGATTGGTGTAGGACAGCGTCGCCACGGTCAGCTTCCAGGCGTCGTCCCAGCGGAAGGAATGCACGTCGAGCAGGATGCGCATCAATTCGGTGACGGCGAGGCTCGGATGGGTGTCGTTGAGCTGCACTGCGGCCGAGGCCGGCAGGCTGCGCAGCTGGCCGTCAGAAGCGAGGTGGCGGCGCAGCAGGTCCTGGAGCGACGCCGAGACGAAGAAATATTCCTGGCGCAGGCGCAGTTCCCGCCCTGCCGGGCTTTCATCATTGGGGTAGAGGAACTTGCAGATCGCTTCGGCGCGGGCCTGCTCAGCGCTGGCGCTGACATAGTCGCCGCTGTTGAAGACGTCGAGCTTGAGTGGGTCGGGGGAGCGCGCCGACCATAGTCGGAGCGCATTGACGTGCTGGCCGCGCCAGCCGACGATCGGGGTGTCGTAGGCGACGGCCTGGACGGTCTCGCCCGGATGCCAGATCACCCGCTCGCGGCCCTTGTTGTCGCGGACGCGCTCGAGGCTGCCGCCGAACTGAACGTGATAGACGATTTCCGGGCGTTGCGATTCCCACGGATTGCCGAAGCTCAGCCAGTCGTCGGGATATTCCTGTTGCCAGCCGCGATTGATGATCTGGCGGAACAGGCCGGAGTCGTAGCGGATGCCATAGCCGGTGGCCGGAATGGAAAGCGTGGCCATGCTTTCCATGAAACAGGCCGCCAGACGCCCGAGACCGCCATTGCCGAGCGCGGCATCGGGTTCGCATTTGCGCAATTCGGACAGGCTGACGCCGAGATCGCCAAGCGCGAGGTCGAAGATCCTGAGGAGCCCCATATTGTTCAGGGCGTCGCTGAAAAGCCGGCCGACGAGGAACTCGAGCGAAAGATAGTACACGCGCTTGCTTCCGGCGTCATAGCTGCGTTTGTCGGAAGTGAGCCACAGATGCATGATGCGATCGTGCAACACCAGTGCCGAGGCCTGATACCAGTCGTGCCGGGTCGCCACATCGGCGTTCTTGCCGACGGCGAGGCGCAGCTTGGCGAGGATGGCGCTTTTGATGTCCGCCAGTTCCAGTTCGTCGACCGGTTGCGGGGTGGGGAGGTGCTGATCTTGCGAAAACGTCATGGTCGGGGTCACTTGCTCGGAGGCATCTGGAAGGTGCGGAACGGATTTCAGGGTGGGTGGCGCTGCCGCAGTCATCCGGCTCTGCCGAAATTACACGGTTGGGGAAGTCAGGTCGTTAATGTCGTCATCTGGCATGCCAGTGGGTTCACCTCCGGGATGCGGTCCAGCCCCTGCACAAGCCAGCCATCGGTAAAATCGATTCAGGCCTGGGTGCAGATTCTGGACCTCGCCCCGGGCGCGGCCCGATCGGTAATCCGGCGGCACCCTAAAGCATTTCCTCGGCAGCTGAAAAGTGAACAAGCGGAAAAGCGGAATTCAGAAATCAGAAATCAGAGAAGGGAACCGTGGAAATGGAATTCCGACCCGCCCCGTCATCCGGCCGGCGCGGCAGAACCCGCCTTGTGCGTCGGGCTTTCGGGACTTCGGCGGCTGTGTCCGCAGGGTCGAGCGAGGATGGAGCAGCATCAGTTGCTGGCCGTGGGAACACCGCGCGCCGGACCTGGGCGGCCCGCTGCCGGGGTCGCACCGGTTCTGGCGTCGGCGGGGATGGAACCAGTGGCAAGCGGAGTCTCCCGCACCGGTGCGATCTGAACCTCATCAAGATGGGCGCGCATCTCGGTGGTCAGTCCACGATAGACATCAAGGGGCACGAACTCGGGGTTTTTGTCCTCGCCACCCGCCCCGCCTTTATAGGCCACCAGCCCGTCTTTGGTGGCGATGACGTCGCCGCGGCGCAGGGAATTGTCGGAGGCCAGATCGATCGCAGCGAGACCGGCGGGATCGTGGCCGTTGCAGGTACAGTCGGCGCGCAGCGCCTTGCGATAGGCGAAGGCGTTCTCGCTGTTGACATAACGTTCACCCGTGGCCGAGGCGGCGCTGTCAATCGAGGAACCGAAATAGACCTTGGTGGCGGCGGCGGGGCAGAAGGCTTTGCACATCTGCGCCGGCGACACGGCGGAACGCAGCAGCGGGAAATATTTCCCGTCACACTGACGCACGCAGAAAGCCGGTCCGGAGCCGGTGCGCCGTGCCAGCGGCGGCCGCGGTGCCTGCGGGCTCTGCGGCGGCAGCGGCGCCTCTGTGACTTCCTGGGAAGTCGGGGTAATCAGCCGGTGCAGGCCGCCGACCAGACGATCAAACAGTCCCTCGGCGGAGGCTGTCCCCATCGTACCGGTCAGCGCTGCCGTTGCCAGCACAAGCGCGCCCGACAGCCGCCGGGCATCCTCCATCTTTGTGCACAAGGCCTCGCCTCCGAACCACCGGCACGCTTCGGCGAAAAGATGCAGGCAGCGTGCCGGTCTCGTGAAAAGAGACAGACAGCAGCGCTCTTCCTTTCGAATCGGCCGGTTCGTGTCACTCGCCAAGTTCCAGAAAGCCTAGCGCGGGATGGTAAAGAAGCCCTGATTGCGGGCCCGGTACCGTCGTCTCAGAGTTGCTCCGTGACATTATGAGCACAGCAGACGTAAGCTGCCCCGCACAGTCAGGCGCACTCACATGTCGTTAATGTATCTTGCGAAATCGTATAGCAGGAACTGGATGGTCACAAAAGACTAACAAAGAACTAATAGCGGGGATAATTGCGGGGGCAACCGGCTGGCAACGCCATGCGGGACCGGCAGCGAAGATGCGCGAATTGAACGGGAAAAGCCGCTCCAGGCGCAAAGCGGATCCCCGATGACGATCGAAATGAAGGGAACCTGCACAGAAACCGGCCTCTTGCAGCGGCGGAGCTGCCGTGCATGTCCTGACACGGTCCCTTTAACGGGTCGGGGAAAAACCGGAAGAATGACTTGCCGGGAGCCGCGTGCCGGGATTTTCGAAAGCCCACAGACCGTTCTTCAGGTGGATTGTCCCTGACGGCTCCCTCCTTCCGGCGAACAAGGCTCCGGAACGCGCTTTGCGCAGAGCGGGAATGGGAAGGCGCGCCCCACGGCAGCTGGAGAAAACGCGGATCGCCGGGATCAACTGTGGATCCCCGCAGAGGAGGGTTTGCGTCAGCGCAGGAACTCGGAAGCTTTATAAATGGCGCGGAAGGGCAGATTGGCGTTGGCGAAAGTGTCGCTGGCACCTTCCTCGCGATCCACCATGGTCAGCACCAGCACCACATCGGCACCGGCCTCGCGCACCGCCTCGACCGCCTTCATCGCCGAGGCTCCGGTGGTGGTGACGTCCTCGACGATCACGACCCGCTTGCCTTCGAGGCTTTCGCCCGGTGCCAGACCCTCGATCGCAAGCCGTGCGCCATGCGCTTTTACCGTCTTGCGGACGAAAAAAGCTGCGATCGGGTGTCCCTTGAGCCAGGAAATCTGGGCGATGGCACCGGCCAGCGGTACTGCGCCCATTTCCAGTCCGCCGATGAAGTCGAGCCTGTCGTCGCGGAGCGTCTCATAGGTGAGCTCGGCGAGCAGCGTGGCACCCTCGGCGTCAAGCATGGTGGGCTTGAGATTGAAATAGAAATCGCTTTGGCGGCCGGACGCCAGCGTCACCGCACCACGTCCGAAGGAGCGGCGGCGGATGATTTCGAGAAGACGGGCGCGGGAGGCGGATTTCGACACGGTCACGGGTTCCTGGCAGGCGGTTGAGCGGGGCGCACGGCGGGCAGAAAACGGAGGGGCAATCTATCGATGGTTGCGTTGCCAGAAAAGAGCATTGCAGGCGCGAAGAGGCGCGAATGGGCGGGAAAGGTACCCTGGGGCCGGCGATATGCACTATGCCGTGATGGGAAGAGCAGAATTTTGCCGGCGATGGACCAAACGCGGCGGTTGCACCCCCCATCGTCCGCCGCTGGCTGAGGGGGAAGGGGGCTGGCTTGCGCAGGGAGGATCGGGGCAGGGGCCTCGAAGGAAACCGCCAGGGGCTTCAAGATCCCGTTGGAGTCGCAGGCATCAGGGCAGGCGCGCGGAGATTGTCGCACAAAGACCCCGATTGCGGAAAACGGCCCGAGGGCGCAGAAGTCCGAACGGACGTGAGCCAACCATGTGCTGTTGCGGGGTTGCCGGGGATTGCAGAGGGGGGAAGGGCGGTACCAGGGTGCCAGGAGGCCTCGCCTTGCGGGTCGGGACGCCAACAGCCTCGCGGGGCGCTGTTTGCGCCAGGCGGGAGGCCGCCGCTCCGAAATTGCACTTTCGGGCAATGGCGTCGAGATTTTGGCTGCCGACGACAATCCTATTGTGGTCGAGGTCCGTTCCCGGCGGCAGTTGCCGTGGACAGTACTTTCTGCAGGCGTGAGGCAGTGTCGAGGTCGATCACGGCGTCCGCCGTGTCGAGCAGCAGGGCGATGTTGTTGCGCAGCTCCATCAGTCTGTCGCGTGCGGTGGCGGGCTGGTCAAATGCGGGCGGCTTGAAAACATTGCCGGTCTCCACGGCGACAACCAGCCGGTCGTCCTGCACCAGCAGCGCCGGAGCACCGAGACGGCGTGCCAGGGTCCGGAAGCGTTCCATGAAGGACGGCGTCAGGAGCACCCGGGCCATGACCTGGTCGGAGGCATGGACATCGAATTCCCGGACGAAAACGGGATCCTCAAGCTGCACATGGTCAAGCGACAGCAGCGTCAGGGCAGGAAGCTCAATGCGCTGTTTCGTCACAAAATCAGCGACGATGTTGCGATGGCGCCTGACCACGATGGTGGCGTGAAGGTTCTGCGGCAGCGTGAGCGTCACCAGCGCGCCGCGGAAGATTGTCTCGCTTTTGTCCCCTGCCTCCATTCTCAGCCCGATGTCGAGGAGGGAGATCGCGACGCCATGATAGCGGCCATGGATTTCGCCCTGGGAATCGGCCTTGTTCCATCTGGCAAACAGGCCGCAGGCTGTGATTTCGCTGAGAAGGGTCTCCGTTGCGGAACCGGCCGGCCGCCACTGCAGCGCGCCGAAGCTTGCTGCGAGCTTGGAGAGGACGCGCTGGCGATACATCTGCTGCCAGGCATCTTCCTCCGGACCCCGTCTTGCCCGGAAGCAGCCAAGGGCGCCTCCCAGAAATGGCAGACCGAAGAGAGCCCAATCGCCTTTTCCGGCGATATGGCTTGCGATCGTCAGCCCGAGCCCGATCAGGAAGCCGATGGCGATATATTTCGGAGCGTATCGCGCGGTCCGCTCGGCGATCTGGTGCCTTGCCGCATGTCGAATGGCTTCGAGTTCGGAGAGGATGGGAGCGAATGCCGACTCGTCGGGCGGCGGCAGGCTGGCGGTGGCGGCGTGGGTGCGCAACGCCAGCGACTGCCTGCCTTCGGCTTCCTGAAATTTCCGCGAACGGGAGATCTCGCGGGCCGCCATTTCTGCAAGCTGCGGACGGCGCATAAGAAGGCGAACCGCCTCCGGGGTCAGGACGCCCCGCTCCACCGCCTGCAGGAGAACGGGGGGCGTGCCCTGTGGCAGGTCGAGGGGGTTTTCCGGCGTACCAGTCATATCGGTTACCTCGCTGCGACAAAGGGCCGAAGTGGGGCGCGTCGCATGATCCGTGACCACCGCGCCAGCCTGTGTACAGGGACAGAGGTGGTTGGTGGGCGAGAGCTGGGAAGCCTTACGAGAGCAGGGAGCGAGGGCAATCCCCTGTTTCGGGGGGAGCGTTGAGGTGGAGGGAACCGCGTATCGCCAATGCCGCCATCGGCGAAATTTCTTGCGGTGCCGCGCGGCCGGCGTGAATGAAATCCGCCGACACCAGGGATTGAAATATTGCAGGCCGGCTCCCGGCCGATCATCGCGGAAGCTGGCCGGCGTTCAGGACGCGGACTGGAAATGACAGGGCCGCCCGACAGGAAGCCAGGAACGCCACCGGGGCCTGGCTTGGTCGGCCACCCGTCGAATCGAATAGCCCGGCAGGAATCGCCACAGCGATCGTCGAAGGGCCTATTTCTAATGGGCCGCGTCCCAGTTGTCGGCAGCGCGGGCGTCGACCTTGAGCGGCACGGTGAGCGCGACCGCCGGGAAGGCGGCGTCCTCCATCACACGGCGCACAATCGGCAGAGTGGCCTCGACTTCGTCCTCAGGCACCTCGAAAATCAGCTCGTCATGGACCTGCAGCAGCATCTGTGCCTTGAGGTTGTGCCCGGCAAGCACGTCCTCAATGCGGGTCATGGCGCGGCGGATGATATCCGCGGCGCTGCCCTGAAGACGGGCATTGATCGCGGCCCGTTCGTTGAAAGCGCGCACCGAGGCATTCGAAGCCTTGATGTCGGGGTAATGGCATTTGCGGCCGAACAGCGTCGTGACGTAACCCTGACGGCGGCACAATTCCCGGGTCTGGTCCATATAGGTGCGAATGCCGGGGAAGCGCGTCAGATATTTGCGGATATAGGCCGCCGCCTCCTCGCGCGGGATGCCGAGCTGGTTGGCGAGGCCGAAAGCCGAGATGCCATAGATGATGCCGAAATTGATCGCCTTGGCGCGGCGGCGGATCTCGGCCGGCATGCCAGGGATGGGCACGCCGAACATTTCGGAGGCGGTCATGGCGTGGATGTCGAGACCGTCGCGGAAGGCCTGGCGCAGCACGGCGATGTCGGCGATCTCGGCCAACAGCCGCAATTCGATCTGCGAATAATCGGCCGAGACCAGTCGGTAGCCGGGAGCGGCGACAAAGGCGTGGCGGATCTTGCGGCCGTCCTCGGTGCGCACCGGAATATTCTGCAGATTGGGCTCATTGGAGGAGAGCCGGCCCGTGGTCGTCGCCGCCAGCGCATAGGTGGTATGGACCCGGTTGGTGTGCGGATTGACATGGGCCGGAAGCGCGTCGGTATAGGTCGATTTGAGTTTCGACAACGCCCGCCAGTCGAGGATCCGGCGCGGCAGCGCGTGGCCCTGCTCGGCGAGATCGTCGAGCACCTGCGCGGTGGTTGACCAGGCGCCGGTCTTTGTCCGGCTGCCGCCCGGCAGCGCCATTTTGCCAAACAGAATGTCGCCGATCTGGCGCGGGCTGCCGATATTGATCTCTTCGCCGGCCAGTTCGTGGATCTCGCTCTCCAGTGTGGCGGCGCCCTGTGCGAATTCCTCCGACAGCCGCGCCAGCACCCTGCGGTCAATAACGATACCGCGCTCCTCCATCCGTGCCAGCACGGCGATCAGCGGCCGTTCCAGGGTTTCATAGACGCTGCGCATATGTTCACTGCCAAGCCGCGGCTCCAGAAGCTGCCACAGAGCCAGGATGACATCGGCCCGCTCCGCTGCAAAGGCGCTCGCCCTGGGGATGGCGACGCGGTCGAAGGGGATACGGTTCCGGCCCGAGCCGGTCAGCTCACTCTCAGCAGCCAGCGCGTGGCCGAGACCGCGTTCGCAAAGCGACTCAAGGGCATGGGAGCCGCGTCCGGCATCGAGCACGTAGGAAGCCAGATGGACGTCATCGATGTTGTGAAGTGTGATGCCGTGCCGGGCCAGCATCAGGAAGCTGAATTTGATGTTGAAGCCGATCTTGCGGATCCCGTTTGATTCCAGTACCTCGCGCAGCGCCGCCAGCGCCTCATCGGTCGCAATCTGCCCGGCTTCGAGCCCGGCGTCGAACAGGCCGATGCCATCGCCGCCCTGGCGGTGGCCGAGCGGCAGATAGGCGCAGTCATCGGCTCCGACTGAGAGCGCAATGCCGCAGAGTGTGGCCTGCATGGGGTCTTCGCAGCTCGCGGTGACGTCGAGGGCGACACGGCCGGTGTCATGGATGCGCGTGATCAGCGCCTTGAGTTCCGCGATACCGGTAAGCGTGAGATAGCGGCTGGGGTCGCTCCGCCAGCCGCGCGCCGCCTCGCGGCGCGTGGCGGCGAGCGTCTCCGGGCTGCCCTTGACGCTGGATGCCCGGTCGGCCTTGTCGGCAGCGCTGGTGACGCCGCCATGGTCGTGGAGAGCGGCCCTGTCACCCGGCCTGGCCTCGGCAGCGGTGTTCTGGTCTGCCGGTTCCGCGCTGTCGCGACGGGCGATCAGCGCCGGATCGGGGGCGATGTCGGCGGGGTTGACCTGCGCATAATCCGAGACCCGGCGCGTCAGCGTCGAAAACTCCATGGCCTTGAGAAAGGCGATCAGTTTGCGGGGATCGGGCTCGACAACCGCGAGATCGTCGAGCGGCACCTCGAGATCGACCTTGTCGTCGAGAGCGACCAGGCGGCGCGAAATCCGGGCCAGTTCGGCATTGTCGATCAGCGCCTGGCGCCGCTTCGGCTGCTTGATCTCACCGGCGCGGCTGAGCAGCTGTTCGAGATCGCCATATTCGGCGATGAGCTGGGCTGCGGTCTTGATACCGATGCCGGGGACGCCGGGAACGTTGTCGGTGGCGTCGCCAGCCAGTGCCTGCACCTCGACCACCCTGGGCGGCGGCACGCCGAATTTCTCGATCACCTCGGCAATGCCGATCTGGCGGTCCTTCATGCTGTCGAACATGGTGATTTGGCTGCTGACGAGCTGCATCAGATCCTTGTCCGAGGACACGATGGTGACCGATGCGCCGCGGGAGGCGGCCTGACGGGCATAGGTGGCGATGAGATCGTCGGCCTCGAAGCCGAGCTGTTCCAGACAGGGCAGGTCAAAAGCGTGGACCGCAGCGCGGATCAGCGCGAATTGCGGGATCAGGTCGTCGGGCGGCGGCGGGCGCTGGGCTTTGTAATCGGGATAGATGTCGTTGCGGAAGGTGACCCCGGACTTGTCGAAAACGATCGCCAGATGGCTCGGTCGCCGCTCTTTCGGCATGTCGCGCAGCAGTTTCCACAGCATGTTGCAGAAGCCGAGCACAGCATTGACCTGCAGGCCGTCCGATTTGCGGACCATCGGCGGCAGTGCGTGGTAGGCACGGAAAATATAGGACGAGCCGTCGACCAGAAAGACGTGATCGCCCTTGCCCGCAGGTGGAGCGGCGATGCCGGGCTTTTGCGGGGCGTCAGACTTTTTCGGTGTGTCAGACTTTTTCGGTGTCTCAGACATGGCGACCACGTGATTTGCGTTGCCCGGTGAGCCGTGGCTACCCTATCCGGGACCCGAATTACAGGCCCGGAAGCCGGCTTTCCCAAAAAGCAGGCCTCGGTGCCGCTCCGGTCTGGGGAGAATTCCTCCCGGTGATGCCAGGATTTGGGCCAGGACCTGGCGCAGGTGGTTGCGGGTGCGATTAAAACCTCGGGGGACCTCATGCGGCCATTTTCGTCTCCCAGTACTGTGACCAGTCGTCATTGAACCGGCAGATCCTCAATGCAGCCATGAGTTCTGCATTCCTGACCAGCCA
>Ga0123357_10000835_pt1 | contig 31265 bp, 24 predicted proteins | sample TergutEmb28metaG_FD_89873 | JGI IMG/M metagenome (GOLD analysis project Ga0123357, IMG submission 89873) | Embiratermes neotenicus P4 segment gut microbial communities from Petit-Saut dam, French Guiana - Emb289 P4 | ecosystem: Host-associated > Arthropoda: Insects > Digestive system > Gut ...
CACTACACCGCATTTTGAGCCGTTTGGCCCACATCCCGAAACCTCAACCTCAATCCCGCATCAAAAACGAGGATCGACGCCCACAAAAAAAATAAAATTATTTTTACTCGCGAACTTGGGGTAGAGCATTTTTCATGTGGTCGAGGCGTGATGACATGCGCAGGAAGCGAGAGCCAAAGCCCCGCATTGCCATGCGGGGCTCCAAAACGCTACGGGCGAGTGAAAAATGCTCTACTCATCGCACAGCCTCCATAACGCTTTTCTACTCGCTATCCTACCCAGTTTGCACGACCCAACCAAAACTTCGAACCTCGAATTTCCTTCTGGCTACTGGCTACTGGCTTCTGGCGTCTCAGACAACACATACCGCTCCAGCGCCACGCCCACGCAATCGTGATCGTTCGACGGCAAAACCGCATGCACCATCTGCTTCACCGCGTCCCACGCATTCTCCGGCGCCAGCGACAAGCCCGCCCATTGCAGCATATGCATGTCATTGGGCGCATCGCCGATCGCCATCACTTCGCTACGATCCACCCCCAGTTGCTGAGCTACTTCCGCCAGCGCCAATGCCTTGCTGACCGTCGGATTCATCACCTGCAACAAATGCAGATCCGAGCGTACCTGCGAGATTTTCCCCGCAAACTTTTTCAGAACGCTCGTTTCCAGATCCGTGATCCACGCGGGCTTGCCAATCAGTAGCAGTTTCGTAATCGGCACCGTCAAAAACGCCGACAGCGGCCCGATGAAATCCGGCGTAAACTTCTTCGCCGTCTCCACAACATACTCCGGCACCTCGTCAAAGTGATCCGTATACCACTTATCCAGAATCTCCACGCTCACCAGCAACTCCGGATATTTTTTGCGTGCAAAGGCGATCACCTTCCGAGCAATCGCCGCCTCCAACGGCACGTGCCGCACGATCCGCCGACGCCGCTCGTCCCAAATCAACGCACCGTTATAATTGATCGTCGGCATATCGAGCTTGAGCGCCAGAAAATAATCCCGCACCGACCGCGGTGGCCTCGCCGTCGCCAGCACAATCTTCACCCCCGCCCCCATCGCATCGCGCAGCCGCGTACGCGTGAAAGGCGTAATCGATTTTTTCGAGGTCAGCAGCGTACCGTCCAAGTCCAGCGCCACCAGCCGAATCTTTTTACGGCCGTGAGGGTCGGCAATCAAATGCTGGTAACTTTTCTGGGAAGGAGAATGCACAAAGGCCACGGCAAATTTCCTTGGCCGCCAAATCAAAATCAAAAATCAAAAATAATGAGGATCAGGCGTACAGATGGGGATAATTCTTCACGCCCCAACCCTTGACACGACCCTTGCTGGGCTTACGGCCTTTATTGGCCTTCTTGGACCTCCAACGGAGGCGATAGTTAGTGCCGGGACGAGCCATGGATTGCCTGCCTTTCTTCAATCGAGCCATGCATGATAGCAGGAACCGGTCTATCCTGCAATCCCCGGTGTTAAATCGCAGCCGCGACCAGGTCGCCGATCTGCGTGGTGGAAAAGCCCATTTTGCCGGCGGCCTGCGATTTCATTTTTGGCGTCACGGCCATCACTGCGGCCTCCACGCGTGTGCCGGCATCCACCAGCTTTTTGTCGGCCTTGTGATTGCCAGTCTCACGCAGCAGCATTCCCATCGCGGCAATCGCGGCGACAGGATTGATCACGTTTTGGCCGGTGTATTTGGGGGCACTGCCGCCCATCGGCTCATACATGGAGACACCTTTGGGATTGATATTTCCGCCGGCGGCCACGCCCAGGCCGCCCTGCAGCACGGCCGCCAGGTCCGTGATGATGTCGCCGAAAATGTTGTCGGTGACGACGACGTCGTAGAATTCGGGATTTTTGACGAACCACATGCAGGCGGCGTCGATGTGATTGTAATCGCGTTTGATGTCGGGGAATTCTTTGTCGCCGATTTCGTTGAAAGCCCGCCACCAAGTGTCGCCCGCATAGGTCAGGACGTTGGTTTTGTGTATGAGGGTGAGCTGTTTTTTGGGACTGTTGCGGCGACGGGTCAGTTCGAAAGCGTAGCGAATCGCCCGCTCGGCGCCAAAACGCGTTGTTATATTTACCTGCGTGGAGACTTCCTGCGGCGAGCCTTTGTACTGAAAGCCGCCGGAGCCGGAGTAAAGGCCTTCGGTGTTTTCCCGCACGACGATGAAGTCGATATCCGCAGGCTTTTTGTCTTTCAGTGGCGTTTCCACGCCGGGATAGAGCCGCACCGGGCGGAGATTGATGTACTGATCCAACTCAAAACGCATCCGCAAGAGCATATTTCTCTCAATGATGCCCGGGGCGATTTTGGGATGGCCGACAGCCCCCAGGTAAATCGCATCAAATTTCTTCAACTGCTGGACTTCCACATCATCGACGACGGGGATGGTCATGCGAGCCGGATCGCCGCCGCGGGCGAGGTAGCGATCGCCATTAATATCGAAATGGGTGAGTTTGTATTCCACGCCCGTTTTAGCCGCCACGGTTTTAAGGACTTTCAAACCTTCCGCCACCACTTCCGGACCTGTGCCGTCTCCGCCAATGACCGCAATTTGCAACATATGTCGTTCCTTATTCTGAAAAAGACAGGCCATAGTGTAAGGCGAAAAGGAAGGAACTGCAAAATAGCCTTGCGTGGAAATAGCCTCAAGGCTTAACGCCTCCTCGCGCGTCTTATCCATGAGTTTCATGAGAGCCTCTGGCGATCGAAGCCTTGCGTTGCCACGCAAGGCTATTTGCCTCTCTCTTAAAAAATGTAAAAAAGAGGTCAAATCATGGCCGCCGGCGGACATAAGGGGTTAAGGAGTGATTGATCTATGACGGATCGAACCCAGTGGGAAGCGGAGCGTTTTGTGGATTTGATTTATGCGGCGGCGGAGCGGCAGACGGGCGGCGATGCGCAAACGGCGACGGGCGGCGCGGCGGCGGACTTTGCATGAACGGCAGGCCGGACAAATGCGGAGAGAAACGATGGCAGATGAAGCGTGTCGGCGAGACTTGGCCGGCGTGTTGGATGAGGCGTTGTTGAAGCTTAGCGATTTGGATCGTGAAGTGGTGGCACGCCGGTATTTGTACGGCGAGACGAACGGCGATCACTTCTGCTAATCACTTCTGCTATTGCAGCAGCTTGAGCACTGCTTGCGGCGTGGTGTTTGCCTGGGCCAGCACACTGACGCCGGCCTGGACTAAGATCTGATTTCGCGTGAGATTGCTGGTTTCCGTGGCGAAGTTCGTGTCCTGAATGTCCGATGCGCTCGAGGAGACATTTTCAAGGGCTACCTGCAACGAGTTGATGTTGGTTTGCAGGGTATTTTGTTCGAAGGCGCCCAGGCGGCCACGAAGCATGGAGACCTGATTGATGGCTGCATCGAGGATGCTTGATGCTTTATTGGGATTGCTATCGAGACTTGCGGCGCCGCCGGTTTGCAGATCGGTGAGATAGCCGTCGGTCGCGTTGCCCAGGTGGCTGGCGGAAACGGAATCGATGGCGATACCGACCTGCTGGTTCGACTGCACACGGGAGCCGAGTTGGAAGACTGCACCGCCGCCGGTGATGGTGAAGTTTTGCGTTCCGACGCCGAAGTTCGGGTCGAGGTTCAGCGACATGGTGAGCGTGGCGGTATTGAGGCTCAGTTGCAGGCCGTTGCCGATGGCCATGCTGCCGTTGATGCTGGCGATCGCGTCCTGTCCCTGGGCGCGTTGCTGAATCGATCCGGAAGTAGTTTGGGTGACGAAGGAGGAAGCGTCGCCGCGAACGGAGACGGAGACGAAGTTTTTGGAGCCAAAGCCAGTCGAGGTGAGTGTGAGTCCGGAGGAGGGGTCGGTGGCGGAGGTGAGCATGGCTGAAACGCCGGTGGAATCGCTCAGGCGATTGATGGAGGCGACCATGGCGGAGACCGGGGTGCCGGAAATGAACTTGAGTTCCTGGACGCCCTGCGAGCCGGTGAGTTCGATCGTGACGGAGGTCGCCACGGCGGACTGCTTGAACTGGAGCATCGCCGGTTGGGCGGACTGGAGAACGTTAACGGAAACGGGGATGGTGGAGGCGGTGCCGAAGGAGACGTTGTTGATCTGGACATCGTGCAGGGCGCTGGTGACCACGCCGCTGGTGACGTAGCCGAGCGAGCCGTTGAGGAGTTGCTGGCCGCCGAAGCTGGTGGAGTTGGCGATGCGAGTGATCGACGCGATGGCTGAGTCGACCTGCATCTGGTTGGCCTGGATTTCGTCGGCGGACATGCCGCCGGTGTTTGCAGCTTGCACGACGAGGCCTTTGATCGAAACGAGCAGATTGGATACTTCGCCCAGCGCCGCATCCGCAGTGGAAATCACGTTGGAGGCGCGGGTGGAGTTATCCATCGCGGTCTGAATACCCTGGATTTCGCCCTTGAGTTGTTGGCTGATGATCAAGCCGGCGGGATCGTCTGCCCCGCTGTTGATCCGTACCCCGCTCGATAGACGTTCCAGCGACTTATCCAATGATGTTTGGCTTTTGGCCAAATTGGTATTGGCAATTAGTGCGCCGACATTGGTATTGATTCGTGACATGACAATCCTCCGTGATTGGCCTGGGCTTCTGAACCCGGAATACTAACTTTCTTAATTTTTTATTCCTGACTTTTGGTTTCTTTATTTGGCTCCGCTGTCGCTGGGTTGTGGGGGAGAGGATGGGGGGTGGGGCGGTGCTGTCGTGGCAGGTCTCGAGATGCCGCCGTTCTTGGCGTCGCTGGCCTGCTGCGGCCTGGTGAAGGGCATCCGCGGCCCAATCCCCTTGCTCGGAACCGCCTTGCCGATACCTGGCGTGGAGGGAGATGAGGGGGCAGAGGAGATATTCGGCAAATCTTCCATCTTGACTTTCGCGGCTTCACGGTTTTCCCGCTGGATCGCCTCATACACCTCTTTGCGGTGCACGGGGACCGTCGCAGGGGCCGTGATGCCCAGGCGGACCTTATCGCCTCGTATGTCGACGATCGTGATCTCGATGTCGTCGCCGATCATGATCGTTTCGTCGCGTTGTCGCGAGAGTACTAACATCTGTTGGGCTCCTTCCCAACCCGCCGCTTTCGGCAGCGGGATGTTTCTAGCAAAACTCCCAAACGCATCGGACCAACAAAGTCCGCGAGAGCTCAACGCCATTCCATAGCATTGCAGCGCCGTATCCGGGAGTCTTGGCCGCCTCCGTGCGGCATCAGACTATTTTCTATTCACTTTACAATCCGGAGCGAATCGCCGCTCGGAACCAACGCATACATTAAAACATATCCGCGTCTGTCTGTGTCTGTCTATGGCTATTTCCAGTCACAGCTCTACCAGCATTACTCAAGCCGATTTGCTCACGTACGTCTTATCGGGCTGTGCGGTTGGCGCCGCGGTCTTACCGGGGCGGACCAGTTGCACGATCGGCTGCCGGGTCTGGTATTTTTTCTCGGAGATCACCACCTGGGCGGCCACGCGGGTCGTCGCATGGATCACCAGCGGCCCCTGCAGATTGGCCGTCAGCGTGTCGCCGACCTTATTCACGATCACCAGGACATTGGCTTCCGACAGGTCAGCAAGGCCGATCTCCTGGCGAATCTCCTCGCGGAGCGGAACCTGATAATCCGGCACGAACAGCAGCGGATCGGTTACCACGAAAGCGAGATCCGCAGCCTCCACCGACTGCAGCCAGTAAAACGAACTGTCCGCCTCCGGCTGAATCAGCACGTACCCGCGATACTTCGGGAACCCCAGAATGCCTCGTGGGAACTCGATGATCCGGCTTGCGTCCACGTCCACGGGACCGAATCGGCTGGTGAGAACTTCCATGTGAAACTCCTTGGCGACCTGTGTTTCCTTTCGGCTTCTTTCGTTGCATCCCGAACGACCCTGTTCTGGGCGAGCCATTGAGCACGACTTGCGGTCGCTGCGTGTCATGCGTTGTTATCGGTTATTTTGCTCCATTGACATAATAAATTATCTAGTCATTTTAAGTTATTGTAAGAAATCCAGTAAACTTAAACTTTGGTTGTTTGCCGTGACCTGCAGTGCCGCCTGGTAGACGCCGGTGAGCAGTTGGTACTGCGTGATTGCGGAGGTCATGTCGGTGTCTTGCAGCAGGCTCAGCAGGCTCTGGAGCTGCGTTTGTTCGGAGGTGAGGTTATTTTGCCGCGACTGGAGGTCCTGCTCGCGTGCGCCGATGACGCCGTTGGCGGTGATGACGCGTTGACCATCCGTTTCCAGGAGAGCCGCGGCACGCTGGATGCCGGCGGTATCGTTGCTCAACAGCGCATCGCGGAGTTGCGAGAGCGTGCTGAAGAGCCCCTGCGGTTGCACCGGATTCACATCATCGCCGGCGATTACTCCCGTCGTCGAGGACTTGAGAATGCCCAGTTGCTCCGCCGCCTGCGAGGCGTTGAGCGAAGTGACGCTCAGGGAGCCCGAGCCGGTGGAGGCGTCGGAAAGCTCGATGCCGTTGCCCGTAGGATTGAGGCTCGCGGTGACCGCGTTGGCGCCGTTGTTGCCGTCCGCGTTGTTGATACGGTCCAGAACGTCCTGGATGGTGGAAGCGCCCGCGAGGTTGACGGTAAAGCTGGTGCCATCGCGGCGAGTGATGCGGAAATCATCGGTGGAAAAGGTGATGTCTCCGCCGGTGAGGGTACCGTCGGTGCCGACCTGGAAGATTCCCAGATCGGAGCCATTGCTGATGAAATCGCTACCGGCGGTGACGGTGAGGTTGCCCGTGCCGCCGGAGGTATCGCTGAGCGTGATGCCGTTGCCGGTGGAATTGAGAGCCGCAGTAACGGTGCCGCCGCCGGCGTTATTGATGGCGGCGATGAGTTGGTCCGGCGTGGTGATGCCGTCGGTTTTGACGGAGAACTGCGAGCCATCGGTGCGGGTCACGACAATGCTACCAGAAAGTCCGGGGAGCGAGGAGGTGCTCACGCCGACGCCGAGGTTCAAATCGCTGAGCCGGACGGAGGTCGTAAAGGAGCGGATGCCCAGATCGTCGGCAGTCGAGCCGCCGTTTTCACCGATCGTCATCGAGCAACCGGAAACGGGATTGAACAGATTGATGCCGTTGCCCGCGGCATTGATTTCGGCGGTAACGTTGGTGCCTGAGCCGTTGATTTTGTTGAGCAGGTCCCCAACGGTGGTAACGCCGTCGAGGGTGATCGTGGCGTTTTGGGAGCCGTTGGTGATGATGAATCCGGTGGGGTCGATGCCGGCGCCGTTTCGCAGGGAAGCGATGGTTGTCGTGGCGGTGATTTTCGGTTGCAGCGGCGTGCCGGTGGTCACAGCGCCGGCGGCTGTCGTGCCTGTGAGCCCCAGGTCCGAAGCCATGCTGCCGCCGCCGCCGACATCGCCGATGGTGATCGCCTGAGTGGAATCGCCTTGGAGCACGAAGGATCCGCCATTGGTGCTCAGCGTCGCATCGGAACCGGCAGCGGCTAGCGCGGCATTGACCATGTTGACCACGTCGCCGACGTTAGCGGCCCGCGATAGATCGACGTTCAACGTCGAAGTGGGAGGGGACCCGATCGTGATACCGATCGAGCCGCTCGAGATGCCTTTCAGCGAAGCGCCGGTGAGATCCACGAGCCGAGTGGTGGCCGTGAGCGACGGCGTAAGATTCTGGCTGCCGGCGACTTCCGCGGATTGACCGCCGAAGACCTGACTGCCGTTGACGGTGTAGGGAATGACGGCTCCGGACGCCGTGAGGATGCCTTGTCCTTGCTGTGTGCCGACATATTTATATCCACCGTCGGCGGCGATGAAGGGATTTTGCGAACCGCTTTGTCCGCCGAAGACCGCCTGGCCGCGATATTGCGTGTTGGCCAAGTCCTGGAGTTGCTGCAGCAGGGAATTAACGATCTGTCCCTGAGCGGCTCGCTGATCCGCGGTCGCGGTGGAACCGACCATGGAATTGGCAATGCTCTGTGCCTGCGTGACGAGCGTGGAGATATTGCTCAATGTCGAATCGGCCATGCCAAGGAAACCGCTGGCGAAGGTCAGGTTATTGTTGTACTGGGTATTGGCCGCAATCTGCTGGTTCAGCCCCATAATGCCGACCGTGGCGGCGGGATCGTCGCTGGGCAGGCTGAGTCGCTGGCCCGTGGCGATCTGCTGCTGAACCTTGAGCAGGGAGAGCTGGTTCGACTGGAGCGTTCCCAAACTCATTGCACTTTGCAATTGATTAGAAACGCGTCCGACTGGCAGTGGCATCGTACTCATCTAACAACTCAATCCTTAGCTAATCAGTCCAAGAATCGTTTGCAACATTTCGTCAACGACGGTGATAAAACGGGCGCTGCCTTGGAACGCCCGCTGGTATTGGGTGAGGTTGATCGCCTCTTCATCCATGGAGACGCCGCTGATGGATTGCTGCTGGGCGAAGAGCGTGTCGTGGATCGTTTGTCGCGTGGTGGCGGCATCGGAGGCCGTCTTACCGGCGGAGGCCAGGGCGCCGATGTAGCTTGTATAGAAATCATTGATGCCCTTGCCGCCCAAAATCGAAACGGACGCCGCGCCGGCCAACGCCAGCGCCTGGGCATTCTGATTCGACCCCGCCAAATTACCCCGGCCCGTCGCAAGAAGATCAGAGTTATCCTTCAGTGTCTGGTTGACATCGATATTGCCGGCATTGGTACCGGTGAAGAAAGTATTGATTCCCAGGGCCGCTAAAGTACCGCTCGTATCCTCGCCGAAACCGAAAGTAATATTCTGGTCATTCGAAGAAATCACCAGGTTCCCGGCGGCATTGACGCTCGCCGTAATCGCACCGCCGCCGGCGTTATTGATCGACGCCACAAGAGAATCCAGCGAATCCTGCGTCCCCTGCCCGGAAAGATTGACATTGATCTGCTGCGTCGTGATCAGCCCCGTGCTCGCATCCGTAAGATACAAATTGAACGAACCATTGCTCGGCGGAAACGCAATCCCCGCGGCAGGATCGTTCAGAGCGACCGTGGAATTCAGCACCTGCGTCGTACCGGTCACCGAGGAAAATCCCGCAAGCCCCTGCCCCTGGCTATGAATCGTATTGACCGCGTTAATCAAACCGGCAGCGACTGAATCCACCGTTTGGATAGCCGGATTAATATAGTTATCGCGGGCATTGATCAGACCGCCGATTTGTCCGCCGGTGGGATTCATCAGATCGCCATTATCGCCGAAGACCACTTGCAGGCTGACGGCGCCCGTCGAGTCGCTCACCAACTTGGTGCTCACGCCGCGAGTGGTCGTGCCACTCACCAACGGCACGCTCCCCACAAGCACCGTCAAATCCCCACCGCCCTGATCGACCACGCGAATATCCATGATCTGTGAAAGTTGCGAGAGCGCGTCATCTCGCTGATCCATCAAGGCATTTGCCGCGCTGGCCGGCGAACCCGCGGCAGAAATCTGTTTGTTCAACTCCGCAATCTGCTTCGCCAACGAATCCGCCGTGCTCGCTTGCGTCGTGATCTGCGACTGAATATTGGACTGCATGGTGCCCAACTGCGACCGCAGTGACTGCAGGTTCTGGCTCAGCGAAATGCCATTCTGAATCACCACCGCACGCTGGCCGGAATCCTCCGGATTGTTCGCCAGCGTCGAGAAACTATTGAAAAAATCCGTCATTTGGGAAGCCAGATCACCATCGTTGAGCGGCCCGAAAACCGCCTGCAACTGAGTCAACTGCGTGTTCAGCGTATCGGCCGCATACTGATCGCTGGTAGCATGACGAAGCCCGTCATTGAGAGCCTGGCTCACCTGTCGTTGTATAGAAGCAACGGTAGCTCCGGTGCCAACGTATTGGCCGCTGGCAGTCGGAACGCTCGGATTGGTGGTGATGTTGGCGACCTGGCGGCTATAGCCTGAAGTGCCCGCGTTGGCGATGTTATTCCCGGTAACTTCCAGCGCCGTCTGCTGCGTCGCAAGACTCGATTTACCAAGATTAAGTGCACCAAACAAACTCACATCATGTTCCTATATCAGACTCTGCCGCAATCAAAGCCCACTGACCCCGTTGGCGCGGGCTGCCGTGCTCTCGATCCCTCATTACGCGGGGATATCAAGCAAATGAATCCCTTTCATCGCGGCTTTACGTCCATTTCGCATATATAAGCCGGCGTGCTGCGCCAGGCCAGTGACAACTTTCAATACTTTCGCCAATCCTTTAACCACCGTCTCCGCGACCTTGGCATTGATTCGCGACGTGCGGTCAACCTGCTCGACCACCGTCTTGAGCTGACCGGCCAGCCCCAGCAACTGCGACTTCACCGGTTCGCCAACATGCTTGGCAACCTCCGTAACCGTCGGCCCGATTCCCTTGCCCAGAGCCGCTCGAAGCCGCCGAATCAAGGCCGCCCGACGCGTTTCCATTTCCTCCGCTCGTTGCATCTCCAAGCGCTCTTGTTCTGCAACACCCTGCAGACGTTCGATGTCGAAGGTCCGCATCGCTTCCTGCCGCGACGCCGCGATCTGCAGAATCCGCTGCTGCATCAGCAGCATTTCGCGGAGCAGGTTCACTAATTCTATTGCGAGCTTATCCATGTACATCCAATTTCGTCGGATTCGTTATGTTCGTCTGGCTGGCCGCGTTTCTATTGATCAGTCGGTTTGCCAGTGCCGTCTTGATGCCCATTTTCGGACTCTGCGCAAGGCGGTCAGCAATCTGTCTATCAAATTCCGGACCAAACGTTTTTTCACCGATTCCGCCCGAAAAAACGCTGTTTTTTCCCCAAGGGGAGCGCCGAAGTTGCTTGAGCATCGGCAGAATCAGCGCGTTGGCGGTGAGATCGCCGGCGGCCTGCTCCGCCTTGGTCCGGCGAGCAAGTTCCGCCGCGGATAAATTCCCTTTTAACTTGGTATCGAAAGCCCGGGCAAAGGCGCCGCTGACCGAACCGCTGGAGCCACGATTCGCCGCCGCTCCGGCCGCCGCGCCCAGGTGCAGCCCTTTCCGCGCCGCCCGCCCACCCCCCACAACCCCCTGCATTCCCTGTAAAAACTCTGTCGAATTAAAACCAGAACCCATAGCGATCCTCGCATCATGCATCGTGGCACAGGCGTCCCGCCCGTGTCCCCCTCCTCCCCATCCTCCCGCCTCTTCGATTATTGAATGACCAGGTCCGCCTTGAGCGCGTTGGAATCATGCAATTTCCGAACGATCGCGATGCGATCGTCAGGACTGACATTGTACAAGCGAAACGCTTCCATCAAGCTGCGGAGCTTGGTGTTTTGGGGCATGGAACCCGCTGGCGAAGAAGAAGAAGAAGAAGGGACGGGTGGAACGATTTCGATCATCATTCCGCCGTGGATAATCGTCGTCGGAGCCAGTTCCACTTCCTGTGTGAAAACAATCGTTTTCGTTTTGGTATCGATCACCACTTTCGCCGGGTCGGGAATATTCGGCAGCGGCAGACTACGAACCCGCGAAATAAATTGCGTCACGTTTTTCAATTCTTCCGGTGGGATTATCACGTCAATACTTGTCGAATCGACAGGAAAAGCGACCGCTTTGCCGCCGGTCTGCACCTTCACGTCTTCGTTGATCTGATCCGCAACGGCGGTCGCGGTCTCCGGATTCGCGGTGTTCGGATGCAGAACCAGCGTAAACCGCCCATCCTTGATTTCGTCCGGCAAGGCGTCTTTAATCATCACCGCTCCGCCTACAACCCGCGCACGCGTCGGATGTTGTTCATCATCCAGCAGGCATTCGCCACTCGCCATCGCAAAAATATTCGTCCGATCGGTCATGGAGAGGATCATGGGCGTGAGGAAAAGCTGTCCGCCGCGAAGACTCTTCGCCGATCCGACCGACGAAACGATAGCGTCCAGCGATTCGCCCTCATGAGCGCCTTGGGCGGGAATATTCACCGTGACCTGAACGACCGCGACGTTATTGTTATTTTTCAGTTCGCGTTCGAGCGTCCGCTCATCACCGAGATTGCGAACAAGCGCCGCCAATTTCGTGATTGTCAGCGCATTATCGCCGCCGTCACCGGTCCCCTTAAGCCCCACAACCAGCCCATAACCAATGATCGAACTGGGCGATTCATTCTTCAGACGCGCGACGTCACGGATCTTCAAAGCCTGTGCCGGAATGCATAAAGCTCCAATAACGACCGCCATGACGACAGCCGCTCTATGCGTAGTTCGGTTACTATTTTTGCAGATGCTCATGAAAGTCCTTATTATCCAAGAACTCAGAAGTTCTGAATCAGCCACAAGCTCGAAACCTTTTGGCTTCCAGCTTCTGGCTTCTGGCTTCTTCCACTCACAGCAGATTGAACTTATCAATCAGTTTATTAAGCCAGCCGTTTTTGACCCCGTCGTGCACATCGCCCTTGGTCTTCTTGCTCAGGTTCAGATTGGCAAGCTGCGTGCTCAGCACGGTGTTGTCGCCGGTGACATCCTGGATTCTGCAGATGCCGCTCATGCGATATTCCTGCACATTTCGATCCACGGTGATCTGTCGGACGGCTTCGATGACCATCGTGCCGTTGGGCTTGATGTCCACGACCACGGCGGAAAAGCGATCGGTGAAAGTATCGGACCGCTGGTGGGAGGCCGTGAAGTCCTTGTTGTTGTCATAATGGAACTTGATTTCCGGCAGCTTGCTGGGCTGGCCCACAACGCCCACCGTCGGCACCCCGCTGGCGCTGTGGCTCAGTTGCAGAAACTGCTGTAACGCAAGGTCAAAATCCTGTTTCTTTTCGTTCTTGTTCTCGCTGTCGCTCGATGTCGCCGAATTCTCCGCCACGATGATCGTGACCAGATCATTCTTCTGGAATTTCCGCGGTCTGGCCGGTCCGGCCGCCGTGAAATCTACCAAGGAACGACCTATCTGCTGCCCATCGGCGCCAACGGGCACCGGCGTCTGGGCCGCAAGTTTGTATAGATTGCCGCGAACCGTACCCGTGGACTGCACTACAACGTTCGCAGGCTTTTCCGTGGGGCGGATGGGCGCTTCCGGCGCGGCCGGCGTCACGACCGGCGGCGGTAGACCAGGCAGCTCCGCCTCCACAATGCCGCTCGTGAACACCATTATTGCCACCGCCAAAATGTATCGTTTTGTACTCATCTTATCTCCCGTAATTGTTTTTCAAGTTGATCACTGACAGAACCAACCACCGCCAAGCGTTTGCCTATTAAGGTGGCCTGATACGTTTCATTCGTCGAGTTCTTTTTCACCTGGATGGCCTCATGGAGCTTCCCGCTCTGCATGGCGACTCCGTCCATCTGCACACGCAGATTGCCCTGCACGAAAAATACTGTGATAGCCTCACCTCGTCCGACCATCTCCATCGGCCGAAAATCTCGCTGATCGAGCATACTCCCCGCAGATACCGACCGCACTGCCTCCATCCCCACTACTTTCTTCTCATCGTTGAAAAGTGTCGGCATTTGTCGATCCAGCCATGCATCATCGATGCGGAAATGCGACCTGAGTACCACGTCCCCCTTGGATAGTTCCGAAGTAGCAATCAACACGCGCTCCCGCTTGAACACCTGTACCTGCACATTGAACCGCTGCAATATCCGAGAACCTTCCACGTACTGCACTTCGAACTGCACCGATCCTACGAAGCTCCGGGTCAGCGGCTTCAACACAAATGCCTTACCTGCAGGTGCCGGCGAATCCAGTAGCGGATGTGAACTGGTAAAATTAATCCGCAAATCCTCCTCGCCGACACGAAGCAGTTCTGCCAACTTCGTCGAAATCAACTTCGCCAGCGTTTCCGACGATGCTTCCTTTACCGGAGTGTCGGACTTTACAGCAGCCCCCCCTCTCACCGCCACAACTACCGGCGCCACATCAGTCCGAACGACAACCTTAGGTTCAACCACCGGTGCCTTCGCAGCGGGCGATTCAATTTTAACTTCGCAATTCGCCGCCCCTGTCACGTTCAGCCGATCCGCCAATTGCCCCGGACCGGTCTGCGCGATCACCGCCATCAGGACCGATTCCGCCCGAACGTTTCGAGATTCGCGTAAATTCGGCAGAATCACGAGGTTTGCCAGTTGCTCTGCCGTCTTGGCATCCGTTCCCGTGATGGTAGCCACATCGCCAAGCCGCACATCCTGACTCGCCGCGACGGACGCTTCCTTCGAAATCCGAATGACCTGCCCGAACGCAGAATGCCCAACCAGCATCACTGCCACTACCATCATCAATATATTAATTATTCGTTTCATGATTTCTCTATTCAAAACAGGTCTGTGTCTGTCCGTGGCTAATTCCCGTTATCGCCGCAGATTGTTCACCTGTTGCAGCATCTGGTCCGCGGCCTGGATGCTCTGGCTGTTAAGTTCGAAAGTTCGCTGCGTTTTGATCATATTCACGAGTTCGGTGACCGGATCGACATTGCTTGTTTCGAGAGCGGCCTGTTGCAGGACGCCGGTGCCATTCAAGCCGGGGTTTTGCAGGATTTCAGGGCCGCTCGCGTCGCTGCGTTGGAAAAAGTTCCCGCCCATCTGTATGAGGCCCTGCGGATTCCGGAAATTGGCGATTTGAATCTGCCCGATTTCCTGCGAATTCGTCGAGCCCGCATTGGTCGAAAAAACTCGTCCATCCTGCGAAATAGTAATCCCGGTAGAATCCTGCGGCACAGTGATCGGCGGGTCCAACAAATAACCGTCCTGACTGTTGCATACCAACTTGCCGTCGGTATTCACGAAAAAATTCCCGCTCCGGGTATATCCAAATCCGTCCCCCTGCGTCTGCATCACTTTCACACGAAAGAACCCCGTTCCCTGAATGCATACATCATACTGGCGCCCCGTCTGGATCATCGAACCTTGCGACATATCCAGTTGTGTTCCATTCACACGTGTACCGTATCCCACGGCAACCCCTATCGGCTGAATGTCACCCAACTCATTCTTCGCACCGGGCAACTGCTGATACTGGTAGAGCAAATCCTCAAAGGTCGCCCGGCTCGCCTTGAATCCGTTGTTATTGGCGTTGGCGATATTGTTGGAAATCACATCCAACTGCGTCGAGAGCGCCGTCATGCCGGTGGCAGCGGAATGTAGTGCTATGATGGCCATTCTAAGTCCCTAATTTCACTCGAATTTCAAAACTATCATTTGAACCATGCAATCACGCGATGCGGCCGATGCCGTTCGTCGACTGTAACGTCGTATCCTGCAGCGAGATCATTTTGGCATTGGCGTCGAAGATTCGCTGCCCGCTCATCATGTTGACCATTTCGACGATCGGATCGACGCCACTCATTTCGAGATTGCCCTGCAGCACCTGAGTGGTTTCCTTCATCGGAGTGAGAACACTGGGATCGTTGACGGTCAGAAGGTTGCGCCCCATCTTTACCAGTTGCCGCGGGTCCTTCACATCCAGAAGTTTGAGCTGGGTGGTGGCGTCTCCGCCTCCCCCCGCTCCTCCGTACTGCGTCAATTGGCCGCGTTTGTCCACCTTGATCATGTCCAGCGTAGGGTCGAGTGTGATAGGTTGGCCATCCTCTCCGAGGACCGCTCGTCCGGAGGCGGCGTGCACGAGGGTTCCCTGATCGTTGACGGTGAAACTGCCGTCACGGGTGAGGACAGTTTGGTCATTGTCTCCTTTGAGGGCGAAAAAGCCGCGACCATCGAGTGCCAAGTCGTTTAAGTTGTTGGTCGTTTTCAGCGATCCCTGCGTCAGGTCCACGCCTCCGCCCTGGAGGAAGACGCCGCCACCCTGATCGTCCAACACGGGGATTTTATAGGGGATCATGGCGGGGTCTTCGTGCGCGGCGTTGTTTCGCGACTGAACAATGGCGAGGTCGCGTTTGAAGCCGTTGGTCAGGGCGTTGGCCATGTTATTGGCGATCATATCCTGGCGCCGTTCCTGAGCCTGGAGTCCAGCCGCCGAGAGGTAAAGGCCGTACAACATTGTTTGTAAACCCTCCTGGTTCAAACACTTGCGTCAGCCCATTTGCCTGGCTTCGCTCGATCGCATCCAAATGATCGAGGAGGGCGATCTCCGCGAGCTTCAAAACCCGCTGAGAAATGAGCTCCAAATCGATGTCCATGGGCGAACGAAAAGCAAGCGTTGTGCCATCGACTGCGGCGGGGTTGTCGGCGATCGCTAACTCGCTTGGTACCAATATGTTAGGTGCGATTGCCCGGGTCTTTTCCTGCCATGATGCACCAAGGAAACGCGCAAGTGGCGGCATTTGAGGGCGCAAGATCTGCTGCTTCGTTATGCGCCTCGATATGTTATGATTTGTCCAAATTCGTCTAAATTCGTCTCCATTTGTCTGCCTTTTGGAGGGTTTTATGCCCCGATATGCCAACATTATTCTTCTTTTTGCTGACCAATTTCGTGGTGATGCGATTAACAATCCTGAGATTCAGACGCCGAACCTGAATTTCATGGCGGCGCGCGGGACGAACTTTACACATGCTTATACGCCTTGTCCGTCGTGCATTCCCGCACGAGCGATGCTATGGACGGGGATGTCGCAGTGGCATACGGGTATTCTCTCGATGAATGCTGAACAGCCGGATCTGTTTTCGGATTATCCGCACACGCTTGCTGGGGAACTTACTAAGGTCGGGTATCAGACGCATCTTTCGGGGAAGGGGCACTTTACGCCACAGGATGCGTTGATGGGATTTCAGAGCACTGAGGTTGATGAAGCTGGGCGAGTGGAAAAGGGGGGATTCAAGGATGCTTACCGTACGTGGTTTGCAAAACATGCTCCCGCGGGGGTGACGCCGGACGATCACGGTGTTGATTTTAATTCGTGGGTGGCGCGGGAATGGCATTTGCTGGAGTATCTGCATCCGACGGCGTGGACGATGACGAGTGCGATTGGTTTTCTGCAGCGACGGGACCGGGAGAGGCCGTTCTTTTTGAACATTTCGTTTGATCGTCCGCATTCGCCCTATGTGCCACCGAGGTCATATTGGGACATGTATTACAATCGTCCGATATCCGTGCCGCCGCCGTCGGTTGGGGGATGGGCGGGTCGCTCCCTCCCCTCCCCTACGGTCGCGGCTCAGCATGGGCTTGGGGTGGACCCGAATGCTTTGCAGGGGAAACTCTCTGAGTACCAGGTGCATCGGGCGAGGTCGGGGTATCGGGGTGAGATCAGTTTTGTGGATGCGCAAATTGGGAGATTGATGACGTTTCTGCGGCGGTATCAGCCTGAGGCTCGCGGGAATACGGTGTTTTTGTTTGCATCGGATCATGGGGATATGCAGGGGGATCATCATTTTTGGCGGAAAAGTCAGCCATATGAGGGGTCGGTGAGGGTGCCGCTGATTTTGCTGCCGCCGGAGGGATTGAAATCGTTGCGTCATGTTGCGGATGAGCCTGTGAGTCTGATGGATATTATGCCGACGCTGTTGGAGTATGCGGGTGTCGAACGGCCGCCGACGGTGGAGGGGGAATCGCTGGCGCCGCTGACCCAGTGCGTTGCCGGGCCGAAGGCTTGGCGCGAGTATATCCACGGCGAGCATGGGCAGATGCACTACGTGACCGACGGACGACGTAAATATATCTGGTTCCCAGTGGAATCACGTGAGCAGTTTTTCGATCTGGAATGTGATCCGACGGAGTGTCAGGATTTGATAGACGATCCGTTGCGAGAAAACGAGATTGTGATGTGGCGTGGGCGGTTGGCGCGGGAATTGGAGGGGCGCGATTGTGGGTGGGTACGGGGTGGGCGTCTGCATTATCCGGGGATGCCAATGATTTCGCCGTATAAGTATGAACGGTGGCGGGGGAAGAACGAGCGTTGATTTTCGATCAACGGCTAGAGCATTTTTCATGTGGTCTTGGCGTGATGATATGCGCAGGAAGCGAGAGCCAAAGCCCTGCATTGCCATGCGGGGCTCCAGGGATACTTTCCAGCACCCCGCAAAGCGGGGTCGCTACTTCAGGGGGGGGAGTGAGGGGGCTAGTGGTTGTGGTTTTTCCAGGAGTTGCATCAGGCTGTTGAAACTGTCACGAACGGCTTTGACCTGTCCGGCGTTGCGGAGTGTGGGGGAGGGGTCGTTGGCGTCGAGTTTTTGCCAGAGGTTGCGAACGTTGCCGTAGTGCAGGTCGCTGCCACGGGCTGAGGTCTGTGCGCTGCGGAGTACGGTGGAGTAGTCGTATTCGTTTGCGGTGGCGTCGCGGAGGAGTTTGAGGTACCAGTCGGCCTGTCCGGGGGCGCCCCAATCGCATAGAGCCATGTGCACGCGGTCGAGGTAGCTGATGATTTCCCGGCGGAAATAGGAGTCTTCGCGTTCGGCGACGGCCAGTGTTTCCAGCATGGCGCGCATTTCGATGAGAGCTTTGAGGGCTGCGGGGGATGGGGGGGCCAGGCCGCCGTTGGGGGAGGGGGGATGCGGTTTGAGGCCGATGTCGGCGAAGGGATCTTGGAGGTCGTCAGGTGTGCCGGTTTTGCCGTCGGGGCCGTCGGGGCCGAGGCGGATGAAGTCGATGCATTTTTCGAGGTTGACGGCGTGTCCGCGGACACCGCGGACACCTACGACGACGAGGTCGTTGATGACGCCGAGCATTGGGTAGGGTTCGTTGTAGCTGCGTCGGAAGTATTCGGCGAAGTGTGCGAGCGTTTCGGTGGGATGGCCGGTGTAGACGTAGGTCCATGCTCGGATACGAGATGCGGCGGCATCGTCGCCGGCGGTATCGCGTAGCTGGGCGAAAGTTTTTTCGCGTTGCGGATAGGTGGGGTAGGCGATGGCGTCGAGGGGATTGGTGAGAGGGGAGCCGTTTTTGCCGGATGGGCCGTACTGTTGATAGGCGAGGAAGGCGTTGGCGCGAGTGACGTTTTTGTCGAGGTTCTGGAAGAGTGTGGCGATGAGTTGGGAGTTGGCGGCGATGCTGTTGGCGTCGGTGGCGGTATTGAGGCAGATTTTGGCGGCGGCCAGTGCTTCGGGGAAACGGTTGGCTTTTTGGAGGGCATCGACGATGCCATGTTGGGATTCGGACCAGTAATCCATGGAGCCGGAGCTGTCGGTGAAGACGTGGTCGAAGGCGGCGATTGCGTCGTCGGCGCGGCCTTCGGAGAGGTGAATCGAGCCGATGCGATAGTTGCAGTATTGTTTTGTGCGTGGGTCGTTGGTTTGCTGGATTGCGGTTGTGTATGCGGCTAGAGCCAGGGCCTTTTTGTTGAGTTCCTGGTTCAGTTCGCCTTGGAGGATGGATGATCGCGTTAGAGCTTCTGGAGATTGCGGCAGTTCTTTTTCGAGCCGGAGCGCCGTGGCCAGAGCTGCTTCCAGATTCTTCTGGCGGCGCTGGACATCGATTTCGATTTCGCAGGCTTCGATTTTCTGCGTCGGCCAGGCGGCCTGCATGGCGAGGACCTGTTCGCATGTTTTGATGGATTCCTCCCATTTTTTCTGATCTCGCTGTCGGCGGGCGGTGGCAAGGGCGTTTTGCGCGCCCGGGGGAGGCGGATCGGCGGCGAACGTCGCGGATGCTATCAAGGCGATGAATATGCAACATGCAAGGTACGGGCCGCGATGCCGCAAGCGGTTTCGGTGCCCTTCCACGTGATCAACACCTGGTTCATTCCAAGAGCGAAGCCCCGCATTACCATGCGGGGCACCCTCCTCTCCTAAAAAGACTTTTCCTGGAAAGACCGGATGAACTTTTTTTGGTTCATTCATAGGACTATCTCGCATACCGACACCTCGCAAAGCGAGGTCGCTCATACCGACACCCCGCAAAGCGGAGTCGCTACTTACTATTTACTACGTTCTCTGTCTGCGCCTGGCGATTGAAAAAGGATCGGGCTGATCCAGTAATTTTGTGAGTCGCTGTCGGCGGAGATTACTACCGCGTGCAACATTGTTGGGCGGAACCGTGGCGAATCGTCTGGCGGCTCCTTGAGCAGTCGCGAAAATGGGACCACTACCCGGCGAAAATTTTTGTCGATCACCCCCCCACCGCTCCCCTGTACGAGCTTCTCTTCGATCACCGGGACACGCACCGTTAATGCGGAGACGGTGTCAGGGGAAGCGTCTTGAAGCTGTACGTAAAGCTCTTTGGGAGAGGGGCCGTCGGTTTTGATGTCGAAGGCGAGTGAGTCGTAGCCCGCGACGCTGTGATCGTAATAATTGAGCAGCGAGAGGGTCCAGGGTTTTCCTTTTGTCTGGAATTTCAGGGCTTTTCGATCACCGGCGGCGCGGTAGTCGTCCTGCGAGGTTGTGAGATCGCCGGTGGATGTGATCCAATCGCTTCGAGCCCAGTAGGCGTGCGTTTCGGCGTGTTCGAGGAGGCCGATGACGCCAACGGCGCTGGAGAGCTTGCCTTCCGGTGAAATGGCGGTGATGGTCAGGGCGATCGGTCCGGGCGAGGGACGACGGATGTCTTCGTAATGATTGCGGATGCGATCAGGTCGGAGCAGTGAGGTAGCGCCGTAGATGCCGTCGTTGGCGGCGCCGTCGCCGTGGAGGCCGTCGTCGTACATGGGCGTGACCGGTGATCCGCCGATGCGGCTGAGGTCGACGGTGACGGCGATGGGTGGTTTCGATTCACCCTCTCCTGTGGCGGCATCCTCGTGATTGTTGATCCGCGCGGTGATGGTGAAGGTGATGTTGCTCGCGGCGGATGTCAGGTTGTGGTAGGCGTTTATGACGTAGGGAGCGTCTTCCGCGGCGGTGCGGGCGTTGCGGAAATTGTTGAGTTCGTTATGCAAGGCGTCGAGCGATTCGCCGTAACGCGTTGGAGCGTAGGTTATCGCCTGCGGCGTGACACGCAGGTCGGTGATGGTGATTGCGCCGGTGTAACGGCGGCCGATGTAGAGGCGGTTGTTGATGGCGGCGAAGAAGACGGAGCCGCCGGCGTTGGCGCGTACGTGAGCGCCTTGTTTGACGAAGCCGCCGGTGGGAAGCCCCTGTGAGAAGGAGGTGAAGGTTTTGCCGTTGTCCTGTGAAACGGCGAGTCCGAGCTTGGTGGGTTCGTAGGCGTAGATGATGCGTGAGTCGGCGGTGGGGCCGTAGGTTGTGCCGATACTTGTCCATTTATCGATTTCGGGTGGTCCGAGGCGTTGGGAGTCGGTGCCGTTGTGGTCGATGTGGAGGAGGCCGGCGTCGGCGGTGGACCAGTAGGAAAGGTCGCTGGCTTTGTCGAAGGGTTGTTCGAAGAAGGTTTCCAGGGCGCCGTCGGTGGCCTGGATGTCGCCGGCGTAATCTTTGAAGAAGTCTCCGACGGCGAGTGAGAAGAAAATGCGGCGTGGGCCTGTGGGGTTCTTTTGGCAGGCCAAGGCGAACATCCAAGGCGTGCCGGGACCGCCGCAGAGGAGTTTGTCGATGAAATAGTCGTCGAGTGCGGGGATGGGTTTCCAGGTGTGGCCGGCGTCGAGGCTGCGGGAGATGCCGGCGGCGTCGGAGCCGTGGACGGCGAGGAGGGTTTGGCCGGAGGGGTCGCTGGTGTCGATGCGGAGTTGCGTGACGGCGTCGCTGAGCAGGCCGGTGGATTTGGAGGCGAGCTGCTTCGGGGGGGTTAGGTTGGCGAGATTGTCGATTTGCCAGATGCCTTTGGTGGCGGTTGCCATGTATAAAGCGTTATTTGTGGAGAATTCGATGTGGCGGATTTCGCCGATGGCGTCGGGCGATGTGCCGGCGATGAGGGTCCAGGTTTTCGCGGTGTCGTCGCTGAACAGCAGGCCAGTTCCGGTGGCGACGGCGACCCACTGCGGCGAAAGTGGGGCGGGAAAGACAGCCCGGACATCTTGCAGGCGATCGTCCGTCTGCCAGACGATGTTGAAGGCCGGGTACTCGCCGATGTGGCGAGGCGGATTGCTGTCGAAGAGTTTTGTGGATGTTTCGCGGGGCGGGCCTCGTCGCGAGCGGCGCTGCTGGGCGGCAGTGTTCAGCGTTAATCCGCATACCAGTGCCGCGGTGATCGCCCCCGTGCCGATTCGTCGCCATCGTTTTCGTACATTCTTCACGTTTACTTCTCCCCTCGTGCCGTCGATAAACCTGCTTGGCCGAGCACTATTTTTGCGGCTAAGCTGCCTTCAGCGTTTTCTTTGTCTGGCGTGATGGGTGAGTATCCGGCTTCGCCGGTGAGGGCGGTGACGCTGTTGTCGGTGCCGTGATCCTCTAACTGGGCGTGCTCGTTGATGATTCGACGGCCTGCCCAGTAGGACGCGGTACCTGGTTTGATGTCCCGCGGTACCACGAGCGGTACGGGCTCGTCTTCCTTGTTGGCGTCCGAGTCTGCGCCGAGTTGGCGGCAGCCGTCGAAGAGTTTTTTAAATATTTCTACGGATTCGCGTCCGTGGACGGTCCAGGTACCGTCTTCCTGGGCGACCTGGCGGGAGATCCACAGGGCGGTTTGGTGCGTGGACCAGTTGTAGGCGTCCAGCAGGGTGACCGTGCGGTCTTTTTCCAATTTTCGCAGGAAAAATTCTGCCAGGACGGGCTCGGCGTTTTCTTCCGGCATGGTGGCGGTGATGTTGACGCGGTTGGTTTTTGTGAGGGCTTTGAGGAAGTCGCCGCTGGTGCTGGTGAAATTCAGGATGACCTGGTTGTGCGATTGGATGGGGGTGAGAGCTTTGGCGAGGGTTTCGGCGTCGAGGTCCGGGCCGGGGAGGAGGAGTGTGGGTTTTGCGTCGCTACGGCTGCCGTGGCCGATGAGGATGAGGATGAATTGGTCTTGCGGGCGTATTTTTTGGGAGAGGGCGTCGATCGCGGTGAGGATGGATTCGCGTTTTTTGCCGGAGAGCGTGAGGATGTTTTCATTCGCAACGCCGTTGTTTGCCAGGTATGCGTGGAAGCGTTTGAGCCAGTCCTGGAAGCGCCGGTCGTAGATTGGGGTTCCCGGCGTTCCGGCGATCAGTAGAGCATGACATTTTCCTGCAGGTTGCGTTGCCGCCGCGCTCTGTGCCCGCAAATTGTTCGCCATTGCAAGCAGCAGCAGTATCGCGATCAAGCAGATCCATCCCATTCCGATAGCAAACCACCGCATTACCATGCGGTGCTCCGGGTGTCTCGATTCGAGAAACAACGGATAATGATGTTTGTGCATATAACTATCTCGCATACTGACACTCCGCGAAGCGGGGTCGCTACACGTCTAATGGCTCAGGAAGTAAATGATGATGTTGATGCCCATTTTGATGGCTTGCATATCGTTTGCGGGGCCGAAATATTGGCACATCCACCCGCAGTGGAGGTCGCCGGGGGTAGCGACGGTTCGGAGGCGTCCGGTGCCTGGTTCGAACTGTGCCCACATGCCGTGATCGACGCCCTGCATGTGCGGGCAGCCTTTTGGGAAATCGAAATAGATGTGGAAGATTTCGTGGTCCAGGGGGACTTTTCGCATCGGACTTTCGGGGAAAAGGCGGTTGATCATGCAGCAGTAATCGCGGAAGAAACGGTCTACATCATCGGGCGTACCTATTTTGGCGCGAGGACGTATCATGCCATCGGTTATGTCGCTGGGGATGATTTGGTGCTTGATGGAGGGGAAGATGCAATCGTCGGCGTGGATGAAGCCGCCGCGTTCGAGGAATTCGCGGAGGTTTTTTTCTTCGTTTTCCGGGAGGCGGAAATGGCCTTCGGAGGTCATGAAAACAAAGGGGTTTTGGCACATATCGTCGAAGTCGGAGAGTCGGACGGTTTTGGGCTCTTCGCTGGCGTTGATGTTGGTGAGGTCACGGAGGTGTTTTCGGAGGTTTGCGTCGCCGATGGGGCCGGTGTTCCAGATGTCGTGGGTTTCGTCCATGACGGAGAATTTGAGGCGAGGGAAGACGAACTTTCCGGTTTTGACGGCGGTGTCGGCGCGGGCGTTGCGTTGCAGCAGGTTGCCAAGGACTGGGGCGAGGAGTGCGGCGGCGAATGCGGCAGCGCCGGTTTTGAGTATCTGGCGGCGAGAGCGCAGGTTTGCCAACGATGCGATTCGCTCGGTTGCGTCGGTGAGTTCGTCGGCGAATCGGCGATCATCGTGATCGTTTAGCCGATGAATGATCTTTATTTTCGATTTTTGATTTTTGATTTTCGATTTCATTAGGCTAACCCTACTTTCCGTCGGAGGCTCCATTCTGTTGCGCCGATCGCCAGCAGCAGAGCGAAGAGCCATGGTGAATCCCAGATCGGTTTGCGGTCCGTCTCCATGCCGGTCAGACGCGTTGCTTGCAGCGAGTTTTTCACTTCGTTGGGCAACTGATCCGCTTCATCAACTGTGTAGTAGCGTCCGCCCGCGATGTGGACCATGCCTTTGAGAACGTCTTCCTTCAGTCCGGCGTCGTTGAACTCCACCAACGGCTCGGATACGCGGAACTCTGTCTGCGGCGGCTTGCTCTCTCCTGCTTCCGCAGGCCACCCTTCCACTCGCAACGCCACGGCGTAACTGCCTTCCTCCTCCGGGACATATTTTACCTGGTAAGTGCCCTCCTGCGAGAGGACCTGGTCCAGTGACATATCTTGCTTATTGCCAAGCGGGTCGGTTACGGTGGCGATTACTGTGGCGTTGTTGAGCGGTTTGAGGTCTTTGCCGCAGACGGTGGCGGTGATCATGACGGGCTCACGTTTTGCATAGACATCTTGATCTGTTTGCAGTGTGAGTTGTTCCTTGGCGCCGACGACGAGCCAGCGGATGAGTTGTTTCCAGAATTTTCCGTGGAATTCATCGGTGGCGGGCATGGACATACGCCAGTACCAGGAACCGCCGGAGGTGAAGGCGGCGACGCGTCCCTGGCCGTAGTTGGCGACGGCGAGCACGGGCTGGTCGGTGGTTTCGTCGGTTAAGAGCACCTGTCCGCCGAGTTTGGCGCCTTTTACCGGCGTGATACCCATTAACTGCGGGGCGGCGTCCCAGAGATGGCGGTTTGCTTCGGCGTCCGCACTCAGTCGCATCACGGGATGCTTGCGTCCTTCCTCGGTGATGTGGGCGTTATAGCGTTCATTGACATATGGCGGGTCGTAGTTGGTGATTTCCAGGGGCAGCATTTTGGCGACGGCGGTACCGGCGTATTTGCCGAGGCCGAAGGAATTGACACCGCCGAGCATGAGCAGGCCTCCGCCGCGTTCGCGCACGAAGGATTCGAGCAGATCAAGCTGTGCGGGTGTGAAATAGGAGGCTTCGATGTCGCCGAGGATGACGGTCTGGAATGCGAAGAGTTTGTCGGCGGTGTCGGGGAAGCCTTTTTGCAGGTATTGTTCGCTGTCGTTGGCGCCCTGGACGTAGAAGCGATCTTTTGCCAGTCGAAGCAGGCCGACGACGCGGAAATCGGGGTCGCTGAACATGACGCGTCTGAGGAAGCGGTATTCGAGGCGTGGGCTGCCTTCGACGTAAAGCACCGGCAGGCGATCGTCGCGGATTTCCAGTGTGAATTCTTTTGAGTTGTTCGCGGTGATCGTTTCCTGGGGCGAAGGTGGGATCATTACTTTATATGTTGCTACACCGTCGTGATCGGGGGTGAGTTTCAGGCTGATACGTTGCAGGTCGGTGCCGTCGATGGGCTGAACGGTTTTGGAGACGATCGTCTCATCGCCGCGTAGGACTTTGACTTCGAAGGGCTCGTGGAAATCGGTGCTGCGAACGGTGGCGAAGATTTCGACTTCGCTGTTTCGGCGTACTTTGCGAGGGGCGAAAACTTTGACGACTTCGAAATCTTTTTGGGGATGCGGGTTGCCCAGGCCGATCACATGGAGAGGTACGCCGCGGGCTTTGAGGATTTCGGCGGCATCGTCGGCGGTGCCGGCGGTGGCGTCCCCTCCCCCTTCCCCTCTCTCGGCTTTGCGGATGTTGCCGTCGGTCAGCATGACGACGGAAGCCAGTTGCACGCCGCGAAGTTCGGTGTCCAGCTGCTTGAGAGAACGATAGATATTTGTATAAGGACCTGTGGCGTGGATGTCGGCGTTGTGAGGGGAGGGGGCGAGGCGATGCAAATCGTTGTCGAAGGAAAAGACCACGACCTGCGAGAGGTTGCGGAGTTTTTCGAGCAGGCCCGCCGCCTCGTTGCCGCCCGCCCCTTGCTTGCCGAGGAGGAGGCGATTGGCTGCGTCGATGCGTGGCATTTTTTCATGGGCGAAGACGACGTCGTCGATGGACATGGATTGAGAAGCGTCGACGACCACGGCCGTGAAGAGGCCGCCGGAGCGGGTTCGTGGGGTTTCAATTGCGGGTGCCGCGAGCATGAAGACGAGCACTGCTAGAAACGCGATTCGCAGGCCGAGGAGCGTCCAGCGGGCTCGCGGGCTTACCTTGCCAGCGACACGGCGATACATCCACCAAAGCAGCACGGCGCCGATGAGGAAGAGCAGCGTGAAGACCTCGCGCGGCAACAGCGAAAGGAATGTAACGCGGGCATCTTGCCCGCCGCCCCCCCCGCCAAAAATAGAAGCCACAGGGAACACAAAGTTGAAAAAAGAAAATTTTAGAAATTCAAATATCATTTACGTATTATCCGTGTGCATTCGTGTATATGCGTGGCCATTCATATCGTCCCGCCCCGCAAAGCGGGGTCGCTACATGCGTTTGGCTGTGGCTCATTTATTTCGATGTCTCCGCGAGGGCTTCGTAATACTTGTTGACCATTTGTCGATAATTTGGGGGGCAGTCTTCCCGCTGGGCGTCCTGGAGGCGTTTGGCATCGAGGGTTGTCTGGTATTCGGCTTCGAGTTTGTCGCGGACACGTCGGACGACCGTGGCCAATTCGTTGCGTTTGTTGCTGTTGCTCAGCATTTCGTCGGTCAGCGAGGTGGGATTTTGGGCGGCGTTGGCGAGGTAATCGCGGTCGGGCTTTTCGGCGAAGTCGCGGTCGGCTAAGTGCCGGGATAGACGTTCCATTTCGTAGGAGAGATCGTCGGCGAGGGCTTTTTTCTCTGTTGCGGGCTGCGTTGTTGATTCTTTTTCGCTTAGTTTTGTCAGTCCTTCGTCGATTCGGCGGGCCTCTTCCTTGGCGCGGGCCAGTTGCGATTCGCGGTCGGCGGCCATGCTTTCTTCCGTTTTTCGCAGGGATTTGAGTACTTTATCGAGGCCCTCTTCCGCCTGGGCTTGTTCTTTTGTTGCGGCGTCGGCGTGCTTTTCTTTTAACTCGACGACGGCGTTGACCATTTTCTGGTCCGCTTCGCCACGGACCATCTCCCGGTGCGCGTCATTCAGTTGCTTGACGGTTTCCGTTTTCGCGTCACGCTGGGCCATGTTTCGGAGTTCTTCCACGTCCTTTTTGAAGCGGTCGGTTTTCACCTGCAACTGGGCCTGACGATAGGTGAGTTTTTTGTAGTTGGTCTCTTTTTGCGTTTCGGAGGATTTGGCGTCTTTGGCGGTGGCTTGAGTGTCCTGGGTTATTTTTTTTTGTTCTCGCAGCAGTTTGGCGGCCGAGTTTTCCGCGGCGGCCACGGCGGCGGCGACTTTTTCCTGACGTGCGGCGTCGAGGCGTTCGGCTACGCGGCGAAGTTCCAGTTGAGCCCGCGTCGCATCCGCCAGAGCTTGTTCGCTTTTATTTTCCTGCATATTTCGTGAGGCGTCCCGCATCGCCTTGGCGGCCTCGGCAAGACGTTCGCCCATTGTTTTGACTTGTTTGTCCTTCGCTTCCGTGGGCGTGGTCAAGGCTTTCTTTTGGGTTTTGGCGGCGACGATGTCCTGCTCTGCGGCGAGGGCTTTGGCGTCCTTGGCGGCCTGCTCGCGGGCACGGTCCTTGTCCTTGTCTTGGTTCTTGGCTCCGTCGTGCTTCTTGTTTGTGGTGCCGGAGGCTTGCGTGATCTCCTCGGCTTTTTTGACAATTTTGTCCTGCTCTTTTGAGAGTTCTTCCGCGGCTTTTTGGAGTTTTTCGGCGGCTTTGGCTTCCGGCGGGTCCCAGCCCGGCGGCGTTTGAACGCGGTCCACTTCCACTTGCACCTGGGCGAAGAGTTTGTTGAGTTCTTTTTCGAAATCTTGAGGCATTCCTTTTTTGCCGTAGTCGGCGGCGAACATCTCCACGCCGCTCTTGTCGAGTTTCAGGATTGTCAGCTCGGCGAGCACGATGCGGAAATCGGCTACGGCTTTGGCGGTGTCTGCTTTGAGCAGCGCCTGGTAGCCGCTCTCTAAATACTGGTCTGCGCGGTCGGCATGGGCGATTTTTTCCGGGGGTACTTTTTTCCGCTCGTAAAAGGGATACATCTGCGTCGTTTCCGGGTCGATCATTGAGGCGGCCAGCGACTTCGTCTGCGACGCGAATTCTTCGGGTTTCATTGTGGGCCGCTGCTGTTCGAATTTCCAGGACGCTTGCAGATATTCGGTTATGTTTTTGATGATGGTGAAGGTCGGGCCGTGTGGGGGCTTGGGATCGAATTGCGGCCAGGAGTCGAAATGATCCACCACGATCATTTGAATGTCCGTCCGAACGGCCTGCCCCTTACGGTCGGTGCATTCGAGGTAATAGGAAATGATCTCTTCGGGCGCCGGCGGCGGCTGTAAGTCTTCCAAGGCGAAACGCACGTTTGCCTGGGCCACATCCGGAAAGACCGGGCCCGGTGCATCTTTCGGCGCCGCAGCGCGGCTCAACGTCAACGGCACTCGCGTCGCAGATATAATCCCACCGCTCGCCATCTGTCGCTGATAAACCAGGTCCACGGCTGCGATTGCGAAGTCATCAGACGCTTCCGCAGCGAATGTTACTTCGCCCAGCGGATTTGCTGTTACCGTGGCCAGCGGAAAGGTCATTTCCAGCGTCGGCGGCAGATCTACCAGAGCCCGCACGGAGCAGGCGATCGGGCTTTGTTCCTTTTGGCCGTTGCCATCGAATACTGTATACGTGTAGGTTGTGTTTTCGTTTACATCAAACGTTGCGACGGCGGAACCTTTTTCGGCGTTTTCGATTTGCATCGGCTGTTGTTTGCCATTTTGCCAGGTGAGTTGGGCGTTGGTGAGTTGGGCGTTGGCGAGGATGCGGAGGGTGATTTTCGAGCCTACAGGGGCCATTAATTCGCCGGATGGGGCTACTTCCACGCGATTTGGGAGTTGCAGATAGGGGGGATACTGCGTGGTGATTTGGAAGCCGAGGAGTTTCAGGGGGTCGTAGACGGCGAGTTTGTGGACTGGCGAGCGATCGGAGCCGGTGGAGACGTAAAACTCGGTGTCTTCGTCCACGTCTGCCAGGGCGCCGGCGAAGGTGTTGAGCTTTTCGATTTCTTTCATTGGGATGGCGCGCCAGGGCTGATTTTCCTGGGCGGCGGGGCGGAAATAGAGGAGGACGGTGTCGTTGCTGGTGCGAGAGAGGGTTGCTTGCAGGTCGAAGCTTTCTCGTCGGAGGATTTTGGAGTTGCCTTTGGAGAGTGTGAATTCGACGGGCAAGAGCATCTGTCCGTTTGGGCCGACTCTTCGCATGTCTTCGCGTGTCCGCTGCCAGGGGACGAGTACACGACTGGCGTGGCGACCTACGTCGGGGAATGCGATGCACATCAGGCCGTAGCCGGCCAGCAGGAGTACCGCGGCGACGCCGTATTTTTTCAGACGGCGCAGGTCGACCAGCGATCGGACGTTGGCGTGATCGGCTCGTGCGATTGCGGCTCGCATGACGGCATCGACGATCGCCTGAGGCGTTTGTGATTCCCCTCCTCCCTTGCCGTGATTGAGTTCTGCCGCGGTGATGAGAGCGCCTTCGAATTGATCGCTGTGCTCTTCGACGAACATTGCTAACTGGTCGTCGGAGATGCGTTTGAGCAGGGGCCTGACAACGTGCCGCAGCAGCAGGACGGCGAAGACGGCAACGACGACGAAGAGGAGTCCCACTCGGACGGCGGGCATCGGCTGATAGACCCAATCGATCAAGAATGCGACGGAGAGGATGCCAAGGGATTCCATGCAGACGATCGCGAGGCCGGCGAGTGCCGCGGCGCGTTTCCATGCTCGCCGGACCAAGCTTAGATGTTGGGCAACTTGGAAATATTCGTTCATCGTATCCTCGTCTAGCCCCCGGTTCTGCCGGGGGGTGCGAACCGGGTGCGTGACATATTTTGCAGACTTTCGCATCACTAAGAGCGTGCGTCTATCGGCTCGCGGCTCAACTTTTCCTCCGTCACCCCGCAAAGCGGGGTCTCTACGTTTTTCTAAACGCTGCCGCTATTGATCTGTTGCCCTCCTACGAGCGGCAGGCAAGCCTGCCGGCCAAATAAGGACGGGCCGCGGTCAGTGCCGCAACGTTCGGTTCGCTACGAACAGTTCCATGGCGAAAAGAGCGGCTACGGCCAGGGTGATGTACCACCAGGTGCGGCTGCCGTCTTTTTCGGGGGCGGATTCCTGATCCGAGGCGGTGCCCGATTCTTCGTTCCGTGGCTGTTGCATGGCGGAGAGGATCTCGTCGGCGGTGACTGTCGCGGTGTCCATTTCGGCGGGGTCCACGTTTACTGCGTAACAGAAGAGCTCTTTGCCGGTGTTGTCGAGCAGTGTGTAGAAGCCTGCGGATTGAGCGACGGTGTTCGCGTGTGTGTGTGTTGTGCCGTCGGGGGCATTCAAGTTGCAGCCTGCGGGGATGGGCAGGACGTCGCCGACGGTGTAGGCGGTTCTGGGTTCTGTGCGGATCGAGAGGTACTTTGCGGCGAGGTGCACGAAGGGCTGAAAGACGGCGGCTTTTTCGGGGAAATTGGTCCAGCGTAAGTCTGTGGAACTGGCGAATAACAGCGACTCTCCTCGGCTGATCTGGCGTTCCAATAGTGCCGGACGGCCATCGTCAAAACGGGCCAGTACGCGTGTTCGCTCTGCCTCTGCGCCGTTGACTGCGCCCTGATAGTCCCGGACATCCCACCAGCGGAAGAAGCGTACGCCGGAGAAATCGCCATGATGTGGCTGGGCAAATTCGCGGAAAATGGCGTGGCCAAAATCGATTTTCGACAGCGATACTCCACCATCCCCCACATCCTTCGGGGCCTGCAAGATCGTCTTCAAACGGCAGGGGGCCAGGTCGTTGGCAGCGTCCGTTCCGCTTCCGCCGAATTGCGTGTTGAACACGTTTGCCGAGACATTTTCGCCGGGCAAGAACATCACGCCGCCGCCGCGATGGAGGAGGTCCGCAAGCGCCAGGTGCATCCCCGGCTTCAGCTTGTCGACGTCGGGCAGAAATACGACCGATGCGTCCTTGACGTCTGCTGGGTCGGCTTTGCTCGCTTCGATCACCTTCACTTCGAATGGTGGGCTGCCCTTGGGAGAAAGTGCTAAACTCAAAAAGGATGCACCATCCACTGCGCGATTTGCCGACGGAGAGCCGTTTAAGATCACTACCGGGATCCGGGCCATGACACGTGTATTGAAATAGACCGTGTTCTCCGGCGTGCGCGTTTCGTCGCTGCCCCCCCCCCCCCCCCCCCCCCACCCCTTTCGTGCTCCCCCACCCCCCCCACAACCGCCGCAAACAAAC
>Ga0123357_10000836_pt1 | contig 31243 bp, 26 predicted proteins | sample TergutEmb28metaG_FD_89873 | JGI IMG/M metagenome (GOLD analysis project Ga0123357, IMG submission 89873) | Embiratermes neotenicus P4 segment gut microbial communities from Petit-Saut dam, French Guiana - Emb289 P4 | ecosystem: Host-associated > Arthropoda: Insects > Digestive system > Gut ...
AAAACATATTGATGAGATTATTATAAAGAGTGGATTGACAGTAAATGAGGTTTCCGCTATCCTCCTTAACCTTGAGTTACAGGGAGCTGTTTTGCAGTTGCCGGGCAAAGTCTTCGCTGCTGCATAAATATAAGATATTATCTCTTTAAGCTTGAAATTAAACTAACAACTTACTATTTATAAATAACTTTTTAAAAAACTAGGAAAAGAGCAAAGTTAATACCATGTCAAATAAGCTTGTAATTGTAGAATCTCCGGCAAAAGCCAAAACCATCGAAAAATTTCTCGGAAAAGATTATAAGGTACTAGCCTCCTTCGGCCATGTCAGAGCAATCCCCAGTAAACAAGGGTCGGTAGATATTGAAAATGACTTTACGCCAAAGTACGAGGTACTCTCTGACAGCAAAAAGCATATTGATGCCATAAAAAAAGAACTGAAAAATGCAGATGAACTTCTGTTGGCAACTGACCCCGACCGTGAAGGAGAAGCCATATCCTGGCATCTTCTGGCTGCCCTTGGTATTGATAAGAAAAAGAATCCCATACCTGTCAAACGTGTCGTTTTCCACGAAATCACAAAAGGTGCAATTCTGAATGCGGTACAAAACCCGAGAGATATATCACTGGATCTTGTTGACGCCCAACAAGCGCGATCTGTACTGGATTACCTGGTAGGTTTCAACCTCTCGCCGTTTCTATGGAAAAAGATCAGATACGGTCTCTCAGCAGGCCGTGTCCAGTCTGTAGCTTTACGGCTGATATGTGAACGGGAAAAAGAGATCAAGGTTTTCATACAGCAAGAATACTGGAGTATAGCCGCAGAGCTTAACAACAGCAAAAAACAGGCTTTTATTGCCAATCTCATTGAAGTCAAAGGAAAAAAACTTGGCAAGCTGGATATAAAAGATAAAGAAAGCGCTGATAAGCTTGTAGCAGAGCTTTCCAAAACCTTTTATAAAGTTGATAAAGTCACAAAAAGCGAACGTAAACGCTCACCGGCACCACCATTTACAACCTCCACACTGCAACAGGAAGCCGCAAGAAAGCTTGGCTTTTCTGCCAGAAAAACCATGACAACAGCTCAGAAACTGTATGAAGGTATTAATATAGGCGAAGGAAGCGTAGGTTTGATAACCTACATGAGAACTGACAGCGTTGCTCTCTCTAACCAGGCCCTTACAGAAGCCAAAGAGGTAATACAAGGGCTTTACGGCTCTGAGTATGCCTTGCAAAAACCAAGATTTTTCAAAAACAAAACAAAAAATGCTCAGGAAGCCCACGAAGCAATACGCCCCACATACCTTAACAAAACCCCTGCAGAACTGAAAAAACATCTTACACCTGACCTGTTTAAACTGTATGAACTAATATGGAAAAGAACGGTAGCTTGCCAAATGGCAGAAGCCCTCCTTGACCAGACATCTGTAGATATAATCACAGAAAACGGATACAAACTAAGAGCAACAGGAACAGTAATCCGCTTTCCAGGCTTTATGAAGCTCTACATTGAAGGGGTCGACGACGAAAAAGAAGAGAAAGAAGGGATTCTTCCTGTACTCACAGAAGGGGAGCAGCTTGACCTTAAGAAACTTCTCCCTGAACAACATTTTACTCAGCCTCCTCCGAGATACAGCGAAGCAACTCTTGTGAAAACACTGGAGGAGTACGGTATAGGCCGCCCTTCAACCTATGCCTCAATTATCAATACCCTTCTGGTACGAAAATACGCCAGGCTTGATAAAAAAAGGTTCTTCCCCGAAGACGTAGGAATGATCGTCAACGACCTGCTGACAAACCATTTTGCCCGTTACGTTGACTATAACTTTACTGCCGGTCTGGAAGAAGAGCTTGACCAGGTATCCAGAGGAGAAAAAAAATGGAAGCCTCTGATGAAAGAATTTTGGGATCCGTTTATCTCTTTGATTAACAAGAAAGAAGGGGAAGTCAGCAAGTCTGATGTTACAACGGAAGAAACAGATGAAATATGCCCGGAATGCGGTAAAAAACTTGTTGTAAAGCTTGGCCGCCGCGGTAAATTCATCGCCTGCTCAGGGTTTAAAGATGGTTGTAAATATACCAGAAATATAGATCAGGATAGCGGAGAAACACAGGAACCTGTTCTCTCTGAAGAGAAGTGCGAAAAATGCGGAAAGCCAATGCTTATAAAAGAAGGGCGGTACGGTAAATATCTGTCATGTTCCGGCTATCCTGAATGTAAGAACAACCAACCCCTTGTTAAGCCTAAAGGGACAGGAATCACATGCCCCGAATGTAAGCAGGGGGAACTTACAGAGAAAAAATCCAGATACGGTAAAATGTTTTACTCCTGCAACAGATATCCTGAGTGTAAATTTGCTCTATGGGATCTTCCTGTTGAAAAGCCTTGCCCAAAATGCGGTTTCCCTCTTTTGGTAAAAAAGGTTTACAAACGTACCGGAGAGTTTCTGAAGTGCCCAAAAGAAGGGTGCGATTACAAAGAGGGTGGGAATTAGCAATTATTTTTTTGGTAATTTCCCATCAGAATGTATTGCCTAATTTTACGAATATGCCATATTGTCTCGGCCGATTTTTCAATACATTTAAACTATGAGCTGAAGTAATACCTGAGCTGATAGGTTTTAATAGTATTTCGAAAAATTGCCTAATTCTCTGATAGACCATAAAATCGGCAAGAAAATGAAGTGCATTCCAGAAATAATATATAAAACTGCTCTACATCTGTCGTTAATTAAATATACTGCCCACAGAATACCCCCCGAAATACCAAATAGCTCTGAAAGAGCGTTTATCAATAGCGTCGGGCAACGCCCGACGAAAAAGGGACAATTAAGAAACCAAGCGCTGAAAGCGCATAATCCTGTGAAAAACCGGATTTCGCCCTTTCAGGGCTAAACGAATACAATACATTCATATTCGTAGGGCATTGTCCTACGCTATTGATTAAAAGGCTTTCAGCCTTAACCTAACAGCGATGTCTTCCTGCTACAATTAAATATCCTGTCCCAGTAACACGAACAAACCCTGATAATTATACTGACGAAAAACAATTTGCCTTCTCAATAGAATTGGTGTAATTTTGCACTCGGAATGCAAAATTACACCAATTGAGTTTAAATCTATGATTGATAGAAACATAGAAAAAGCTTTATTTACTCTTTTACAAAAATACCCTGCGATAAACATCACAGGCCCGCGGCAATCAGGAAAAACAACGCTGGCGAAAAACATAGGTGGAAATTACAACTACTTTTCGCTGGAAAACCCTGATACTAGACTGTTTGCCGAAAGCGACCCTCGTGGTTTTTTGCGTTCTGCAGGCGAAAAGTTTATTTTAGACGAAGTGCAGCATGTTCCTGAACTTTTTTCGTACTTGCAGGAAATTTTGGATAATAGCACCGAAAACGGAAAAGTTATTTTATTGGGTTCTCAAAGTTTTTTGATGAATCAGCATATATCGCAAAGTTTGGCAGGCAGAGTAGCTTACTTAAAACTGCTTCCTTTGTCATATTCAGAACTTAAATCTGCAAAACTAACCAGCCAAAACATTGATAATATTCTGTTTAATGGCGGCTATCCGCGCTTGTACAGCGAAAATATTGACCCAATTCACTTTTTTCCGAATTACATTGAAACCTATCTGCAACGTGACATTCGTTTACTGCGGAATATAGAAAATTTGACTACTTTTGCGCGTTTCATAAAACTGTGCGCAGGTAGAGTTGGAAACATTCTTGACTTTTCTTCCCTTGCCACCGATGCAGGCATTTCTGTAAACACCGTAAAATCATGGCTTTCGGTTTTAGAGGCAAGTTATATTTTATACTTTGTTCAACCCTGGTCAGGCAATGTTAATCGTCGAATGATAAAATCGCCTAAATTATATTTTTATGATACGGGACTGGCCTGTTCATTGCTAAATATTGAGCAGGAAAAACAGTTGGAGACTTTTTATTTGCGGGGGAATTTGTTTGAAAATTTTGTATTCTCGGAATTGCTTAAAATACGTTTTAACGCAGGAGTACCGGCGAATTACTATTTTTTGAGAGACTCCAAAGGAGTGGAGGTTGATTGTGTGCAGGAATTACCTGATGGAGTCCGTTTTATAGAAATCAAATCTTCCGCCACATTATCAGCTGATCATATTAAAAATCTTCTTCTATTGAAAAAGCTCTTTTCTAATACAGAAGATTATGTAGTTTATGCCGGCCAGGAAGAGCCTTTTTATCATAATGTGAAATTCACCAACTGGCAGAATATCGAACAAATAAATACAATTTCGAGATAAAAACTTGTTTATATCAAACTCAATAACAATAGTAGGCGCAGGCCTTGCAGGTTGCGAAGCGGCATGGCAAGCGGCAAAAATTGGCGTTAAAGTTGAACTCCACGAGATGAAACCTGAAAAGTTCTCACCTGCCCATAGTATGCCAGGTTTTGCAGAACTTATCTGCTCTAATTCTTTGCGCGGAGATTCTCTTGAAAATGCTGTAGGGCTTCTTAAAGAAGAGTTGCGCCGCTTAGGCTCCCTTTTTATGGAAGCTGCTGAAGCTACAAGAGTTCCGGCAGGTGGTGCGGTTGCAGTAAACAGAGAACTTTTCTCAAAATATATAACTGAAAAAATATCGAACCACCCTCTCATAACCATACATCGCGGAGAGATAAAAACTGTTCCTGAAGATGGTATTGTTGTAATTGCTTCAGGCCCCCTTACAAGCGATCTGCTGGCGGAAGATATCAAAAAGCTCACAGGCGAATACCTTTACTTTTATGACGCAATCGCCCCTATTCTTACGACTGACTCTATGGATATGAATCGTATCTTTGCCGCTTCCAGATACGATAAAGGAGAAGGTAACGACTATCTGAACTCTCCTTTGAGCAAAGAAGAGTATAGAGCGTTTGTGGAAGCCCTTGTTAACGGAGAAAAAGTTCCTGCAAGAGATTTTGAAAAAGTTGTACATTTTGAAGGATGTATGCCAATTGAAGAGCTTGCTGAAAGAGGGCTAGATACACTCCGCTTCGGCCCTATGAAACCTGTGGGGCTCAGAGACCCTAAAACAGGAGAGATCCCCTATGCGGTTGTCCAATTCAGGCAGGAGAATATAGAGAAGACCCTTTACAATCTTGTAGGCTTTCAGACTAAGCTCAAATGGCCGGAACAGAAGCGAATGTTCAGGATGCTACCAGGACTTGAAAATGCTGAATTTGTACGCTTGGGTTCTATGCACAGAAATACCTTTATCAATGCTCCTACCCTGCTATTACCCAGTTTTCAGCTTAAGAAAAATCCAAACATCTTTTTTGCAGGGCAGATTACTGGGGTAGAAGGTTATGTTGAATCTGCAGGAAGCGGCTTTTTGGCAGGCATTAACGCAGCAAGAGCGGCGACTGGGGAAATAGCTGTTTACCCGCCTTCTACAACAGCGCTGGGAGCTCTTGTACATCATATTACAAACAGTGATCCGAAAAATTTTCAGCCTATGAACGTTAATTACGGCTTATTCCCTCCCTTAGATCAGCCTGCAAAAAAGAAAGAGCGAAGACAGAAACTTGCTGAAAGGGGACTTGCTGCTCTTGAAGAGTGGAAACAGGCTGAGTTTAGTATGATAAGGAGTCTAAAGCAGTGCCAATGAATAAAAGTATAATCCTTGCGTCAGCCTCTCCGCGAAGAAAAGAACTTCTGGAGTCCGCGGGCATCAAGTTTAAGGTTGTGCCAGGAGACATTGATGAAACTATTCTTCATAACGAAAAACCCCTGGATTACGTACTTCGTCTTGCAGAAGAGAAAGCTAAAGATGTTGCAGCCAGAGCAGAAGCCCGTTTTTTTATAGGTGCAGATACAATTGTAGTATGTAATGATGAAATAATGGGAAAACCTCTTGACAGTGAAGATGCAGTAAGAATGTTAAAGAAGCTTTCCGGCAAGCCTCATAAAGTTGTAACAGGTTTTGCTGTTTATGACAGCTTGCAAAAAAAGATAGTTCAGCAGGCTGTAACTACTGACGTTTTTTTTAAAGAACTTACTGATGATGAGATTAACAGGTATGTCGCAACCAAAGACCCACTTGACAAAGCAGGAGCCTATGCTATTCAAGGAGGGGCAGCCTATATGGTTAAGGGAATCCAAGGCTCTTATACAAATGTTGTGGGGCTGCCGCTTACAGAGGTTATTGATGCGTTAAAATCCATAGACGCTCTGGAGGAATAAAATGATTTCTGAAAATCTTAACGCAATTAAAAAAAGAATCGCGGACGCTGCTGTTGCGGCAGGCCGTAATCCCAACGATATAAAACTTGTTGCTGTATCCAAAACAAAACCTGCATCTTTTATTGATGAGGCAGCTAGAGCCGGACAGCTTGTCTTTGGTGAAAATTATGTACAGGAGCTGACTGAAAAACAAAATATCGTTAAAGAACCTATAGAGTGGCATTTTATAGGGCATTTGCAGAGCAATAAAGTCAAATATATTGCAGATATTGTTAAGATGATTCACTCTGTTGACAAGCTATCTCTTGCAGAAGAGATAAACAGGCAGTGCGAAAAAATAAACAAAAAGTGCGATATTCTTATACAGGTAAATGTTTCAGGTGAAGCTACAAAAAGCGGGACAACAACAGCCGAAGTCATATCCCTTGTAAAAGAAGCTGCGAAGCTCCCTAACCTGCAAATAAAAGGGCTTATGACTATGCCTCCTTTTTTCGATGATCCAGACAGGGCCCGTCCTTATTTTAAAGAGCTATATACTCTTTCAAAGGAGATAGAAAGCCTCTCAGTACCCGGAGTTTCCATGAAAGAGCTATCCATGGGAATGTCAGGAGATTTTGAAGCTGCGATCGCTGAAGGGGCTACTTTGGTACGAGTAGGTTCTGCTATATTCGGCTCAAGATAATATATCACTTCAGCGAGTGTGGAGTTTGGAGTGTGAAGAGTGAAGTTAAATTCCCCTCCCATGGAGGGGTGCCGCGAAACGCGGCGGGGTGGTTCATTTCACAGGGCACTCAACGTAGCGCTGCTACATCTCTCGCCCTGCTCCTCGGCTGCCTTGTATAACTAAAAATCTGAAGACAGTATGTTTTTAAATATTGCCTAATTCTATGATTTATAAAGAAATATGCAGATGCAATATTACCTGTTAGCTCAGGTATTACCTCAACTAATGTGATAACAGCCTTAGAAAATAATTGCCTGATTGTACAAAATAAGTATAATTAGACAATAAAATATTTTACCTGATGGTACAGGATTTTGAGCCCTAAGCAAGGTGTTCTACTTAGTGGGCGCACTGGGCGCTTCGAAAAACCGGACGGCCAATGACCACCCCTGCATTGCCCGTAGGGCATTCATATCAATAGAAATATCGTATATAACCAACACATAGCCCATAGGGCTTTAACGGTTAATGTCCTATGGACAAAAGATTCGTATATTTCTTTTTCTATTGATATTCAACGCCTATGGCGTATTCTTGCTAGCTCGCATATGACCAAAAGCCGAAACCAAGGAATAACTAATGACAAAAAAATTTCTTCTCTCCTTATTGCTACTATTTATGACTGCTCTTCCTGCTTTAGCAGCGCCAAAGCAGGAAGTCAGTGTCCCTATCCTTCTATATCACCGCTTAGGCCCTAAAGTTACTGACGGAATGACAATAAAAACCTCTGTTTTTGAGGAGCACCTTAAGTATCTCCGAGATAATGGCTATAAAGTTATACCTCTGCGCCAACTTATTAACTGGTATCAGCACAAAGGACCGGCTCCAGGACCAAAATCAGTTGTCATTACCTCAGATGACGGGCATAAATCTATTTACACATATATGTTCCCTATTGTTAAGAAGTACCGGGTTCCTGTTACTCTCTTCATTTATCCTTCAGCAATTTCAAATGCCAAATATGCAATGACATGGGATCAGCTAAGGACTCTTAAAAACAGCGGGCTTTTTGATTTTCAATCCCACACATTCTGGCATCCAAATTTTAAAAAGGAGCGTAAACGGCTAAAACCTGCGGACTTTGATAAGTTTGTGACAATACAGTTTACAAAATCAAAGGAAAAAATTGAAAAAGAGCTCGGAGTAAAAGTAGACATGCTGGCATGGCCCTTTGGGATATATGATAACGATCTGATGAAACGGGCTTCCGCAGCCGGCTATATTGCCGCTTTCACTATTGAAGCTCATCATGCAACAGCGGCAGACAATATGATGAAACTTCCACGTTATCTTCTAATAAATTCTGACCAGGGAAAAAGTTTTGCAAAAATTTTGTCAGGGACTGCTCCAAAACGCAATATTGTTTACTAAACCATAAGGAGTTCCTATTAACAGTACCTCTTTAAAAAAACACCCTTGTATTGATTGCTCTTTTTGCCAGGAATGTAGCGAAGAGCGTTGTAATTTGTGTCTTAAGAGAACTAAACAGAAAAGCAAATTATCTATAAAAGAGCAGGTAACCCTCTTCGAAATGATAAACAGGCATAAAGAGGAAAACTCCGAAATAACTCTGGATTTTCTGGAGGGTTATGGGCTTAAGATTATACAACCAAAAGATGGCCATAGGTTTTCCGTGGATTCACTGCTTTTGGCTGACTTTGCCTCTCCCGCTACGGGTAATGTAATTGACCTTGGCACAGGTTGCGGCATTATTCCTCTTGTTATGGTACAAAGGAGAGCAGAAGCTTATTTCACAGCTATTGATTTTAACCGCGATATTACAGAAATAGCCAGACAGAACGTGGAAATAAACGGTTTAGGCAAACAAATAACCCTGTTGGAAACCGATATCCTTGATCTTAGTAAGCATTTGCAACCTGAAAGTTTTGATCTTGTTATATCAAATCCCCCTTACCGTAAAGCCGGCACAGGGAAGCTAAGCCCCAAAAACGGGAGAGACAAGGCAAGGCATGAGTCAACCGCAACTCTTTCAGATTTTCTGACCGTTAGTAAAAAGCTTGTAAAACCAGGAGGAAGTATCTGTTTCATATACCATACAGAAAGGATTACGGAATTTATTAATGAGGCAAGTTCTCTGAAGCTCTCTTTAAAAAGGCTTCAAATGGTTCATGGTACTGTTGACGCTCCTGCTAAAATGTTTATGGCAGAGCTTTGTAAAGGTAAGCAGGTAAGAAGTGAAGTATTAAAGCCTATAATCCTTTTTAAGAATAGAGAAAATGATTATACTGACGAACTGGTGAGAATATGCGGCGGTGGAAAATAGTGTGGAGTGTGGAGAGTGGAGTGTGGAGTTAAACAGCCAAAGGGCGAATCTGCATAAAATACCAATATTGCCTAATTCTACGAGCAGCTATAAAGCCAGGCAACAAATTTAGAAAGCGGAATTCCCTATGAGCTGAGGTATAGCGGCAGCTAATAGGAATAGTAGATGAAATGAAGACTAAGAAATTATTGCCTAATTGTATGAAATGTAGGGGCGCACATTGTGCGCCAGATAATACGGGCGATCAATGATCGCCCCTACGGTCACCGTATATGACTAAAAGTCTGGTCATAAAGAGTCTGAGAGATGTTTCGAGATAAGGTTAACGAACAGCTCCTTCAGCTCCTCATCCTTAACTGATTCAGCCCGCTCATTTACCCAGTTTTTTTCCTTATCAGTAAGTGGAGGTTTTGGCGTTTCTTTATAAAAGGTTTTTTGATCTGCTCTGGTTATTTTACCCTGTTTAAAAAAGATATCTTTTACAAGCTGTTTGCCGATTTCCTGATTAAGCCCGACAATAATATCGGATTTAAGAAACGTAAGCTGCTGCATCCAGGGGGAACTCGAAACCCGTACAGTTAAAATGCCATCTCTGAAGGCGGCAGGATAAGCTTTAGCAGCAATCTGCTCTCCTACGGCTTTATCCCAGAACCGCCAGATATAGACTTCCTGCAAACGCTTTTCTGTAGGCTTTCCTGAAAATGCTGTTGCAAGAATATCTGAGACAGAAAGAGGTTTTTTCATTCTTACACGTTCAGTCATCTTTAATCCGTTTTCTCTTAATTCTACCTCCAATGATCTGGCCTAAAACTGCGCCGCTCAGGGAGAAAGGAATGAATTTCCAATTTACTCCTTCTTTAATTCTCAGGAAAATGATTAAGGGGATACTGAAATGTACATAAAAAAACCATGCAAAGGTAAATTTCTGGGTCCCCTGGCGGAGATACCCCAGCGGTATATTTATAGCTATTGCAAAAGCTACGAGTATTGCTAATAATATGTAGATATTCATAAGCGCTATACTATTCTGGACAAGAGTATAAAGTCAATTAACTTATGATTTTATAACATGATATTAATGGCAGATAAGGATACCGGCAATGCCTATGGTACAAAATGGAGAGTTCATAGCCATACTTGGCTCAGTTCATAAGGCTATAAAAGCTGAGACGCTCCTTAAAGAACAAAAATTACCAATAATGCTTATTCCTGCACCCCGTTCTGTTTCCTCGGATTGTGGTCTTGCAATAAGATACAGCGCAGATAACAGCGAAAAAATACTTAACTTTCTTAAAGAGTATGATTGCAATCCTCAACAGATTTATATAAAAAATGGAGAGCAGTTCGACCTCGTTTACAAAGGAGATATATGAAACCGCTTTTTCTTAATCCACCGACTTTTGAAGATTTTGACGGGGGTGCAGGTTCACGCTACCAGGCAGCAAGAGAAGTCAGATCTTTCTGGTATCCAACCTGGCTATGTTATCCCGCAGGGATGATACCAGGTTCACGGGTTGTAGATGCTCCTGTACAACGCTTTGACATAAATGATTGCCTTAATATCGCAAAAGATTTTGATATGGTTGTTATGTTCACATCCACACCTACTCTCGCTCTGGATACTGAGACAGCAAGGCGGATAAAAGATCAGAAGCCGTCAACTGTTATAGTTTTAACAGGCCCTCAGGTTACAATCCTTCCTGAGGAGAGTCTAAGGCAGGGAGTAGGCATTATTGACGTTGTATGCAGAGGAGAGTTTGATTATGCCATAAAAGAGCTGTGCGAAGGGCGTAATTGGGAGAGCATTGAAGGAATAAGTTTTCTGAAGGATAATAAGTATTATGCTACCCCGGACAGGCCAATCCTCACCGATTTAGATTCTTTGCCATTCGTATCACAGGTATATAAACGTGATTTACCGATAAGCGAATATATAATCCCGCATTTCAAATCCCCTTATATTTCGATTTATACAAGCCGCGGATGCCCCGCAAAATGCACCTTCTGCCTCTGGCCGCAGACATATGCGGGCCAAAAGATGCGTACCCGCTCCCCTGAAAACGTATATGAGGAGGTAAAGTGGATTACTGAAAACCTCCCTGAATTAAGAGACCTTTCTTTTGATGACGACACATTCTCAGCAGATACACGTCATGCAAGAGCTGTTGCAGAGCTTATAAAACCTCTTGGTATATCCTGGGTAATTAACGCGCGGGCAAATTGTGATTTTGAAACCCTTAAAATAATGCGGGACGCAGGCCTGCACCATGTTATTGTAGGTTATGAAAGCGGTAATGAGCAGATACTGAAAAACATAAAAAAAGGGGTTACAAGGGAGCGTGCGACACAATTTACAAAAGATTGCAGAACATTGGGGCTAACCATACATGGAGCTTTTATAATGGGGCTTCCCGGGGAGACCAAAGAGACTATAAAAGATACCATTGAATATGCCAAGCAGCTAGATCTGGATTCTATTCAGGTCTCCCTGGCATCTCCGTATCCGGGGACTGAATTCTGGAACGAGTGCCAGAAAGAAGGGTGGCTGGCATCGGAAAACTACATTGATAATACAGGCCATCAGATGTGTGTAGTAAATTATCCCCATCTTTCCAACCAGGAGATATTTGATTCAGTTGAAAGATTCTACAAGAAGTTCTATTTCAGGCCCAAGTATATTGCCAGAAGTATCGGCAAGATGATTGTAAACAGCGAAGAGCGTAAGAAACTGATTAAAGAGGGAAAGCAGTATCTGGATTACATGAAAAAAAGGAAGCAAAATTAAAAAAGCCGCTTATAAAAAAGCGGCTAAAAACGTTTTGTTTTGATTACCAGTTTATTTATTTACCGATTTTGTATTATTTTTTTTTTTGGCGTTACAACTTTTTTACTGGTATTAGTTTGGTTTGCATTAGTAGTCTTACTAAGAGTCGCAGCATCATTTACACCCGGAATGACTCTCACATTTGCAAACGCAGAAACAGTAAAAGTAAGCGTAACTGCCATAGCAAGAGCTATCAACAATATTTTTTTCATTTTAAACTCCTTTAACAATTTTTCTTTTTTAAAAATATGACAAAGCGCTTATTATGCCAATGATTTAATATTACCTTAATTTATCAGTCGGAAACAACATGAAAAAACTTATCATAAACGCAGATGATTTTGGTCTGTCAAATAGCGTAAATCAAGCAGTTATTAAAGGCTGGGAATCAGGAATTCTTACAAGTACCTCTCTTATGGTTGAAGGAAGCGCCTTCAATGAAGCGGTTCAGATAGCAAAAGACAACCCTAACTTGCAGGTTGGCCTGCATTTAACATTACTGCAGGGTAAAGGAACTGCTGAACATGAGGGTTTTCCGTCACTTTTGGATTACCAGGGGAATTTCCCTAACGACCCAATCATGGCCGGAATGCGGATGTTTTTTCTACGCCCCTTGCGAAAACAGATAGCAAAAGAAATAGAAGCCCAAATCGAAAAATTCCTCTCCACAGGTCTTAAATTATCTCATATTGACGGTCACCTGAATATCCATATGCACCCGACTGTATTCGACATATTATGTAAACTAATGCCAAAGTATGATATAAAAAGCTTTAGGCTGAGCAGAGAACGGTTATTGACTGAGCTTTCTATCTCAAAACGGAGATTCCTAGGTAAATGCGTTGATGCCTTTATTTTTGGCCGTCTTGCTAAACGTTGCCGATCCCCCCTTGAAATACTGGGGATAAATTATGCTGATGAAGTAAAAGGGCTTTTAAATTCCGGTTCCATGACAGAAGATTATATTTTTAAAGCATTAGACCGTTTACAGGAGGGAGTTACTGAAATATACCTTCACCCCGGATATTTGAAAGACAGTGAAACAACAAAATGGATGCCTGATTATCAGCATGAAAATGAATTGGCTGCGCTATTAAGCCCTAAAATTAAAGAAAAGATAACAAAAAATGGTATAAAACTCTGTAATTATAATGGTGAGGAGAAATTGTTGTGCTGAAAACATTGGGAATTATGCTGCTGGCTGTAACAGCAGGAACTATAGGAGATCTCCTGCTTGCCAAAGGCATGAAAGAGATGGGAGATGTATCTGAAATGACTTTCCGTGGGATACTCCATACAGCAGGTCAGGCTGTAACAAACCCCAAGTTAATAATAGGAACAGCGATGCTGGCCATGTTTTTCTTTCTCTGGCTGGCAGTGCTCTCATGGGAAGACCTATCTGTAGCCCTTCCTCTGCAAGCGCTGAACTATATAGTAGTAGCTTTTTTAGCAAAATTTTTTCTTGGAGAAGTTGTTTCTCCTATGAGATGGGGAGGGATAATCCTTGTTTGCATAGGAGTTATGCTTATAACCAAAAGCAGCACTGCCTGATTATTTTCTGGGAAGTATTAACTGGTGTCTTATTAAATGGAATGTCCTTATTTTATTTTCCCCTGGCCTCTGAATTTTCAAAGTAACAGCTGTTCCGGCTTTACCCTTTAAACGGTAATTTAAAATATATTTAAAATTACTCCCCTTCGTTGGTGTCCCATCTATCTGAACAATTATATCACCGGCCATTATTCCTGCTACCGCTGCAGGGCCGCCAGCTACAACCTGATTAACCACAATCCTACCGTCTGTTAAAGGAGTTCCATCTATCCCTACACCACCGAAATTCCTACTACTGTTCACTGCAAAAGCTGTAGAGACAAAAAATAAAATTGTTAATATAGTAATAAAGTATCGCATAACATTTAGTTATATAGCTCTATTTATAAGATTGGTCAACAGCAAGGGTCAAATATTATAATGGTCTATAATCTCAGGTATCACAGCAGTTGATAGGAATAGCAGCATAGAAGAATTGAATAAAACAACGTTGCCTAATCATATAAACAATAATAAGAATGAAGGAGGAGGAAACGATCTGGGCAACCTCCTCCTCCGTCGATCTGCCGAAAGGCAGACCACATCTCTCTACAAGGAGAAAAGAGAGATGAACTCTTATTCAGTGTGGAGTTCAACTCCACACCCCACACTGCAAACTCCACACTGTAAATTTACCAGTTATACCTAAATCCTGCGTTCAACTTCCAAGGTACTTCTATTCTGCTTCCTTTTATATATTCATAATCTGCATGCAGTTCACTGCTGTTTGTTATCTGCCATGCTATGCCGCCCCCTACCTGATACCTGTCTCCGCTCGTGTTGGCTATCATTGTATCACCGTTGTAGGTTATTCCTCCGCAGTCTGTCCAGCTCCTCCCATACATCCCTTTTATGTATGGCTGGATGCTCCCTCTTTCTGTTTTTATGTTCTTCCCTGCTACTAGCCCTGCTCTCAAGTCATAGCTTGTGGCTTTCCTCTGTTCTATATTTGCTGCGTTACCACTTGTTTTGAAGTTTGAGCTCGTAAAGTTGATTATTGTTCCTTGTATTTGCGGTTCTATGTACCAACCATTTTGGCTTTTGAACTGTTTCCCTGCTTCTAGTGATGCGGTTATTCCCCAAGTCCCATAGCTCGCTCTGCTGTTTTCTGTGTCATAGGCTTTTATGTTGTTCTGTATGTGGCCTAGTTTCGCTAACCCATCTATGTAGTACCCCTTTTCATTTATCCATGTGCCATAGATTCCTGCATAGAGGGTATCGGTTAGACTTTGCCCTGCCCCTCCGTTCATGCTCCTTCGGCTATTGGTATACCCTGCCATTAATCCGCCATAGATTTTACCTATGCTTGTGTCAAAGGTTTTGTCTGCTCCCAGGTCTGCTCCGTAGGTGTTTTCTATGTAACCAACCTGGCTATTGTTGGTGTTTACTCTTGCCTGCCACCCATATCCTCTTATCCAGGTTTGATATGGATGTTTTTGTTCGTCACTGCTGCTTGTTCTCAGTTCTCCCATTCTTTGCAACAGAGAGTCGTTGGTCATTAGCCAGGTGCTTGTTTGATCGCTTGCTCCGACTAATGTGATCAGTTCTTTTCCATAGCTTGGTGCTAGATACCAGTTTGCACTGTTTGCTTGACTATAGTTAAGTTGTTTTCCGCTTAACAGGTTATAGTTGTATAATCCTACTTCTAATGGGCCGTTTGCTAGGGTGTAGTTCCCACTGCTTGCTTCTGGGTTTGTTACGTTTATTAGTTCTAGCGTGGGTGCTTTGCCGTGTATTTCTCCTCCCGTATTAGATACTGCTATGGCAATGTTGCCGTTTGCTGTGTCTGCTGTTATCTGGTCGTTTGTGCTTGCTGCTATGTTAGCGTTGATTCCTATGTTTCCGTTATTGCCATTCAGGTTCCCTACTGTTGAGTTGCCTGTTAGGTTCCAGGTTGCTCCATTGTCTATGTTAAGAGTTGTTCCTGTTTGGCCTGTTATTGTGCCTGTTAGCTGTGCTCCTCCATTACTGCCATCCAGTGTTAGGGTTCCCGCGTTTATTGCTGTTCCTCCTGTCCAGAGGGTTTGGCCGGTTAATATTGTGGTTCCTATACCATTCTGGGTTACTGTTCCCGTTCCGTCGATGTCCCCTGTGAAGGTTGATGTGTCGGATCGGTTAAAGGCCAGTGCGCTATTGTCTGTTATGTTGCCTACTACACTGCCGGTGGTACCGCCATTTCCAAGTTGTAATGTGCCTCCTGAAATTGTTGTCCCGCCTTCGTAGGTGTTGGTTCCAGTAAGTACCAGAGTACCTGCATCGGTTTTATTGATTCCTCCGCTGCCGGTGAGCTCTGATGCTATTGTGGCTGTGTACCTTGCACCTGCTGTTGTACCATCTCCCACTTGTATGAAGTTAGTACCGGATGCTAGTTCAAGTTGATCGCCTTGTATTACATAACCATTAGTACCAAAGCTCATCCCTCCGGAGATTACCTGCCCATCGCTGTTGTCTACTGTGACTATACCGGGCGCCCCCTGGAATACCGCAAAGGAGGAGTTAGCGTATGCTCCATTTAGACTGCCATCGCTGTTTGTCCAGTTATTGTTGCTGGTATTTGCATTCCAAGTACCGTTGCCACCTTGAATTATATCGTCATTTGCCACTCCTACACCACCGGTGGAGATGGGGTTTCCATCCCAGAAAGTGAATGACATGCCAGCTGTGTTGATCAGATTTACCTGATTCAGCACAGAAGTTTGAATAGTTGCTTGACTCCCTGCAGGCATTGTTCCCATGGTTATGTCACTGGCGCTACCGGTTAGTGTTCCGGTGTAGTTGATAACTCTGTATACTCCCGGAGTAAAACTCCCATCTGGCGATACCGTGACATTCAGGGTGTTACCTCCAAGGGTGAGATTCCCATTTACTACTGTCAGGTCATTTAATGCCCCGCCTGGAGTTCCTGCCTGCCCAAATTGATATTTAAGTACTGACCCGCTATTAAGAGCTAAATTGCCATTGATTGTGAGGGTACCTACGGTTCCAATTGCCGCACCCGGATCTAATGTCCCACCGTTTGCTATGGTTACGTCCCCCCCAATTGTCCCCGTACCTCCCAATGTAGCTCCTGAAGCTACTGTTGTCGCTCCGGTTGCTGCAACTTGATCGCCATTAACATATAAAGATCCAGCGCTTACTGTTGTCGCTCCTGTGTAGCTGTTGGCTCCGGTCAGGGTTAATGTGCCTGCCCCTGTTTTGGTGAGGGCTCCTGTTCCGCTTATTATTCCATCAAATGTTGTGCTGTCTGTTGCTGTTGTGTTGTTTTCTGTGAGCGTTGCTGTTCCTAAAGTTACGTTTCCCCCACCGGAGAGATCATTGATTATTTGGTCGTTGTTGTTAAGATCCAGTATTGCCCCAGTTGCTACAGTAACTGCACTACTGTCTGCGATAGCATCAGTGGTACCTGTTTGCAGTGTGCCGGCGTTTACTGTGGTTGTCCCATCATAGCTGTTAACCGCTGCCAGTATTAAGGTACCTGCCCCGTTTTTAATAAGAGATTTACCGTCCCATGCTACTGTGGGTGTCTGATCTGTCAGATTAACACCTACTGTAAATGTAGGGGTTGCTGCTGGGTCTACCGTAAAGGTACCGGCATATGTTGTAGAGCCGCTGAACCAGGCCAGTTGATACCCTATGTCGTAGTCATTGTTGTTATTGGCTAACCCTCCTCCTAAGACCAGGTAATCTGGAAGCTGTTGCGCTCCGTTTGTACTTACGCTAACGCTGTCAAAGTTTCCGGTTATTCCATCTGAAACGGAGCCTGTTGTATGTATTACGTTATAGATCAGATCAAGTCCGGTTGTTGATATAGTTTTAGGAAGTGTAGCGCCATCGAAGCCCTGTACTATTAAGTTTCCTGCTAATGACGCACTGGCTGCCGTTATGTCCGGTTTAAAATCGGGAGCACCGATCATGCCTGAGCCAAGGACTACGTTTAGGTTGCTTGTGTTGCCCGCTTGAGTGAATGCTCCTCCTACATTAAGTGTTGCAGGGGCTGTAGCCAGACTTGTTGTCGCTCCGTCTGCTGTTGTGTAATCCCCTATCGTGCTGAATGCTCCGGTTTGAGCAAGTGCAAGCGTCCCTTTCTGTACGTCTACGTTTCCTACGTCTGAACCTTGGGCAGATAGAATAAGGGTTCCTGCATCAAGTTTATTCAATGTGGAAGTAGCGTCCAAGCTCACTATAGAGTCGGCGTTGTCGGCAGTGTTAGCACCAATTGTGAGGGTCTGTCCAGCAGCTACGTCTATGTTGGTTGTCACTCCTGTGTCCATATAGAGGAAGCCGCCAAGGCCGGTGGCAATGTTACCGGAGTCAGTAGCGTCTTGTGTGACACTCAGATTTACGAAGCTGTTTGGCCCGGCATAGATTGCTCCACCGTTAACTCCGGCGATGTTACCGGTAAATACAGTGTCGGTTGCTGTTAATGTTTTGCCGGAGCCAATATATATAGCTCCGCCGGTTCCACCGGCACCGTTATCGGCAAAAGTGGCTAACGAACCGGCTGCAGGGGTGATTGTGATATTGCCGCTGGACCAGATTGCTCCACCGTCTCCGCCAGCCTTGTTGCCGCTGATAGAAGAAGATGCCCCTGTCACAAAAGTGACGTCGCTGGAGGCATAAACAGCACCGCCGTTGGTCCCAGCACTGTTGTTGTCCATAGTAACTGCACTGGTACTGCCTACATCGCCAATCGACACATTTCCGACTGCGTAGATCGCCCCGCCACTCGATCCGGCAGAGTTCTTGCTAACATCAATCTGACTGCCATTAATCGTCACCGAACCACCACTATAAATCGCGCCAATCCCGCTTCCAGCACTGTTGTTATCCACGTTGACTGTGCTTGTTGTGCCGTCGGCATTGCCAATAGACACGTTTCCATATGCAAGGATCGCGCTGTAACCGCCTTGAGTGCTGTTATCAGCCACCGTAATTGAATTGCCACTAATCGTTACCGTGCCCATGCTGGCAATCGCACCAATGTTGGTCCCGGCACTGTTGCCCGTCACCTCGACAGTGTCAGTAATACCGGCATTGCCAATTGATACGGAAGTGAACGAAACAATCGCGCCGATCTGTCCGCCTGCTTGGTTGTCAGCCACTTTAATCTGGTTACCATTGATAGTTACCGGACCACCATAAGCGTAAATGGCGCCATAATCGCTTCCAGCACTGTTGCCGGTTATTGTAACCGTCTCGGTACTGCCGTCAGAATTGCCAATTGTTACACCCCCGCCACTCGCAGCGATCGCGCCGTACTGATCTTTTGCACTGTTGCCAGATATGGTAATCTGGTTGCCGTTGATCACTATCGAACCGCCGCCAGTCGAACCAGTATAAATCGCACCACCTCCGCCGGCGCCAACCACACCAACAAGACCTAAAGCGTGGTTGTCACTCACTGTGACTACGCTGTTGGCGTTGCCAATATATACACCTCCTGCAGCTGCCTGAATCGCACCGAAAGCACCTTGGGCCTGATTGCCAGTCACAGTGATCGCACTGCCATCAATCGTCACCGAACCGCCACTATAAATTGCGCCATTGCTCAGGGCAGAGTTATTGATCAGCCCGACTGTATCGCTAGAGATGGATACCGAGCCGCTACTGTAAATCGCTCCACCAGCCCCCCCAGACGCTGAGTTAGCGATAAAAGCAAGGGTACCGCTACCGTTAATAGTAGTGGTACCGCTAACGTGGAGAACTCCGCCATTTGCAGTGAGGCCACTGGTAGTGGAGTTGTTTCCACCCGTAAAAATCACATCGGAAGTATTAAGAATTACGCCGGTGGGTGAATATAACTGTGCATAGTTGCCAGCTCCGTCGTTTATGGTTATGGTACTGACACCAGGAGTAGCACCGGTAGTGGCACTTGCGTTTCCGTTTATGGCTAATCCAGACGGTAGAGTTATGGCGGCAGAAGTGTTGACACCGTCTGATAGATAGGCATCGCCCTGCAGATTTAAGATATCACCATTTACGGACGTATTGATAGTCGGAGCGATGTTGGCGCCCGCCGGAACGCTGTAGACAGCCGCATTCACCGGAGTAGAAAATGCCAGTAACATATAGGTGCCAAAGGCTAAAGCTGATATTACTATACGTGATTTATTTCTGCCTGTTTTGGATACTTTTGTTATTTCCGCTACGGCCATCCAGGCACCTAAAGTTTCATTCCAGATTGTTTTAAATATCTTGTTCATTGTTTCCTCCTTGTTTTTTTATCTAGGAGATCATCGGCAAATGACCAGTGTTGATATATTTTCATGATACTAAAAACTGATATGATATTGGAGACTATCAAAGTCTTATTATATTGTCAAACTTTTTCTTATATATTTTTCATAATATTGAAAATAGTTAACGCTAGTGTCATTAAAATAGACTAAGTGGAGAGCTTAGAAACTCATATCCCATATCTAAAAACAGCATGTTATCCCTACACAAAAACAAAAAAGCCGAAAAAGGAAAATCCCTTTTCAGCTTTTTTGTTGCTAAAATGCCTTCCGTCACTTTTATACTACATACACTTCCCCATTGTACGTTGTGTATTGTTTCAAATCCAAGCTCCCTTTGTTTTGCCTAACTGCAGGAGACCAAGATCTATGGAACATTATTAAAAATTTTAAGCAATCTAATGCTTTTTATTAGATTTTTTTATTAATTTTTTTCGTAAAAACAAAAATATTAGTTCGGGAATGATTAAACGTATGCGGGAAAGATGAGGAATAGCGTTTTTAGCAAGCGTAGCGAATCTATTTGCAATGGCAGTTCATTATTGCCTAATTGTATGAGTCATGGGAAGATTATGCAATACTGATATTACTATGGTATATAATTCTAATTATATATGAGCTCAGATATTACCTCAGCTGATAGAAATTACGCTATGAATAAAACATTTACGGTATGATTGCCTAATTGTATAAATATAAAGAGTATTAGGCAATAATTTATACATGTTTTATTTCAGGCGACCAAGGACAGTCGCCACTACAAAAATCCTTTCTGGATTGCTTCGTCGCGTACGCTCCTAGCAAAGGCGTAAAAAGAAAAGAATTTTGTGTAGGGGCGCCAATCTGCCGCCCGCGATTGTAATCAATGAAACGGCGGGCGGCAGATTGCCGCCCCTACGTCAAGCGGGACGCGACGAAGCCAACGCAGCATGCGACCAAAAGCCGAAGTCATATAAAAATCAATAAAGTTTATAATTCTCTTCTGAAGAAAATACCTCTTTCAACAGCATGTTATTGAGGAAATGGCCTGTTTTATTTGCCTCAACCTTACCTAACACCCTGTATCCTGATGTATAAAGGTCTCCGATAAGATCAAGGATTTTGTGATTGACCAGTTCTTTGCTGTAACGCAAGCCCTGTGGATTCACAATGGAATCTTCCCCTATGGCTATGGCATTGTCTAAAGAAGCTCCTTTTGCCAGACCTGCTTTTTGAATGGCTTCAAGCTCTTCAATAAAGCCGAATGTCCTTGAGTTAATAATTGATGATGCGTTTTCAACATCCATTACTCGCTTTTTCTGTACACCAACAGGAGGCCTGAAATCTATTGTCATGGTTATATCAAGTGTATTCAGAGGCTTTATACGTATCCATGAGTCATTATGTTTCACTTCAACAGGCTTTAAGACTTTTAAGTAAACTTTCTCCTCAGGGAATTCATAAATTCCGGCCCGCCACATGGCATGGTAAAATTCCCAAGCTGAGCCGTCCATTATAGGAATTTCCGGGCCATCAATATACACAAGACAATTTGTGATACCGGCAAAATAAAAAGCAGCCATTAAATGTTCTATAGTGGCTATTGATGCTCCATTATCGCCTATTTGGGTAGACAAACGGGTATCCCGCACCATATCATAGCGTGCGGGAATTAATATCCCGTTTAGATTAAAGGCAATGCCAAACTCCCGCCTGGGCAGGAATTCCATATTAACCTCTTTACCTGTATGAAGCCCTATACCGTTTAATTTAAATATTCTGCTTATCGTTGTTTGCCGTTTTATCATTTAAATAACGCTTTCTATATAATTTACCGCTATTCTAATCCTATTATTCTTTGCGTTCCAATAATTTTATCTCGGGGCACTGAGGACAGCTCCCCATACATAACGTCCTGCCTTTCAGGCAGATATTCTATTTGTTCTTTGTCTCCTCAGATCGTTGACCTGCGGTTATGAAAATCAAGCCCTGTTGGGCTAAAATTACTCCACACTTCACTCTTCACACTTAACACTATTTCAGAAATGAAATTTCTCTACCCTTCCCGTTCAAGAAATCCCTTTATCTGAGGTGAAAAAGTTTCATGCTCCAGTAAAAAGGCGTCATGACCATAGGGAGAATCTATAAGATTATATTCCACTTTCTTACCCAGCTTCTCTAAAACATGCACCATTTCTTCCGTATCTTTCGGAGGATAGAGCCAATCTGAACTGAAAGCGAAAAATTGCAACGGACAGCTTATCCTATCCAAAGCTTCTTCAATTGAATCATATCCGAAAGCAACATTATACAGATCAAGGGCTTTCGCAAGGTAAAGGAATGAGTTGGCATCAAATTTATCAACAAAGTTATACCCGTTGTAATTAAGGTAACGCTCAACTTCAAACCGGCCAAAAAAATCAAACTGGCCATCTCTGGCTGAAAAGCGCCGTCCAAACTTGCTTTCCATTGATTCCCCGGATAAAAATGTTATATGACCTATACCTCTAGCCAGCGCAAGACCGTCTTTCGGGTTTTTACGATATCCCCCCTTTTTCCATGTAGGATCGTTAAATATCGCCCATCTTGCCACAGCGTTAAGGCTGATGGCCTGTGGCGGCGGCGCAGGAGTAACGGCAAGGGCAATAATTGATGAAACTCTATCAGGAAACTGGGTCCCCCACTCAAGTGCTTGCATTCCACCCATACTCCCCCCTATAACAGCTTTGAGCTTGCGAATACCAAGATGGTCAAGAAGCATCGCCTGAGCTCTCACCATATCTCTTACTGTTATTACAGGAAATGTAAGGTTATATTTTTTGCCTGTTTTTGGATTTATTGAGGAAGGACCTGTAGAGCCGTAACATGAACCAATAACATTTATGCAGATAATGTAATATTTATCGCTGTCCAGCAGTCTGCCGGGACCGACAATGGCGTCCCACCAGCCGACTCTGGTATCTTCTTCCCTGTGTTTCCCGGCAAGATGGGCGCTGCCTGTCCAGGCGTGAGCCACAAGAATGGCATTAGAAGCGTCTTTATTGAGGTTACCGTAGGTTTCATAAACCTGGGTAATCGGACCCAATATACGCCCACTATCCAATCTTAATTCAGTGTTAAATGTAACACTTTTTTCTGTAACAACTCCGACTGACATTTTATAAAAAAAGCCCCTTTTCATTTGATGAGAAGGGGCTTATGACGTTATCAATCTTGCTCCCATCTCATCTTCGTCCGGCAGTCCGGACAGGATTTAGCACCTGACGCCATTAAAGCCGGTTGCTGTGGTTTCTTCGGGCCTTTCCCTCCACCACTCTTGATAAGACAGTTCTTATTCGAACGAGGCTAAGAATAAGGGATTAACGCTACCCTTGTCAACAAAATTGATTAGTGTAAATAAATATTAGCGTAAATAAATTTAGTTGCGGTTGACATTATATTTCTTAATGTTATTCTCAATCTATTAGTATGATGGGGTGAAAAAAAGTGCATAAATTTTTAATATTATCAAGTATGACAATTTTTCTATTAACAGTGTCTGGCTGTGTAGTCAGTGAAAGTAGATATTTACAACAAGTTTCCGCAAATCAGAGGCTTCAACAAGATGTAAAAGCAACCAGAAATGATTATTATTCTCTTATAGCAAGAAACGCTACATTACAAACTAAAGTTACATTATTAACAACTGAACTTGATATGTCTAAAGCCGAACAATCAAGGCTTGAAACGAGAGTGCAAAACACGCTCAAGGATATATCAGCCTCCCAGGAAGAATCATTACACAGAACCCATGACCTAAGACAAAGTATAAATGATCTTGAAAATGAAAACGCCAGATTACGGCTTCAAATTTTGAGACTTCAAAAGGAACGGGAAAACAAAGCCAGGCAAACTAACATGATTTATGGACAACTGCTGAATATTATGAGAGATGAAATTGCATCAGGAAAAGTCACTATTACCGAATTGACCGGTAAAGTTACCATAGGGATATCTGATTCTCTTCTATTTAACCCCGGAGGTTCAGATATGAGCCCTAATGGATTGCTACTTATGTCAAAGATTACGGAGCTTCTTAAAACTCTTAACGATAAAAAATTTAATATTAACTCTTATAACTATGCTATAGATGGGAAAACCGAGCAGGATAAGGCAAGATGGGAGCTTTCTGTAATAAGAGGAATGAACATTATCAGCTATATCCAGGGTAAGGGTATTGACCCGCTTTTGCTTACAGCTTCTGAAATTACAACTTATACGCCGACACAAACAGATAAAAATGGGATTGAAAATAAAGAATTTGCGATTATTATTCTGCCTAATGATTTATGAAAAACAAGAAAGAGCCTGAAATAAAAAAGAAACCGTTTGCTACAACCCCTTTTTCAGAACTTAAGGGAGTAAAAGTTGCCGCAGAAACACCTCCAATTTTAAAGGAACGCAGCAAACATACAAAAAAACCAAAAACAGAGGATGACGGCGTAACTTTATTCCTTGAAGCAATGGCTGATGTAAAACGGCTAAATCACGAAAAAAAGGATGTCAAAACCAAAACTAATCTGCCGCAAAAAGCAACTATTCGGGAAATAGATGAAAAAGAACAAAAATTTTTTCTTGACGCACTCAAAGCGCTGAAGTTAGATACAATATTCAGTAATGATTTAAAACCTGAAAGAAATATACCTGCTAAAAAAGCAAACTGGCTTAGACAGCTCCGAAGAGGGAGTATAACAATAAACTATGAGCTGGATATTCACGGACTTCATGAAGATGAAGCCATAGACGCTCTCTCAAACTTCATCTCCGGTGCATTTAGAAGAGATCAAAAAGCAGTTCTTGTTATAACGGGAGATGAAAACTGTCCTAACAATGGGCCTAAATCAAAAAAAATGGTCATTGAATGGTTAGAAACAACAGGAAATCTTTTTATAGATGAATTTTTTAATGCTCCTGCTAGTATCTGTGGTTATGGCGCATTAGTTATAATTCTAAAATCAGATAAGAAAGGAATGTCATGAAAAACAGGGAAGAAGTTAAAGAATTGCGTATTGGCACTAAAATTCATAATCTTAGGATAGATAACAGATTAACTCTTCAGGAACTATCCGATCTTTCCGGATTATCAAAACCACTTTTATCACAAATCGAAAATGACCAGGTAATACCGCCAATTGCAACACTCCTAAAAATCGCAAAAGGGCTTAGGGTTAATATTAATTTCTTTTTTGAGGATCCTGACTCTAAGAGAAAGTTTGTTATCATGCGGAGTGATGAAATTAATGAAAGCAGGCTCCGGGCAGGATATGGTGCTCCGGATATTTACCTTTATAAGCTTCTTGCTTATGGCATGCGTAATCAATCAATGGCCCCATTTATAATAGACTTCGAATCATATGAATGGAATGATTTATATTTTTATAGTCATGAAGGCGAAGAGTTTATTTATATTCTTGAAGGGGAAGTAGAAGTACATTATGGAAAAGAGGTTATTACTTTACGCGAAGGAGACAGTATATATTTTAACTCAAATGAACCTCACGGATTTGTTTCAAAGGGAGGTATAGCAAAAGCTCTTTCAATTATTTTTTCGGGGGCACGCTGGTAAAAAGGAGGATTTAAAATGAAGCGGCGTATAGGCGTCATACTGTCAGGATGCGGTGTTTATGATGGAAGCGAGATTCATGAAGCTGTCATTACCCTGTTGGCCATTGAAAAAAATGGGGCTGAATACGTTTGTATCTCAACGGATAATAGTCTGGATGAGGTTGATCACTTGACTGTTACCCCCACAGGTCAGAAAAGGAATGTTTTAAGAGAATCTGCAAGAATTGCCAGAGGGGCAATAAAAGATATCAAAACAGTAAAGGCAGATGAGTTCGATGCACTGATCTTACCCGGAGGTTTTGGAGCGGCTAAAAACTTATGCGATTTTGCCTCAAAAGGAGCATCTGCTACAGTACATCCCGAAGTCGAACGCCTGATAAAAGAGTTTGTCAATGCCGGCAAACCCATAGGAGTTTTCTGTATAGCCCCTGTTGTTACGGCTCTTGTCCTGGGTAAAGAGCATAACCCAAAACTGACTATAGGAAATGATCCTGAAACAGCAGCAGCAATCAATGCAACAGGAAGTGTCCACATAGAATGTTCAGCGGAAAATTTTGTTCTTGATGGAAAAAATAAGATAGTTTCAACACCTGCATATATGCTTGCGACAAACATCAGTCAAGTGTCGGCAGGTATAAGTCGGGCAGTTGATGCCATTATTACTCTTTGCCGATAGAATATGGAAGATATCACTCTTTTTCTATTTTGACCTTTGGGACAGAAAGCTTTTTACCTACAATCATTTTATAATTCCTTCTTAACTCATCCATATCAACTGAAAGAAAATGTAAATGCTCGGCACTACCGGGCATTTGCATATATTCATCCACAAAATCTCCGATAACTTTATTGTATTTATCCCTGGAGCTGCCATGTGCATAATTCTTTCCGGGAAAGCGTCTTATATCCCCGTTAAAATCAGGAGATATGTGGTAAAGCTCGTGAATTATCGTTATTAGTTTATCCCTTAAGGGACGATTCATAAACCGTGGAATCATAAAGCATATTATATACAGCATCTCCTTTTCATCAACGGTTACGGCCGGCATACTGTATTTAAACAATCTACCTCTGCGCTTAAAGAGAGTGCTTTTTTCTCCATCTTTAAATCGCAAAGGGTAAATTTTCGCGTATGTACCATGCATATTGGAGTTTTTTACGTTATTAACAGATACAAGAATTTTCTCAGGGTCAATATGCGAGAAAGCAGAATGGACTGAAGAGATATGGAAAATAAGCTTCTTAATTTCAAAAGTGAGGTTTAGTACTGACATTTTTAAGATTACAGAGCTGCGCTCAACGACCCCGGGCAGCCCTGTAATTCCTGTAGAGTTATGACATTCTATGACATAAATGGCAGCTCATTTTGCCCCCGGTAGGTTTTACCGGATGATCTGGCGGGAATTTAATATTCACTCCATCATGACATGTTACACAGACCAGATCTATATCGCTCTTTGATTTACCTGCTGCCAGCATATCATAAACCTGCTGGTGTTGTGCATTTCTGGGAACCGCCTTTGTCTTTACATCCCCAGATATTAAATAAAAAACTAAAAAAATTGCCACAACAATAACAATAAATATTATGTCGCCCTTCCGAAGTTTCACATGACCTCCTAAATCCAAACAACTATTATTATTCCATTTTATCCCATGAAACCAAATAATATTCAATATCTACTTTGAACTGTTTAAACCCTTTTCAAAGCATACTATTAATTTCCTTGCTATCTCATCAGGCTCTGCATTGTCAGTATCAATTTCATAATCTGCATAAGCTTTATATAAAGGCACCCGCCTTTTGAGCATCTCTGAAACCTCTTCATTCAGGCTTTTACCTGCGATAAGAGATGGGCGTTCCTGGTCCCCCTTTATTCTGGCAACTGTAGTTTCAACAGAAGCTTTGAGCCAGAAAACAACCCCCTTCTCCTTGAGAGCCGCCATATTTTCAGCTCTTTCTACAACTCCTCCGCCGGTATCAATCAAGCTTCTCTCCTGCAATGAAAGTTCTTGAATTACCTTTGACTCAATATCCCGAAAATGGTTCCAGCCAAACTTTGCAACAATTTCCTGAATACTCATTCCCGCCTTTAAAACAACCATATCATCACTGCTTATATACGGCATATTCAATTCCCCCGCTACAAGCTTACCAACATGGCTCTTACCAGCCCCTCTATAGCCTATCAGCACAATATTCATACGGCGAGATGCTCCATAACAACTTTACGCATCAGATCAACCGGCGCTTCTTTGCCACTGAAATATTCAAACTGCAGAGCCGCTTGGTTTACAAACATCTCAACTCCGGAAATGACCTTACACCCCATTGACTTCGCATCTGAAAGAAGTTTTGTCTCTAAAGGAGTATATACAACATCAAAAAAAGTCTGTGACTCTTTAAAAAGTTCTTTGGGAACTAAAGAAACATTAACATTCGGAAACATGCCAATAGAGGTACAGTGTATAATTATATCCGCTTTTGCCATAGAAGCAGCAACAGAATCCTCAGTAAGAACAGAGTGGATAACCTTGCTTTTCTCCACTTTCTTCAGATCAGACGCCAAATTATCAAGCATCTCCAATTCTGCCTCACGGTTTAAAATTGTGAGAGATGCCGGCTCTTCAAATAAGAGACTGAATGCTATAGCCCTTGCAGCTCCGCCAGCACCTAACATAAGAATATTTTTGCCTGAAATAGACACTCCTGCATCTGTTAAAGCCTTTATAGCGCCAGGGCCGTCTGTGCCGTAGCCAACAAGCCTGTTATTTTCCTTAACCACCGTATTTATTGAACCTATTAGACGATCAATTTCACTTATTTCATCAATATACTCAATAAGTTCCGTTTTGTGGGGAATCGTAACGCTTAAGCCCATAAAATTATCCATAGCTCTCACTCCGGCGATAGCACTTCTAAGGTCCTCCACTTTAAACGCTAAATAAACAAAGTCCAGCCCAAGGGCATTAAAAGCAACATTATGAATAACAGGAGAAAGACTGTGAGATACAGGGTTTCCAATCACAGCAAATAATCTGGTTTTTGTTGTTATAGACATTTGAATATCCTTGCAATAATTTTATCCTGCAACTAATAACAAAACCGTTCAGACGTTGTATAGCAGGGGAATATAGCTATTGTCAAACCTTAGGCAAAATCATAATAAAATATTTTGAAACATAAAGCGTTTCAATGCACTGGCTTCCTCGGCATTTAAAACAATAACTCAATAACTTGTTATTATTTTAAAGTTAGTCCACTGTAAAATTAACTTGCTATCACTTAATACATTAAAGTAGTATGATGGGTTATAAAATATATAAATTTTAAAGGAGGATCCTGACATTGGCTGATCAAAAACCTGTAGTAAATTTCAAGTATGTCTTTAATTACACCTACAATCCTGTATATGTAAATGGTGCACACGGTGGACTTTCCCCCAGAGGAGAGCTTGTAATGAATTTTTATCTGGAGAGGCCACCTCTACCTCATGAATTAAATCATGAGATAAATCCTAATGGTACAATCGGAAATGTAACTCACGAAAAACCTGAAGATTTGCAGCAAAGTCTTGTCCGTTATATTGAAAACGGAGTAGTACTAAATTTCGAAACTGCCAGAAACCTTTACTTCTGGATGGGAGAACGTCTTAAAGAGATGGAAGCCATTGAGAGAGCAAAGGCAAGCGCTAACTTCGGTAACCAGGAAGAAACTTCAGCACCCAATTAAGTGATTTTTACCACAAAGAACACGAAGGTCACACAAAGAACACAAAAAAAGAATTTTGAATTATTTATAGTGTCCTCTTGTGTAAACCTTTGTGCCCTTTGTGGTTTATTTTTTGCCAAAAAGAATTTTAAATAAACAACGACATATCCGATTCCTCCGCATGCGCCAACATCGCCGCTGCGCCACCCAGCTTCACACCATCTATCAATTCTTCCGCTTTAATACCCATCACATCCATGCTCATAGAGCAAGCTATAAGCTCAACACCATTTTTTCGCGCCATAATGATAAAATCCTCAAGGCTTTCCACATTCTTACTTTTCATGATAGCGCGAACCATTTTTGCTCCTATGCCACCCATATTCATTCTTGATAAACCAAGTTTTTTTGAGCCTCTCGGCATCATCATACCGAACATCTTTGAGATAAAATCTTTTTTTACATCCACTTTTTCCGGTTTTCGCAATATATTTAGCCCCCAAAACGTAAAAAACATACTGACTTTTCTACCCAAAGCTGCGGCAGCGTTTGCCATTACAAAAGATGCAATTGCTTTATCAAGATCTCCGGAAAACACAATAAAGTTTTTGCCGTTAGCGGCTGGCGCACCGTATGTGGCTTGTACTGCTTCCGTTTTTTTAATTCGCGCTGTGCTTATCCCTTTAGCACTTGTTAGCCCTAAAAATAAGTGACCGGTTCTGCGACAATAACCTTCTATATCTCCGGCAAAAGCCGGATCAGTTGTACTGATTTCAATGATTTCACCATTCTGCGCTTCTTTTAAAACAGCAGAAAGCTTCACAATCGGCCCCGGGCATTGCAACCCGCAGGCGTCAACCTTTATGGTTTTCGCGTTAGATCCCCCCTGTACAGGTTCTGTTTCAGGATTTACGGCAATGGGTTTCGTACCGGTCACATCCGGCGGTACTACCTTCCCGAATATAGAATGGTAAAGCCTGTAGCCACCACTCAGGTTATAGGTGTCAAATCCGTTTTGTGAGAGTATCCGAGCCGCCACATAACCCCGAAGCCCCATCTGACAGGTTACGTATACCTTTTTGCTTTTATCCAGTTCATTCAAGCGTTCACGAAGCTCATCAAGGGGAATATTTATAAAACCGGTAATATGCCCGTTTTCATACTCTATGGCTGTTCGGGTATCCAGCAAAATCACACTTCCGCCGCGAGAGAGAGAATCCACATCATGCCAGTGAAAATTTTTCACTTTGTTGGTCAGGAGATTTTCAATAGTGAATCCAGCCATATTCACAGGGTCTTTCGCCGAAGAATATGGTGGAGCGTAACAGAGCTCCAATTCAGCAAGATCAGAAGCGTTCATATGAGCCCGTATGGCGGTTGCAAATATATCGCAGCGTTTATCAACACCTTCAAAACCGGTAACCTGGGCGCCAAGTATCTTTCCGCTCCCTTTCTCAAATAGTGTCTTGATAGTCATGCTCATAGCGCCTGGATAATAGCTTGCATGACTCGGCGAATATGTGAAAGACTTATCATAGTCAAGACCCAACTTTTTCGCCGTTTTTTCATTGACACCGGTTGTTGCCACCGTCATGTCAAATACTTTCAGGATTGCAGAACCCTGGGTTCCATTATATTTAGAGGGAATACCGCAGATATTATCCGCCGCAATACGCCCCTGTTTATTGGCCGGTCCGGCCAAAGGGATTATGGCTTTCTGCGCCGTAACGAAATCGACTACCTCTACAGCATCACCTACGGCATAAATATTCGGATCTGAAGTCCGCATATGTCCGTCTACCACGATACCGCCAAGCCCATTCAGATCCAGCCCGGCCGATTTCGCCAAACCGCTATCCGGCTTTACCCCCACAGCCATAATCAGCATATCCGTAACAAGCTCACCATCCATCAGCTTAACGGTCAGACCGGTTCCAGTCTCCTGAATACTCTGTACGGTATTCTTAAAAATAAGGTTCACACCTTTTTGCCGCATATGATTATGAACATCACAGGCCATATCATAATCAAGAGGCGCGATGATCTGGTCGGTCAACTGCACAACAGTAACAGCCAACCCGG
>Ga0123357_10000837_pt1 | contig 31241 bp, 27 predicted proteins | sample TergutEmb28metaG_FD_89873 | JGI IMG/M metagenome (GOLD analysis project Ga0123357, IMG submission 89873) | Embiratermes neotenicus P4 segment gut microbial communities from Petit-Saut dam, French Guiana - Emb289 P4 | ecosystem: Host-associated > Arthropoda: Insects > Digestive system > Gut ...
AATGACGATCGCCGAGGGATTGACCCAGACAGCGAAGTACGCCGACCAGTGCGCTTCGGACGAGGCCCACCTGATGGTTGTCGACCCGAGCGAAACACGAAGTTGGGACGAGAAGGTCTTCGTAGAAGAGCGCAGCGCCGATGGCCGCTCGGTCACGGTGTGGGGCATGTGATAAAGAATGATTCCTACGGTTAGGTAAGAGCGCGCACGAGGTGAACGTCACGTGCCGCCACTCGTCGCAATCTCCGCTTCGATTGCCTCCCACTCGGTCATGAGAACTTCGATTTTTTTGTCGAGCTCGGCGCTTTCTTTTTCGAGTGAGTCTTGTTCGGCTTTTGGTGTTCTGTCGAAAAAGCCCGGGGCTGTGTACATTGCACATATAGCCTTTTTTCGAGCCTCGGCTTCCTCGACGAGCATAAGTACCTTGTCGCGTTTTTGCGGAAGTGCGCTAATGCGATTCTTGCGCTTTTTCTGTTCTTCCCAGGCCGTGTTTGCGGCATCACCCTCTGCCGGCTTGTCCTTCTTCGCTTTGAGCACAATGGCCTCGGCATCGAGGTGATCGTCGCCGCATTGCTCGAGGTATTCAGTGTAGCGACCTGGGAAATCGCGCACGCCTTCGGGCATGACTTCGATGATGCGCGTGGCGATCTCCGAGACGAAAAAGCGGTCGTGCGAAACGAAAAACACGGTGCCGTCAAAGGTGCGAAGGCCTTCCGTGAGCGCAAAAATGGCCTCGAGATCGAGGTGGTTGGTGGGCTCATCGAGCACGAGCAAATTCGGCTTCTCCACGATGATGCGAGCAAAGATGAGCCGCGCCGCCTCGCCGCCCGACAACGTCATGATTGGCTTTTCAACGTCATCGCCCGAAAATAGCATTCGCCCGAGCTGCCCGCGCACATAGGAGGTTGCTTCCGTGGGAATTGCATTCCACACGAAATCGATCGGCTTCATTTTCGGATCGTCGAAAAGCTCGTGATGGTCTTGCGCGAAATAGCTCGCACGAACCTCATAACCAAACTTCGTTTCCCCACCATCGGCTTCGAGCCTGCCCATCACAATCTTGAGCAACGTTGATTTGCCAAGACCATTGGGGCCTATGATGGCCACTTTTTCTCCGCGCCGAATCGCGAGTGACACATCGGAGAGGACTTGCTTTTTCCCATACGACTTCGACACGTGTTCGATGGTGAGCACTTCGCGGCCACTCGGTCTTTCTTGCGTGAAGCGAAAAAGCGGCGCGCGGCGCGAACTTTGTGCGAGCTCTTCGACTTCGATTTTCTCGATTTGCTTGAGCCGACTTTGCGCTTGTTTCGCTTTCGTGGCTTTCGCGCCGAAGCGCTCGACGAAGGCAAGCTTCGATGCGATGATCTTTTCTTGCCGAGCAATTTCGCTCTCTTTGCGTTCGCGCGTGGCTTTCTTTTGAATCGCAAAAGCGCCGTAATTACCAACATACGACGTGATGGTTTCGTAATCGACGTCAAGGATGTGCGTTGTCACGTTGTCGAGGAATCGCTGGTCGTGCGAAATGATAATGGCTGTTCCGCGGTAGCTCGCGAGGAATTTCTCGAGCCAGCGAATCGAAAGAATGTCGAGGTGGTTGGTGGGCTCGTCGAGCAGGAGCACGTCGGGTCCGCCAAGCAGCACGCGCGCAAGAAGAACGCGAAGTTTGAATCCGCCCGAAAGCGTAGAAAGCGGCAAACGATGCTGCGAAGTCGGAATGCCAAGCCCCACGAGAATCGCGCCGGCACGCGGCTCGAGCGTGTAACCGCCAGCGTTCTGTAGCGCATGCTCGATGTCGCCGAGGTGCGCCGCATCGCCTTCGCCGTGATCGATGATGCGTGTGCGCTCGCGCAAAAGCTTCCATGCCGTTTCGTCGCCCATCATGGCAAGGTCAAGGATGATTTGCGCGTCGTCGAGAAAAAGGTCTTGCCGAAGAACGCCGACACGCGCACGTGCTGTAATGGCCACGGTGCCTTCGCTCGCCGGTTCGTCACCGGACAGAATCTTGAGAAACGTTGTTTTGCCCGAGCCGTTCGCGCCAACGAGCCCGTAGCGCGATCCAGGACTGAGGCTGAGCGACACGCCCGCGAAGAGCGTGCGCGCACCAAATGATTTTCCGAGATTCGAAGTGCCGATCATTCGAAACTCCGGAACTTACCATTGTGCCGGCGCGGTTTAGCGCCAATTGGGTAACTCGTCAGCCTGGGGGCGCCCTGCGAGCAGCTCGTGCGGCTCGTATCGCGCCTTGTACGCAAGCGATGCGCACTCGAGGACTCGATAGCCAAGGTAAACATGCTTACAACCCGCTTTTTTTGCGTCGGCGATCAGCATGACGACATGCCCAACACCAAGCGAACTGGGCGCACACGCTGGATCCCAATAAAAGTAGGCAGCGCTGAGTGCCGCCTCGGTTTCGTCGCAAATGCCAACGGCAACGAGACGCTGATCGCCTGGATCGCGATAGGACACTTCACGAACGGCGGGGTGCGGGAAGGCAAAGTCGAACGCGTAGCGCTCGGCATCGAGCGGGCTCGGCTCCCATCCGCGCGAGCGTTCGCGCTCGGCATGCCAACGCCTGTACAGGCGCATATGCTCGTCGTCGACGCGAGGAAGACCAACGGTGCGACGGAGCCGCAGGGTTCCTTTGAGAGCACGCCGCTGGCTCTTGGTCGGAAGGAAAGTGTCGACCGGAATGCGCAACGAAACGCAACTCTCACACGTTTGGCAAGCCGGCCGAAAGTAAACAGGACCAAAGCGCCGCCAACCGCGCTCGAGCATGGCCTCGAGCTCGGTTGCCGTTACTTCTACCTGAATGCGCATCTCGAGCTGCGCTCGTCGATCCGGAAGGTAGGAACATACACGTTTCGGTTCGATGAGCTGCTCGAGCACAATCGCCACGAAGTGATATCTAACTAGCTTTAAGAAGATTCCAACGCGTAGCTTGCTTTTCGCGCTGCCTTCTTCGGTTCGTGATGCTCATGCCTTTGGGTAGGGCCCTTGCGCTGTGCAAGCTTTCGAGCGCGTTTCGGGCTCTCGCCTTTGCGAATGGCTATCGCATGGGCAATCTCGGCTCGAGTCGCCATCATCAACCCTCCTCGGTCGGGGGTGGGGTCGGAGTCTTTTCGGGTTCGTCCTCGGTTGGAAGCTTGCGCCCGCGAACGCGGTGAGGCGCCAACCCGCCTTTGCGGCCTGCCTCGCGCGCCTCTTCGTGCGAGAAGCGATGCGCGGTGCCCTTGCGATGAACGGCGGCGCCGCCAAGCATGGCAATGGCGCGAACTTTGGCTCGGTCCATGGCGGCAAAACCGCGCCTCTGCTTTGGCTTCTCGGCGGGCGCGGCCTCGTCAGAAGGCGAAGTTACGATAGAATCGCTATATTCCGTTTCCGGTTTCTTCTCATCAGCAACTGGCACTGCGGCGACACCTTTTGTATCGTCCTCGCCGCTCGCGTTCTTTGGATCAGGCGCGCCCATGCTTTCACCTCCTCGCTGCACGTGAGGTCGCAAGCCGCGTGCCGTGCGGCAGCTCTCGCGGTGGTAAGCGCCTGGGCTACTTAACCTGATAGGTGCGCGCGCAGCCTACGTTTTTCTGAAACAGCGCGGAGCTTACGCAAAGCTTCGCGTTCGAGCTGGCGCGCTCGCTCGCGCGACAGTGATAGGCGTTCGCCGATCTCTTCGAGCGTCTGTTGCACACCTCCGCCTAGTCCGTAGCGAAGGCGAAGGATCTCTGCCTCACGCTCGGGAAGCTCCGCGAGAAGCCTACGCGCCTCACTGCGAAGTTCGCTGTCCGCAACCACCTCATCAGCTGGCTGGGCGGATCCGTCGGGCACGAAGTCGCCGAGCTCGGCGCCCTCTTTGTCACCAGAAACCGAGCTCGCTGGTGCTTCTAGGCTGATGGGCTGCGCAACAACCTCACATACGCGCTTGATTTGCTCGAGCGGAAGCCCCAAACGGGCCGCAAGATCGGGCGGCGTGGGCTCACAACCGGTTTCGCGGAGCATGCGCTCTTCGGTACGCCTGACGCGTTGAACTGTGCCCGTCAAGTGCACGGGCAGGCGGATCGTTCTGCTCTGATCGGCAAGCGCACGACTAAGTGCATGGCGAATCCACCACGCTGCATACGTGCTGAAGCGCAAGCCGCGCCTGTGATCGAACTTGTCGACCGCACGCAAAAGCCCAAGGTTACCTTCCTGAATGAGGTCGACAAGAGGAAGCCCACGGTAGCGTCGCGCGAAGGTGACAACGATGCGGAGATTGGCGTGAATGAACTCGGCGGTTGCGCGACCTGCCTCTGCCTGCCACTTTTCGATTTCTTCCAAAGCCCCCGAAAGCGCCGCGTTGCCTCGCGTGCGCTGCGCAAGATCGGTCAGGTTCAATAGGATTTGACGCAGAATTCGCGGGTGAAACCTAAGGCCACTTGCGCGAGGCTGCAAACCACTCGAGCGCCGTGAAGCTGCAAGTACGGCGCGCTCGATTCGCATGGCGAGATCGCGATGGGCACCTTTTGGGTTGCGCTCAACGTCTTCGACGCGAGCTTCGCCTTCATGTAGCGCACGCGCGACATCAAGCAGCTCTTGCCTGCCCTCGGCGAAACCGAGCAGCGCGCGCGAAATGGCGAAGTCAGCTTGCTCGAGCCGCTTGGCGAGCGCGAGCTCGTCTTCGTGCGTGAGCAGCGGGAACTCGCTCATCTTGCGGAAATGCAGATCGAGCGGATCGGCGGTGCTGACTTGCCTGGGTTGGCTTTCCGACGCGAGATCGAGGGAGGTCGAGTTCATAAGCTTTGAGGCCGCCTGCCGAACATACGACGCCGAACACACGACGATCGCGAAGTATGCCCGCGTGACCAGGTTGGGGACGGCGAATCGTAACCACCGATAGAACGAACGCTCGAGATGCGCGCCATCCGCCACGCCTGGCATGCGGTGTGCGGAAAACTGCCTATGCGTAACGCCATCCGGATCGGGCGCCTCTTTGGCATCGACTTCAAAATCGATTCGAGCTGGGTCATCATTGCGGCGCTCGTGATCTGGAGTTTGTCGTCACTCTTCGCGGCGTGGCATCCAGAATGGGCTTTGCCGACGCGCCTCGTGGTTGCCACTCTGGCCATGCTCGCGTTCTTCGGCTCGGTTGTCCTGCACGAACTTGCGCATTCGATGATGTCGCGCTTCTACGGCATTCCTGTTCGGGACATCACGCTGCACATGTTCGGCGGCGTGTCGAGCATCGAGCGCGAGCCCCCAACACCGGGTGCCGAGTTCATCATCGCCATTGTCGGGCCGATCGCGAGCGTGCTGCTCGGTATAGGCATGCTCGTCGTTGCAGCCATTTTCACGGATTTCACGTTAGAAGGTGAGCCTTTTGCCTCCGCGGCCGAGGCGATTTCGCGCATGGGGCCGCTGTCGACGCTCCTCGTGTGGCTTGGTCCGGTAAACATCATGGTTGGCCTGTTCAACATGGTTCCGGGCTTCCCGCTCGACGGCGGTCGCGTGCTGCGATCCATCTTGTGGCGCATCACGAAAAGCCTGCCGCGAGCCACCGAGCTTGCGGCGTGGATCGGACAATTGGTTGGGTGGGCATTTCTTGTCACCGGTATTTTCATGGCGCTCGGCTACCGCGTGCCGTTCTTCGGCACCGGTTTTGGCTCGGGCCTTTGGCTCGGTCTCATCGGGCTGTTCTTGCGCAACGCGGCCGTGCAACATCGCATAGGCGTGGCTGCCCAAAGTGCGCTTGGTGGACTCCACGTTGCCGACGTCATGCGTGCAAGCGGCCCTTGGGTGAATGCGAACATGCCGCTACGCGCGGTCGTCGACGACTACTTCACTCGGCACGATGAAACTGCCTGTCCGGTTTTCGATGACACCTCGTTCGTTGGGCTCATATCCCTCGGAAACATCCGAAAGGTTCCTATGGCAGAGTGGGACAGATCCATCGCGGCAGACAGAATGACGCCTCTCGCCGAGCTCAAGATCGCAACCCGCGACGATGACCTGTTCGAAACCTTGCGCCAGATCGGCACTAGCGGCGTGCACGAGCTCGCTGTCATGTCGGAAGGTCGGCTCGTTGGCATCATCTTCGAAAAAGACATTTTTCGATGGCTCGAGCTTCGGTCGCATTCATCGAGTGGGCCCGTTCATCATCCCGACCCTCGGCATGCGTGACAACTGCACGCACAAATTTGCCACGGCCGTGACGCCTGCGCACCCGACTTGGGGACGTCGCCATCGGAAAGCGGTCAAGCGTCGTTCTTGCAGCCAAGAGGGGCGACCATGGCCGAGCCCTCCGAAAAGAAGAAGCTCGTCTTCACGATCATCTACGGCCTTCTTTGCGTTGGAATGCTCGTGGCCGCGCAGTCGTTCGTGGCCGCCGATACGCGTGCACGAGATGTCCCATACAACGAGTTTCTCGCGCTGCTGCGCGACGACAAGATCGACCACGTCGAGCTTCGAACTTCCCAAGTAGTGGCAGCCCTGAAAGACAGCGAAGGCAAAACATCGCTTGGCACCGCGAAGCTCGTTGCCACGGGACGCCTGCCAGGCATCGACGAATCGCCGCTGCTCAAGGAGCTCGAAGCACATCACGTCTCGTTCGAGGGCAAGGTGGAGGCGCCCTCGGCGTGGCGTTCGGCGCTGCTATGGATGTTGCCAATTCTTCTTCTCGTTGCCCCCTGGCTGATCGGTTTGCGGCTCATGAAACGCACGGGCGGCGGCGGTGCCCTCAGCGTTGGCAGGAGCAAGTCAAAGGTGTATGATGCAACACAAGACGGGCGCGTCACGTTCGCGGACGTTGCCGGTGTCGAGGAGGCGACGGCCGAACTCGTCGAGATCGTCGATTACCTCCGCGAGCCAAAGAAATACCAAGCCCTTGGCGCGCGTGTGCCGAAGGGCGTGCTCCTCGTGGGCCCGCCAGGCACAGGGAAAACATTGCTTGCCAAGGCAGTTGCCGGTGAGGCCGGCGTGCCGTTCTTCGCGCTTTCCGGATCGGCCTTCATCGAGATGTTCGTTGGCGTTGGGGCAGCGCGCGTGCGTGATTTGTTCGAGCAAGCAAAACAACGTGCACCATGCATTGTTTTCATCGACGAGCTCGATGCAATCGGCCGATCCCGAGCCGGCGCGGTGGCGGTCGCCCACGAGGAGCGCGAACAGACTTTGAACCAGCTTCTTGTCGAGATGGACGGCTTCGATGCCAACGCCGGCGTTCTGCTCATGGCCGCGTCGAACAGACCCGAAGTGCTCGATCCGGCCCTGCTCCGTCCAGGGCGCTTCGATCGGCAGGTCGTCGTCGATCGCCCGGACGTGCGCGGACGCGAAGCGATTCTGCTCGTGCATGCACGAAAGATCGCCCTGGCTCCTGAAGCCGAACTTTCCATCGTTGCCAAGATGACGCCTGGCATGGTCGGCGCCGATCTGGCCAACGTCATCAACGAGGCAGCGCTCGGGGCTGCGCGGCGCTCGGCGAGCGTGGTCGCCCAACAAGATCTCGTCGCTGCGGTCGACCGCATGCAGCTTGGCCTCGAAAAGAAGGCCGTGGTCATGACACCCGACGAAAAGCGGCGCGTCGCCGTCCACGAGGCCGGGCATGCGCTCGTTGCGCTCTCCACGGCGAGCGATCCGGTGCATCGGGTGACCATCATTCCGCGCACCGTCGGCGCGCTCGGTGCAACCCTTCAGCTTCCCACCGATGAGCGTCGTTTGATGACACTGAGCGAGCTCGAAGACCGGCTCTGCGTGATGATGGGTGGACGCGTCGCGGAAGAAATCGAGCTTGGCGAAGTCTCCACCGGCGCGTCCAACGATCTCGATCGCGCCTCCGAAACCGCCCGTCAGATGGTCTGCCACTTCGGCATGAGTGAGCGTCTCGGACCGCTCGCTTTTGGCAAGACGACGCCCGGCATACGCTTGTTCGAGACAGGGGCCGAGGAACGGAATTTCTCCGAGCGTACGGCCGAAACGATCGACGACGAGGTTCGCCTCGTCGTCGACGCGCAGCACGAGCGCGCGCGGTCCATTCTCAAGCGCCGTCGCGCAGTCCTTCAGAGCATCGCCGAGGCACTGCTCACGCAAGAAACGTTGTCGCGCGACCAGCTTGATTCCATTGTGGCGCAGGCCGAATCTCAGACGCAAATGCGTAATGTTGAGCCGGTTGAGCCGATCGCGACTGTCGCGAGGATCGGCGAGGTGTCGTAAAGCACGACGAGCACGTCAAGGTTCCGGGTGCGTATGCGGCGTGGCACCCGCACACGACGTCACACGAACGATTGCGATTCGCCAATCGGAGGAAGATTGCGAGTGATATAGATATACCGAGCCACCGGGGCGCGTGTCGTGCAGGACGGAACAAGATGACGCACGTCAGGGAGGGGGCAATGAACGGCGACGACACGATCAGAGCCTTGCTGCGTACGTCGCTCAAAATTTGCGCCGCAGGATCGGCCGGGATATCGCTCCTCGAAACGTCGGCCGATGGAACATCATCGTTCCGCTGGGCCGCTGTCGTGGGGGCATTCGAGGGCGCCGTGGGGCGCAGAATGCAGCGTGAAACAAGCCCATCGGGATGGTGCGTCGACTTCGAAGCCCCTCAGCACTTTCGGCACCCAGAGCGAGTCTTTTCAAGCGTTGCGGACCTCCCCGTCGCCGAGGTGCTCCTTGTGCCTCTTCGCACACCTGACGGTCGCGTCATCGGCACCTTGTGGATCACCACACCTTCGGAGGATCGACAATTCGATTCCTCGGAAGTACGCATTCTGACGCATCTTGCCGACTTCACGGCGTTCCTTCTTGCGCACCCTCCAATGCGTCACGAGGGTGACGAAGGCGTGCACACAGTCGAGCGATCATGCGCCGAGCTCGCCGAAGCATGCGAACGTCTTCGCGCCGCGGATCGACGCAAGGACGAATTCTTAGCCATGCTCGGTCACGAGATCCGCAACCCTCTCGGCGCCATTGCAAGCGCCGCAGTGCTTCTCGACGCATCGTGCGAAGAAGTGGCGCGTTGTTCACACCTGCTCGACATCGTAAAGCGGCAAACGCGCGTCATCACGCAACTGCTCGACGACCTGCTCGACGTCTCGCGCATGACGCTTGGCAAAATCGATCTGAAACGATGCCATGTCGATCTCGGGGACGCAGTGCACCAAGTGGCCGACAGTCTCGCGAAAGAAGCAAATGCGCGGCAGCATGTGCTCGAGGTGCGTACGTCGGGCGATCTGCAAGCCTTTGTCGACCCCATGCGGCTCGAGCAGATCGTCACCAACCTTCTCACCAACGCGATTAAATACACTGATCGCGGCGGATACATCGTCGTGTCCGTCCGTCGCGAAGGCGACGTAGTGGTCATCTCCGTGCGCGACAACGGACCTGGCATCGACGACGGCTTTTTGCCTTATGTGTTCGATCTATTTTCGCAAGCTGGCGCAACGTACGACCGTGCTCATGGCGGTCTTGGCCTCGGGCTCACACTTGTGCGCCGTCTTGCCGAGGCTCATGGCGGCCACGTCGAGGTGCGTAGCGATGGCCTTGGCAAAGGCAGCGAATTTCTCGTTACGCTGCCGGCAACGGAGCCTGGCAGACGCGGAGGGCTGAACCCCCTGAGTGGCGTGCGCGCCAACGACATCGGGAGCCGGCCACTGCGCGTGCTCGTGGTCGACGATGACGTCGACTCTGCATCGCTGACAGGCGAAATGCTCACACTTTTCGGCCACGAAGTGCACGTGGTCAACGATCCTGTAGCGGCGCTCGACACGGCGGCGGCGCTCGACTGGGACCTCATCTTGCTCGATATCGGTCTGCCTGGAATGGATGGCTACGAGGTCACCCGTCGCATGCGTGCAGGGCGTGCGCATCGCGCACGCATCGTGGCCGTGTCGGGCTTTGGTGGCGCGCCAGACAGACAAAGAAGCCTCGCAGCCGGCTGCGACGAGCATCTGCTGAAGCCCGTGAGCGTGGATGATCTGCGCGACGTCGTCGCCCGGACTGCCATTAGACCGCTTTCAAGTTGACGCGAGATCGCCATTAGACCGCTTTCAAGTTGACGCGAGATCGAGGCGGGGCCGAGGAGCGGACCGGAACAGCCTCCTTGCGCTTTGAGGACCGCACCGCAGGCCCCAACGAAGAGATCGCGTCAAATCGAAAGCGGTCTGACGGCATGGGCTCTGCTTGACGTAGAGTGCGTGGCAACCCCCGACACGCAAACATCCGACAACGACAATTGGACTACGAGGCGCCGGCGAACGTGGGCGCTGATGGGTGTTGCGATCGGGTCGTTCGGCCTCGTCGCATGGGTTGCTTCGCCGCTTTGGGTGCCGATCATGCTCGGCGTGGTCATGGCCGTGTCCGCAGGCCGCCCCTATGCCGCGCTCGTGCGCCGTTTTGGAAAACGTCGCAAGTCGTGGGCTGCGGCGCTCATGACGATTGCGAGCGGGTTGGGCGTTGCGGTCTTCAGCACAACGATCGTCGTGCTCGCAGGACGCGAGCTCTCGTCGCTCGTCGCGCGCTTTGGTGAACACGGCGATTCAGGAGCCCTTACATGGTTCATTGGAGGCCGAGTCGAGCACACACTCGAGCAGCTCGGGATCGATACGCAACGTGCTACCGAATGGGCACGCAGTCAGCTCGAAGCAGGCGCCCGTTACGCGACAGGCGCCATAGCCATCATCCTTCACAAAACGAGTTTCGCTTTTCTTGGTCTCATCGTTGCGCTCATGACAATGTATTATACACTCATTGAACGAGACAGCATCGAACGCCGCCTGGAGCGCATGCTGCCGCTCGACCCCAAACACACGCGCGCACTTTTGCACGAAGCGAGCGATGTCGGGCGCACTGCATTCCTCGGCACCCTCGTCACGGCCGCAGTCCAAGGCGTAACCGCAGGCGTCGGATATGCGGTGCTAGGCGTTACGCACACAGTAACCTTGGCGGTCGCCACCGCCCTCACGTCGTTTGTTCCCATCGTCGGGACCTTCGTCGTCTGGTTGCCTCTGGCAGGATACTTCCTGCTCGAAGGGCATCCGGTGCGCGCGCTTCTGCTCGTTGTGTGGGGCCTGCTCGCCGTCACGTCGCTAGCCGACTACGTCATCCGGCCCCGGCTCGCCGCCGGCGGTCACCATGCACACCCTCTGCTCACGCTGATTGCGCTGCTTGGCGGCATCGAAGTTTTTGGACTTGCCGGACTCATCGTTGCCCCCATCGTCATGAGCGTGTGGGTCGCCGCGATGAGCCTTTACGAGCGAGAACTGGAAGGCGGCCGCATCGACGATACGCATTTCTAACGCATATTTCGTAGGGGCGGCCCCCTGTGGCCGCCCTCATCGCGATCGTCCAAATCGAAATCGTTCTAACGAGGACCACGTGATGAGGGAGGCATCAGCTGCGCGTGTCGCGAGCGCATCGTTCGCCGGATGACGAGCTCGACGTCGTCTGCATTCACGGGCTTGACGAGAAACGCGTCGGCGCCCATCGCCGACAGCCGCTGCCACTCACGCGGGCCGCCTTCCGCCGTCAAAACGATGATGGGGGTGCGCGCTGCATCGTCGAGCGCACGCAAAAGTTGAGTGAGGCGCGCGCCGTCGATTCCAGGCATCTGAAGATCGGCCAGCACGACCGAGTAGGGACTCGTTTCGAATGCCGAAAGTGCCTCCTCGCCATTGGCGACTCGATCGATGACCGCCTCCGGGAAACGCGACGCGAGCGACGTGGCAACGATCTCGAGCCAGTCGGGATCGTCGTCGACGATGAGAATGCGTTCGGGCTCGCGCACACCACTGTATTCTGCAAGCAATGCTCTGCGGAATGCATCGGTAGTCGGCCATCGCTTCAGAGGATCTTTGGCCAGGGCCTTGAGCACGACGTCGTCGAAGCCAGGCGGCAGGTCCGGCCGCACCTTGCTCGGAGGCTCGGGGTCGATGAGCACGTGCTGCGAGAGCACGCTCATGTCCGTTTTTCCGACGAACGGCGGACGCCCGGTAAGAAATTCGTACGCGATGCACCCGAGCGCATAGATGTCGCGACGGTTTGCGAGCTCGGGAGCTTCGTCTTCGCCAAGGGCAGCTTCCGGCGCCATGCACGATGCGCTGCCCACGATGAAGTTGCCGCCCGTTGCACTGTCGAGCACGCGCGCAACGCCAAGATCACCGACAGCGACGCGAAAACCGCTCTCAGGAACGCGCTCGCTCGGAGGACCGACAACGGGTCTATCGCCACTCGGCTCGGGGTGGCTTCGCGGTCCCGACGAGGTGAACGCCGGACGGCTCCACACCGACTCGCTTGCCTTGATGGATCCCTGGCCCCAGTCGATAAGAAGGTTGGTCGGCTTGAGATCACGATGCACGGTGGCCGTTGCATGGATGGCTTCAACGCCGAGACACGCCTGATCGAGAATGCACATAGCCTCGTCGATATCGGGAAACGAATCGGCAGGACGCATGCGCAGCCACTGGTCGGCAGTTCGGCCGTCGACGTACTCCATCACGAAGTACGGTGTGCCCTGGTGCTCTCCAAATGCGAAAACCGACAGAACATTGCGGTGGGAAACCCGTGCCATCGCCCGTGCTTCGTTATGAAAGAACGTGCGCATCTCGGGGAATGCGAAGAGCTCCGGCCGAATGAACTTGATGGCGACTTTGCGGTCGAGCCTCTCGTCGACAGCAAGCGCGACGACCCCCATGCCGCCCACACCGAGAGCTCGTTCGACACGGTAGGTGCGATCCACGAGATCACCTGCGCGTAGCCCGACCGCGCTCAGCGGATCCGCGCCAGCGTTCGCCTTCGCCTCGTCGTGCTTTGAAACTCCGGGATGACTCGGACGTGCCGTGTCGGCAACGGCCGCTGCAAGGGCGCATGTGTGCGCCGACGCCGCACGTATTTCGACTTGCCCGCTGGCGGGTTTGGCTCGTTCCGATGCGATCGGCATCCAATGCACAACGGTCGGCTCGAGCGCGGCGACAGCGGGTTTGCCCGTTGTTCCCCTCGCCGCGGCATCCGTAGGTTTCTTGGCCGCAGAGGCTCTAGGTTGGGCCCCTGCGCGATCCCTGCGCGACATGCTGCCTCCCGTCGGTCCATTGCTGGACGCTCGCACGAGCAGTCCCGCTCCGAAGAACTCGACGCTCCGTGCAGCACGCCTCATACCACCGAGCGGACCAAACACTTTGGAGGCTTTGCACTGCGAGAAACGAGCAATTAGCTCGAGCTGCTTCGGTCGTCGTCGGCGCACACGCGATTGTGGCGCCTCCGTCACGTGGCGTAGCCTTAACGATGCTTTGGCGGCACGACGCTTGGCGCATCGCGCCACGCGATCTCGTTGCGCAAAACCGCTTTGCTGCACTCCGAACGCATTCGGTGCCACGATGGACGCGTGAAGCATACACTCCGGACCTGTACGACAACGTTGCTCGTCGCTCTTGTTTTCGCAGCAACCATGGTGCCGTCACAATCCGGCTGCCACTCCGAAGGGGCAGCATGCCAGGTCGATGGTGACTGCGCTCCCGGCAGCATTTGCCAAAACAACCAGTGCGTGAGTGTGCTGCCTTCCGACGCAGGCACTGACTCCGGAGCACCGTCAACTGTATGTGCGGCTCCTGGAACGACATGCACTGTAGACGCCGACTGCTGCTCGTTGCGTTGCAGCACCGTCGGCCGCTGCGAAGACACTGCAAGCGGCTCGAGTGGCTGCTCGGATCTATACGGTGTGTGCACGGTCAACGACGACTGCTGCGCAGGCTATTCGTGTCTGTCGGGCGCTTGCCACTGAGGTGCGGCATTCGTTGCATCGTCTCCACGAAAACATGCCGCATCAATGCGTGTGTGTGTGAGTTTGTGGACGGCAAAGTACTTTGCCACGGCACGCGATCGCGCGAGATTTCGTGCGGATTCGTTTAGTGTGCAGATCGCAACAAGCACTCCTGCGATAATAACATTCGTCGTAGAGCGAAGGGGTTGTTGCGGGCTCGCAACGGAACTTGGAGGGAACCCTTGACGATGCACTCTCGATCCATCGATGAGCGGGCACGGGCGATCGAGTCGCGCCCGTACGATGAAAACATGAGCAACGCGGAGCGCGCGATGCGGCTCGATCAAAGAGAAGCTCTCGATGTCGCGCGTCGTGCCAATGTCGCGTGAATCGCTCACAACGCTCTCGCTGCTCCGTCACCTTGCCGAGATTGGCGCGGGGCGATGCAGCATCCGAGACGAAGACCTCGCGGCCGAGCCATCGGAGGAAAAGCGTGAAATCCTCGTAGGGCTTCTCACGCTGCATGCCGATCTAGAGCTTGAACGTGAACGCTGGCGCACGGCCGGAACGAACACGGACCGCGTCGTCGCCGAGCTTCGCGAAGCGCTCGCATCGCGCGACGATTTCCTCGCCGTTGCCTCGCACGAATTGCGAACGCCGCTGGCAACCTTGAACTTGCAGGTAAGAGCCCTCGCAGGCGCCCTCGATCCTCCCTCGCCGGGCGCGCAGGACGCGGTGCTTCGCAAGCGCGTTGCTGTACTCGCACGTCAGATCGCGCGCCTCGAGCGCCTCGTTGGCGAGCTGCTCGACGTCACGAAAATCCGCATGGGTAAGCTCACGATCCGCCGTGAGCCGGTCGACATGCTCGTCGTCATCCGCGACGTCGCGGAACGCTACGCGGACGAGATCGCGCGAAGCGGTGCAAGCGTGACCATCGATGCAGAGAATGCCGAGGGCGGCGTAGTTGGGCATTGGGATGCTTCGTGCGTCGACCAGATTGTGACGAATCTGCTGACGAACGCCCTTCGGTATGGCGAGGGCTCGCCTGTTCGCATCTCGGTTCGGCGTGAAAACGACATCGTACGCCTTGTGGTCGAAAACGGTGGCATTGGCATCGCGCCCACGCAGAAGGCGCGACTGTTCGCTCAGTTCGGACGCGCCGTGTCTTCGCCGCACGCCGGCGGGCTTGGGCTTGGTCTGTGGATCGTGCGGAAAATCGTTGACGCCCACGGAGGGCGCATCGACCTCGTAAGCGAGCTCGGCGCCGGCGCAACGTTCACCGTGCAGATGCCAATCGAGCCGCCGGCAACGATCGCAACGATCGCGTAAGCCCATATTTCGCCGAGGCGATAAACACGGTACGAAGCTCCGTGCGTCTCGCGCCGTCCGCCTACGTTAAGCTCTTCGTCGTGGCATCGTCGGCGCTCCATGCCGGCGTTGTGCACGCGGAGGGCGATGCGGAGACCAACGAAGTCGTCGTGCAAGGAACGCGCGCCCCTTTGCCTACGCCTCCCAAAGATTTCTCCGCCGCAGGCTCGGAAATCACCGGCGACCGACTCCGAGCGCCAGGAGTCGAAGCCGCCGATCTGCTCCGCACGCAACCAGGCCTTGCCGTTACCGAAACCGGAGGCAACGGTTCGCTCTCGACCGCACGCATTCGTGGGGCCACATCGGCGCAGACGCCTGTTTACATCGGCAGTGTCCGCGTCAACGACGATGTCGGAGGCACCGCCGATCTGTCGCTCATTCCACTTTGGCTCGTCGACCGAATCGAAATATACCGAGGGAATGCGCCTTTCGAAGCGGACCAATTCAATATTGGCGGCGCGATTGTGTTCGAACCACGACGTCCCACGAAAACCGAATTCGGGACGGAAGAGACCCTCGGCAGCTTTCGAGAGCGAAGTTGGTCTGCGCACGCTGCCGCGGGGACCGATCGCGCTGCTGCACTCGTTGGAATTCGCTACGAAGCGGCAAACAATGACTATCCGTACATCGATGACAACGGCATGCGATTCACAGGCGTTGGGTCGACCGTTCGGCGCACCAACGCCGACGAACACACCCTCGACGCCTGGGGGCTTGGCACCGCCGCGCTCGGTGAATCAGGACAAGCTTCAATCCTTATCAATCACGTGGACCGCGGGCAGGGAATTCCGGGCCTTGGCCTGCTTCCCACCGTGCGCGCACGTGCTCACCTGAGCCGAACGATCGGCGCCGTGACGCTCAATGTACCTTGCGGCGCGGCCAACGGAGCAAACGGGACTAGCGGGGCCAGCGGGACTAGTCGGTGCACCGTGACAACGGGAACCGCGATGCTCTTGTCAACGAACTCGTACGACGATCCGCTCCAAGAAATTGGTCTTGGAAGTTCGCACGTGGATGTCGATGCACGGCGCGTCAATCAGTTCGTCTCCGTCGCCTTACAACCATGGCCGTCGTGGCACATGGTTCCAACGCTCGCCGCCTCGGGTGAATCCCTCCGTACATCGCCCGCTCACGAGCCCACGCAGCAAGCGCGTCGGCTGACTACACGCGCGGCTCTCGCGGCGCGATGGACGCCCGCCGAATGGGCGGCTGCGCAGGCGTTTGCCGCAGCCGAATGCAACGCAACCAGCATCGCAGGCAGCCCTGCGCTCTGCGACTCCATGCAGCCAGCCGCTCGCTTGGGCGGTAGGCTCGGGTCGAACCAGTTCGCCGTGTTGGCGAACGGGGGCCACTACGAGCGAAGTCCGACACTCGGCGAACTTTATGGTGTTTCAGGCACCACGCTTGGCTCGCCGTCGCTCGTAGCCGAAAGCGGATGGACGGCCGATTTGGGCGTTCGCGCAGCCATCGCGCCACGCGGCACATTCCGTGGTGCAAGCCTCGATGTATTTGTATTTTCGAGGCATGTAGACAATCTGATTCGCTATCGCCAATCGTCGCTCGGTTACGTGCGCCCCTTCAACGTCGGCGTTGCACGCATCTCGGGGATCGAATTTCTCGCAGCAGCGGCGCCATGGCGAATGTTGCTCGCCGAGGTGAGCGCAACATGGACGGACGCGCGGGATAAAACCCCGAGTCGCACGCTCACCAACGACATCCTTCCTTACCAGTCACGCCTCGTTTTTGCACCTCGCCTGGAGCTCAATCTGGCGGGTCGCCGATCGGCCACGGACGCTCTGGAAGCAACTTTACGAAAGCCTAAATTTAGCATTTCATACGTGTACCAATCCAACCGCTATGCCGATGCGGCGGGCCTTGTCGTGATTCCCGCACAAGGCTCTTTGGATATGGACGGGCAGGTCGAATTCGTCCATCATCTTACGGTGCGCATTCGTCTTGCCGATGCACTCAATCAAAGTCGATTCGATGTCATTGGGTATCCACTACCGCGCCGATCCCTTTTCGCGGCGCTCGAAGGGCATTGGTGAACCGGTGAATCCTTCCATCTTTTTGTGTACAGCGCTTGTCTCGTTGGCCGCGTTGGGGTGCAACAATCCGAGCCCAGCCGGATCGACGGGCGGGGTCGCAGCGTCTGGCGACGCGAGCTGCGGTCACGCCTTGGTCGTAGCCGAAAGCGATTACAGCTCCACTTCGATCGCGATTGTGTCATACGATGGGGATGTTCTCTCGCCCGCCATCCTTTCCAGCGGCTCGGCAGGAGCTGGCACGAGCGCGGCTCTTTCCGGCGATGTGGTTCTTCCCTTGACTACGCCGCCGTCGGGAGAAATCGTTCTTATCGATCGCTACCCAAACGGTGTCATTACATGGCTGAACCCAACCACCGGCCAGGTGCGCACCCAGCTCTCGGTGAGAACGGGGTTCGATGCAAACCCCCATGATTACATCGAAGTAGGCCCAAACAAAGCCTATGTTTCGCGGTACGGATCGAATTTGAATCCGAATCAGCAAGACTTCGATCGAGGGGGAGATTTGCTCGTGATCGATCCTGGTGCGTCGTCTGGCTCGCCTCGGGTGCTCGGGCGGGTCGACCTTTCCATGCCCGACGATGGGCTTTTCTTGCCACGACCCGACCGGATGGCTCGGCTAGGCAATCAAGTCATTGTGATATTGCAACGATTCAACGCGAATTTTTCGGAGGTTGGCCCTGCCCGGCTCGTGGGAGTCGACATAGCCGACGACACCGTCGCTTGGAATATCGAATTACCTGGGCTCGCCAATTGCTCGGGGGTCGCGATGTCGCCTACGCAAAGCGCTTTGGCGCTGGCATGCACCGGGCCGTGGAATATGCCCGCGAATATGCCTGCAGGTGCGGCCACACAAAGCGGAATTGCCATTTTGGATCTCACCGTGAGCCCGCCGGTGGAGATATCCCGTTTTGATATTGAAAGCTCATTCGGAACGCCACCCGCGCCGTCCCTTGCTTTTGCATCGGCCGATCTCGTGGTTGGAACAACCTATGGCAACTTCGACACCGGCCAGACCGATCGCATGTTCGCCATCAACGTAGCAACACGCGAACTCACCGAGCTGTTGCATGCTCAGAATGCATTCGTTTACGGTGATGTTCGCTGTTGCGATTCCCGATGTTTTTTTGCCGACGCAGAAAGCATTGGCCTGCGCCGCTGGGATGTTACGGGCACAGCCTTGACCGAACAGCCCCTCGTATTGTTGCATTCCGCAACCAATCTGCCGCCGCGATACTTGGGGGGGTATTAGCGCGTACCACTCTTTGCTACCATGATCCAATAGGGATTGGGGTTGGCCCCGGTTGGTCTGTTATACAGCTGCTGGTGCCAGTGCAAACCTGACCGTTCGGACAACCCGCAGGGCAATTCACTACGACACCGCAATTGTTCGCGACCACGACGCCGGCGCACCTGCCACTGCATGCTACGCCATCGTCAACGCAGCAGGTGCCATTCGCGGCATTGCATATGCCACGCGCGCATGCGCCACCGTTGCCGCAGACAACGGTTTGGCCACAATTGTTCGTTGCCGTGCCACACCCCTTTCCCGCGCAAGTCGTTGCGGGGTCGTCTGGAACGCATCCACATGTATTGTTGGTGCATGTTTGGTTTTCAGCGAGGCATCCGCCGCAGTCCACCGGCTGGCCACAATTGTCCGTTGTTGAACCGCAACGATTTTTGCACCAGGTCATGTCCGAAACGCACTGACAAGTTCCGTTCTGGCACGCGTTGCCAGGACCGCAGTCGGTTGGGCAATCTCGATTCGCACCGCAATTGTCGAGCGTTAATCCGCAATGGCCGGCACACGTCACATCATTCGTGTCGGGTGTGCACGTGCTTACCGGCGGTCCGGCATTGGTATCGTTCGTTGATCCATCTGCCCCGCCAGAGAAGGCGCCAGCTTCGTTGGAACTACCGGTTTCATTGGATTGGGTGTTTCCGCCGCCGGTATTACTAAGCTGAGCGTCCTCCCCGACACAGCCCCTTGTTGCGACAGTCATAAGAATCAAAATCGCGGAATACTTTACTAAACGCATGGCGCTGTTTTCTCCCCATTGTAAGTGCGCAGGGCAACAATAACCGCGCTGTGCGCGGTGTCCAGCCGCGCTTGCAGGGGGACGCGAAAAATGTAGGGCGGCCACAAGGGCCGCCCCTACGAATGGCGGTCAGATGGCTTTGCCCATCGCGGAGTACCCCTTATCGACGTAGATCGTTGCGCCGGTGATACCACTGGCAAGCGGGCTCGAGAGGAAGGCTGCCGTGGTGCCGACTTCGCGCGCATCGAGCTCTTCGGGCAGCGGCGAATTCACCTTGCAGTATTCAATCATCAGATCGATGAAGCCAATGGCGCTCGCGGCGCGCGAAGCAAGGGGACCGGCGCTAATGCAGTTGACGCGATGGCCGTACCTGCGGCCGGCTTCGAAGGCGAGGACACGCGTGTCGCTCTCGAGAGCCGCCTTCGCCGAGCTCATTCCGCCACCGTATCCGGGAATGACCCTCTCGGAAGCCATGAAAGAGAGCGACAAGTACGAGCCGCCTTTGCGCATGATGGGCGAGAAACGCTGCACTATGGAAACCATCGAGTAGGTGCTCACGCTCATGGCGTCGAGGTAGCCTTTGCGGCTCGTCTCGAGCAGCACGTTCTTGATCTCGGGGCTGTTGGCTAGCGAATGAACGACGATGTCGACGCACGCATCGCCGAAGTCGGCCTTCATGCGATCGACGGTGGCTTGAATGCTGACGTCGCCGTACTCTTTGTACCGCTTGCTTTCGTACACATCGGCGGGCATGTCGGCGAGCGTGTCAAACTCGGCGTCGAACGGGTAAATGCGCTCGAACTCCATCTTGCTGCCATTCGAAAGCGTGAGAGCCGCTTCGATCTTGCCGCGACGAAGAAGCGTCATGAAAATGCCGAACGCAGGGGGCCAAGTTCCGACGCACACCGAGGCGCCCGCTTCGGCAAGCGCCTTGGCGATCGCGAAGCCGAATCCTGCGTCGTCGGCCACGCCGGCCACGAACGCTCGCTTGCCCGTGAGATCGATACTCAGCATGGGTCGCTATTGCCCTGTCTGCGGCGATGCCTCAACGAAAAAGAGATGGCGTGCGTGTGCAATTTTGGGCGATTCTTGTAGAGGAAAGCGATCTTGACGATGACGACCAAGAAAGTAACGTTATGCGTTGCGCCGTTCGCACCATTCGCGCTCGCCGTTCTCGCGTGTGCGGCCTCCGGCTGTGGGCGGTGCTCGAAAACCAACGAGCCTTCTGCCGAGGCGGCAGGCAGCGCGCCAAGTAGGCCAACAGCCGGGCCGGTGGTGGTTCTGGCCGATGGGGGCACATCACACGAGCAAGCTGCGATCACCGAAGCCGTCGCAGCAAAGGTTGCCGGGCCCGTGCCAACGACCGGAAGAATCATGGCGACAACGCCAATGGCCGTCGAGTGCAAAAGCCCTGGCCAACCTGTAAGCGACACGATTTTCGGTGTTGCATGGGCTGACAACGACAAAGACTTGAACGCTGCCGCGAACAGGTGGGGTGGCAACACGACCACGCGTTACAACCCAAAGATTGGCGCGTGGAACACGACTTTCACGTGGTTCTTCCAGAACATCGAAATCGATTCGCACGACGTTTTCTTGCGCAAAGTGGGCGAGCTCGGCGGAAAAGCGGTCATCACCGTGCCCATCATGGGATGGATTGCGAAAGACAAGTCGAGCGCGTCGTTTCCCGTCTCTGTTTTCGGTCCGCAGAACAAGACGGATCCCTACCACCCGGATTTTGGCGACGGGCTCAAACCCGATGGCAAAACCCAGATCCCCCCCGGTGACCCAACGCGCACGAGTGTGAAGCTCACGCCCGAGGATGTCGGTCAATGGGTTGCGGCGATGCGCGCCGCGGACCTGAAACGCGGGAAAAGACTCATTTACGAATACATTCTCGATAACGAACCCGGACTTTGGCATACGGCGCATCGCGACGTGCATCCCGAGCCCGCCACCTACGACGAGCTGCTCGAAAAAACGATTGCCTACGGAACCGCAATCCGCAAAGCCGATCCCGATGCGCTCATTGCGGGGCCGTCTTCGTGGGGCTGGTGGGGATACTTTTACAGCGCAAAAGATCACGAAAAAGGCTTTGCGCTCAAACCCGATCGGCGTGCCCATGGCGATGTACCGCTGCTTGCTTGGTATTTGAGAAAGCTTGCCGAGCACGAGAAAAAAACCGGCATACGGATTCTCGATGTTCTCGACGTGCACATCTATCCGCAGGCCGACGGCGTTCAAGGGCCCGACGGGCATGGCGGTGACGGCGGCGGCGCAACGGACCGGAAAACGAATGACGTACGCTTCCGCACGACGCGTTCGCTCTGGGATCGAAACTACGAAGACGAGTCGTGGATCAAAGACAAGGTATCTCTCGTCCCGCGAATGAAAGACCTTATCGCCGAGAATTATCCGGGGCTCGGATTTCAAATCGGCGAATACAACTTTGGTGCGGAACACCATATTGCAGGCGGCGTTGCGCTCGCCGAAGCACTCGGGCGCTTCGCGCTTTTCGGGGTGAGCCACGCGTTTTATTGGACGTTCCCAAAGAAGCCGACACCGGCGTACTGGGCATTTCGTGCATACCGCAACTACGACGGGGCGGGCGGCCACTTCCTCGAGCGCATCGTGCCCTCGAGCTCGCCAAGCGGAACGTCGCTCTACGCATCGCGCGATGCGACCGGAAAGAAATGGGTGCTCGTCGCACTGAATTTCAGCGCCGATCGGCCATATGACGCGAACATCGAGCTCAAAGGGTGCACGGCTCCGGGCGCACTCAAGTCGTTCGTATACGCTGGTGGTGACGCGGGCTTTGTGCCGGCCGACGCAAAAATCGACGGACCGAGCCTGAAAGCAAAACTATTGCCGTACTCGATTACCGTCATGGAACTCACCACGAATTAGGGCCTACGGTGCGAGCGCATACCGTCTTTGTCTTCATTGCCTTCATTGTAACGAGCGCCATTGCAGCAAACGCCGAGCCGCAGGCGCCGCAAGCACCCCAAGCGCGCCTGCTCGACCGCGCCACGGTGGTGGCTCTTGCAGCCGCGCAAGCTCCAAGCGTTGCGGTTGCCCAACGCCGTGTCGAAGAATCGAGAGCAGCACGCACGGGCGCCGGCGCCCTCGCCCCCACCAACCCCGAGCTCTCGGTGTACGTCGGGCCACGATGGCAAAGCGGAGTAGCGAGCGCGGACTACTTCGTGGGTCTCGCGTGGCCCTTTGACCTGTCGGGAGCCGCGTCGCGCCGAGTGAGCGTTGCAAGCGATCGCGCGCGTCTCACCGAAAGCGAGGCCGAAGCCATTCGCCATGCCGCCGTGGCCGAGGCGCTCATGCTCTGGGCAGCGGCACGCGGGGCGGAAGAGCGCGTTCTACTCGATAGCGCTCACCTCGCCCTTGATCGCTCCGTGCTCCGGTCGGCCGAAGTCCGGCGGCGCGCCGGCACGGCAAGCGATGGAGATGTCGCGCTGGCACGTGCCCTCGAAGCCCAAGGCGTTGCGCGCCTGGTGACTTCCGATCACGTTGCCACCGCGCTCGAACAAAGGCTTCGTGCGCGCATCGGCCTTCCGTCAACCGAGCCAACGCACGCCAGTGGATCGCTCGTCACGAGCGATCCGAAACCGCTCGACGTCCTTTTGCAAAATCTCGCATCGCAGCCGGCAGTCGTACGCGCCCTGGCAGCCAAGCGACTTGCCGAAAGCGACGCCGTGCTACAAGGGCGAGTCGGGTGGCCCGTGCCGCGTGTCACGGCAAGCATGGGTCGCGATCCAGATACGTATGCTCACTTCGGCGCCGACGTGCCCTTGCCCATCTACCAGCGTAACCAAACAGCGTCCGCCGTTGCTTCGGCCCATCAGCAAACAGCACAAATGGAATATCGCGCCGAGCTCGCCATGGGGGAAGCCGAGCTCCGCGCTGCCTATGCCGAGTACGAAGGCGCTCGCGACGCTTTCGCGGCGCTCGAAGGGGCCTCTACCGACGTGGACGACGCCGAGCATCTTGCCGTGCGAAGCTACGAGCTCGGTCAAGCAAGCTTGTCCGAGCTCGCAACCACACGACGTGAAGCCACAACGGCACGCATGGCCAAACTCGATGCAGCCATCGCCCTTGCAAAAGCCCGCATTGCGCTCGACGTGCTCACCGGAGCACTCCCATGACGGGCCGCTTTCGATTTGACGCGATTTCATCGTTGGCGGCTCCGGTGCGGTCCTCAAAGCCGAAGCAGGCTGTTCCGGTCCGCTCCTCGCCGACCGCCTCGAACTCGCGTCAACTTGAAAGCGGCCTCCGCTTTCGCATCGCTTTAGCGGCGATCGCAATGATACTTGCATCATGCAAGCATGCCGACCCACCGCCGCCCGTAGCCGATGCGAGCCCCGAACTTGGCGTTGAGCTCACGGCCGAAGGCCTTGCCACCGCACAGGTTCGCACGCAGAAAGTCGGCCCTGGAACCTTCACACCACGACTGCGCCTTGCCGGATCGATCCTTGGCGATCCAAAGCATGTTGCAGAAGTGGGCGCGCGGGTGAGCGGCCGCGTCACGGCCCTTGGCGCGGCGGTTGGTGATCGGGTCAAGCAAGGGCAAGAGCTCGCCCTCGTCGACACCGTCGAGTTGCATCAAGTTGCGCTCGACTACCGAACCTCTGTGGCAAAAGCCAGAGCCGCACGAGACACGCTCGCGCGCCAACAGCAGCTCGTTAGTGAGCGCGTGGGGCCGATCCAAGAGTTGCGGCGCGCCGAAGCCGCCGCGGCCGAAGCCGAAGCAGCCCTTGGCGAGGCTCGCGAGCACCTCAAGTTCCTCGGCCTCACCGACGCCGACATCGCACGCATGGACGTAGGAACCGGAGAAGCAAAGAGCCGAATCATGAGCCCCATCGACGGGCGCGTGGCCATGCTGACCCTTACGCCAGGGCAGGTTCTCACGGGCAGCGAAACCGTTGCCATCATCACGGATCTCGATCCCATCTGGGCCCAAGTCCGCGTCTACGAGCGAGATCTCGCCGCGCTACGCCAAGGTGCTGCTGCCACGGTCGAAGTTCCTGCCTACCCTTCTCGCGCGTTCGAGGGAACCATCGCCTTTGTCAGCGACGTGCTCGATCCCGCGAGCCGCAGCGCCGAGGTCCGCATTCGTCTCGCGAACCAAGACAATGCGCTGCGCCCAGGCATGAGCGCGATTGCGCTGACCGCACGCGCCGCGAGCGATCAATCGACATGGCTGCCTGCAGCCGCTGTCCAGCCCCACGACGGCTCGCGCATCGTCTTCGTTCGCACGGGCGATCGGCGCTTTGTGGCCCATCGCGTGGTGGTTGGCGAAGAACAAGGCGGCTACTTGCCGATCGAAAGCGGCCTTCGGCCGGACGACGAGGTGGTCGTGCAAGGTGCATTCGCTCTTCGAGGCGAGCTCGAACGCGCCGATCTCGCGGGAGACTAAAGCACGATGCTTGGCTCCATCCTTGCGCTCAGCATCCGTCACCGCGTCCTGGTTTTGCTTGCCACGTGCGTGGCTCTCGTCCTTGGCGTGCACGCATTCCAAAAGCTGCCTATCGACGCCGTACCCGATCTCACGAACGTGCAGGTTCAAGTCCTGACGAGCGCGCCATCGCTTGGGCCACTCGACGTCGAGCGCCTCGTCACCACACCTGTCGAGCGCGCCATGGGAGGCCTTCCGCGCCTCGTCGAGCTCCGATCGATCTCGCGCTACGGCGTTTCGGCCGTCACCGTGGTCTTCGAAGACGGGTTCGATCCCTACCTTGCGCGGCAACTCGTCGGTGAGCGCCTCGTGCGCGCGCGCGACGCGATCGACCCCGAATACGGCATCCCGGAGCTCGGGCCGATGAGCACTGGCCTCGGCGAAATTTACCAATTCGAAGTGAAGGGCGATGGCATCTCGCCCATGGAGCTTCGATCGATCCTCGACTGGGAAATCGCCCCGCGCCTTCGCGTAGTTCCGGGCGTAGTCGAAGTGAACACGTTCGGCGGGCAGCTCAAAACGTTCGAGGTTTCGCTCGATCCTCAAAAGCTTTCAGCGCACGGCGTAACCATGCGCGATGTGTTCGAAGCGCTCCGCACGCAGAACCGCTTGAGCGGCGGCGGAGCCATTTTGCGCGGCCCCGAAGGCATTCTCGTGCGCGGCGACGCGCTCGTGCAATCGCTCGATGACGTGCGCCGAGTGCTCGTTGCAACGCGCGGCCCAACGCCCATTCACATTGGCGAGCTCGCCGACGTTCACCTTGCTCCGATGCTACGGCAGGGCGCGGCAACACGCGATGGCCGCGGAGAAATCGTCGCGGGCACGGCCATGATGCTCATGGGCGAAAACTCGCGCAACGTGGCTGCCGACGTGCAGCGCGCCGTGAATGCCATCAATGCGACCTTGCCCGCTGGCGTGCACATCGAGCCTTTTTACGATCGCACGGTCCTTGTCAACCAAACCATCCATACCGTTGCAAAAAATCTCGTCGAAGGCGGTGCGCTCGTCATCGTCGTCTTGTTTCTTTTGCTACGGCACGCAAGGGCCGGCCTTCTCGCGGCGTTGATGATTCCGCTTTGTATGAGCGTTGCCTTCCTTGGAATGCGCATCGCCGGGATCAGCGGAAACCTGATGTCGCTCGGCGCGGTCGACTTCGGGCTCGTCGTCGACGGAGCCATCATTCTGCTCGAAAACGCCGTTCATCATCTTGCGGAAGAGCGGCAGAAACTCGGTCGCCCCCTCGAGCCCGCGGAGCGTGACGCCGTAGTCGAAAGGTCGGCCCTCGAAGTTCGCTCGGCCACGGCATTCGGCGAGATGATCATCGCGCTCGTGTACCTTCCGGTGCTCACGCTCGAAGGCGTGGAAGGCAAAATGTTTCGCCCCATGGCGCTCACCGTGCTTTTTGCGCTGCTCGGCGCGTTCGTGCTGTCGCTCACGTTCGTTCCCGCGCTCGCATCACTGCTTCTTTCGCGCACCACGATCGACAAGCCAAGCCCGATTGTGACGATAGCGCAGCGTGTTTACGAGCCTCTCCTCCGCCACAGCCTTGCGCACCCGTGGCGAGCTACGGCGCTCGCGATCGTGTCTTTCGCACTCAGCGTTGGCGTCACAACGCAGATGGGCTCCGAGTTCGTTCCGCGTCTCGACGAAGGCGCGATCATCGTCGAAGTGACTCGCTTGCCATCGACCTCGCTCGAAGAATCGCTACGGCAGTCCGACGTCATCGAACGAGCGATTGGCGCTTTTCCCGAAGTCCAAACCGTGGTCGTGAAAACCGGCCGCCCCGAGATCGCCAACGATCCGATGGGCGTCGAGCAATCCGATGTCTGGGTGATGCTCAAGCCTCGTAGCGAGTGGCCGCCCCCACGCGACAAAGACGAGCTCGTGGAGCGAATGAGCGACAGGCTGCGTAGCATCGCGCCGGGAATGGTGTTCGGCTTTTCCCAACCCATTGAAATGCGAATGAACGAACTGGTGAGCGGCGTGCGCTCGGACCTTGCCGTAAAAGTCTACGGCGACGACTTAGAAAGTTTGGCCCACCTTGGCAGAGAGCTAGAACGCATCATCGGCGGCGTTCGCGGGGCCGTTGACATCAAGGCCGACCGGCTCGAAGGCGATCCCGTGCTCCGGGTTTCGGTCGACCGGCTCGCCCTTGCCGAACGCAACGTATCGGCATCCGACGTGCTCGATGCCATCGAAGTCATTGGGGGCAAAACCGTTGGCGAGATCCTCGAAGGGCGACGCCGCTTCGCGCTGCGCGTGCGCCTCAGCGAAAGTGTGCGCAACGATCGCGATGCCATCGAGCGGTTGCCGCTTCGCACGCAGTCCGGAGCCTTCGTCACGCTCGCCGATGTGGCAAAAGCAGAAATCGTCGACGAACCGCTGCTCATCAACCGCGAGGCAACCGAGCGCCGGCTCATCGTGCAAGCCAACGTGCGCGGCCGCGATCTTGGCGGGTTTGCCGACGACGTGCAGCAAGCGGTGGCGCGCAAGCTCAAAATCCCACGCGGCTACCACCTTACGTGGGGCGGTCAGTTCGAAAATCTTCGTCGCGCGCGGGCGCGGCTTTTCGTGGTCGTTCCGCTCGCACTCGGCCTCATTGCAACGCTCTTGTATCTAACCTTTCGCGATCTTCGTGCTGCCATGCTCATTTTGTTCAACGTGCCCATGGCAGCCACTGGCGGCATCTTGCTTCTGGCCGGCCGCGGGCTGCCTCTCAGCATCTCCGCGGGCGTTGGCTTCGTGGCGCTCTTTGGGGTGGCGGTGCTCAACGGCCTTGTCCTCGTGTCCACCGCGCGCGACATGCAACGTCACGGGCACACGGCGGCCGATGCCGCGCGGCTCGGCGCGCAGAGGCGTTTGCGTCCGGTGCTCACCACGGCGCTCGTTGCGTCGCTTGGCTTCGTGCCCATGGCACTCGCCACCGGTGCAGGCGCCGAAGTGCAAAGGCCGCTGGCAACCGTGGTCATCGGAGGCCTCGTCACCTCCACGCTTCTCACGCTGGTTGTCATACCAACGCTTTATGCGCGGTTTTTTGCGAGTCGCGGCACGCTAGACATGCATTCAAATCCAGAGCGCAACAAGCTCTAACTCGATGGCGTCGAAGGGCTCTGCGCGAACCTTGGCATCGTCGCAATAGGTGGCGACGCGCAGCCATAAACCGTCGTGGAGTCGATGAATTTCCAACGTGCGCGCGATGGGATCCACGAACCAGAGATGCCTCACTCCTTCGCGTGCATACACATCCATCTTGCCTGTGCGATCGAGTTTTTCTGTGCTTGGCGAAAGCACTTCGCAAACCCAATCCGGAGCCAGCGTGTAAAAGGCCGTGGCAGGAACCTTTGGCATCCTCTCACGACGCCACCCGGCAATATCTGGAACCACGACGTCTTCGCCAAAATGAAGCTCTGGCTCGTCGAGGATGATCCAGCCGCCGGGACCACCAGGCCCGAGATCAAAAGGGCCGCCGATACGAACTCCCAATGCGGACGAGGAGCGCGCATGCGGGAACGCGGGTCGTGGATGCGTGTAAAGCACACCGTCTACAATCTCCGCGACGAGCGGCGATGGCACGCGCACCAGATCGTCGTAAGTTGCTCTATGTTGTGTCGCTACCGCTGCCATGATGGCTCAGTGTAGCAGGCGCTAAAGCGAAGTTAGTTCTCGGCGGTCTTTTTGCAGGTCGTGGCAACGCGTGAGATTACACCCCAGCCATGTTGTACTCCTTCGTGGAGTACAATATGGCTTCGCTCTATGCTCGCACTGTCTTCGACCTTGCAATCCGTTCGAGTTCGGTGGCGACAGCCATCTTACCGATGCGACCCTCGGCTACGCCCATCGTCAGTAGGTAAAATGCATCGGATTCATGCAGCAGCGCAATACCATTGAGATGCAGAAAAACCTGGGTAGCCAGCAGACCCGTGCGCTTGTTGCCGTCAACAAACGGGTGGTTCGAAACAATGTGAAAGAGGTATGCGGCTGCCATCGCGAAGACCCCGTCGTGGGCGTACGTGCCGCCGAACGACGTCCGCGGCTGCGCCACCGCTGACTCGAGCAGTCCGCGATCGCGAAGCCCTGGCGTTCCACCGTAGCGATCGATCTGACGCTGGTGCAGCGCGAGTACGACATCGACCGAGAGGAAGACGATCTCCTCATCAGTGGTCGAGTCCGTCACTTTGCGAGCTTCCGAAATGTCTCGTCGTGCGCGCCCATCAGCTCATCGGCGGCTGCGAGTGCACGATCCATCACGGTCGCCTTCTTCACCGGCCGGATGATGAGCGCCTGGCCGTCGGTCCGCACCTCAAGCGGAGTATCCTTATTGATATCGAGCAGTTCGAGGATCGGGCGCTCGATGATAAGGCCTAGACTGTTGCCAACTGCGGAGAGCTTTTTGACCATCATGTATGCACTTAGTTCGTACCTACGTAAGATATAAGTATAACTTCAGTACTCCGACTTGGCCAGGATGGCAGGGCTAACTTTGGGCTAAGGACTGGGAACAAGCGTGACCGAATCGCTGCCCGGGGTGATCTCGAGCTCGACCCGCATCTGAGGACGCTCGCGAGTGAACGACGCGAGCCCACGGGCCGTGATAATGGTCACGGACGGCGTGTCGACGTCCATATAGTACATGTAGATGATATCCATAATGTATTGGTCGGGCGCGTCTGGCGCTCTGCGTTTCGAGGCGCCCCATGTGAGGTTGCGTTGGACGGCGCCGTCGCCTGTGAAAAGCACCAGCGTGCCGCAGGTGACCTTGACACCGCTCAATAAGGTCGCCGTGTCGTCCTGCAGCGATTTGTAGGAGGGCGCGGATTCGATTCGACACTCGCTGCCAGGTTCGAGATCCACGCCGTCCGCGGACTTCACGTGCGCGTGCCAAACGGCATTCGCGTAGTAATAGCGGAACGCAGGCGCAGTCACGGGCGGCGCTGGCTCTTGCGCGGACTGGCGGCTCCGCCTCTCGCTCAGCATGCCCGTTACCCCCACAATCACCGCTAATATAACTCCCACAATCAGCATTAATGCCATTATGAATTCGAGAGGAGACATCGCTGCTCCCTTGGGCGAGGAGGGCGGCTGCGGGGACGGCGGGGTAGCTCGCGTGAGCTGTTCTTCGAGCGCTTTGGCTTCGGCAAGCTCCTTTTCGAGCGCCTCCTCGCGGGCGCGGAGCGCTTCGATCTCGTCGCGGTAGCCTTCGCTCATCAGCTTCTGAGCCTAGCGGCGCGCTTTGGCTCGGGCAACAAGCCGCGCGGCCAAGCGTGTGGCCGAGTCGGTCACTTTTACTCCGACCAGTCTTCAACAGCCAGGCTCGGAACACGCATAAACTCGCGCATATTGTTCGTGACGACGATGCAACCTGCCGCCAAGGCATGACCAGCTATCGCTGTATCGTTCGGGCCGATTGGCGTACCGGCCTTGAATAGAAGCGCCATCAACGCCGCCGAGGCATCAACTGCCGCCGTGTCCCAGGCAAGCACGGCATCCAGCCGCTGCACCAATGCATCAATCCAGACCGTCAATGCCTTAGGCGCTCGCGGCGCGGCAGCACCGTAGCGCAATTCGGCATAGGTGATGGCCGAGATCACTAAACGATCACCGTCGCTGACAGCGCGCTTCAACTGCTCCCGCACTTGCGGTGGGTTGTTGCGTATGATGAACGAGCAGATATTCGTATCAAGCATGTAGGTCTTGGAGGGCACCGGATCATTCCTTGTTGCCGATGAAATCGACACGACCAAGTTCGATTACGTCGGGACGATTTCCAAGGAAGTCGTTCTCGATGGGCTGCAGCGCGGCCAAATCATCCCAGGACGGGCGTGCAGGACGCAGGGTCAAGGTGTCGCCTTCGCGAGTAGCAATCAGCTCGGAGACGCCGCTAAATTCCATGTCTCGGGGAATACGCACGGCTTGGTTTCGGCCATTCTGAAAAATGGAAACGATGGCTTTTGTCATGGGCGGCGCTCCTGTGCGAGACACGTCAATGTGGACATATGCCTGGCATATGTCAAGCGCCATTAGGCGCCATGAGTCGACGATATGAATTATCCGGTCTAGCGAATGGGAACGAGCGTGACCGGATCGCTACCCGGGGTGACGGTGAACTCGATCGCGCCCGTTGCGTTCCCCGTAGCGACCTTCGGTTGAGCGCTTGCGTGCGCAAGACGGGTCAGCTACGGCCAGATAGGAAAGGTTCCCCTGAACCCACCGCAGGTCCCTCCGGAGCGATGCCGATGACCCGACACTTCAACACTGCTGGCCCCAACCAACCCGCAGAGCACTACAGCATCGATTCTTTCACACGGATCGACTGGCCCGAGATCCAGCAGCTCCTTGATGGGAAAAAGTACTTCGTCATGCACGCTCCCAGGCAGACGGGCAAGACAACGCTGCTGCAGGCGATCGTGGACCGGCTCAATGGCGAAGGGCGCTACGAGACCATGAGGTTCAGCGTCCAATCGGCGCAGGCTGCGCGCGACGACATCGCCATGGGCAACCGGATCATTGCCAATGATTTGCTTCTCGAGGCGAGGTTTAGCTTTCCACAGAGCTGGCTCGCAACCGAGGGTCGTTCGCTCGTGAAGGAGGAAGAACCAGGAAGCCTG
>Ga0123357_10000838_pt1 | contig 31239 bp, 23 predicted proteins | sample TergutEmb28metaG_FD_89873 | JGI IMG/M metagenome (GOLD analysis project Ga0123357, IMG submission 89873) | Embiratermes neotenicus P4 segment gut microbial communities from Petit-Saut dam, French Guiana - Emb289 P4 | ecosystem: Host-associated > Arthropoda: Insects > Digestive system > Gut ...
CCGTCCGTCCTGCAAACCTGCCTCGCGGCGGCCCAAGCGGTTCAGCTCATCGGCCTGCCGGAGGCGCGAATCAACCTGGCGCACGCCGTCATCGCCGCCGCCACCGCGCCTAAATCGAACGCTGTGGTCTGCGCGATCGACGCGGCGATTGAGGACGTGCGGGCCGGGCGCATCGGCCAGGTGCCGCCCCACTTGCGCGACTCGCACTACTCGACGGCTGACCGCTACGGGCACGGTGTCGGTTATCGTTACGCCCACGACTGGCCACACGGGGTGGCCCCGCAACAGTACTTGCCGGACGAATTGGCAGACGCCCGGTATTACGTCCCCACCGATCACGGTAACGAGGCCCAGATCGCGGAGCGCTTGGCGGCCGTCGAGGCACTGTTGCGCGCGACGCCCGACTCATGACCTGATGGTCTCCATCGGCTCGTCCCGGACGTCATCCAAGTGGGCGTCGTTGTACCACTGTGGCGCTGTCGCACCCGTGGCCAGAGCCTTGGCCTGGATCGCGTGGCCATGCGCCACCAGCTTGCGCCGGGTCCGGACGGAAGTCTTGATGCCACGGGCGTCGCGGGGTGGCAGCAGAAGCCCAGATTCAGCAGGCAACCCGAGCTTGAGTTGGTGCAATCGTTCCAGGACGGCGTCAAGCTCCGCGCCGATCAGCAGGGCCATGTTGGTCAGGAAAGCCATGAACAACACGATGATGACGCCTGCCAGAGCGCCGTACGTCTTGGTGTAGTTCGACGACCCGTTGAAGACCGACAGGTAGACGCCGAACAACTCGAAGATGCCCACCGTCAGCAAAATCGCCACCAGTGAACCCCAGGAAAGCACCCGCACCCCGGGTTGCCGGACGTTCGGCGCGACGAAATAAAGCAGCTGCACCAGCATGACGACGACGGCGCCGAGCAGCGGGTAGCGCAGCCAGCCCCACACCGTGCTGAATTGGGCGCCCAGGCCGACCTGGTTGCCCAGCCAGTAGGCGGCGGGGGACGAGACGGCCAACGCCAGCGCCAGTAGGATGACCAACATCACCAGGGCCAGCGTCATCAACAGCTGGATGCCTTTGAGTTTGAAGAAGTTGCGCCCCTCGTTGACTTGATAGACGGTGTTGACGGCCCGGGTAAAGGCGCCGATGTAACCTGACGCCGACCACAGGGACGCCAGGATTGAGACGACCAACGTCAGCCCCGCGCCCGCCGAGCCGAGGAAACCGCCGATCACGTCGGCGAATTGGGCGGCGATCTGTGGGTTGACCAGGGATGCCACCATCTCTTCCATCCGGGGCACCAGCCAGTTGGCCCCGCCGACCAGGTTCAGGATCGAGACGATGGCCAACAGCAGCGGGAAGATCGACAACACCAGGTAATACGTCATGGCAGCAGCCAGGTCCGTCACCTTGTCGGCACCAAGACGGTACAGCAGTGTGCGCAGCACGTAGGACACTGCCGATGTGGATGGGGTGGTCTCTGGATTGCTCATGTCATACCTGCCCACAATATATCAGGCCGTCTCCGCAGTCTGGCGTTGGCAACCCCAGTGCCTTACTTAAGTTGACCGGACGTTATGTCGTCCCACACCATGACCCAATCAGTGATAAATCGCGGTAAAGTGGTGGGGTTGACGCGACTAATGAGAAGAGAGGTGTTGACGATGAAAGCCGCAGAGGTGGGAGATCGATTCCGGAGCTTTTTCCAGGCCCGCGATCACGCCGTGGTGCCAAGCGCACCGCTGGTCTACAACGACCCGACGCTGCTGTTCGTCAACGCCGGGATGGTGCCGTTCAAACCGTACTTCCTGGGCGCCGAACAGGCGCCATGGAAGCGCGCGGTCAGCGTCCAGAAGTGCGTGCGCACGATCGATATCGAGGAGGTGGGCAAGACCACCCGTCATGGCACGTTCTTCCAGATGAACGGCAACTTCAGCTTCGCCGATTACTTCAAGGCGGACGCCATCGCCTGGGCCTGGGAACTGGTCACCAACGACCAAGCACACGGTGGCTACGGGTTCGACCCGGCCAGCGTCTGGGTGACTGTGCTGGGGCCCGGCTTGCACCCCGACTATCCCGACGGCGACGTCGAGGCCATCGAGTTGTGGCGGGCGCAAGGCGTGCCGGACGACCATATCCAGCCGCGCGGCCTCAAGGACAACTACTGGAGCATGGGCGTGCCCGGCCCCGGCGGTCCCTGCTCCGAGATAAACATCGACCGCGGCCCGGCTTACGGGACGGACGGCGGACCGGAGGCCGACGAAGACCGGTACCTGGAGATCTGGAACCTGGTGTTCCAGACCGAAAATCTCTCAGATGTGCGGGCCAAGGACGACTTCACCGTCGCGGGACCGCTGCCGTCCAAAAACATCGACACCGGTATGGGGCTGGAGCGCGTGGCACTGCTGCTGCAGGGCGTCGACAACATGTACGAGATCGACCAGATGTACCCGGTGATCGAACGCGCCTGCCAACTCGCAGGCAAGCACTACGGCAAGGATCACACCGACGACGTGCGGTTGCGGGTGGTGGCCGATCACGTGCGGTCGTCACTGATGCTGATGACCGAAGGTGTCGTCCCCGGCAACGAGGCGCGCGAGTACGTGTTGCGCCGCCTGATGCGCCGCTCCATCCGCTCCATGCGCCTGCTTGGGGTGGACGCCGGGGTGCTCACCGAGTTGCTGTCCGTCAGCCGAGACGCTATGGCCGACAGCTATCCCGAGGTGTTGCAGCGCTGGCCGCGCATCGCCGAGGTCGCCACCGCCGAGGACGAGGCATTTGCCCGCACCCTGGCATCCGGGACCGCCATCTTCGACACAGCCGTCAGCGAGGCCAAGTCGCGAGGCACGACCACCCTGGCCGGCGACCAGGCCTTCCAATTGCACGACACTTACGGCTTCCCCATCGACCTGACGCTGGAGATGGCAGCCGAGCAGGGGCTGACGGTCGACCGCGATCGCTTCACCACCCTGATGCAGGAGCAGCGCGACCGCTCCAAGGCCGACGCCAAGGCCAAGAAAGGCGGCCTGAAGTCGACGGACGCCTATCGCGAGCTGCGGGCGGGCGGCGAGACGCCATTCCTGGGCTACACCGACCTGACCGTTGACACCAAGGTGCGCGGCTTGATTGTTGACGGCCGGGTTGTCCAGCGGGCAGACGCGGGCGACACCGTCGAAGTTGTGCTGGCCGAAACACCCTTCTATGCTGAGTCCGGCGGCCAGGACAGCGATGGTGGCGTCATCAAGTCGGCCGCGGGCACCTGGGCCGTCACAGATGTGCAGCACGGCGTACCAGGGCTGACGGTCCACACCGTGACGCTGGACGCGCCCCTGACTGTGGGCGACGCCGTCACCGCTGAGGTGGACGCCGCGCAGCGCCGCGGCGCCTGCCAGGCCCACTCGGCGACTCACGTATTACATGGCGCGCTGCTCGAGTTAGCCGGTGAGGGCGCCGTCCAGGCTGGCTCTTACAACCGTCCGGGCTATCTGCGCTTCGACTTCTCGTCACCCCAGGGGCTCAGCCCGCAGTTAGTGGCCGAGATCGAAGAGCGCTGCAACATCGCCCTGCGCGACGACCTGCCCGTCATCCAATCCACGATGAAATTGGAAGACGCCAAGGCCATCGGCGCCCAGGCCATGTTCGGCGAGAAATACCCGCCGATCGTCCGCGTCATCGAGATGGGCGGCGCCTGGTCGCGGGAGCTGTGCGGCGGAACGCACGTGGCGTCGACCAGCCAGATCGGGCTGCTCTCGGTGCTGTCCGAGGCATCCATCGGGGCGGGCACGCGCCGCGTCGAGGCGCTGGTCAGCACCGACGCCTTCCAGCACATGGCGGCCGAGCGGGCGCTCGTCTCCCAGATCAGCAGCCTCCTGCGCGTCCCCACCGACCAGGCTGCTGAGCGCGTCGGCAAGCTGCTGGCCGAATTGAAGACGGCCCAGAAGACCATCGACGAGCTGCGGGCGGCCCAGATCATGTCGGGTGCGGCCAAGTTGGTGGACGACGCCCAGGACATCGGCGGCGTGGCGCTGGTGACGTCATCGGCTTTCGGCGTCCCCCCGGACCAGGCCCGACAACTCGCCATCGAGGTGCGCGACCGGCTCGGCACACGGGCGGGAGTCGTGGCTATCGCTGGGGGGACGGCTGGCAAGCCCTCCCTGGTCGTGGCAACCACACAAGCCGCCCGTGAGCGCGGCTGCTCGGCATCCCGGTTGGTCCAGGTCGGCACGGCGTTGCTGGGCGGCCACGGTGGTGGCAAGGACGACCTGGCCCAAGGCGGCGGCACAGACGAATCGACGATCGGGCACGCGCTCGCTGCCATCGAAGTTGCGGTCAGGCATGTCACCCAGCTGTGAATCGGCTGCGGCTGAGCCGTCGTTCCGGCGGGGTGTCCGCCTCGGCGTCGATTGGGGGTACGCCCGCGTCGGGGTGGCGGCCTGCGATGCCGACGGACTGCTGTCATACCCGGTGGAAACCGTCCCTGCCGTCGACCAGGCCGCCGCCATGGAGCGCGTGATCGCCCTAGTCAGCGAATATCAGGCGATCGAGGTGGTCATGGGTTTGCCCATCGCCTTGGATGGGAAGTCGGCCCTGGCGGCACATGCTGTCGAGGCGGTGGCGAGCGATCTGGCCGGCCAATTGGCGGTGCCGTTGCGCCTGTTCGACGAGCGTTTGACCACAGTTGTCGCCACTCGTCAACTGAGCAACTTCGACACGCGCAAGCGTCGAAGCATTGTGGATCAGGCCGCTGCGACCGGTATTCTGGAAGATGCGCTCAGCTTTGAGCGCCATACCGGAACTCCACCAGGGCGCCTAGTTGAGAGCTCTCCGACGAAAGGCAAAGCGTGACTGACTACTCCAGACGTGGTATGGATGGCTGGTACGGCAATCCTCCCACGCCACCGCCTGCCTATGATCCGTCCCCAAACCCGTACGATCCGCCAGAGCCAGGTTTGCCTTGGGCGCCACAACCGCCGGCGCAGTACGACGCGATTTTCCGTGACGCCAACCCACCGCAGAGCCAGCCGCGTCCCCAGAGCCAGTACCAGCCCCCTTACAGGCCACAATCGCAGCCCCCATATCAGCCGCAATCGCCTCGTCAGGCTTACTCCCAGTTCCCTCCGCAGCCCCCGCAGCGTTCGCAATCGCAGTACCCGCCGCAGCCCCAGTACCCGCAGCAGCCGCAGTTCCCTCCGCAGCCCAGGTATCAGCCACAGCCGCAGTATGAGCCGCAGCCGCAGTATGAGCCGCAGGATCACTACCAGGCGGACGACTACGACGACGGATACTACGACCAGCAACCATACGAAACGGACGACATGGAATACGACGACGAACCAGAACAAGCCGTGGACGCCGAGCAGGCGGTCGTCGGCCTATTCTCCTCCGACGAGCCCGTCCGTAGCCATCATGTGCGCAACATTTTGATGATCGTCCTGGCCATATTGATCCTCGGTGCCGGGGGATACTTCGGGATCACAAAGCTGGGTTCCTGGCTCAGCACTCGCAACGTTCCCGCCGCTGACTATCCCGGGCCGGGCGAGGAGCAGGTGATCATCAACATACCGCTGGGCGCCGGTTCCAGTGCGATGGCGGCCATCCTGCTGCAGAGCGACGTGGTGGCGTCCACGCAAGCGTTCCTCGAAGCCGTCCAGGCCGATCCCACGACGTTCCAGAACATCATGGCCGGTCACCACATCATGCTGACGAAGATGTCCGCGGAGCAGGCATTGCTCGCACTGGCCGATTCCAAGAACTACCAGCAGGATCAGGTGACCATCCCGGAGGGTTGGACGTGTGCCCAGGCATTCGACCGCATCAATCAGCTGACGGGCATATCGCTCGACGACCTGAACGCCGTCTACAACGATCCCAAGGGGTTGGGGCTGCCGAGCTGGGCTAAAAACAACCTCGAGGGTTTCATGTTCCCAAACACTTACGCCTACGACGACAAGTCAACCGCCACCAGCCTGATGACATCAATGGTCGATCAGTTCAACCAGACGATCACCGATCTGGATTTCGTCACCAAGGCCAAGGCCGAGCACTTGACGCCTTTCCAGGCGGTCGTCCTGGCCAGCATCATCCAGAAGGAGGGGCCAGACCCCAACTACGCGGCTGATATCGCCCAAGTCTTCATCAACCGTCTGGCCCAGAAGATGCCGCTGCAGTCCGACGCGACCGTCATCTTCGCCAACAAGGCCAAGGGCACGACCTACACCAACGAGGACCAGCGGAACATCGATTCCCCGTACAACACCTACAAGTACAAGGGCCTGCCGCCGGGCGCCATCTCGAATCCGGGTTCCGTCGCCCTTTCGGCGGCCGTCAACCCCAGCAAGGGCAACTACCTGTACTTCGTGGTTGTCAACCTGGACACCGGCGAGGTCAAGTTCGCCTCGACCTACGCACAGCACCAGCAGAACGTCGACGAGCTGTCGGCATGGTGCAACGCCAACAAGGGCAAGTGTTCGCAGGCCTGATGCGCAGTCGTTGTGCCGTCGTCGGCCATCCGGTGGCCCACTCGCTGTCGCCCGCCCTGCACACGGCGGCCTACGCGGCACTGGGGCTTGGCTGGACGTTCGAAGCCGTCGACGTGGCGCCGGGCGGGCTGCCCGCGTTCGTGTCCGGTTTGGACGCCGATTGGCGTGGCTTGGCCGTGACGATGCCGCACAAAGCGGACGCCGCTGCGATTGGCCGTCCCGACGCCGTGGCCCGTCGGCTGGGCGTCGCCAACACGATCGTCCTGGCCGATGATGGCCCGCGATCGTACAACACGGACGTCACGGGCTTTATCCGGGCACTCGAACACCGGCGGCTGAATGACGTGGCGGACGTCGTCATCCTGGGCGCCGGTGCCACGGCCCGGGCGGCGCTGCTGGCGTTGTCCAACATCGGCGTCACCGGCGTCACCACCCAGGTGCGCGATCCGGGGCGGGCCGCGGACTGGCTGCGGCTGGCCGGCGACTTGGGGTTTGACGCCACCGCCGAACCGCTGGGCACGCCCCATGAGACCGAGATGGTCATATCGACGCTGCCACCCCAGGCCGCAGACGAATGGGCGGACGGGGTCGTCGCCATGGCGCAGTGCGTCTTCGACGCCAGTTACGACCCGTGGCCGACGGGGCTGATCCAGGCGGCGTCCCAAGCCGGGCTCCCTGTGGTCACCGGGCTTGATCTGCTAGCTGGCCAGGCCATGCAGCAGATCGACCTCCTGGCGGGCGACACTGTCGACATCGGCACACTGCTGCGTGCCGGAGAAGCGGAAATCCGGCGCCGGATGGCATGATTGAGCCATGTTGCGTTGCCTGACCGCCGGCGAGAGCCACGGCGAAGCGTTGGTGGCCATCGTCGATGGCCTGCCGTCCGGAGTCCGTCTGATCAGCGACGATGTGCGCTGTGAGCTGGCCCGCCGCCGCCTCGGCTACGGGCGCGGGGCTCGCATGGCCATAGAGCAGGACGTCTGCCACATTGTGGGCGGCGTGCGCCACGGGGTGACGATTGGATCGCCCGTCGCCATCGAGATCGAGAACTCCGAGTGGCCGTCCTGGCAGTTGGCGATGAGCGCCGACCCCGTGCCGCCGGAGGCGCTGGCCGGGCTGGCCCGCAACGAGCCGCTGACCAAACCGCGTCCGGGCCACGCCGACCTGCCAGGCATGCAGAAGTACGGTTTCGACGACGCCCGCCCCATCCTGGAACGCTCCAGCGCCCGGGCGACGGCGGCGCGGGTGGCATTGGGGGCGGCGGCCAAACGTTTCCTGGCGCAGGCGCTCGGCATCACGGTCTTGAGTCACGTCGTCCAATTGGGCGACGTCAAGGCGCCGTGCGGCGATCTGCCCCGGCAGTCGGACCTGCCGGCGATCGACGCGAGCCCGGTGCGCTGTTTCGGCAAGGACGCGGAGGCCGCCATGATGGCGGCTGTGGACGCGGCCAAGTCTGCCGGCGACACCCTGGGCGGGGTGGCCGAGGTGGTGGTCTGGGGATGTCCGCCCGGCCTGGGCTCGCACGTACTGCCCGAGCGGCGGTTGGACGCCCGGCTGGCGGCCGCGCTGATGGGCATCCAGGCGATCAAGGGTGTCGAGGTGGGCGCCGGTTTCGCCCTGGCCGGGCTGCCCGGCAGCCGGGCGCACGACGAGCTGGCCCCGGGGGCGGGCGGCATCAACCGCCTGGGCGACAACGCCGGTGGTATTGAGGGCGGAATGAGCAATGGGTCGCCGATCTGGCTGCGAGTGGCCATGAAGCCGATCGCCACGGTGCCGCACGCGCTGCGAACCGTGGACGTGACGACGGGTGAGGCCACGACGGCGCACCATCAGCGGTCCGACATCACGGCGGTCCCGGCAGTCGGGGTGGTGGCCGAGGCCGAGGTGGCACTGGTCCTGGCCGACGCCGTGCTTGAGAAGTTCGGCGGCGATTCCCTGGAAGAGACCGCCCGCAACGCCGCCGCCGATGCCCGGCAGTTGCGCGACCGTGGTTTGGCGGTGTTGTGATGACAACACTCATCATCATCGGCCCACCGGCGTCGGGCAAGACCACCGTGGGCCGGCTCGTCGCCCAGCGGCTCGGGATGCCGTTCGTGGACACCGACCAGGTCGTCGAGGACCAAACCGGGCGGACCGTTGCCCAAGTCTTCCAGGAGCAGGGCGAGGCGGAGTTCCGCCGTCTGGAGGGGGCGGCTGTGCTGGCGGCGCTGGCTGGCGACGGGGCAGTCGTGGCGCTGGGCGGGGGGGCCGTCACCACCCCGGCGGTGCGGGAGGCATTGGCTGGACGGCCGGTCGTCTGGCTCGACGTCGCACTGCCCGAGGCGCTGAACCGGTCGTCCGGCCAAGCAGGCCAGCGCCCGCTGCTGGAGGGGGATTCAGCCACCCAGTTGGCGGCGCTGATGGAGCAGCGGCGCGGGCTGTACGCGGCGTCATCCCAGTGGCGCGTCGATACGACTGGGCGTGCGCCGGATCAGGTGGCCGACGACGTGATTAGCTGCCTGACGGACGAGACCGTGGTGCATGTGGCCACCGACCACCCTTATGACGTTGTGGTCGGGCACGGGGTGCTGCGACGCGTGGCAGGGATGGTGGGCGATGCTGCCCGCGTGGCGATCGTCACCACCTCGGCGGTGTCGTGGATCGGCGAGCGGGTGCGGGCCGAAGTCGAGGCGACGGGCGCCGAGACACTGGTGGGCGAGGTGCCCATCGGCGAGGCGGCCAAGACACCGGAGGCGCTGGCCCACTGCTGGAGCCAGTTGGCCGGGCATGGCTTCACGCGCTCGGACCTGATCATCGCCGTCGGCGGGGGAGCGACCACCGACATGGCCGGTCTGGTCGCGGCGACCTATCTGCGTGGCATCGCCTGGGTGGCCGTCCCCACCAGCGTGCTGGGCATGGTGGACGCGGCGGTCGGCGGCAAGACGGGCATCGATATTCCCGAGGGCAAGAACCTGGTCGGAGCCTTCCACGAGCCCCGCGCCGTGCTGGCCGATCTGGACGCGCTGACGACGCTGCCGCCGGAGGAGGTGCGGGCCGGCCTGGCCGAGGTGGCCAAGGAGGGCTTCACCGACGACGTCCAGATTCTGCACCTGATTGAGGACGATCCGGCTGACGCTCTTGACGTCGCCAGTGACCGTCTGGCGGAGTTGATCGTCCGGGCCGTCCGCGTCAAGGCCGCAGTGGTGGCCGACGACCTGCGCGAGCGCACCAGCACGGGCGACGAAGTGGGGCGCGAGCGGTTGAACTACGGCCACACACTGGCCCACGCCATCGAGGCCCACGAGTGCTACCGGTGGCGGCACGGTGAGGCAGTCGCGGTGGGGTGTGTCTTCGCGGCCGAGGTGGCGCACCGGGTGGTGGGCCTGCCCGCGGTGGTGGTCCAGCGTCATCGCTCCGTCTTCGGGGCGTTGGGATTGCCGACGGGCTACACCACGGCGTCCTGGCCAGCCCTGCGGGAACTGATGGCCGTCGACAAGAAAGCCCGGGGCTCCCACTTGCGCATGGTGCTTTTGCGGGACGTCGGCCAAGTGACGGTGGTGGCAGACGTGCCGGACGATGTGCTTGAAGACGCCTACAAAGCCCTGGGGTGACCAAGTCATCGCACTTGTTGCCCATTTCCCTGGCGTTTGCGATGGCCTGCGGGTCGAAAGCGCCTGATTTCTGGCCTGTGACTACACAATCCGGTCGGGACGAGTATTGTGATTCACTGACGGTGAACCACAAGGGGAGCGCCGCAACAATCGAGGAGACTCAGATGAGCAATTACACACCGCCGGCGGGCGCCGATGCCAGCCAGCCCGGTTACACGCCACAGCCGGCCTACGCGCCAACGCCGCAGCCGGAGTATGCGGCCACCCAACAGCCGGCCTACCCGCAGGCACCGCAGGCGGCCTATGCCCCGGCCCCGCAGCAGCCTGCCTACGCCGCCGCGCCACAGCCTGGCTACGCCCCTCAGCCCGGCTACCCCGCGCAGCCCGGTTATGCGCCGCAGCCTGGCTACGCGCCACAACCCGGTTATCCATACGGAGCAGCACCGATGGCCTACACCGAGCCAGATGCACCGTCGGGTGGCTTCGCCACGCTGTGCTTCTTCTTCCCGGTCGTCGGCTTGATCCTCTGGATCGTCTGGAAGGACAAGACCCCGCTGAAGGCCAAGTCTTGCGGCAAGGGCGCGATCATCGGCGTCTGCGTCGATGTCGGTTTGATGATCATTTACTTCATCCTGGCCGCTGTTATTCTTGCCTCCCTGTCAACCTATTAGTCGTCCACAACACGGTTCAGCGTGGGCTTAGCCGTCAAACAGTTAGGCATGGACGCGAGTCTGAGTGCGGTCGTCAGCTAGAATGGTTGGTTGCGACCAACGAAAGGCGGGCCCATGGCCACCACTAACGACATCAAGAACGGCACTATCCTCGATCTGGACGGGCAACTGTGGCAGGTTCTGTGGTTCCAGCACCACAAGCCGGGCAAAGGGAACACGGTTGTGCGCACGAAGATCAAGCATGTGCTCACAGGCAAGGTGATCGACCGCACTTTCCCGGCCGACACCAAGATCGACATGGCGCAGGTGGACAAGCGCGACATGCAGTACCTGTACGAGGATGCGGCGGGTTTCGTCTTCATGGACACCGACACCTACGACCAGGTGGTGATCCCCGAGGACACCATCGGCGATGCCAAGGACTACTTGCTGGACGGCATGATGGCTAACGTCGCCCTCCACGATGGCGCGCCCTTGTATATCGAGTTGCCCACCTCCGTCGATCTCGATGTCACCTACACCGAGCCAGGCCTGCAGGGCGACCGCTCATCCGCCGGCACCAAGCCCGCGACCTTGGAGACGGGCAAGGAGATTCAGGTGCCGCTGTTCATCGTCACCGGCGAGAAGGTCAAGGTCGACACGCGCACAGGCGAGTATCTTGGACGAGCCTGAGGCCACTCTGCCGCTGCAGTCGGGGGAGCGCCCGCCCGTGGCCGACGCCGTCAAGGTCAAGGTGCTTGACGACGGCAGCGGCCGTCACCACAGCGCCCGGACGAAAGCCCGCAAGGCGGCGCTGGACATCTTGTACGAGGCAGACCAGACTGGCCGCGATCCGTTGAACGTCCTGGAAACCCAAGCTGTCGCACCGCGGCCGCTGACCGATGAGATCGTGCGTGGCGTGGCGGCTCGCGGCAACGCCATCGACCAGGAGCTGACGATGTCATTGATGGGTGATTGGACTTTGCAGCGCATGCCCGCCATCGACCGAGCGCTGGCCCGGCTGGCCGCATGGGAGATCTTCTACACGAAAACACCGTCCGCTGCCGCGATAGCCGAGGCTGTGAACCTGGCTGACGAGTACTCGACAGACTCGTCTGCCAACTTCCTGAGCGCGGTTTTAGGTAATCTCGCCGGGAGAAACTCGCGATAATTACTGATATTTCACTGATCGATGTGGCATAACCACCTATCTTCTAGTATATTTGCATAGTTGTCAGTCATCGCCGGGGCCATCCGGCGGTTTGAGAGAGAAAGTGATTCGCTGTGGCTATTCCGAAGTTGTCCGACGACGAGTTGCAGGCTGCCCGCAAGGCGGCCACTGAAGCACGCCGTGTTCGCGCCGAGTTCAAAGAGCAAGTTCGGGCGGGTTCAATTGGCATCGCCGATGCCATCGACAAAGCGATGAACGACGAAGTTTTGGCCCACATCAAGGTTGTGGACCTGCTGAAGACGCAACGCCGCATTGGCCAGGTCCGCGCCCAAGAGATCATGGAGAGGCTGTCGATCGCACCGACTCGCCGTCTGCGCGGCCTCGGCAAACACCAGATCGACGGCATCGTTGAGGAGTTCCGCTGACCGGTCGGCTGGTTGTGGTCGCCGGGCCCAGCGGCGTCGGCAAGGGCACAGTCCTGTCCGAGTTGCGGCGGCGATACCCGTCGCTCCTCTACTCGGTCTCGGCTACCACCCGCCAACCACGCCCGGGTGAGGTGGACGGCATCGCCTATCACTTCGTCAGCGATCAACAGTTCGACGATCTGATAGCCAGCGGCGGTCTGCTCGAGTGGGCCCAATACACCGGCGTCCGCTACGGCACGCCTCGTCAGCCGGTGCTGGATGCGCTGGCAGACGGCAGGACCGTGCTGCTGGAGATCAACCTAGACGGTGCCCGCCAGGTACGGGCGAGCTTCCCGCAGGCCATGCAGGTGTTCATCGCCCCGCCGTCATGGGACGAGTTGCGACGCCGGTTGCGCGACCGGGGCGCCGAAACCGAAGAGCAGATGGCGGCCCGGCTTGCCACCGCCCAGTCGGAGCTGGCCGCCGAGGGCGAATTCGACCACGTCATCGTGAATGACAATCTCTCAAGGGCTGTTGACGATCTGGTAGAATTGTTAGGTCTAGCGAAAGGCACAAACAGTGATCACGGAGACTGAAGGCATCACCAACCCACCGATCGACGAGTTGTTGCAGCGCGTCGACTCCAAGTACCGCCTCGTGCTGTTCGCAGCCAAGCGGGCCCGGCAGATCAATGCCTACTACGCCCAGCTCGGTGAGGGCCTGCTCGAGAACGTCGGCCCCCTGGTCGAGAACGCCCCGCAGGAGAAGCCGCTCTCGATCGCTTTGCGCGAGATCAACGAGGGCCTGCTCGAATGCAAAGAGATCGATCCGAGTGAGCCGCCGATGGCCCAGTTGCACGCGGTCGTCGACGTGCCACAGTTCTCCGATGACACCTTCGCCGATCTGATACTCGAATAGTGAGCGGTGCGCCGCTAGCCTCTGTGGCCGTGGACATGCCGCTGCCGCACCTGGACCGTTTCTTCGATTACACGGTGCCCGAGGTGATGCGGGATGACGCCGTGTTGGGCGCGCGGGTGCGGGTTCGCTTCGCCGGACGGTTGTGCGGCGGGTTCATAGTCGGACTACCTGAAACCAGCGATGCTCCGGGACGCTTGGCGCCACTTGCCAAGGTCGTCTCGCCGGAGCCGGTGCTGACCGCACATCAAATCACTCTGATCAGAGCCGTCGCCGACCATTACGCCGGCACGTTCGCCGATGTCGTGCGTCTGGCCGTCGCCCCCCGTCACGCCGCCACGGAGAAAGCCGCCCCGCCGCTTTGGCCAGAACCAGCGACGGAGCAGATGCCTCCCGGTGGCTTGGCAGCGACACCGGCCGGCGCGGCCTGGTTGCGCGGTGTGGACAGTGGTCGTCCGCTGCGCGGGTTCTGGGCCGTCCCCCCCTGTTTCTCGGGTGATGACGGCTGGCAGCGGGGCGTCGTCCAAGCCGTGGTGGCCTGTCTGCGGGCTGGCCATGGGGCGATTGTCGTGGTGCCCCACGTCCAGGCGATGGACGTCGTCCAGCAAGCACTCGAGGCGCTGATCGGCAAGGGGTGTGTGGCCAGGTTGCATGCCCAGATGGGACCGGCCCAGCGCTACCACGATTACCTGGCGGTGGCTCGGGGGCAGGCCAAGGTGGTGGTGGGCACCCGGTCGGCTGTCTTCGCGCCGATGGACGGTCTGGGGCTGATCGTGCTGGTGGACGACGGCAACGACTTGTATTCCGAGCCGCGGGCGCCATACCCGCATGCCCGCACGGTGGCGGCGCTGCGGGCGTCCCAAGCCAAGTGTGCCTTGCTGCTGGCCGGGGCGGCGCGCAGTTGTGAAGCCCAGAACTGGGTGGAAAGAGGCTGGCTTGGCGCGATCGAGCAGACACCGGAGCGACGCCGGGCGGAGGCCCCTGCCATGCGCACCGTCGCCGACGAGCCGCAGGGGCGGTTGCCGGTGGCCGCGTCGCAGGCCATCCGGGCCGGGTTGTCCAGCGGTCCCGTGTTGGTGCAGGTGCCGCGGGCCGGATACCTGCCGTCACTGGCCTGCCAACGGTGTGGCACGCCGGTGCGCTGCCCGGACTGCCACGGACCTGTCGCCGCGGACCGGCTGGGCGCTGAGGGCCGCCGGTTGTCGTGCCGCTGGTGTGGGCGCGTCGTCGCCAATTGGCGTTGCCAGGTTTGCGAGGGCCAGACGCTGCGGGCTCCCGTCGTCGGTGCGGCCCGGACGGCGGAGGAGTTGGGACGGTCGTTCCCCGGCTTCCGGGTGATCGACAGCTCCGGCGACCATGTGGTCGAGCGGGTCGGCGAACGTCCAGCGTTGGTGGTGGCGACGCCAGGCGCCGAGCCCATGCCGGACGCGGGATATGCCGCGGCCGTCTTGCTTGACGCCGACCGGCTGTTGGCACGCGCCGATCTGCGATCCGCCGAGGAGGCGGTTCGGCGGTGGTTCGCTGCGGTGTCCCTGGTGCGCCCAGGCAGCCAGGATGGCACCGTGTGCGTGGTGGGCGATAGCGCAGCCCCGGCGGTCCAGGCGTTGTTGCGGGTGGATCCGGCAGGTTTCGCGACGCGCGAGTTGCAGGAACGCCGCCAGGCCGGATTCCCGCCCGCCGTCGTCTTCGCCGAGGCCTCCGGTGAGCCGGCATCGTTGGCCGAGTTCTGCGCTCTGCTGCCGGCCGTCCTGGCCAGCGGCGGCTTCGGCCCGATCGATGTGCCGGGGGACGACGGGGCGCCCCGGCAGCGCATGCTGTGGCGGTGCGAGGTGGCGGACGCCCCGGAATTGGTTGACGCCCTGAAGACGGCTAGCGCCCGGCGTTCGGCTGCCAAGGCGGCCAGTGTGGTGCGCGTCCAGATCGATCCGGTGAATATCGGGTAGGCACTTGAACGCCATGGCATACTTGGCGACGGATCGTTATTAACTAATTAGTTGCTGGGCTTAGCCTTTGTGTTTACTATGAGGTGGAGGCGGCCCTGGAGTCACTGGCAATGGTTGTCAAGGCAGGCAGTGATCCAGACGGCACAAACGAGATAGGGCATGAGATGAATCGTGAGTTGGCCAAACGGCGTGTTCTTGAGGTTGTCATGGCATCCGTGGTGGGCATATCGCTCATTCTGGGCATGGCCTCGACCGCGGCAGCCGATCCGGTGACGCCGGATCCGACGGCCACTTCGGCGGTGGTCGCCCCGGAGGAGACTGAGACGGCGTCGCCAGAGGAGTCTTCGACGAGCGAGGCATCTGATGATCCGACGTCGTCGGAACCTTCGTCTGACGAGCCTGCCACTGACCCCGACCAGTCGCTGCCCCCAGAGGATGAGCCGGCGGCCGAGCCGGGCACACCGGCAACGGAGCCCGAACCGGGCCTGTCCGACGATGAGCGCTTCGCCGTGGGTGGCTACATTCCATGGCAGGGCGACACAAAAGCCATCGACGACGGCACATACAGCAGCGGATTGTTGCGCGGCTCGTATTTGTCGCCAGCGTTCAACCTGCGCGACAACCGTCCCAAGTGGAAACCGGGTACCCGCGACCAGGGCGGGTTTGGCACGTGCTGGTCGTTCGCGTCGGCCGAAGCGGCCGAGAGCAGTCTGGTGCGCAACGGGGCGTTCAAGGCGTCCAAGTCGAGTCCGAGCCGCCAGATCTCGTCGTTGCACACGGTGCAGGCGGTGTACTACACGAAGACATTCCCGGCGAACACGAAGTATCCGCTCTCATTCAATGGTCCGTACAACCAGGGTGGCAACACCGACATGGCGGCCACCGCGTGGTCGCACTGGTACGGCGCCCAGAAGGCGTCTTCGTACAAGGACCCCAAGGTGTTCTACAAGGCGCCGAAGAAGATCAGCGCCGCCAAGCTGAAGTCCAGCGCGTTCCATCTGCGCAATTACTGGCAGTTGCCAAGGGCGTACAACAGTGCCGGGGTCTACAGCTCCGCCAACGTCAACACGATCAAGAATGCCATCTACACCTACGGGGCGCTCTCGACGTCTCTGGCCTTTTACTCCGACTACTACTCCATTGGCTATTACGGCAACTACTTCTACGATCCGTATTCCGACCGCACCAATCACGCGGTCGTGATCATCGGTTGGGACGACAATGTCTCCCGGTACAATTTCGGTTTCACACCGCCGGCCAACGGTGCGTTCCTGATCCAGAACAGCTGGGGCAAAGACAGATACTACGAGTACTTCTGGGTGTCATATTACGATCGCTCGCTCAGCAACACCGCCGTCTTCGATCTGGGCGGGGCCAAATCCACCGCTGGCCACCGTAGCCCGTACGACTGGACCGCCAACTACTCGTACGACAGCTTGGGCCTTGTGGGTTACCCGTATCTGAGCACCTGGGGCTCGGTGTCGTTCGGCAACAAATTCACGGCCCGGTCAGCGACTACCTTGCGGGCTGTCCAGATCGCGACCCGTCAGCCCAACACGTCCTACTCGGTGTCGGTTTACGTCGGCGCCATCAAGACGGGCAGCGTCAGCGCGGGCGGCAAGGCGGCCACCATCGGGTCGTATGGCTCCAAGACGCTCTACGGCTATGCCACTTATTCGGGGTATCAGACGCTGACACTGGACACGCCGGTCAAGCTGAAGAAGGGCCAGAGGTTCTCCATCGTCGTGACGGAATCGACCTCAGGATCCATCTATCTGCCAGCCGAATCGGCTGTCAACCTCGGATCGTCGGGAATGGCTCGCCCCACTATCAAGGCGCACCAGAGCTACGTCCTATGGAACGGCTATTGGCAAGACGCCAAGACCGTCTACAAGTCGACGGGGAACACCGGTTGGCTGGGCAACGTGAACGTCATCGGCTTGACGTCGCCGACGCCGAAGTTTCTGGTCAAGTACAACGCCAACGGCGGCAAGGTGTCGTCTGCCAGCAAAACGGTGACGTTTATGTCGGCGTACGGCAAACTGGCCACGCCCAAGCGCGCGGGTTACAACTTCGCCGGTTGGTACACGGCGCCGTCCGGCGGCAAGAAGATCACCGCTGCGACGAAGATGACGGCTGGGTCGAACACGACCATCTTTGCCCACTGGAAGGGCAAGCCCTTCAAGGTGACGTTCAACGTCAACGGTGGCAAGGCCTTGGCGAAGCCCACCAAGACCGTCCGTCTGGGAGCCCAGTATGGGCAGATGCCCACGCCGACGCGCACGGGGTACTACTTCTACGGGTGGTTCACGGCCAAGTCCGGCGGCTCACAGGTGTGGTCGACTTCGATCATGACCGGGGCGAAGAACCGCACGCTGTACGCGCACTGGACTCCTGGCACTTACACCGTCAACTTCGTCCCCCAGCAGGGGTCCGTCTATCCCAGTAGCATGGTGGTGACGTATGGCAAGCCGTACGGGAATCTGCCGGTGGCGGTGGCTCCGGGCTACACGTTCACCGGGTGGTATACGGCACCGTCCGGCGGTGCGGCGATCACGGCGACGAGCAAGGTGAAGATCACCCAGACGACGTCGCTGTATGCGCACTGGAAGCCCGCCGTCTACCAAGTGGTGCTGAACCCCAATGGTGGCACCGTGTCGCCGACGTCGGTCAGCGTCGTGTTCGGCGGCACTTACGGTGGGTTGCCGACGCCGTCAAGACCCGGGTTCACGTTCCTCGGCTGGTACACGGCCGCGAGTGGCGGCACCCTGATCACGGCCACCACCGTGGTGCAGATCTATGGGACGACGACCCTGTACGCTCACTGGCGATAACCCCTGCCGCGGCGGGTACGCGGCCCAGGTCGGCGGCAAGAAGGTGACCGGCAGTACCGTGATGTCGACGGCTTAGAACAAAATTACCTACGCTCATTGGGTTTCGCAGTAAAGATGCTGGGACAGTCGCAGATTTGACGTAGTTTCTTTTGCGATCCGATGAAATACTGTGACATAATTGACACAGGACCATATCAGTGGCGTTTGCCATGAAATGGACCGTTGTCCGGGCGTAATGGAGCACCGAACCAAAAACAGAATTTCGAATAGCCGAAACAAATAGGGGTTTTGCGATGTATATGGAATCTAGTGGGAGACGGCGCGTCCTCAGTGTCGTCATGGCAGCGGTGGTGGGCATATCGCTGGTAACGGGCATGGTCTCGACGGCCGCAGCCGATCCGGTGACGCCGGATCCAACGGTCTCGGTGACGGAAGCCGCACCGGATGAGACCACCGCCACACCGGAAGAGCTGGCAGTCACTCCTTCGGAAGAGCCGTCGGTCGATCCGTCAGAGGAGCCGTCTGGCGAGCCAACAGTTGAGCCGACGGGCGAGCCAACGGTCGAGCTATCGCCGGATGCCCCGACCGTCGATCCGAGTACGTTGCCGCCCAATCCCAATCCAGGGTTGTCCGACGCGGATCGCTTCGGCATCGGCGGCTACATCCCCTGGCAGGGTGACACCAGCGTCATCGATGACGCCTCGTACAGCAGTGGCTTGCTCAAGGCGGGTACCTTGCCGCTGGCATACAACTTGCGCGATAACAACCGCAGTTGGCAGCCGGGCATCCGCGACCAGGGGGGCTTCGGCACTTGCTGGTCCTTTGCGTCAGCCGAGGCGGCGGAGAGCAGCCTGGTGCGCAATGGGGTATTGAAGGCGTCGACGTCCAGCACCAGCCGTCAGGTCTCGTCTCTGCACACCGTGCAGTCGGTGTACTACACCAACACGTTCAAGGCGAACACGAAGCATCCTTTGTCCGCTACTGGACCGTACCAGCAGGGTGGCAACACCGACATGGCAGCCACGGCATGGTCGCACTGGTATGGCGCCCAGAAGAGGTCTTCGTTCAACGACCCCACCAAGTTCAGCAAGGCGCCGGCAAGGATCAGCGCGGCGAAACTGAAGACCAGCGCCTACCATCTGCGTAACTATTGGCAGTTGCCGCGAGCCTACAACAGCTCGTGGACGTACATCCAGTCCAATGTCGACGCCATCAAGTCTGCCATCTACACCTATGGGGCGTTGTCCACAGCAGTGGCGTTCAACTCCGACTATTTCAATGGTTCGTACTTCTACGACCCATTCGGTGACTCGACGAATCACGCCGTGGCCATCATCGGCTGGAACGACAGCATCTATTGGTACCAATTCAACACATACGGCTACACGCCAGCAGGCAACGGGGCGTTCCTGATCCAGAACAGTTGGGGCAAGTCGTCGCAGTATACATACTTCTGGGTGTCGTATTACGACACGTCGCTAAGCAACACCGCTGTCTTCGATCTCGGTGGCGCCAAAGCGTCAGCCGGTCGCCGCAGCCCCTTCGACTGGACGGTCAACTACTCGTACGACAAGTTGGGCCTGGTGGGCGGTGCAAAACTAGGCGCCTCGGGTTCGATCTCGTTCGCCAACAAGTTCACCGCCAAGTCGAAGTCGGCGCTGCGCGCCGTCCAGATAGCGACCAGGCAGCCGAACACCTCATATTCGGTCACGGTGTACGTCGGAGGCAAGTCGACCAGCGTCACCTCTGGCGGCAAGGCTGCGACCATCGGTGCGGGTGGCGTCAAGACGCTCTATGGGTATGCGACTTTTGCGGGCTATCAGACGTTGACGCTGGACATACCGGTCGTATTGAAGAAGGGGCAGAAATTCACGATCATGGTGACGGAGTCCGCGTCATCCGGATACACGTATCTACCCGCTGAGTCGTCGGTTGCAATGGGTAAGTCAGGCACTGCCCGTCCAACGATTGGCAAGCATCAGAGCTACATCCTGAACGGTAAGTGGCAGGACGCCAGGTCCACCTACAAGGCAGTCGGTGTGACTGGCTCCGTGGGCAACGTCAACGTGATCGGCTTGGCGTCACCCGTCCCCAAGTACGTGGTCAAATACGACGCGAACGGTGGCAAGGTCAAGCCGTCATCCAAGTCGGTGACGTTCAAGGCGTCGTACGGCAAGCTAGCCAAGCCGACGCGCAAAGGCTACACCTTCGCCGGTTGGTACACGGCGGCGTCCGGCGGCACGAGGGTCTCGTCCGCAACGAAGATGTCGTCCCCGTCCACCAAGACGATCTACGCTCACTGGCGGTAGCAACCGGTTGCAGGCTGCACAAGCCACGCGCCGATCTGTGAGACACGTATGAGTTTTTGACTCATCCCGTAGTAGTGTTGCTTGCACTCAGTTAGTTTCGAGCAAAGGGAATGAAAGGGGTACCAAAGATGGTATTTGAAACATCTGGCGCGACAGTCGAGGCCAAGCGACCACACCGGGGACGACGTTTCTTGACCGCGACTGTAGGCCTGGCTGTAGGTCTCATGCTGGTGCTGGGTGGCGCTCTGCCGTCCCACTCCGATCCCACGGATCCGAGCGATCCGGGCAGCCCGACGCCGACGATCACCGACACGGTGACGCCGCCCAGTGACACGGATCCGTCGACACCGCCGGAGGTCACGGACACGACTCCGCCTGATGTCACCACCGTGACTCAGCCGACGATTCCAGCAGCCGCAGGCGTAAGTGTCTCCTCGGGATCAGGCGTTCAACGGTTGGCGGCACCGAATCCTGGCGACGGGTACCTGCCGAATTCACATGTCGACTGAGCTTCAATCAATGACGCCACTTATGTCGATCCTATGGTCACCACTCCTGGCCTGAATCAAGCCAGTACGTTGCCGTCGAAGTGGAACCTGCGCGACAACAAACCAGCGTGGCAACCAGCGGTGCGTGACCAGGGCCAATTTTATACCTGCTGGGCCTTCGCGACAGCCGAGGCAGCCGAAGGCAGCCTGGTCAGGAATGGTGTGTACGCATCAACGTCAGCCGCATCTCAGGTATCGCCGAACCATACTGTGCAGTCGGTTTATATGACTGGCACGTTCCTGTCCGACAATGTGGCGCCACAAGAGGGCAGCAAAAGCCCATATAAGCTCGGTGGTAACGACTACATGGCCACCACGGCTTGGACGCATTTTTATGGGGCCCAGAAGGAGCAAACTTACCCGTATCCGCCATCGAGCGACCTTTCTTTGATCCCAACGCCTATCTCCGCGGCCAATCTGCAATCACAGGCTTACCATCTGCAGAACTGGTGGCTGCTGCCTGACCCATATACGAGCAAGCTCAAGTACTCGGCCACCAATGTGAACACGATCAAAAAGGCTATCTACAAGTACGGTGCTCTCTCAACTTCACTGACGGTTGATGCCAGCTTTATCAACACGATTGGTACCTCGAACTACTTCTATGCCCCCGGCTTCTATTACGCCAATCACGAGGTAATTCTCATCGGTTGGAACAACTCGATCTCCCGGAACAACTTCAATTCAAATGGGAAGAAGCCTGCGGGCAATGGTGCTTTCCTGGTGCAGAACCAATGGGGTTCTAGTTACACCTACCTATGGGTGTCGTACTATGACAAGTCACTGCAAGAAATCGGTATCTTCAACATGCGCTCAGCGACGCCGACTTCGACCAACTATCAGAGCAAGTACGACTGGACTGCTCAGCAGTCTTACGACTCTCTTGGTTGGCTTGGTAATTACGTGTACTACACTCCCAAGAAGAAGTCGACTGGCTATGCTAACAAGTTCACGAACTCTGCAGCGACGAGCATTACGTTGCGGGCAGTGCAGTTCATCACGCCAGCTCCGAACGTGTCATATAGCGTTTCGGTCTACGTCGGCCCAACGAGTGGCGCCAGCCCCACGACTGGTGGCAAGGCTGCTGTGATCAAGGGCACAAGCACCAAGTCGATTACCGGCAAGGCGGTATATGCTGGGTGGCAGACGGTTGCCCTGCCGGTACCCGTGATAATCGCCAGCGGTCAACAGTACTCGATCGTTGTGAAAGCTAAAGTCAAGTCGGGTTTTGCAAAAGTGCCGGTGGAAAGTTATGTCAAAACCGGTGCGAGCGCTGGTATTTCTCGTCCGACCATCAATTCTGGTGAGAGCTACATGATGACACCTACCGGCAAGTGGAAGGACATGTACTCGCTCGAAGTGCAAATGGGAGCTTCTGGCATACTAGGCAATACGAACATTATCGCGTTGACGTCTCCCGTCCCAACGTTCACATTGGCGTACGATTCAAACGGTGGCACCGCAACGAGCCCGGCTTCTATTCCGTTGAAGTTTAAGGCGGCCTATGGGACACTTCCGGATACAACACGCGCTGGCTACACATTCAAAGGCTGGTACACGGCGAAGACCAAGGGCACCAAGGTCAGCAGTGCCACGTTGATGGGCGCGGCCAACCGGACACTGTATGCGCAGTGGACGGCCAACAAGTACAAGGTGACGTTCGATGCTAATGGTGGTTCCACGCCGAAGGTGAAGACGAAGAAGGTTTTGTCGATAACCGCGACGACTGCCAAGGCGTATGGCACCCTGCCGACGACTGCTCGCAAGGGCTACACGTTTGCGGGTTGGTACACTGATCCGACCGTTGGCACCAAGGTGACGTCCAAGACGAAGTTCAGCAATGCGGCGCCTCAGACGTTGTATGCACATTGGACGGCCAAGACGTACACGGTGAAGTTCGACCCCAGGTCGGGTACTGTGACGCCAAAGAGCATAAAGGTGAAATACGACTCAACCTACGGTGCGTCTGGCGCGATGCCAATGCCCACCCGGGGCACCTACGTGTTCGGTGGATGGTTCACCAAGGCATCGGGCGGCACGTTGATCGATGACTCCACGATAGTGAAGATCACAGCGACTCAGACGCTGTATGCTCACTGGAGTTAACCTGATGATTAATACGTCGTGGGCGGCGAGCTTTTGCTCGTCGCCCACGACGATATTCGGGCCAGGTACGGTGTCTTCTTCGGTCAGATCCAATGTGCCTGAACCGGTAGTGCTGTAGCAAGCCAGAGATACTAGCCAGAGTATTGTTAATCGTTGTCAGTTCGTGGATGAAGGGGGTGCCAATGAGGGCATGCGAGACATCTGGGCGTGTCCTGACCGCCGCCATCGGCCTGTCAGTTGGGCTCATGTTGTTGCTGGGCGGCAGTGTGCCGTCTTACTCCGATCCGGCGGATCCGGGCAGTCCGACGCCGACGATCACCGACACCATCGTCCCACCCGATGCGGCGGATCCGACGACACCTCCGGAAGTCACCGACACGGTCGCGTCACCCAATGCGAAGACGACGTTTACCATAGCGCCAGGGTTGGGCTTGCGTGTGTCTTCCGAGTCTGGCAACCAGATGTCACCTGCCCCGAGTGCTGGCGACGGTTACCTGCCGGTATCGCAGGCCGACTGGGCGTCCATCAATGACGCTACGTACGCCGTCGATTCCGTCACCACCGGCAATGGCCTCAACCAGGCCAGCAAGCTGCCCTCGAAATGGAACCTGCGCGACAACAAGCCTGCGTGGAAACCCGCGGTGCGCGATCAGGGCGCGTATGGCACCTGCTGGGCATTCGCCGCCGCCGAAGCTGCCGAATCAAACCTGGCGAGCAAGGGTGTGTTCGCGACGACATCACCGGCTTCTCAGGTGTCGACGAACCACACGGTGCAATCGGTCTACCGGACCGGCACGTTCCTGTCCGACAATGTCGCGCCCAAGTGGGGCAGCACCAGTGCTTATCAGCTCGGCGGCAATGACTACATGGTGGCCACCGCTTGGTCGCACTTCTATGGGGCGCAGACCGAGCAGGATTATCCGTATCCTGATTCGAGCGACCTATCCGTCATCCCACCAGACATTGCCCCGGGCCAGTTGAAATCCCAAGCCTTTCACCTGCAAGGCTGGTGGTTGCTGCCGCAACCCTACACGAGCTCGAGACGCTACTCGGCGAGCAATGTCAACACCATCAAAAGAGCCGTCTACAAGTATGGCGCGCTGTCCACGGCTCTGACCATGTACACCGGCTACATGCACAAGGTCGGCTCGTCGTACTACTTCTACGACCCGAAGTTCCAGCGCTCCAACCATAAAGTGATAATCATCGGTTGGAACAATTCGGTGTCCCGTAACAACTTCAACACCGGGGGCAAGAGGCCACCCGGCAATGGGGCCTTCCTGGTCCAGAACCAATGGGGCACAGGCTCTGGTAGTTACACGTACTTCTGGGTGTCGTACTATGACAAGTCGCTGCAGGAGATTTCGGTTTTCAACATGCGCTCGGCGACGGTGACGTCGGCCAATTACCAGAGCCGGTACGACTGGACGGCCCAGCAGTCCTACGATTCGCTTGGCTGGCTTGGCGCCTACGTGTATTTCACTCCCAAGAGGAAGACGACCGGTTACGCCAACAAGTTCACCGCGACTGGTGACACAACATTGCGCGCGGTCCAGTTTGTGACGCCCGTGCCGAATGTGTCGTACAGCATTTATGTTTACGTCAGCCCCACGAGCGCTTCGAGCCCGACCGCTGGCGGCAAAGCGGCCGTGATCAAGGGGACGACGACGAAGAAGATCTCGGGCAAGGCGAAGTATGCGGGTTATCACACGGTGGCTTTACCTGTGCCGGTGTTGCTCGCAGCCGGCCAGAAGTATTCGGTCGTCGTGAAAACCAAGGTCAAGTCAGGTTTCGCCAAGATACCAGCCGAGATTGCGATCAAGACCGGCGCCAAGGCTGGCGTCTCCCGGCCGACCATCCACGCGGGTGAGAGCTACGTGCTGACGCCAACGGGCAAGTGGTACGACATGTACACACTCGAGTCGAAGGCCGGCATACTTGGCAAGTACGGCAACACGAACATCATCGCGTTAACCTCGCCGGTGCCCACGTTCACACTGACGTTCAACCCCAATGGTGGCACGGCTGTGACGCCGGCGTCCGTCTTGCTCCAGTTCAAGACGGCCTATGGGACGCTGCCCGACACCACGCGAGAGGGCTACACGTTCAAGGGTTGGTACACGGCCAAGACCAAGGGCACGAAGGTTAGCAGTGCCACGAAAATGGGGCCCAACCAGACGTTGTATGCGCACTGGGCGGTTGTCATATGATACGACGACCAAGCCGTGTTCGCAGATGGGCGATAGCCGCCATCGGGTGCTTGCTAGCCATTTCACTGGCGATAGGCACCAGTACGGTGGCTTCCTCAGACCCTGTCGACCCAGACCCGACTGACTCGTTGTCGACCCTGGTCGAGGCAACAAACCAGGACGGCTCTGATACCGACGACGGGTACATCGACTGGCAGGTGGACACTACCGCCATCGACGACGCGTCATATTCTGATTTGCCGGGCTTGTCGACGTCCTCAAGCCTGCCCGCTGTCTACGACATGCGCGTCAATAACCCCGAGCGGGTGCCCGGGCTGCGCGACCAGAGGCCGCACGGCGACTGCTGGGCCTTCGCCAACGCCGAGGCGGCGGAGTCGACGATGGTGGCCACCGGGGTGCTCACTGATCCGGTGTCGACGCCGGAGCGACAGATTTCCACCAACCACCTGGTGCATGCCGTGTTCAGCACGAACACCTTCTTTGGCGGCAGCAACCCCTACGGCCACGGCGGCAACTCCGGGTGGACGGCGGCGGCCTGGTCGCACTGGTTCGGCCCCCAGCCCGAGGCGGCCTATCCCGACAGCGACATTCCTTCCACACTGACGTCTTCCCAATTGAGGACGGCCGCCTACCACCTGCGCAACTGGTGGGTGCTGCCGTCACCCCACAACAGCCGGGGCGTGTACTCGTCAGCCAATACCAGCGTCATCAAGAGCGCCATCCTGAAGTACGGCGCTGTCACTCTGGCCGTGTACATCGACCATAGTTACACGTACTTCGACCCGTCGCACACCTATTTCTACGATCCGCACGACGATCACACGACGCATCTGGTCACCATCGTCGGTTGGGACAACACCATTGCGGCTAGCAACTTCACCGGGACGTCCAAGAAGCCGACCCGCAACGGCGCTTTCCTGATCCAGAACAGTTGGGGCGACGACGTCTCGTATTACTACATCTCGTACGATGACAACGCCATGTCGCACCCCACGATCTTCGTGCTGAGAAGCGCTGTGACGACTCCGGGTTACCGCAGTGCCTACGACTGGACCACCCAGTACGCGTACGACACGCTGGGCTGGGTGACGACGGTGAAAACCGGCAGCAGATCCGCCAGCTTCGCCAACAAGTACACGGCCAAGTCGGCGCAGGCGCTGCGAGCCGTCCAGTTCGTCACCGCCCAGCCGAACACGTCATACAAGGTCTCGGTGTACCTCAGCCCGAAGAAGAGTTCCAGCCCCACGGCTGGCGGCAAGGCGGGGGTGATCAAGGGGACCGTGACCAAGACGATCTCGGGCAAGGCGACCTACTCCGGCTACCAGACCGTGACATTTCCGACGCCCCTGCTGCTGAAGAAGGGCCAGAAGTTCTCCGTCGTCATCAAGCAAAGTGTCTCGTCGGGTAGTGTCGGCATCCCCGTGGAGGGCAAGCTGACCGCCAATCCCGGCAGCAAGTGGTCGATCAGCGCCGGCCAGAGCTACATCTATCGCTGGGGCGCCTGGCATGACGCGAAGTCCGTCTACAAGTCGATTGGCGGGACTGGCAGGTACGGCAACACGATCATCATCGCCCTGGCCTCGCCGCGTCCCCAATACTTGGTGACGTACAACGCCAATGGGGGTGCGGTGGCGTCGTCCAGCAAGTCCGTGACGTTCAAGGCCAAGTACGGGACGCTGCCGACGCCGCAGCGGGAGGGCTACACGTTCAAGGGTTGGTACACGGCCAAGTCGGGCGGCAAGAGGGTGACCAGCCAGACGGTGATGACGACGCCGTCCGCCAAGACGGTTTATGCGCGGTGGGCGACGTCCGGCTAGAACCCTGACACGGCGTCCGCAATAGTATCGAACAAGATTGCGAAACGCCACGGTTAATGGATTATTGCCTGATCAGTCATTCTCATTAGGTCGATTTGGAACAGGATTTGACAGAGCCACAGCAAACACTTAGGTTTGGTTTATTCGATCTGCACTGAGAATCTGAATGACTGTGACATAGTCATACTGATTTTTGGGCTTCCCGGCAATGGAGTCAAGGTAAAACGTAACACTTATGTTCGTGGGTCCAATATAATCGCAGGTTTTGGTTCGAATAGTTAGTCGTATTGATCGTGCTGGTTTTGGAGGCAATGGAATGAATCGGAATATCAAGTGCTTCTCGATTTGTCTAATCGTGTTGTGCGCGATGGTGACTGGTTGTGCCCCGACTCCCGGTGGGTCGAGCCCGACCTCGTCGTACACTGTCCAGCCTGAGACTCCTATACAGACCTCATCTGTGACCCCTACTGACAGTGTATCCGCTACGCCGACCGCGCCTTCGTCGAGCACGCCCACATCGAAGAAGAGTCCTGCGAAGTCGACGTCTACAGCGAAGGCGAGTGGCTCGGGCAAATCAAGTTCGGCTCCGGTGATCATAAATGATAATGGGAAGGGGTTGGTGTCGTTCGGGATGACCCCTGCCCAGGTGCACCGGAAGTGTGTTGCCCTGGGTTGGAAGTGTGTTCCGAAATCGGGTGTCGACAAGGATGGCAGCATAATCTTTGGTGGTGCTATATTGCAGTTCTCTGACGGTGTGATGATTGGTATGTGGGGTGGCACGGGCGTGAGCACGCAGCTCGGGTTCAGGATTGGCGATTCGCGGGCGAAACTGTTCCGGTTGTATGGGAAGAAGTATGAGCACGACACGTCATACGACAATATTGAGTTTTACACGTACACGCTGACGGGTGGCGTGACGTTATCCGTGTCCTTCACCCCAGGCAAAGTCAAGGCAGAATCCTGGTTCTTGGCGGCTCCGGGATACGACTAGTAATAGTGATTGAATAGTGAGGAGTAATCATGAGAAGCTATGTTGGTGCGGTTATGGCACTGGGCGCGTTGTTTTTCGGAGCGGTGTTGTCTGCGCCGGTGGCGCACGCTGATGGCAGCAACGTGATTTCGGATATGGCGCTGCGTCGTTGTGTTGCGTCCACGATGGACGGGTACGATGTGGCTCTGAGTGATCCGTCTGCGCCGAATGGTGATGATGCTGCGATGTCTGCTTGGATTGCTTCTGATGCGGTGTCGGTGTCGGCGGTTGATCTTGAGGCGTTTGCATCGGCGGCAGGCGGGGTGCAGTTGTGGTGTCCGGATTTGGGGATCACATCGTTAGATGGTTTGCAGTATTTGGCTGCCGCTCCGGATGAGGGGCACGTGGTGTGGGCAAATTTCTCTGGGAATCAGATTTCTGACGCGTCGGTGTTGGGTGGTCTGACTGGTTTGACGTTGGTGGATCTGACGGATAACCAGATCTCTGATGCCGGATTTTTGGCCACTTTGCCGGATTTGGAGCAGATAATGCTCAGCGGTAATCAGATCACAGATATCGACGGTTTGGGCGTTTCGTCTCCGCAGGGGCTGTGGCAATTGCAGGCGGCTGGGAATCAGATCACGGATATCGGGGTGCTGGCTGGTCTGGCGGGATTGCGTGACCTCGACTTGTCTGGGAACCAGATTTCGGACGTGTCACCGCTGGCCGGTTTGACCCAGTTGACCGATGTGGATTTGTCAAGCAACCTGATCGGCGATGTGGGTAGCCTAGCTGATTCGCATCTGCCAGGACTTGCCACATTGAACCTGAATGATAATGGCATTGTTGATGTGGCGGCTTTCGCCTTGGCACAGTGGCCTGTGTTGACTGAGATAGATTTGCGCGACAATATGATCTCGGATGTGGCCGGGTTGGGGCAAGGCGTGTTCACTGATCTGGAGGTGCTGGATCTGGGTGGTAATTCCGTCGGGGACAGCTCACACGTGTCAGATTTGCTATCGCTTGCAAGCTTGATCCGGTTGGATTTGGACGGGAACTATATATCTGATGTGACCCCGTTAGCGGCGCTGGCAGGGGTGGATCCTGATCTGCGTTGGTTGGATCTATCCGGTAACGAGATCAGCGACATATCGCCGCTATTGCCATATGTGCAGTGGATGTCAGACGCTTGGCCCGCGTCGTCAGGTGATTCATGGATGACAGATTATCCAGATTATTGCGCGGATCAGCCATGTTTGTCGGTGACATTGGATAGTAATCACATTATCGACGTGTCAGGGCTTCCGGAGAGCGCTGGCTACACGGACGAGGTCGGTATAGGTGTTTCTCTGCGAGCCCAGAATGTAGATGGTGAAGACGTATCGGTCGGTGAAACATATGCTCTGCCTGTCGAGAGTGCCACCCCTGGCCACGAGCCTTTGTCCTGGGATGTGTCTTTGGGTAAGGCGACACTCAATAGCGACGGAACTTTCACCTTTGAAGAATCCGGTCCTGTCATGATCTGCTGGGAAGATGCCAGTATTCATGCTGGGACGGTGGATGGTGATGACGGATCGCAGGACACTATGCCAAATTACTCAGGTTGTGTGAACTATTTCGTCACTGACCAGGTCGTCCCGCCCTTGGAGCCTAACAAACCTCATAACGGCAACACCAGCCAAACTGGAGGCAGCACTGTCACAAGCAACGGCCCAGAAGCCGCACTTATGTTGGCTCTAGCCCTTGGGTTGTTCGTGGCCTATCGTCAGTTGTCGAAGAGAGGGCGTCAACACGCTTCGGTCTAGTTGATCGTGGTTCAAGGGTTTGAGGTACGTTGCCTGTGAAAAGCCTGGTTCAGCTTGACGATCTCATTGCGGCCCGTAGCGCGTCCGCCAAGACGGTGTATGCGCGGTGGGCGACGTCCGGCTAGAACCCTGACACGGCGTCCGCAATAGTATCGAACAAGATTGCGAAACGCCACGATTTTGATACTAGACAACTGGCATCGGAGTAGTGTTAGTCGTTGTCAGTTAGTGTTCGATGAAAGGATGAAGGGGTACCGATGAAGGCATGCGAGAAAGCTGGCATAACCATCAAGAAACCACACCGGGGACGTGGGTTCATGACTGCGACCATTGGACTATCAGTCGGGCTAATGTTACTGCTAGGCAACAACTTGATAGCCCATGCCGATCCCACGGATCCGGTCGATCCGGCAAGCCCGACGCCAACGGTCACAGATACGACCACGCCGCCAGAAGTGACCGATCCGGCGACCCCGCCCGAGGTGACGACGACTCCGACGGCGTCCACAAATTCGAGTGGTGTCTCGTGGCTGTCGTTGGCACAGAGCCCCACCCCGCAGGTTAGCGATGACGGTTTGTCGGCCTCGCAATCCGATTGGGCTGCAATTGATGACGGCACATATTCCGATAGCGCCACCGGCCTGAACCAGGCCACCAAGTTGCCGTCCAAGTGGAACCTGCGCGACAACAAGCCGGAATGGTGCCCGGCGGTACGCGACGTGGACGGCTTCAGCAGCACGTTCTGGGCTTTCGCCTCAGCCAAAGCGGCCGAATCCAACTTGGTGAAGAAAGGCGTGTTCGCGTCTACATCAACCAGTTCACAGGTGTCGGCGCTCCACACGGTGCAGTCGGTCTACCTGACCAACACGTTTGCGTCGGATATCAGCGCGCCACTCACCGCCAATAGCGGAAACCCCTATATGAGCGGTGGCAACTCATCCATGGTGGCGGCTGCCTGGTCGCACCTGTACGGCCCTCAGACTGAGACTACTTGCCCGTATCCGACTGATTTCACGACAAACCCGACCAACTGCGATTTGCAGTCCCAGGCATACAACATGCAGAACTGGTGGAAGCTGCCCAGGACTTACACCAGCAAGGGCAAGTTCTCGATGAGCAATGTGAACACCATCAAGAATGCCGTCTACAAGTACGGCGCGATCAATACGGGGCTATTCTTCCCCAGCTACATCAAGAACGACCCGGTAACCTCGTCTTTCTATATGTACGATCCGTTCTTCCACAAATACAACTGGGAACTAGTAATCATCGGGTGGGATGACTCGATCTCTAAGAACAACTTCAACGCTCTCGGTCACAAACCTGCCGGAAACGGGGCATTCCTGGTCCAGAACGAATTGGGCGACGATTCTACTAGTGTAGTGCGTCATGTTTAGTTATGTAGTTGGTCGAGGCGGATTCTGGCGTGCTTCACTTTCACGATGATTTTGTCGGCTGACGCTGTCCAGATGAATGGTTTCGGGTTTTTGTTGTGC
>Ga0123357_10000839_pt1 | contig 31230 bp, 29 predicted proteins | sample TergutEmb28metaG_FD_89873 | JGI IMG/M metagenome (GOLD analysis project Ga0123357, IMG submission 89873) | Embiratermes neotenicus P4 segment gut microbial communities from Petit-Saut dam, French Guiana - Emb289 P4 | ecosystem: Host-associated > Arthropoda: Insects > Digestive system > Gut ...
GTTTACAAAGGTTCTGAGAATTATTTAAAAGATGAAAAAACGCCTGAAATATCGCCTGCTGCCGAACATCTTGTAAAATTGGCAGAAAAATACAGCGCGGATAGTCCGCTTTATGTTGCGTCAATCGGCGCGATAACAAATATTGCGTCAGCGATTCTGCTGAATCCCAAAATTACGGATAATATTGTTATTATCTGGCTTGGCGGAAATTCTTTGCACTGGCATGATATGCATGAGTTTAATCTTTCTCAGGATATTGCGGCGGCGAGAATTATTTTCGGCTGCGGCGTTCCATTGGTACAGTTACCGTGCATGGGAGTAGTATCGGCGTTTACATTCAGCGAAGCCGATTTAAGACAGTGGCTTTTGGGCAAAAATAAAATCTGCGACTATTTGGCGCGCAATACTATAGAAGAAGCGTCAAGCTATGCAAGCGGCAGGCCATGGACGCGCGTGATTTGGGACGTAACCGCAATAGCGTGGCTTGTCAATACCGACGGCAGATTCTTCTGCGAACGTTTGGAAAGAAGCCCGATTCCCGAATATGATGGGCATTACGGCTACGACAGCCGCAGACATTTTATCAAGTACATATATCATGTAAACAGGGACGCGCTGGCTGAGGATTTGTTTAATAAACTTATTAGTTTGGGTAATATGTAATTATGAACGCTTTTGAAATGATAAACGCTGTAAAAGAAAATATACGCAAAGTTATAATAGGCAAAGATAAAGTGACGGATTTTATAATAACCGCGCTTTTATGCAACGGACATGTGCTGATAGAAGACGTGCCCGGCTCAGGTAAAACTATGCTCGCGAAATCGTTTGCAGTATCTTTGGACTGCGATTTCAAACGCATACAGTTTACGCCGGATTTACTGCCGTCGGATATCACCGGCATAAAATATTTCAATATGAAAAAATCCGAGTTTGAGTTTATACCCGGCTCTGTATTCTCAAATATTATCTTAGCCGACGAAATCAACAGGGCTACGCCGAAAACGCAGTCGGGTTTATTGGAGTGCATGGAAGAACAGCAGGTGACAATAGAAGGCGAAACGCATAAACTTCCCGCGCCGTTTATGGTTATAGCGACGCAGAACCCAATCGAAAATATGGGAGTGTTCCCACTGCCAGAAGCGCAGTTGGACAGATTTCTGATAAAAGTTGATATGGGCTATCCGTCGTATGAGGAAAGCGTAGATATTCTTGACAGGTTCGATAAGAATAATCCTATCAAAAATCTGAAATCTGTGATTTCACGCGAAGATATAATAAAAGCGCAGGAAGAAATAAACAACATATATGTGCATAAGGATTTATACGGCTATATAACGTCGATAGCGGAAGCAACGCGCCGTAATTCCGGCGTTATTCTCGGAGTAAGCCCAAGAGGCTGTATAGCTTTGCTTAAAGTATCAAAAGGAATGGCTGCCGTAAATAATAGGGCATACGTGACCCCCGACGATATAAAAGCGGCGGCGGTTCCCGTTATGGCGCACAGGTTGATACTCAAAACTTCTGTAAGTCTCAAGAAAGGCGCAGATTCCGAGCTAATAAACGAGATAACCGACAGTATTACAGTTCCTACGGAAGACTTCGATAAATACAGATTGTAGGCGGCGGATATTATGTATAATATATTATTTGAAATAGGAATCTACGCTGTTCCGGTTCTGCTCGCGGCGGTTGTTATTTATTTTATATATGCCGCATATTACAAAATAAAAATAAGTCTTATAAAACGACTGAAATACAGGCGAGAATTTTCGGTTCAGGGAGTATTTGAAGGTGAGGAACTGATTATTACCGAAACGATATATAACAACAGCGCATTGCCGATATTTTTTGTCGATGTCGAATCGTATATACATAACAGTTTAAATTTACTGGATTATGTTGGATATGACGATAACGATTCCGCAATGCAGTTAGTCATAAGCAGATTTCATCTGATGCCATATATGCAGGTAAAACGCCGTCATAAAATCAAATGTATGCGCAGGGGTTATTATACAATGAACACGGCGTGTATTATCACAAAAAAAATTGGAATAGAAAAAAACTCATATTTTAATTTTAACGCTGAATTATATGTATATCCGAAACCGCTTGAATTCAATCAAATATCGTATCCGGTCAATTTGCTGCAAGGCGACAGCATCTCTCAGCGCATGGTTATGCAGGACCCCTTCTCAATCTCCGGTATAAGAGACTATTCAACCGGCGACCCGTTTAATATGATTAACTTTAAAGCTACGGCGAAAAGTGGCTTTCAGGGGATACAAAGCATAAAAGTGAATAAACTGGACTACTGCTCCGACCGTATTTTTATGGTTTATATAAATTTCCAGTCGCCGTCTGAAACTGCAAGTATTCCCACAGATATATACGAAAGTCTGATGGAGCAGGCTTTGTCGTTTGCCGCTTCGTTTGTCAGCGAAGCCCTGCGCAACGGATATAAAATCGGCTTATCGGCTAATTGCCAGTTAGCAAGCGGCGAAAACCGTATGGCTTTTCCGATTACCGGCGGATTGTATCACATAGAAGATATACTTAAAGAAATGGCAAAAGCGCAAATCAAGTGCGGCGTGTCTTTCGCATCGCTGTTGGACGGCGGAGCAAGAGCCGATATTTATAACGCGGAAATATTTGTCATAACACCTTATGCAGACATTGTTATAGATAACAGCATAGCGGTTCTGAAACGGCGCAATAATGCGGTAACGATAGTTGAGCTTGAAAATGAAGAGTATAACAAATTTTTGAGTTCTGCGGGCAAGGCGTGAAAGGGTGTGGCGGAGAGTTATGAAAATATTTAAGAACAGGAAAATCAGAAAAAAGATAATAAGAATAATTATATATACGATTATAATAGCAATTAGTTATTGTCTGCCAATTCACAATCAAAGCGCGGCACGGTTCTTAACAGTCGTTCAACTCGCGCTGTCAGTATTAACTGCATGGGAAATCATTTCTTTTATTCGTTTCAAATCATTGTTTACAAACTTGAAAAATTCTATAGTTGAATTGTTCAAGCGGGTTTTTAAACCAATTTTGAAAAAAATAGAGGAAATACGCAGCAGAAAACGTAAATTCATAAGGGGCAGCGACGAAAGCAAGTTTATCTTACACTTTAATGTAATAGACAAATTGAAGAATAAGCTGAAATTACGCCAGAAATTGGATTTCAAACATGCTCAGTCAAATTCAGAAAAAATAAGACTGTTATATATAAGACTTATTTTAATTTTAACAGGGAAAAATTATAAAATCAGATATTCATATACGCCGAAAGAGATAAATGACAGTTTGAATCACATAGATAAAGATATTTTATTTGATATATATGAAAATGTACGATACGGCGACAACACAAACACAGCCCTTTCAGATGACACAGTAAAGTTATGTGAAAACAATGTAGATGAGTTTCGGTAAATAAATTTTTGCATTTTACGAAAAAGGCGGAAATATTTATGATTTGCAGAAAATGCGGCAACCATATAACTTCGGGTACAAAATGTTTCCAGTGTGGGTATGATAACAGCGATGGGTTAGCGGCAGAAAAACAGACTCCGACAAAAGTATATAAGAGAACTCCTGTGCTGATTGCGGTTATGTCATTGTTTGTATGTATTGACATTATGAAGATACTCGTAAATATAGGCGTAATTTTAAATATTCGGGTATTAACAGCATTACTTGACAATGTTTATCATTTTACGGGATTATCAATCAGATACTGGGTTATTCCCCATAAATTCGAGATTCTTCCTATACCTATCGAAAAAATGCCTTACCAGGCATGGATCTTTATGCAAATACCCTTTATATTAATTGGTATTTTACTGTCATGTATATGTATAGTTAAATTAAAAAAGTGGGTATTTGAAGTATATACCGGACTGACTGTTTTGTCAGCAGTTATACAAATATCGCGATATTCAATAATTCCGTTTATGTTGAAATTTTTATTGTTATTAGTTGTATATATTGTTGATGTCAGGCGTTGGAAAAAACTCAAAAGTATATAGATATTATTGATACTTTATAAAATTTATAATTTGAACAGGAGTAAAATAAAATGTTCAGACACACGCTCTTCTCGCTGTACTCCATACAGAACCGATTGATATTGGTTGGCGACATCTGTATGGAGAAAAACAGTTATTGTCGCTGACAATATAACGGTTTCTGTATTTTATACTAAAAATTTAAAATTTTTATTTAAAAGAGGTATAATTTATGGAAAATATTATAAATACATTGAATGAACATTATCCTATACACTTTGACCGCCTTGAATTATTGCGGGAAGGCGGCAGTAAGTCTTATGCGGCTTTTTTCGGTAACGATAAATACTTTTTGCGTGTGATATATCCCGCGTTTTTTGACACAGCGGTAACAGGTGCGGACATTCAGGTATTTTTGCAAAATAAAGGCTTTCCCGTGCCGCTCATAATTTTTACAAAAGGAAATTTACCGTATATAAAAATAACCGACAGTCTGCTGATACTTTATGAGTTTATTGAGGGCGCAGATTGTGACCCGGAGCAGGACGCGGAAGCTATAGGCGGATTATTGGGCAGATTTCATCACATGATGAAAGAATATCCCGGCAAACTCGTTAAACGTAACAAACAATTTTATATAGGCAGATATATCGATATTCTGCGGAAGTTACAATATCCGCGAACAGATGAATATATCGTATACGGCGATGACTTATGGGAAAAAATCAAGGATTTGCCGATGGGATACTGCCACGGCGATATGTACGACGGGAATATACGCAAAACTCCTGACGGCAATCTGTATATACATGATTTTGACACATCATGCGAGGGGTTTCCGATGTATGACCCGACATTGATATGCGACATGACAAGTCATTTCGATTTTGACGAGCGCAATTATGACAAATCGAACAAAATATTATCGCGGTTTGTGCCCGAATACAGAAAATTCAACGCGCTCAGTCAGGCGGAAACAGACGCTTTTCACGCTCTGATAGCCATTCAGCACTATTCTACACAAGCGACAGTAATGGAAATAGCGGGGCTTGATTGTATAGATAGCGTTGATATGGACAATCAGCTTGAATGGCTTTACAGGTGGCGCAAGCAATGCGATGAAAATAAACGCATATAAAATGAAATCTAAAATAAGCATTGTATTCAAAAATTTTCACGTTATTTAAAAAATTTACAGGCGGGGGAATAAATATTCCTTCGCCTGCTTTATTGTTTAACCGTCGGCGTTCATTTTTTCTATAAGCTCGCGGACTGTTTTATCGCAGTCATCATACGCGATCTGACATGTGCCGACCTGTTTATGACCGCCGCCGCCGTATTTCAGTAAAAGCGAACCAACGTCTGTGTTGGATGTCCGTTTTAATATGCTGTGTCCCACGGCGATTGAGACGTTTTGCTTGTTTTTCCCGTCAACTATCCAAATTGAGATATTCTGTTCCGGATATATTGCGTATATGAGAAACCTGTTGCCTGTGTATATCGGAAAAACGCCGCGTAAATCGCTTACAATGACATTTCCGTAAATCTGCGAGTGTTCAAGAATCATTATTTTAAATAAATTGTTTTGTTCCTCATATTTGTCTATACGCTCTTTTACGTCAAAATCCGAAAGAATTTCATCCATATTTTTGACCCTGCAATCTTCTATCAACTTTTCCATTAAGGCGTAATTGCTTATCCTGAACTCGCGGAATCGTCCCAACCCTGTTCTTGGGTCCATAATAAATCCGAGTAAAATCCAGCCGCTTGGATTTATTATGTTGTCGATATTGATGCTGCCGGAATCGACCGTGTCAACGGCGGTTATCAGCTCCTCAAAATGCGGCATTTTTGATTTGCCGCCGTAATATTCGTAAACTATGCGGGCGGCGCTTTTTTCCATACGGCTTTCGCCCTTATATTCAATATCTTTGATTCTTTCCTTTTCGCTTGAATGATGGTCAAACCACATTCCACACCCCGGGACATACGGCACATTCGTGAGAACGTCGTTTTCCGTAACTTTTACAAGTCCGTCCTGTAAATCTTTAGGATGGACAAAAGTCCATGTGTCGATAACGCCGGCTTCTTTTAAAATTGTTGCGCAAGCAAGTCCGTCAAAATCCGAACGGGTTACTAAATTCATAATTTTTTACTCCTCTGTTTTTCTGTTTGGTATTTTTAATTTGTTTTCAGTTATATTTTATATCGTCAATTGCCTTGGTTAATTTAACAATCGAATAAAAATTTCGAAAAAATTAAAATAAAACAAAAAAAAATGTTGACAAAATATAAAAAATGTGATATTATAAAAACGTTAAGAATAGATTAAGCAATAAAAAAATTTTTCGTGAAAAATTAAAAAAAATTAAAATATGCTTAAAAATAAGACCGAAATGTGACTGACAGATGTTATAATAAAAGACGTCATAGAAACTTGAGGCAAAAATGTAATTTAAACATAGAATTAAAATATAGAATATATAGAAAATAAGGAAGTAAAAATGAAGGGAGTTTAAATTTATGGAAAGTTTTTATATTGAATCAAAAGAAATAAATAAAAATATAAATTTTAATAACATAATAAAAAAAGCAAAAATTATCCTGCCAGTGATTTTAATATTTTTCATAATATATGCTTTTCCTTTCGTTGTATTGGCAGATAATCAGGATGACAGTATATTCAAGAATGACAAAGCGCAGATAGACTGTACTAATACGGACGCTACAGGCGACGTAAAAATAAATGTCGTTTCAAAATTGGACAAACGCGTCAAGGTCACCATCGAAAAAGGCGACACAAAATATACATATGACCTTAAAAACGACACGACAGCCGAGATATACCCGATTCAATTCGGAAACGGCGATTACACAATCAAAGTCTGGATACAAGCGGGAGAAAAATACGCTCTCGCCCTGTCTGCGAAATACACGGTAAAGTTAGCCGACCCGAACGCTCCGTTCCTCAACCCAAGCCAGTATGTGAATTTCAATAAGGATTCAAAAGCAGTAAAAATAGCGGCTGACCTGACAAAAAATTGCACAAGCGACATTGACGAAGTGCAGGCGATATATAATTTTGTGATAAGCAGCTTGGTATACGACACGCAGAAAGCCCAGACGGTGCAGAGCGGGTATCTGCCATCGGTAGACGCGATAATAGCCAGCGGTAAGGGCATATGCTTCGACTACGCTGCGGTATTTGCTGCGATGCTGCGTTCGCAGGGTATACCTGCGAAACTTGTGACGGGCTACGTACAACCGAACAACGCGTATCACGCATGGAACGAGTTTTATATCAAAGACCAGGGATGGTTCAAGATAAACGACATGAAGTTCGACGGCAAACAATTTGACAGAGTTGACCCGACTTTCGACTCGACGTCCAAATCAAGTAAAAAAGTTATGCAGTTTATCGGCGACGGGTCAAATTATTCTAAATTTTTAGAATATTAAATTCGTTGAACTAAACGAATTTACAAATTAATCAGATTTCATCATATAATTAGATATACTACCCCATACCTCATCTCCTTTTCTCAAAATGCCGTGTTACGCGAGTGATGCGGCATTTTACCGTTTATGTATATTAAATATAAAAAATGCTTGACATTTTTTTATCGGCATTGTATAATTGGATAAACTTGCTTTTATATATACCGGAGAATGAACTTTATGCCTGCCGAACTAACAGAAACAACAAAAACAATCGGAATTGTCGCTGAATATAATCCGTTTCATAACGGTCATTTATTTCAGATAAATCAAATAAAAAAACTTATCCCCAATGCCGTGATAATATCCGTGATGAGCGGAAATTTGGTTCAGAGGGGAGAGTTTGCCCTGTTTTCAAAATATGAGCGGGCGGGAATGGCTGTATTAAACGGAGTTGATGCAGTTCTGGAACTCCCGCCGATCTGGTCGTGCGCTCCGGCAAATATTTTCGCCTTTGCGTCTGTATATATATTACACAGTCTGCAAATCATTGATCTTATTTGTTTTGGCAGCGAATGCGGCGATTTAGAACTCCTTAATTTCGCCGCAGAAAAAACATGTTCGGTGGAATTTAACGTAAAACTTAACAAATATATAAAGGCACATAAAAATTTAAGTTATCCTCAAAATGTCGCTCATGCCTTTCTTGATTTGTATGGGGACGAAAAAGCCGATATTCACAGTATTTTTACCGGCTCAAATAATATTCTGGCAGTCGAATATTTAAAAGCGTTAAAAAAACTGGACAGCCGTATAATACCTATGACAATTAAAAGGTCCGGAAGGGATTACAACACTGTAAGCGCGTCGTATATACGAGATTATCTGCTGACAAATAAAGGCAGACCCAACGAGTTGGAAGAGATGAAAAAATATATGCCTGAAAACTCTTACAACATACTTGCAGACTTGACAAAATCAGAGAAATTCGCTGACATAAATAATATAAGTTCCGCCGTTATATCGTATATAACCCGTCTTGATGTAAAAGAAATTTCAAGATACGCGGGAACAGGCGGGGGCGAAGAATACAGAATAAAAAAAGCCGTTGAAAATTCTTTCGATTACAATTCGCTCATACAAAATTTGGAAGCAAAACACGGCACATCGTCTTCAGTGCGGCGAATGATTTTAAACATATTTTTTGGAATAACAAGAGAAATGCAGAAACAGCCGCCGTTATACACAAATCTTCTGGCGGCAAATCAAAAAGGCAGAGATTTTCTAAACACCATACGTAAAAAGTCGCAGATTCAGATAATAACCAAACCTGCGAGTAATGATAAATATAAAAATAATATTGATATGTTTATAGACAATGTATATAAATTGTCGCTGTTCAATCGCGACAGCGAAATAAACGCAATCAAAGAAAAACCGTATATATATTGATTTTGACCACCCCGTCACGCGATTTAAGGTATTCTTGCAATTTTTTCTCAACATCTCGCGTGCCACCCCTCCACTGAGGGGAATTTTGGCTAACAATCGGATTTTTGCAAGATTCCCCTCAGTGGAGGGGTGGCGCCAAATTCGGCTTTGCCGAATTTATGGCGACGGGGTGGTCAAATTATAAAATTAAAGGGGGGAATTTACAGCAATATGGATATTGAGATTTCGCATGTGTGCAAAAGTTTTGCCAAGAAGGAAATAATCAGAGACGTGACGTTTAAAATTATGTCCGGCGATATAGTCGGGCTTTTAGGTCCGTCCGGCTCCGGGAAAACTACGACAATACGCCTGCTTATAGGCGCAGTCCCGTCAGACAGCGGAGAAATAAAATTCGGGGACACGAAAGTGCCGGATATGAGTTTGTTGAAAAAGATAGGATTTATGCCGCAGAACGACGCTCTTTACGACGATTTGTCCGGTTATGACAATTTAGAATTTTTCGCCGGGCTTTACGGACTAAAAAAATCAGATGCAAATAAACGTATTAAGGAAGTTTTGGAAATAGTCGGACTGACTGACGATGGAAAAAAGCAAGTGGTAAATTATTCCGGCGGAATGAAAAAAAGGCTCTCGCTTGCCGCCGCGTTACTGCATGAACCCGACGTTTTACTTTTAGACGAGCCTACAGTCGGTATTGACCCGGTTTTGCGCCGGTCTATCTGGAATCAGTTCAAAAAGATAAAAGAAGCCGGAAAGACGATTATCGTCTCGACGCACGTCATGGACGATGTAACAGAGTGCGACAAAGCCGCGCTGCTTTACAGAGGGCGGCTGATAGAATACGATACTGTGCAGAATCTTCTTGTGAAAACAGAAAACGGCAGAATAGAAGAACTGTTTTTTATGGCGGACAGCCGAGAAAATGCAGATAACAGGGTAGGGGAGGGCGAAACGGCATGAAAAGTCTTATGATACGCGTTATACATCAGATGAGAAACGACAAGCGCAGTTTGGCGTTGATTTTATTCGCGCCGCTACTGGTTATATCGCTCGTATATTTTCTTCTCGGCGATTCAAAATATGTCCCGACGATTGGATTTACCGATGAAAAATTTATGAATGACCTTTCTTTCGCATTTGACAGTGAAAATGTTACAACAGAATTTATAACTTTTGATAATCCGGATTCAGCACATATAGAGCAATATTTAAAAGACAACAAAAATATCGACGCAATTTTTGCCATCCAGCCCGATAATGCCGTCATAAATATATATATGCTCGAATCTTCAACAAAAAGCGCAAAGGCTATAGCTGCGATTCAGAAAGGTATGTTTAATGCGTCGGAAATTTCAATACAGACGCATTTCGTTTACGGCAAAGCCGATGGTTCGACGTTTGACAATTTCGGCTATGTTTTTCTTGGATTGTTCTCGTTTTTCTTCGTGTTTATAATTTCAGGCATGGCTCTTGTGCGGGAGCGCAGCGGCGGGACTTTGGAGCGTATGTTAATGACGCCGATAAAACGCTGGGAAGTCATAACGGGATATACTGCGGGATACGGAGTTTTTGCGGTTGTTCAGGCGATTTTGATAGTGGTTTATTCTATTTTTGTTCTGAAACTCGACTGCGCGGGAAACCCCGTATGGGTATTTGTGTTGATGCTGTTAATGGCGATAACCGCCGTATCTTTCGGCGCGATGATTTCGGTATTTTCGCACTCGGAATTTCAGGTTGTGCAGTTTATCCCGATTGTTTTGATTCCGCAGGTTTTCTTTTCCGGGCTTATCCCGCTCGACACGATTCCTTATGGTTTGGGCAATATCTGCTACATCACTCCGGTATATTACGGTTGTGCGGCTATAAAAAAAGTCATGATTGAGGGCGAGGGCTTTATCGCGATTCTGCCGTTTATATTAGCGTTGCTGGCGTACACGTTCATACTGTGCGTGCTGAACACCATTGCGCTGAAGAAGTATAGGAAATTGTAAAAAATGAGACCACCCCGTCACGCGATTTAATATATTTCTACAATTCTAAACAAAGTTCTCGCGTGCCACCCCTCCACGGAGGGGAATTTTATCTAACAATCGGATATTTTGTCAAATTCCCCTCCGTGGAGGGGTGGCGTCGCCGAACACTGCAAAAGGGTGTAAAAATACGCAGGATGCAACGACGGGGTGGTCTTTTCTTAAATTAATCAACCCACACTTGATTTAATCTCAATTAACACTACATTGTAATATCAAATAATATCTGTTATAATAAAATTACAAAAACGTTTTTGGATATAAAAATATAAATTTATTTATAACAAACAGGAGAATTGATATTATGAATTTTGGAGAAACGATAAAAAAACTGCGCAGACAAAAAGACATGACACAGGAACAGCTTGCGGAATACTTGAATATTTCGACGCAGGCTGTTTCGCGGTGGGAAACAAACTCGTCATTGCCCGATATAACGCTTATTCCCATGATTGCAAATATATTCGACGTTTCGGCAGACGTGCTTCTCGGCATTGACGTTACAATGAAAGAAAAACGGATACAGGATATTATAGATAGTGCGGAAGAATATCATCGTTACGGTTATAACTTAGAAAAAGCCGTTGAAACACTTCGCATCGGATTGAAAGAATATCCTAACAGTTATAAAATCATGGGCAATCTTATGAATTTTATTTATACAAATACAGCTGTAAAAGAAATAGAAGAAAAAAGCGAACTTACGGCAGAAATTATCAGACTCGGCGAAAAAATTCTTTCCGAATGTACGGACGATGAAATAAGGCATAGCGCGATACAAACGCTTTGTTATGCTTATCCGTTGGTTGGCGAAACTGAAAAAGCTTTGAAACTTGCATATAAAATGCCAAAGAGTAATCTTTCGCGTGAGAACTTATTTGTTAAAATTTTTAAAGGTACTGAACAGTTTGTGCAAAAACAATATAAATTATTTTATGACATTAGTGCTGTGATTGAAGGCTTATTTCCTTTCCGGGACACTCTTGACGATGGCGGCAAACCTTATACGGCTGAAGAATGTATTATTCTCAATCAAAAAGTCATTGATTTTATTAATCTGATATTTGACGACGGGTATTCCGGAGCATTTAGAAATCGCGCGGCATGGGCATATGAAGCGATTGCTGAGAATTACGCCAGTCTTGAAGATTATGAGAAAGCGATAATGAATCTAAAGCTCGCGGCGGAACAGATTATACTGTGCGATGAAGAAGCGGATTACGCTGAAAAAGCAGATGAATATACGGCTTTGCCTTTCAGAGGTATGAAAATGACTTCGCATTTTGTAGGACCGGAAAAATTTTATATAAATAGTTTGCTTAAAATTATAGCAGATTGTTCAGCCTTTGACGCAATCAGAGACAATAAAGATTTTATCGAAATAGAAGAACGTCTGAAAAAGTACGCTAAAAAGAGATAGAATTTTTCGGCGATTTTGCCAAAGCCCTCTTTAGCAAAGAGGGTGGCACGCGAGATGTCAGAACCTCATATATGAAATACGTCAGACTGCGTGACGGGTGTTTTGTCAAAATTCCACAAAACACCCGTCGTCGCATTCAACGTATTATTGTAATCTTTCGCATTATTCGGCGACGCCACCCTCATTTACTAAAGAGGGCTTCGGCGAAAATTCCCACATTGTTCTTTAAATCATGACCTGCAATCTACAGCAATTCCCCGTATTTTTTAACGAATATTTTCTTGAATACCGTTGCCAGAACCATGTACAGGAAAATCGTGAGCACGAGCCATGCGAAATATACGGGCGGGAGAGCTTCCAATCCTATTGCTTTTCCTATAAACGTGAACGGTATCACGGTCAATACGGCTATTCCGGTAAACGTAAGCAGCGTCACCGGCGCGGATGCGCGGCTCTGTATAAACGGCAGTTTCGGCGTGCGTATCATATGAATGACAAGCGTCTGACTCCACATGGATTCGACAAACCAGCCAGCGTGGAACACTGCCATATATATAACCTGCGTTGCCGGATCGGTTATCTGGTGGTATAACTGCCCTCCGCAAACGGCGGGGCATATTATAAAATACATGAGCAGATATGTCGTAATATCAAACACAGAGCTTGTAGGTCCTATCCAGAACATGAATTTGCCGATATTTGACGCGTCCCATTTTCTCGGCACGGCGATAAACTCTTTGTCTACATTGTCCCACGGGATTGCCGTACAGCTTAAATCGTAAATCAGGTTAAGCAAAATCAAGTGTATCGGCAGCATTGGAATAAACGGCAGAAACGCGCTTGCCGCAAGAACCGACAGCATATTGCCGAAATTCGAGCTTGCCGTCATCTTTACATATTTTATCATATTGGCGTATGTTTTGCGTCCTGCGACGATACCCTTTTCAAGAACCATCAGGTCTTTTTCAAGGAGTATAACGTCGGCGGATTCTTTCGCTATATCTACGGCGGTATCGACGGAAATCCCGACATCCGACGCAGTCATTCCGGCAGCGTCGTTTATGCCGTCGCCCATATAGCCCACGCTGTGCCCATTGGCGCGCAGAGCGGTAATGACCTGGGCTTTCTGCTGGGGAGACAATTTAGCGAACACGCTTACGTCTTCGACGACTTTTCTCAATTCGTCACTGCTCATATTTTCTAAATCTGAGCCGAGAAGAATTTTATTTATCGGAATGCCAACCTGACGGCATATGCATTTGGTCACTTTGTCGTTGTCGCCGGTGAGGATTTTCACTCCGACGCCGTGTTCCTCAAGAGCCTTTATCGCGTCTTCTGTCGATTCTTTCGGCGGGTCAAGAAAAGCGAGATAACCCATCAAAACCATGTCCGATTCGTCTGAAGCTGAAAAAGCCCCGACCGGCGACGGATTGGTTTTTTGCGCTACAACGATAACTCTCATTCCGTCGTCGTTTAACTCGTCCACTTTTTCGACTATATATTGTCTCAACTCGTCCGTGAGAGGCTCGACTTTGCCTTCGTACTCAGCGTAACTGCAAACCGCGAGCATTTCCTCGACCGCGCCTTTTGTAATCATTTGGGTCTTGCCGTTTGCCACAACGACGCTCATGCGGCGGCGTTCAAAATCAAACGGTATCTCGTCGACTTTTATGAAATGATCGGCAAGCCCGCGAAGTTCCGCGTTTTCTTCCTGTTCTATTTCTGTCCGTTCAATTATCGCTATATCCATGAGATTTTTTAATCCCGTCTGATAATAGCTGTTCAAAAACGCGTGACGCAATACTCGTGCGTCGTCTTCGCCGTGTATGTTCAGATGATACTGCAGAGCGACTTTATCCTGAGTCAAAGTGCCTGTTTTATCCGTACATAAAATATCGATAGAGCCGAGATTCTGTATAGAGTTCAAATTCTTGATTATGGTCTTTTCTTTAGACATAGTCACAGCGCCTTTGGCAAGGCATGTCGTGACAATCATAGGCAGCATTTCGGGAGTAAGACCTACCGCGACTGAGAGAGCAAACAGAACCGCCTGCATCCAGTCTCCTTTTGTGAAACCGTTGATAAACAGAACTATCGGCACCATTACCAGCATAAACCTGATTAAAAGCCACGATACGGAGTTGACGCCTTTTTCAAAACTTGTCTTGTCCTGTTTTACTCCTATGTTTTTAGCCATACCGCCGAGCATAGTGTCGTCGCCGGTTGTTACTACAACACCCTCCGCGCTTCCGCTTATTACGTTTGAGCCCATAAACGCAAGATTTGGACATTCGGTCAAACTGCCTGAGTAGTTTTTTATGCCGAACGGAGTTTTTTCCACGGCTGCGCTTTCTCCAGTCAGAGCCGACTGACTCACGAAGAGGTCTTTGGCTTTGATTATGCGCATATCCGCGGGAATCAAATCGCCTGCGGCTAAATATACAAGATCGCCTACTACGACTTCTTCCAACGGAATTTCCTGTTTTCCGTCCTCGACGCGCTGAACGGCAGTTGTTGTTTTAATCATTTTCAGGAGATTCTCCGCCGCGTTTCCGCTCCTTGTCTCCTGAACAAAACGCAGCATTCCGGAAATTATGACCATTGTCAGGATTATAATAACTGTAATGGGATTAGCGTCCCCGGGACCTGCCAAAATGACGTCGGTAAATAAAGACACTATAGCTAATGCAAACAAGATAGCAGTGAACGGGTTTACGAACGCATCTATAATACGTTTAGGAAAGGATATTTTTTTTCCGTGGGTGATCTTATTTCTTCCGTAGCGTCCTCTGTAAGCGTCTATTAAGACTTCAATCAGTCCTTCGGAGGTTGTTCCGAATTTTCTGTATAATTCTTCTGTCTGAGCCGATACGGCAAAATTCAGTCTTTTATTGACTTCTTCGCGATGCGCTATTTCTGCGGGGGTATTATTCCTTGAATTGTTATTACTATTGTTATTGTTTTTGTTATTAATAGTTGCGTTTAAATATTTCATTAAGTTTGTACCTCCATTTCTTAGATTTGACAATTGTTATTAACTTCATTCGTCCTGCGGAACAATATTTATAATTAATATATATATTATATCCGCATTTTTGTTTTGGAAGGCACAGCCTCAATGAACTTGATATGCTGAATATACTCGAAATTTCCGAAATTCTTCGAGTTTCTCAAAATTTCGGCATATTCATCCCAACAAGTTCATTCTTGATGAGCTATAGTTGAACTTGTTGAAAATTCGAAAATCTTTGATTTTCAGAATTTTCTATCAAGTTCAACTTCACTTTTTACGGCGACGAAAGGAAACGCGGGCATTTGTCCCGTCCCTTCCGTCACTTTACTTCGGTGCCGCCCGTCAGAGTTAGGGCTGCACTTACCTCCGGTTTCCATTTCGTTCCACCTCTTTTCATAATTAACTTGTTGAAAAATCAAAAAATTTTTAATTTTTTAGATTTTTTATAAAGTTAATTCTTTTAACGTGTTGACTTTAAAAATAATTTATGTTAAACTCATAACATTACTGAACTTTATTAAATTAATATGGACATAAAAAAATCGTCGTTTATGACGACGGATAACACACAGAAAACTAAACGTAATTACAGTTTATAAATTTACAAACCGAACGATACGAATAGAAATAGTTGCGATATTCATAAAATACCACTGAGCGGAGCTCAGTATTTGTCCGTCATTTTTATTATTTTTATGTATAATAAATGAGTATCCGCATTGTCGACCGCCGCTATCCATGAATATCACCTCTTGCTTTTTTATAAAATTATATGTTAATCATTTAACAAATCTATTATATATCCTTAAAATTAATTTGTCAATACTCTTTGTAATCTTTTTATAAAAATTTTACTATTCTGCAATTTAATTCCGTCCATTATTATAATATGCAAGCAGAATAAAAAATTGTAGGGACACCCGTTATACGGTGTCCCTGCCGGCATGAAATTCAGCATGTAATTCGCGCGTTATTAATTATTCCCAGTGAAATCCGCCGTCGTTATTTTCGCTGGATTTTGAATAGCTGCCGAAATCCGGATTACAGCCGCAATCGCTCCCCGAACAACCGCAATCAGAAGAATCCGAAGAATTTGAATCGCCTTTGTCATTTGTGTTGTCTTTGTTTTCCGATGTATCCGACGTGCCCGAACAGCAGCAACTGTCGTCGTCACAGCAACTTTCATCCTCTTCGATAATCTCCGGCTGTTTTGCTCCGCATGAATAGCAGTAAGTTACCTCTTTAGGCAATTGAGCCCCGCAGTTCACGCAGAATTTTTTGTTTTTTATCTGAGCCGCTTTTGATTTATGCGAGTTGATAGAATTTTCTATTTCGTCGATACATTTACAAAAATCCAAAACTTCGTCGCTTGCGCTTCCCGGAGAATTTTTATAAGTATTGTATACTATTTTTCCTATCTCTTTAAAAAAACTTTCTCTTTTTATCTCGTCTAACCTTATGTTTAACGAGGTTTTCGTTAATTCTACCACGTCTCCTGACGCTTTCATTGCCTTTTTTGCAGTTTCGTTTGCTAATTTGCTGAAATTATCCCAAAAATCGTTCATAAAAATATTCCCTCCGTATTTATAAATTAAAACTATAATTTTTATTTGTTTAATCCGAGCGAACCCGGCGCCGCAGATATTTTTATATATAATACCCGCAATCTGTATAAATAATACTTTAGAACTTTAATCTTCAATACTATTTACTGTATAATATTATATAACAAAAATATAAAACATGCAATAGGAAATCCAAAAAATTATTATATTATATTATGTTTTTTAACATTTGAATTATACCCTTGGATTTCTGCGGAGTTACAGCTTTTTATGTCTGAACGCTTCATATAAAATTATAGATGCGGCGCATGATACATTAAGAGAAGAAGCCGACGAATCGTCACTCATAGGTATTCTCAGAAGAGAGTCGGAAAGCTCATAGAAATTACTGCTCATTCCCATTGTTTCATTGCCGATTATTATAATTGCAGGAATATCCTCCGAAAAGTTCTCGTCGGAATATATAGGTTTTGACGGCTTTGATGTTTTCGCGCTTGTTCCAGTTATCTTTAATCCCTGGAAAATCGCTTTTTGTTTTTCTGCCCAGTCCGTAATTTCTTTAAACGAAGGTTCAATTATTACTTTCTGCCTGAAAAAGGAGCCCATTGTCGCCCTTATTGTCTCGCTGTCGTATAAATCGACGGCATGTCCCGCTACAATTAAAGCATCTGTGCCGAAACTGTCGCAGCTTCTTATTATCGTTCCCAAGTTTCCTTTATTGGATGGTCTGTCGAAAATCAATACGACAGAGGATTTTTCCAATTTTAAATCTTTTATATTTTCATTTTTCATTCTGACGATAAAAATAATTTCGGAAGCTTCTTCTTTGTTCTCTTTATCGCTCAAATCTTCCATCAAATTTTTATCCAAAACATATAAATTCTCTGCAAAATTATAAATTATATTTCTCGCCCAATCTGAAAGATTATTTTCGTCGGAACATATTACTTTGCTTATTTCCCAATTAGCGTCTGGATTTGAGCAAAGTTCGTTAATATTTCTTACTCCCTCCACAAAAAATTCGCCGCTTGAGTGCCGTTTATTCCTGTTTTTTTTAAGAGTTTCAAAATACTGATACCAGGTGTTTTTGTTTGATATATAAAATTTTTTCATATTCATACCATTTTATAACATAAATTAGCATTAAAAAAATAACAAAAAACGACTGTATATAACCTTGTCCAGAATCATATACAGCCGTTTTTCCGCCTTAATTTCAATTTCAATAAAATGCCTCATAAAAAATATCACGTATCCAAGACCGAGAACCGCCCGAAAATTTATTCAGGATTGTTGAAAGGGTAAAATGAGTTTCTGCTTGTTCCGTTACACGGAACTGCGCGAAATTCATTTATGCTACGCTTGCAAATAAATTTGGCACATTATTATAACCGCGCCGCTAACGAACTTCCGTCGAATTTCCGCTCCGCGAGTAATTCGACAGTTGCGCAAAGTTCATTTAGGCTTGTTTCATTTTTGCGAAACATTCGCTGCAGTAAACGGGTCTTTCCGCTACCGGCTGAAAAGGAACTTTCGCTTCTTTTCCGCATTTTGCGCACGTTGTGACGTGCATTTCTTTTTGGGGTTTTACAGAATCTTTTCTTCTGTCGCGGCAGTTTTTACATCTTTGAGGTTCGTTCTGGAATCCTCTTTCAGCGTAAAATTCCTGTTCGCCGGCAGTAAAAATAAAATCCTGTCCGCAGTCTTTGCATACGATTGTTTTGTCTTGATACATGATAATACCTCGCTTTTGGTTTTTAAAAATTTATTAGCCCGCAGCCGGGAACAAACCGGCATCTATAAACTAAAAAATTTTAGTTTCTTGCTTTTTGTTTAAGCTATTTGGGCGCATATCCTTTATTTTATATATTTATTATAAATATCCTAATTTAATATAAAGGATTTAACATACGGTTTAAGCTTTGTTTTTATTCTGCATAAGGCGTTGTCTATTGACTTAATATTTTTATTAAGAATTTCAGCAATATATTTATAACTTTTTTGCTCTATGTACATAAAAAAAACTTTGCGTTCAAAATTAGTCAGAATTTTAAAAACTGAATCGTCATACTCATTAAATACAGAATACTGGTCATATATCCCGTAATCATTTTCCGGTATATCGTCGATCGAAACCAGCTCATAGCTTTTTTTCCTGTGTTTTCTGAAAAACGAAATCAGATAATTTTTAACGCATACATTTAAATATGTTGAGAATTTGGCATTTTTCACTAAATTGTAGTATTTTGCTGCTTTATACAAAACTATACAGCATTCTTGATATAAATCCTCTTTATCAGACCATTTTACGGCTATTTGGGGAAAAGATACAGACATTTTTGAAATATTATAAACTATTATATAAGCGTAGCGCTGTACAAGAACTGCAAAAGCGTCTTCATTTCCCAATTTGACTTCATTTGTCAGAAATATGTCGCTTTCGTCGTTTAATTTTGATTCCCATTTATTATAATTACTATATTTATTATGATTAAAACCGTAAGGCAAACTATACATTTTTAATTTTTCCAACATTTTAAAATCCAAATAATCTGGATATATTAAGATATTAATAATATAAATTACATTAATTAGTATATCAGTTATTTGACAAAATGTCAATAAAAATTATAAAAAATTTCATAATTTCATAATTTATTAACATTTGATGCCAATATTCAGACGCATAATATCAGATAATCTCATGTTCCAACGGAACTATAGTATATTCGATATCATATTTGCCTTTCAATATTTCGTTTTTTATTTTAGCATTTATGCGCGCCATCGCGATTTTAGCATCCTCAAATGTCAGATTTGTAAGCATAATCAGAATCTGCTGCGGATTCCACCGACAGACAATGTCGCCGCGTCTGAACGATTTAACAAATTTTTCGCGCACTTTTTCAACTTCGCTTAATAGATTTACCATATCTGTGCCGTTTAAATTACCCGAATTATTCGGATTAATCAAAACAGTCGCTAAAACCATCATAACTGAAAATCCGCTTCTCTCTAAATTGCGCAGCATGATTTTGCTTATTGAGATAAACGTCTCTTTATCGCATTGAAATGCGCCTGGAAGTCTCTCGTCTTTCCATAATATATCGTTTATAAACTGTAAATTTATATTTTTTATATCATTGTGAGGTTTTACCGCCTGTATTTTCTTTTGAATTTCAGTAAATTCAAAAGACGGTCTTATTCCCAATTCTTTATACATCAGATCCACCGTCCGGTTATAATGTTTTTGAGCTTCCTGCTTTTTATTAAGTGAAATGAGCGCGTTCAAAAAATATATGTTGACTCTTTCGTCTAAATATTCATAATTGAAAAAATGATTGCACACGCGTATAATAGCTTCCGAATCTTTAAGATCGTCTAAAAGTTCAAGAAGAAGCATCACGCAGTCGACATATACTTTTCTGTATGTGGTTCTTGAGGGAACAACCCACATATCATACATAATTTCGCTGAAATAATCTCCGTTATAGAGTTCTATCACCTTTTCGAAACAATTTCTTGCCTCGTGCGGCGAAGCGCTCAGGAGCTCTTTCCCTTTGACGCTGTATTCAATCATAGCGTCGCAGTCGATCCAAACCGGGATTTTTTCATTCCATTTGTAACAGCCCTGCATAAATAAAATCAAATCGTCTGCCGCTATTGCCGCAGTAAGACTCTGCCTGAGCCTGTATATGAGGTTCTGCAGAGCTTTTTCCGGATTTTCGCACGAATCCTCTTCCCACAAAACATCGATAAGTTCTCCCGGCGAAAGCATTTTTTTTCTGTGAGTAAAAATATACTTAAACAGATTCCACATACGTATGGATCGTTTGTTATCTTCCGTTAAAATCTCGCCTTTAGAATATACTTCAAATTTCCCCAGCGTATATACGTGAAATAAATATTCGCCGTCGTTATTCGCCGAGTTTTCACTGTAATTTTCATACTTCCTTCCAGTTATTGCCTTTCTTTCAGGGTTTTTAACCTGTAAATTTACATATCCCATTTTCATTTTCCTTTCATTTTTAACATTCCTGTTTTTTTAACATCCGGTTTGCATAATTATTATATCCAGTTTAGTTATTTAATATAATCGTCGACGGCGCTGTTCATTTGATTTAATATATCCGTCGGAATATCGTCTTTATTTTTTATTAATTTCGCCGCTAAAACATATCTTGTATTCGGGTCCTGATTTGTACATGTAGACAAAATCAGAATCCTGTCGCCGGGATTTACATCTACTCCCGTATCGTACAATGATTTATTCTTAATGTCAGACGCAAGACTTAAAAATTCATCTTCGGAATTAAAGTTTACCTGTATGTAGTAAAACGATGTGTTAGCTATCATAAATGAGAAAACTTCCCAGACGTTATCTTCGTAGATTGTGTTAAAAATAACATACCTGTGATTTTCAAAATAATTTTCATCCGTGTAATAGCGCAATGGATGAAACATTGTGTCTGACGAGTACATCTGATGTCCGTATAAAATAATATTCGGGTCGGAACGATCGGGGCTGTCTTCATAATCCATAAAAATAGAGCCGACGTCGCTGCGCTGTTTATATAAATTTCTGTTTAAATAATAATCGTTGTCCGTATAGTGAGCGACAGGGTAAAAAATCAGAGTCCCCGGAATTTTTAATATTCCTATAATATCCTGATTATTGCTATATTTCGCTCTCAGAGCATCGAATTTAGTCTGATAGACTTTATTGTTCACTTTTACCGGAGGACCGGTTGTCTCCTGAACTGTCTGAGGCTGTGTCTGCTTTTTCGTTTCCGATGTTATTTTTATATTTTCTGTTGTATTTGTTATATCATTTTCACTTATCTCTATCTGGCTGTTATCTAAGGCATAGTTTTCTGATGTCTCCCTTAAAATATTATCGTCTTTATTTTGATTTTCTTTAGTAGTTTGCGTTATAATAATCACAGCCGCTGCAATTATAAATAAAACTGCTATGTGCGAAATAAATTTTCCTTTATTTTTTATTCGTCCCTGCATAAAATAAAATCCTCTCTGAAAATAATATTAAATTATTTTAATATTATAATATAAAAAAATTATTTTTTCAATAATTTTATGAAAATTTTACAGAAATAATTTATATATATTATTTTGTCGTTATCTGCAATATAATTTATCAAATATTAATCTTTCTTTTATTTTATTTTAATCTTTATAATATATATTTATTTTATAACGGTTGTATATTTCAAGGAGATTTTACATGTCAGAAATAAAACATTCAAACGACGAAAAATATAATGTCTATATGGGAATGGGCGGGAAAAAACTCATTCACAGAGAACCTTGGTCTAATCCGGACGCGGAGACATATCTTACCGGAATAGATTATTACGAACACCCGCGCCTGTGCCGTCAGAAACTGCATGAATTATATCCTATGATTGTGGACGGAATAGAAATCCCCGAAACCGACGCACCCATTCCGAAACCCAAACTCGGCAAAGATATATCGAGCAATTCAGAACAGCATACGGTACGCTGGGGAGACAGTGAAACTGGCACATTTCTGCACGGAACGTTTTTTAAAACTCCGGAAGACGTTTTCAATTTCAGCCCTCTCGAACACGCAGATTTTTCAAAATGGCGAGGTTCGGTGGTTGAGAACTACGATTTTTCCGACGAAGAGACTATATATCAGAGATACAGGGCGAAACTGCCGGAAGAATGGGGAGATAAAGCCCCCGAAGGTTCAGCCGCCGGCGATATAGGGTTTTATAATACAATGTTCATGTGGCCTCTGCTGACTTTCGGATGGGAATTGTTTCTCGAGTGTTGTCTTGATGATAGATTCGAGCGTATTATGAACGAATTCGCGGAGATAAACCGCAGGGTTTTCCGCGCGTTCGCGAGGCTTCCGATAAACTTCGTGACATGCCACGACGATATTGTGATGACGCGCGGACCGGTATGCTCGCCGCAGTGGATGAACAAATATATATTCCCCCGGTATGAGGAATACTGGTCTATATTGAAATCCGCACGCAAAGAAGTAATATTCATGGCGGACGGCTGTATGGACGCATACGCCGACAACGTTTTCGCGTGCGGGGCGAGGGGGATAATCAGCGAGCCATACACAGATTACAAAGCTATTGCGCGAAAACACAAAGACTGTTTTATCGCCGGCGAGGGAGACAACAGGATATTAGACCGCAACGACCCAGCCGAAATACGGGCGATGGTTGAATCAATGGTGGAGACAGGCAAAATTTCGCGGGGATATATGATGAGCATAGGCAATCACATTCCGTGGAATGTAAGTCCTGAGGGTATCAAGCATTATCTTGACTTGTCTGCGGAAATCGGATACAGATGATTTAAAAAGGCTGTATTGGTATGCAGAAAATTTATATAATGTACGATAAAATTTTTAAAATGGAGAACGGCGAAATGGATAAACCACACGGAATAATCGTGTTCGGGGCATCTGGGGCGGGTAGTACGACTTTGGGACGCGAATTGGCACGGTTGTTAAATTTTGAACACTACGATACAGATGACTATTCTTTTGAGCAAACTGACCCGCCATACACAAAATCGCGTCCACTACATGAACGATTAGCATTATTACGTCCTTTAATAAAGAGTAATTTCGTCCTTACTGGGTGTATACGCGATTGGGATGGGGCTTTCGATTCCATATTATCTTTAGCAGTTTTTGTTATGACTCCAACTGATATAAGAATCGAACGACTGGAAAAACGGGAATATAATCGTAATGGTGAGCGCATTAAATTAGAAGGGGATTTGTATAATCTGCATCAAAAATTTATTGAATATGTATCTAAATACGATAATGGTGGCATGGAAATACGTTCGCTGGCTTCACAAGAAGCATGGGCTAAAACCCAAACTTGTCCTGTTATCCGTGTTGACGGTACAATAGATTACCGAATAAATGCAGCTAACATAGCGAAGCAGTTTTATGAAATTCTTAGAAAATAAGCATTTTATTCAGAGGTACTCCCTAACATTAACATAAAAAAATATATAACAGAATAAATAAAAAAATTTATAAACGGAGGAAATCAAATCATGAAAAACGTAAATATACTCAGTCTTTCTTTTGGCGCCGACAGAACAATTCATCCGGGATGGCAGGGCGTTCTCGACATGATAAAAGAAAATCTCAACGGAACGGAAGATTTAGTGATGGTTCCCGAAACATGTTTAGGGAATGAAGTAAGGGACCCCGGCGACGGATTTCTGTCGGGAATATCGGAAATTGCGTTAAAGAACAAAATATACGTATCGGCGTCTGTATACAGAAAAATCGACGACAAGTCAAAGGCAAACTCGGCAATCCTGTATGACCGGAACGGCAAAATTGCTTTTATTTACGACAAAATGTACCCGTTCTTAGGCGAATTTGACAACAAAGAGCCGATTGTCATACCCGGCAGCCGCGCGGTATGCGCCGACACGGATTTCGGCAGGGTTTCCGTGGCAATCTGTTTCGACGCGAACTTTCCGGATTTGTGGCAGGATATAGCTGATTTAGACGCGGATCTCGTATTGTTTTCAAGCGCATATTCGGCAGGCAGCCAGTTGTGCGCGCACGCGCTTAACCATCATTACGCAATAGTGACGGCTACGCAGAAGCCGGATTTTGCCGTATACGATATAAACGGTAAAGAAGTTACATATATCCGACTTGAAAGCTGGAACCGTCCCAGCCGAGTGCTTGTTTCCCGTGCCCGCATCGATATTGACAAGGTGATTTGCCACCATAATTACAACAGGGACAAGATTTATAAAATGCTCAAAGAGAACCCCGGTAAAATCGAAATTGAACATGAATATGATCGTGAGGAATGGTTTGTGATACGTTCAACAAGTGCGGATATCAACGCCCGTGAAATCTGCAAAGAATACGGCATAGAAAGACTGCGGGATTATAAACGCCGCAGCCGTAAATTCATAGATGAAAAAAGGGGATTCCCGCCTGTTCGTCCTGAACGCATATAACTCAAAAGAAGTCTACAGGGCGGGGAAACCCCGCCCTTACTGATATTTTTATGTTTTTACATTATATGTTTTCTATAACTACATCGACTTCTTTGCCTGCTTTGTTCGAACGCTGTATGCCGTCGATAATCGCCTGATTGTAAACTATCTGGCTTGTGGGTATCGGCGGTTTTTTGCCGTTTATCACGGCGTCCACAAAGGCGCGCACTTTCTTCTCGAATAATCCGGGACCGCGGTTGTCATCAAGCGGAATAAGAGTTTCTGTAGGTTTGCCGAATACGTCGTGCATCAATCTTATTTCGCCGATAGGTCCGTCCCACGCTCCGCCCCATAAAGCGAGATTCGGCTGCTTGATTTTTAATCCTGCTTCTGTTCCCAAGAATATAAAGTCTCCGGTAGTATCCATGTGCATAGCCCACGACATACGGAAATCGAGAGTTATTCCGCCTTCTAATCTTACAAACGCCGCTGAGAAATCATCGACTCCAAATTCGTCGCCGAACTCTTTTTTGCCGAAATAATCATAAGCAACAGCCGAAACAGTCAACGGCTTCGGATATCCGATAGAGTTCAGCGCAAAATCAAGCGCGTAGCATCCTATGTCAGCAAGACAGCCAACTCCCGCTTTTTCTTTGCTTATAAACGTGCCGCCGGGCATTCCCCTGCGTCTGCCGCCGCCTGTCTGAACATAATAGAGTTTGCCGAGCGCGCCGGACTGGATTATTTCCTTGACTTTCTGCGAATTTACGTCGTAGCGCGGCTGAAATCCCACGGTTAATATTTTGCCGCTCTTTTTCTCCGCTTTAAGCATTGCTATTGTCTGTTCCAGAGTTACGCTCATGGGTTTTTCGAGCAAAACATGCAGACCGTTTTCCAAAGTGAAAACTGCGCATTCCGAGTGTGTTGAGTTGTAAGTGCAGACGCTTACTGCGTCAAGTTTTACATTTTTGAGCATTTCTTCTTTGCTGTCGAATCCCTGAGCGTTTGGAAAGCCGTTCCTCTTGAAAAATTCCTGAGATTTTCCGGGGACTATATCGCACCCTGCGACGACTTCGACTTCTTCGATAGTTTTGTATGAATTTAAATGCGAGTGAGCTATTCCGCCGGTCCCTATTATTCCTACTCTAAGTTTTGACATTTTTATATTTCCTCCTAAAATTTAAATAAAATTATATTAAATAAAATTAATATACAGTTGATTATTATTTCAGCAAAAACACTGCCACATACGACACGGTATTTTCGCCGTTTATGTATTTTAACCCGTGAGAATTTGTCATCTGTGCGACGTTCATGCAATATCCCTCTACGGATGAATTCGCCTTATCTGGAAAAGGGCAGGGACGATTCTCTATGATGCCGCACTTTGGGCATAATTTGCAGCCTCCCACACCGAGAACTTTTATGTTTTCAAAAGATATATGTTCTTTTATGTAATCAAGCGTTTTATTCATATTTTCGCCGTGAACTTTTCCGCCTTCTTCCATACCTTCGAAATCATATGAATCTTCGAGAGAATATATAGTCTGAATTAAAATCACATTTTTGTAGGACAGAACTTCGTTTTTCAAATCGTCAAATTCGCCGACTGAGGGGGGGCACATATAATTTCTGCTGTAGTTTCCACATAAATTCTGTTTGCACATATCCCTGAATATGGGATCAAAAGTTATATCCCCGACGGGAAAAACCGCCGCGGCTGATATTCCTAACGCTTTTATGCCGTTTATTAAATTTTCTTTATCTGCTATTATTTGCGTTACATCTGTCATAATATAAAATCTCCTGATTTTTGTAATATATTCTTTCTGACGTACAACTCTGGGGTTGGCGGATTGGTTATTGCAACGGCGAAAGTGATTATTAAATGTTGTTCACTATTCGCTCCCACTCACCCACAACCATATCGACAATTTGTTCTGCAGTGTCATCCCTATATGGCATTACATGTCCATGATATTTATGATAAACAAAATTACTGTCAAATAATTCGTATCCGCCTTTGTGCCACTCTTCCCGCGTGGCAAGATAGCCTGTACAGCCGTTTGTGTATCCGTTTAAGAACAGCAAAGGATTATTTGTGCGCTCTTTTGCGTCAATGGCAAGCTCGCAGAATATTTCCTCCGCGACTCCGCAAAAGCATCCTTCGTTTAATTCAAAAAAATTAATTTCAGCTAAAAACGACTGAGTCATATAACCGCTGTTCCGCAGTTCTTCGCATGACTTAAGCCATTCAGCGGCGGCGGCAGCTTGCGTCTCATCTGCTGCTGCGGCGATTTTTTCCGCTTCACTTTTTGACGGCACATCGGAAATGAAAGTAATCTCCTTTGAAAACATCTGAATATTTTCAATATTTCGCAGTTCAAATTTCAACATTTTCGCCGCGTTTTCAAATATCCCCGCAATCCTGTGCAAATCATCAAGATTTCCGCCGCGCATTATATCGACGCCAACAGGCGAAAGATTCCCCGCCGCACCCTGCAAAACCATAATCGGACAGCCATAAAACTGTTGCAACCGTTCACGGGCAACCCCGATAAAGTCGCTGGAAATCTTATAATTCTGCCACATCAATACATTATTATGCGTTGCGACGCGCATGATTATCACAATCGGTTTTTCATTGTCTGCGTCGGAAACCAACAACGCTCCGAGACGATTGTCAGTCACAGAACAACCGGGGCGGCGGTTTTCGCCTGTATTGGCTTCTGTTAATGCCCATGCAATTTTGCACGGTGAAAAATTCTGATTCGCACTCTCCGCACAACTGACTATCTGTTCACATAGAAAAGCAAAATACCGATCTCCATTTAACGCATATTGGGTTGGTTCGGGAGCAGAATGTGTATGCGAAAAATTAAGCATAACATGAGATATATCTATGTTCAAAAGTTCGGCGATTTTCAAACGTAATATTTTTGCACGCTGAACGGTCAGACCTAAACTATCAATTGCAATTAAGCAAAATGTTTCATTATCATTCTGGAATAACGACGCTTGAGCATAAAGCCTATGCAATATACCCTGAGAGCGGTTATCGGGTCTGTAACACCCCATAAGTGACGTTTGAAATTCCGGTGTTATATCAATCTGTGAAAATGCTGCTTTATAAATATTTTTTTCTTTCATTGTGCTTTCTCCTTTATAACTTTTATAAATTAGTTTTACAGTAAAAAGAACAAAGCCCAATAGGACAAATTTTTTTACATAGCTTCATACAAATTTTGCCCTAAAAGACTCTGTATGAAGCCTGAACAATTGTTAATTTAATAAATATCACCTCTTCCTGAAAATATAAATTCTCCGTATGCTTTATTTGTACTGCCATTAATGATTTTGTTTATTTTTTTCTTTATTTTGTATTCAATAATTATATTTATACATTCATATTATCTACCATACAGTATAAACCAAATTCAAAAAAAATCAAGGGATTTCTATAAATTTTATTAAATTTTTATGTTAAATCAAAAGTTGCGTGAGGTTGTTTATATCTCCCGCTCCCATAATTAATATAATATCTCCGCCGGACGCGTTTTTTTTCAGATGTTCCGCTATTTCCCCGAAGTCTTCTATCAATATACAGTTGTTTAACTTTTCCGCTATATCTTTTGAGTGAATGTTATATATGTTTTTTTCGGTTGCGGAATATATTTCCGTAAGTATCAATTTATCGGCATGGGAAAGAGCTTCGCACAAATCGCCGAATAATTCATATGTCCTCGAATAAGTGTGCGGCTGGAATACGCACCATAAATTTTTGTTATTACGCTGTGTAAATCTTTTTATTTCCATTAGGTTCTTTTTGATTGCGGTCGGGTGATGGGCGTAATCATCATAAATTTTTGCTCCGTTTAATTCGCCTTTATACTCGAATCTTCTGCTCGCGCCTTTGAATATATTCAATCCGGCTTCGACTGCCGAACCGCCGATTCCGCAGGCATATGCCGAACTTGCCGCTGCCGCCGCATTATATATGTTGAATTCGCCGGGAACAGATAATTTTATGTGAGCGTATAATTTTCCGTCTGCAACTATGTCAAATTCAGGGAACAAATTTGAATAATCTATGTTTTTTATAAATATGTTAGCTTTATCGCTTTGCAACCCGAATGTTATGATTCTGCTTTTAAAATTTTTTGACGCTTTTAACGTATTTTCGTCGTCCGCGTTTATTATTGCGGTATCCGACGCGTGCGAAAGATATTCCTCAAAACAGGATATAACGTCCTGTAAATCTTTAAAATGGTCGGGATGGTCCATTTCTATATTTAATATAACGGCGATATTCAGTGGACTGTCGGCAAAGAATCCCGAGTATTCATCGGCTTCGGCAATAAAATAATCGTCTTTGCCCAATTTATATGCGGAGTTTACCGGAGGGTATACAGCCCCGATAAAAAATGTTGGATCTGTTTCAGCCTGCATGAAGATCTCGATCATCATGGATGTAACTGTGGACTTGCCGTGAGTCCCGGCGATTCCTATCGACGCTTTACAGCTCTGCATCAATGCGCCGAGCATTTCTGTGCGTCTTATTATGGGGATATTGAGTTCTTTTGCCCGTATTATTTCGGGATTATCGTCTTTTATTCTGGCATTGTAAACAAGCAGATCATAACCGTTTACATTTTCGCTTTTGTGGGAAATAAATATTTCTATCCCCATGTCCCGCAGTTGTACGGTTTCACTTTTCTCTTTTATATCAGACCCGCCGACTGTATGGCCTTTCTGCTTTAACGCGGCGGCGATAGCGGACATGCTTATTCCGCCTATACCCGAAAAAAATATTTTTATGTTTTTATTTTTTAGATAATTCAAAATGTTTTGAGTATTATTCCCTGACATTAATTTCCACCTTCTAAAATTTTTTAGCGATTTTTATAATTTTATATAATTATATGACAAAAAAATGGTTAAGTAAACATATTTTCTGTAATTTTAACGGTAAATTAATTATATTTTAATTGTTACATCATTTTTTAGATGTATCATTTATTTATAAACGACTTGAATCGATATTTAGACCTAAGAAAACCCAGAATACTTTTTGGAATATATTATTGTTAATATTATATCGCAATGTATATTTTATCAAGTATTATAAATAATATTTTTATATTCGTTTTAAATATTATGAGTATAAAGAAATTACGTTTTATCTTTGACTTAATATCGACGAGTAAATCTAAATCATTTTCATTTTATAGGAGGATTTAAAAAATGGAGATTTCGGATATAAAAGTTCGTAAGACCTTCGAGGAGGGTCCTTTAAAAGCAATTGTTTCGGTAACTTTTGATAATGAGCTGGCTGTTCATGACGTTAAAATAATTTATGCTAAAGATAAACTGTTTTTAATCATGCCGAGCAGAAAAAATTTGGACGGGACTTATAAAGATATAGTTCATCCGATAAACAGCGAGTTTAGACTTAAATTAGAATCCGCTATACTGGCTAATTACAACGACGTTATTGAAGCTCAGAAAAACGCCGCAAGCGAAGAAGTTTAATTTTTGAATTGTTTAGCTGAACTTGAAATATTAAATTTCGCATATTAAAAGCGAAAGGCACAGTTTATGAACAAACATGTTTTTAAACTGCGCCTTTTTGTGAATTATGTTTTATTTGACAGTTTTTTTGCCAATATTATTGTATTATTAATATATTTATATTATAATCATATAAATAATAAATTTTATATAAACACAGAATGAAAAAAGGAGTACTGAAATTATGCAATATCGTAAATTTGGAAATACAGGAAAACAAATATCCGCTCTCGGATTCGGATGTATGAGGCTTCCAGAATTTGAAAAGGACGGCAAATGGTATATTGACGAGGAAAAGGTCATACCTATGCTTCATGAGGCGGTTAAAAGGGGCGTAAACTATTTTGACACGGCTCACATGTACTGCCATGACAACAGCCAGTATACCCTCGGCAAAGCCATGAAAAGCATAAAACGCGAAGACGTTATGCTCTCTACAAAACAGCCGCTTCATCTGGTTAAACAAACGTCGGATTTCAGAAAAGTCCTCGAAGAACAGCTCAGAAGAATGGACACGCCGTACTTGGATTTTTATCACTTTCACGGGATAAACAAAGGAGCAATGGACGGTCAAATCAAGCCTATGGGACTTATGAAAGAAGCCCAGAAAGCTATCGACGAGGGGCTTATTAAACATATGTCTTTCTCATTTCACGGGGATCCGAAAGATATGCAGTATATAATCGAACAGGGCGAAATATTTTCGTCTGTTTTATTGCAGTATAATTTATTA
>Ga0123357_10000840_pt1 | contig 31229 bp, 28 predicted proteins | sample TergutEmb28metaG_FD_89873 | JGI IMG/M metagenome (GOLD analysis project Ga0123357, IMG submission 89873) | Embiratermes neotenicus P4 segment gut microbial communities from Petit-Saut dam, French Guiana - Emb289 P4 | ecosystem: Host-associated > Arthropoda: Insects > Digestive system > Gut ...
AGTGCAGATGCCGCGGGATCTGTTCGGCTTCAGCCTCGGGCATTTCGGCGTGGACGATTTCTCCGTCAGGCGAGGGGTAAAGCGGCACGCCGCAGTCTTCGCAGTATTCGAGTGGGAAACGGAGTTCGAGCGTCTTTACGACACCAACGCCACATTCGCGCAACACGCTTTCGATTTCGGCAGGCACATCGACGGCCTCGTCTTCCATTCCCAGTAGCGGCCAAACAACGCCGTGCACAACGTTGTCGTTGTCAGAGAGGGTAAAACCGATCCGGTATTCTTCGATCTGTTCGTCCCAGAAAGGCGCGATGACAGCACGCAGGTTGACTACGGGCACGTCGAGCGAGGTGGCGAGGAAGGCGACCGAAGCACGCACCGAATATCCGCGGCTGATCTTGTCGGCGGAGCGACAAGCGGAAAAATAGGATTCGGGTAACACGACTTCGAGCGCGCAGCCAGGCAGGAGCGGGGTAAGGCAGTCCCCCCCCTGACCGCGCCATTGCGCTAGCGCCTCGGTGCGGTTGCCATCGGATTCCTGCCAGCGAAAAACAGCATTGCCATGCGGCACGGTGACCGCTGCCAGGATGTAACGGGTATCGGAAAGGAATTGAGTGGTCTCCGGCATGCCGTCGGTGTCGATATGCAGGTCTTCGTTATCGAGCGCGGCACGACCTAGGCGTCCGGCGAAGTTGGCGGTGTCGCAATAGCCTTGCGGGAGTTGGTCTGGGCTAAACAAAAAGTCGGCCAGAGCCAGACGGGCGTTTTGGGCGAGGATGTGGGCAAGCAGGTGCACGCGCAGGTTAGCCAGCGTGGCGGCGGGCAAGGTGCGCGCAGGGATGCGAAAGCGCGACCAGACCAGCGCCGGAGCGGCGATAAAAACGATGTCATGCTCGTTGCCTGGAATGACAGGGGATTCCGTGCGCGACTCGATAGCATCGGCCAGTTCGTCGTAAATCGAACCACCACGATTAAAAGCCTGATCAAGTGCTGTATCAAGCGTGTCTTCATCATCGTGGACTAACGCCATATCAATGGCTGCCGCGAGTCGTTCTTCCCAGAAACGATCTTCAACTCGGCAACAGGATTCAGCCAGACCGCTGGCAAGCCACAAAAGTTCTTCGGCATGGCGGCCAATACCGCCCCGGCGTTTGCTGCGCGGCCTTTTCATATTCGATCCCATCCAGAAGAAATGTAATATTGTAGCTTTTAGCGTGACGGGTGGGTCAAAATTCCGTTTCGACCCGAACCGTTTGCATAATGGTGGCTGAGATTTCCTCGATGGATTTGGTGGTGGAGTCCAGCCAACGGATGTTTTCGTGCCGCATCAGTTTTTGCGCCGCATCAATTTCGTAACGGCAATTGTCCAAGCTGGCGTAATGGCTGTTGGGTCGCCGCTCTTGCCGGATGAGCGAGAGCCGATCTGGGGAGATGGTCAGACCGAAAAGCTTGTTGCGGAATCTGTACAGTTCCCCCGGCAATTTGTTGCGCTCGAAATCTTCTGGAATGAGTGGGTAATTAGCGGCTTTGACGCCGAATTGCATTGCAAGGTAGAGGCTAGTCGGCGTTTTGCCAGAGCGCGACACACCCACGAGAATAACGTTGGCATTTATCAGGTCAGCAGCGCTGGAAACGCCGTCGTCGTGTGTCATTGCGAAATTAATGGCCTCGATGCGCTTCTTGTAATCGCTGCTCTCGGCGACGCCGTGGAAGCGGCCAACAGTATGGGTGGAACGTTGCCCGAGTTCGTTTTCGAGCGGTTCGATGAACCGTTCGAAAAGATCAAGGAACAGGGCACTGTCATACGCTTCACGCAACGCGGCGACTGATTCCGGGTTGACCAAGCTGCTGAACACGATGGGACGTTGCCCCGTCTCTTGGGCGCTTTTCTGGATATGTTGGGCGCACTCCCGCGCTTTGGAAACATCATCGACGAAAGGCACGCGTATTTGCTGGAAGCGGGTATCGGGAAACTGCGCCAGCAAGCTATGGCCGAATGTTTCAGCGGTAATGCCGGTACTGTCGGAGACGAAAAACACCGCACGGAGGGGACGATGGTTATTCATGGATGCGCTCGTAAGGTTGCGGGCAAAAAAAAAGGGGTCTGAAGCGTGAAAAAGCGTATTGGGGCAAACCCTGCTGTCCGTCAAGAAAGCATTCTACGTAAAATACGTATTTTTCCCCAGCAGAATTTTGGAAACCGATCATGCCTTGTTACGTCATCCCCTTCACAGAACTGCGTATGTCCGATGTCGACAGGGTGGGGGGCAAAAACGCCTCGCTTGGCGAAATGATCAGCCAGTTGTCGTCGAAGAGTGTACGCGTACCAGGCGGTTTTGCCACAACCGCTGAGGCCTACCGCGAGTTCCTGGCGTATGAAGGTTTGTCCAGGCGAATCAATGCCGCGCTTGATGTGCTCGATATCGACGATGTCGATGCGCTAGCTCGTACGGGCGCGCAAATCCGCCAGTGGATCATCGATACGCCATTCCCGCCCAAACTGGAAGCTGAAATCAAGGTGGCCTACGAGAACATCGCCTCGGGCGCGGACGGGGGCAGTTTCGCGGTACGTTCTTCCGCCACCGCCGAAGACCTACCGGATGCCTCTTTTGCCGGGCAACAGGAAACCTTTCTCAATATTCACGGCTACAGCAACATCTTACATGCAATCAAGGAGGTGTTCGCTTCGCTTTACAATGACCGCGCCATTGCCTACCGCGTGCACAAGGGCTTCGCGCACAGCGAGGTAGCGTTATCGGCAGGCGTGCAACGCATGGTGCGTTCCGATACCGGCTCTTCGGGCGTGATGTTTTCGCTCGATACGGAATCTGGTTTCAAGGATGTAGTGTTCGTGACCGCTTCTTATGGGTTGGGCGAAACCGTTGTACAGGGTGCGGTAAATCCTGACGAGTTTTATGTGCACAAACCGATGTTGGCTCAGGGGCGTTTGGCGGTAGTGCGGCGCAACCTTGGTTCAAAACTCATCAAGATGATTTTTGCCGACACGCGCGAAGCAGGCAAGTCCGTGAACACTGTGGATGTGCCTGAAACCGACCGCGTCCGGTTCGCCATTACTGACGAGGATGTGCTGGAACTTGCGCGCTATGCAGTCATCATCGAAAAGCACTATGGCCGCCCGATGGACATCGAGTGGGGCAAAGACGGCGAGGACGGCAAGCTCTATATTCTCCAGGCACGGCCCGAAACGGTAAAAAGCCAGGGTTCGAGCCTGGTGATGGAGAAATACCGCCTCAAGGAACCTGGCGGTGAACCGATTGCCCGTGGCCGCGCCATCGGCCAGAAAATCGGCGCGGGTACGGTGCGCATCGTCCCGGACGCTTCCGAAATGAACCGCGTGCGTGCGGGCGACGTGCTCGTCACGGACATGACTGACCCTAACTGGGAGCCGGTGATGAAGCGGGCCAGCGCCATTGTCACCAACCGCGGGGGGCGCACCTGCCATGCTGCGATCATTGCACGTGAACTGGGCATCCCCGCTATCGTTGGCTGTGGCGATGCGACCGATACGCTTTCCGAGGGTGAAGAGGCAACCGTTTCCTGCGCTGAAGGAGACACCGGTTACGTGTATCGTGGCAAGCTGGAGTTCGAAATCTCCACCACCGACATGGGCAACCTGCCCAAGTTGCCGATCAAGATCATGATGAACGTGGGCAACCCCGAACTTGCCTTCGAGTTCGCGCAGATTCCCAACAGTGGCGTAGGGCTGGCGCGGCTGGAGTTCGTCATCAACAACATGATCGGCATCCACCCCAAAGCAATCCTCGGAATCGACCAGGTTCCGGCTTCCTTGCGCGAAGAAGTCTTACTGAAGGCGCGCGGTTACGGCAATCCCCGGCAGTTCTTCATCGACAAGCTGACCGAGGGCATAGCGACCATCGCTGCCGCGTTCTATCCCAGGCCGGTCATCGTGCGCATGTCCGACTTCAAATCGAACGAGTACCGCAAACTCCTAGGCGGGCATCTCTACGAGCCCGAAGAAGAAAACCCGATGCTTGGCTTCCGTGGCGCGTCGCGCTATATCGCCAGCAGCTTCCGGGATTGCTTCGAACTGGAATGTGCCGCCATGCGCAAGGTGAGGAACGTGATCGGCTTGACCAATGTGCAGATCATGATCCCCTTCGTGCGCACCCTCGCCGAGGCGGAGGGTGTCGTGGATCTTCTTGCTGAACACGGGCTTAAACGTGGCGAGAACGAACTCAAACTCATCATGATGTGCGAGATTCCGTCAAATGCGCTGCTCGCAGACCAGTTCCTACAGTATTTCGACGGGTTTTCCATCGGTTCCAACGACCTTACGCAGCTCACCCTGGGTCTTGACCGCGACTCAGGGTTGGTCGCGCAAGCGTTCGATGAGCGCGACCCGGCGGTCAAGGCGTTGCTGTCAAAGGCGATCCAAACCGCCAACAACCTTGGAAAGTATATTGGCATTTGTGGGCAAGGCCCGTCCGATCATACAGATTTCGCCGCTTGGCTGATGGAAGAAGGCATCCAGACCATCTCGCTCAACCCGGATACGGTGGTATCGACCTGGATCAAGCTAGCGGAAATCGCAGAGAAAAAATAGAACCCTACCCTTGCGGTGGGAGGATGGATCCGTCGGGCACGTCAGGCTCAATCTCCCGCCAAAACCCTTCGTGGTAGCCCTCGATGGGACGGAAGCGGGTTTTATAGGCCATTTTTCGGCTTTCCCTGATCCAATAGCCAAGATACAGGTGAGGCAGGCGCGCCAGACGGCAGGCTTCAACCTGCCACAGCACAGCATAGGTTCCGAGTGAGGCGCGCGGCAGATCGGGGTCAAAGAAAGTGTAGACGCTGGAAAAACCATCTTCCAGCCTGTCGATGACGCAGATCATGCACAGGGTGTTGCCCTCGCGGAATTCAACAAAGAAAGTTTCCACCGGGCTTTGCAACAGGAACTGCTGGTATTGCTCACGGCTATCCTTGTCCATGCCGCCTTGGGGGTGGCGTGCGTGCAAGTAACGCTGGTAGAGAAGGAAATGTTCCTCGCTGAATGCCGGAGGGCAGATACGGACAGCAAGCCCAACGTGGCGCTGCATGGCGCGGCGTTGGCTACGGTTCGGGGCAAAACGCCTCACAGGCAGGCGTACCGGCACGCAGGCGCTGCAATCGTCGCAATGTGGACGGTAGATGAATGTGCCACTACGCCGGAAACCATGTTGCACGAGCAGTGCGCCGTAAGCAGCGGCGAGATCGGGGTTCAGTTCGATTTCAGGGGGCGGCCCGGGTGTCTCGACGACCTCGGTCAGCGCAACTTGCGACCGTGCCGTGCGCTCCGGCAGGTAAGAGCAGGTATAGGGCGCGGTAGCGTAGAAGTGGATCGGGGAAAAATTGTCGTTTTGCCGCATGGATGCCTCAAACCACGGCAATTTCGTTCCAACCAATGGATGCTACCAAATCGGCAGGCCAGTGGCTGGGTGGCTCAACCGGTACTGCCCAACGTTCGAGCCCGGCGCAAAATTCGTCACGGGGAATTTCCCGCGCACCCATTGACCGCAGGTGTGCGGTACTCATCTGACAGTCGATCATAGCGAAACCCTTTGCCGCAAGCAGCCTTGCCAGATAAGCGAGCGCAACCTTTGAAGCGTCGGTTTCGAGCGAAAACATGGATTCACCGAAAAACACACGGCCAAGCACTATTCCGTAAAGCCCACCTACCAACCGGCCTTTGAGCCAGCATTCTATGCTATGGGCATAACCGAGTTCAAACATCCGACAATAGGCGGCTTGTATGGTCGGAAGAATCCAGGTTCTACCGCCGGGTTCGCGTGGCATGGCACAGGCGGCGATAACGGCGGGGAAATCGGTGTCGACCCTTACTTCAAAGCGGGGTTGCCGCAAGACCCGCAGCAATGAACGATGAATCCGAATTTCGTGCGGAAAGAGGACGAGGCGCGGGTTGGGGTTCCACCACAGAATAGGGTTGCTTTCGTTGAACCATGGGAAAAACCCGCGCTGGTAAGCCGCGAGCAGCCACTCGGGCGAAAGCGCGCCTCCCGCGGCAACCAGGCCGTTGGGTTCTTCCAGAGCCGAAGCAGCATCGGGAAAATCAGGAAAATCGGCTAAATCGTCGAGCCAGGGAACCGTGCGCGAAACCATGCCTTAGCGTTACAGAATTCTGGCGAAAATGGGGTGCGATTTCCCAACATAGCAACTGGACGCTTGCAAGCGAGCCACCCACCTCATTCGGAGGCTGTGGCTGCAGTAGCGGCAAGCGCGGCGGCGAGGCGAGCCGAACCCTCGACATCGTTTATCATGCGGCGAGCCGTGACATAGCGCTTTGCCCAGAATTTGGTGTAGAGCTTATCGATACGCACGAGTTTTCCTGTGGCGGGGGCATGCAGAAACTTGCCGTTACCCACGTAGATGCCGACATGAGAGATGTTTTCACCGATGGTATTGAAGAACACCAGATCGCCCGGTTTGAGTTCGCGCACACTGACCCGGCTGCCCACTCCAGCCTGTTCGAGCGCGGTGCGCGGTAGGTCGACCCCCACTGCGTTACGGAATACAAGCTGCGTGAGGCCGCTGCAATCCAGTCCGGACATCGGGCTGGTACCCCCCCAGCGATAAGGCACTCCGATGTACATAAGCCCTTCGCCGAGCAGCTTCTGCACGGCTGAAGCGCTCGGTGAATGCCTTACCGTCGACAGCCCGCTCAGCCCCGACTTGTTCCCGGAGGCGATCGCCGCAGCATACGAGGATTCGACAACACGCAGCGCCGAGTTATTGAACGTGGTCTTGACCGTATTCAACAGGGTGTTGGCAGCGGCGGTGGTAGCAACTGGAGCCTGGCTGGAAAGCTCTGTCGGTGCGAATACGGGTATTGGGTCGCGGGCAGCACGCGTGGAAGTAAACGCTGTGATCGCCACGAGGCCAAACACTGGGCCGCTACGGACAGCACGTGCGACAATCACCGAACCCCGAGCGCTTTCAGAGCGCGCAACAGCCACCTGTGCTTGGTTGTCCTGAGCCTTGGACACTGTAGCACTTGCGCTCAACGGGACTAACAACGAGAGACCCAGTAGGAGGAAAATGGAACAGTAACGCATTGTTAAATATTAACGGATTTCTATCGTAAATGTAAGATTTTTGTGAATTTCTCGGCAATATACCCACTTTACAACAAATTTACGTCACTACAAAATTTTTATTGACACCATCTTTTAAAAAATCGTATCGACAGTTAAAATAATATGTTTAAATGCAGCTACACTAGCTATCGTGGTCGATGATTCGGGGCGCAAGAAAGCCTCAGGCAAGCCAATCTGAATGGGCTGATCAGGCGGCTCTGAAATGTTCCAGCATCAGTTGCACATTTGACATCCCCTTGTATTCGTTGATGTTCAACCGGTAGGCTGCGTGAATGATGTCGGGTACGCGTTCGGTGCAATTGAAGCGGACGGCTTCAAACCTTGTACCGCCAAGCGAGAGTTCCAGTTTGAGGTGACGATCCTTAAGGATGCGCTGCCGTTCGATGTGGAAAACGTTGTCGAACACCGGCGGCGGAAACCCTTGCCCCCAGACTTCCCGTTCGAGCAGCCGTGCCGTCTCCAGTGAGATTTCGGCAGCATCAAGCGGACCGTCGGTATCGATGCGTCGTTGCAGGTCAGCAGGGTCAAGCAAGCTGGCAGCTATTTCTCCAAACGCGGCGCGGAATTCAGGGAGCTTTTCCTCACGGATTGTCAAACCCGCCGCCATTGCGTGACCGCCAAAACGCAACACCAGATCAGGGGCTCGGCGCGTGACGAGTCCGAGCGCGTCGCGCAGGTGCAGGCCGGGGATCGAGCGTCCGGAACCTTTCAACTCACCATCCTGCCCACGGGCAAATGCAATTGTGGGACGGTGCAGTTTTTCCCGGATGCGGCTGGCGACGAGGCCGATCACGCCGGGATGCCAGCCAGGTTCAAACAGCGTGAGACCAACGTATTTATCGCCGTCGGCGTCAAAAGTTTCAAGGATCTGGCGCGCAGTCTCCTGCATTTCGACTTCAATTTCGCGCCGGTCATGGTTTAGGCGGTCGAGTTCGCGCGCAAGTTGTAGCGCTTTCCCTGCATCGTCGGTGAGTAGGCATTCGATGCCCAAACTCATGTCGGCGATCCGTCCGGCAGCATTGAGCCGTGACCCAATCGCGAAACCGAGGTCGAGTGCCGTTGCCCGCGTGACGTCACGCCCAGACACACCGAACAGCGCCCGGATGCCGGGTTGCATGTTCCCGACCCGGATGCGTTGCAGCCCTTGCGAAACCAGAATGCGGTTGTTGTGGTCGAGTTTCACCACGTCGGCCACAGTCCCGAGAGCGACAAGGTCGAGCAGGTTGGCGAGGTTCGGCTCGCGCCCGCCCCTGGTTGCGCTGCGTTCGCGCAGTTCGGCTCGCAAGGCTAGCATCACGTAGAACATCACCCCTACGCCGGCCAGCGATTTGCTCGGAAAACCACAACCCGGCTGGTTGGGATTTACGATCACATCGGCATCGGGCAAGGTTTCGCCGGGCAGGTGATGGTCCGTGATAACCGTCGACATCCCATGTGCACGAGCCCGTTCGATGCCTTCGATGCTCGCGATACCGTTATCGACCGTAATTAGAACCTCGGGGTTGAGCTTTGCCGCAATTTCGACCATCGGAGGGGTCAACCCGTAACCGAGGCTCACACGGTCGGGAACCAGATAGTGCACGTCCGCACCGAATGCCCGTAGCGCCCGTATGCCTACCGCACAGGCCGTTGCACCATCGCAGTCGTAATCGGCCACGATGACCATACGCGCCCCGGCCTCGATGGCATCGGCCAGCAACACCGCCGCTTCTCGTGCCCCGCTGAGTGAGTCCGGCGGCAACAGCGCTTTGAACGAGAGGTCGAGTTCGGCGGGGGAGTGTAGGCCGCGCGCGGCAAAAAGACGCGCAAGCAGGGGGGAAACGCCTGCGGCGGAGAGCGCGGAAACGGCGCATGGAGGAGTATCGCGTGGGTGGATCGTGGTCATGTTAAGGGTAGCGGACAGCGCCCAACAAAAGGGGGCTGCGCCAGAAACACCAACGTGCCCCGCTACCAAGAGTGAGAGAAAAACCGGCGCGTTCGCCAGGAACATGCAAGGCAAGATGACGCAAAGCCCCGTTGCCGAACGCCTTTGAGATGGGTGTGAACCAGTTCTGTTCCAACGCGGCAAATGCGTCTTGCCAGCGTGCAGAATCGAGATGGCGGGCGGGGGACGCGAGCGTATCGAGCACGGCCAAAGTATCGGCTTGCAAAGCTCGGGCTACATCCGGCGCTTCCGGTTCGATTTCGGCTGCCCGTGCCAACCCGCGAGCCACGGGATCGGACGCCTGCACGGCGGGGAGGGCAGCATCGGGCATGATGAATGTGGGTTGCGCACCGTTGCCCCAGAACCATAGGCTGTTGATGGGGCGCTGTCCGGCGGCTTCGCGGGCCGTATTCACCGGATGGTTGTGAAACGTGACCTGTATTTCATTCAGTATGTGCCGCCAATGTTTGGCGTCGTCTTCGCCGCCTTCGCCTTCCGTAGGTAAGAAATCTTGTATTGGGCGGCAAACCGCCTCATCAAGCGGAAAAAACTGTGTCTTTACAGGACGCTTCATGCGTAGGTACCAGCGCGTCGGTGTAGCTGCCGAAAAATGACCTAAGCTACCAAATTCGTCATTCAGCGTGGTAACCAGGGCTGCGGCCTCTTCCGCGCTGATTTCATCCCTGCCAAACTCATCGAGCAGCATATGGACGCCCATGAAAGACAGGTTCACCGGGTCGGCACACAGCCAGTGCGCACCGCTTTGGGCATCTTCGCTTTCTTCCCCAAGGCAGCGTAGCGCCGCGAGCGGGAAAGGCCGGTGGTGACATTCCATCCCCAAAAGCTGCGCTAACAGGTGTTCGTAGGAAACAGCAGCTTGCATGCACTGCTGTCCGCGTCCAAGGAGCTGCGCAAGCGCGGGATGCGGAATATCGTCCACTGGGTGAAGTATTTGCGGTGCGGGCCAAATGAGGCCGGGCACAACGAGCACGAGTTGGGTCATCCTTCACCTAGCAGCATCCGCTTCAGCCCTGACGGCGTTGCTGCCTCGCACCAACGCGCCGGCATGTCTTTCCCGACATGTTGGGCGCCATAGCCCCAGCTTGCGGTAATGAAGGGGAGGTTGTTGGCCTCGGCAGCTTCACCGTCCTCGATGCGGTCGCCCACGTAAACCGCCTGATGTACATCGATCCTCTGATCGGTGAGCAAGCGCCCGAGCATCGCAGCCTTGTTGGGTAACGGCGGCATAAAAATGTCGAATGCATAAGTTGCGTCAAAAATATCACCCCACCTAAGGTGCTCAATAATTGACCGCGTTGGGCGGATGCGTTTGTTGGTGGCGATGGAAAGCTTCCTGCCTGCCGTGCGCAACGCCTGGAGCATGTTACTGACACCAGGGTAAGGCAAGGTTTTCAGCAAACCCTCCGAGTCGTAGCTTTGTTTGAAAGCATTGGCGAGCCGTGCAATAAGTACGGGGTCCCTGCTGCCCGCGAGTAGCCACAGGGTTTCACTGAGGGGGGGACCGACGATATCCGCCTCAATGTCACGAACCGGCACTACTCCGCATACGGCAAATGCGGTGCGATAACTGGCAAGGATTGCCTCAGCGGAGTCGATCAGCGTTCCATCGAGGTCGAAAACAACATGGGTGGGAAGCATGGATCAAAAAAACAGGCATGAAAAACCCGTGCATTATCGCGGAAGAGTTGGTGTCCGGGGGGTACGATGTCAATCAGGTGGTGCAAAGTGGTCGTAACTGCGCACATCGAGCGGACGTGGAGGGGCTTCCGACCCATCAACCAACAGAATTGATGTCTCTTCGGTGAACTGGCCGATGCGGGTAAACGGCAGGTTGAGCTTTCGGGCAAGCGCGGCAAGAAGGTCGCGCGCCCCTGGTGAGGCGGAAAAAAGCAGTTCGTAATCATCCCCGCCCGCAAGCAGGGCCTGGCAGGCCAAAGATTCGTCCGCACCTGCCGCGATGAGCGGTACGAGCGGCAACGCATCCGCATCGAGCAGCGCGCCGAGTTTCGAGCATTTGCACAGGTGCGCGAGATCCCCGGCCAGCCCGTCTGAAACATCCAGCATCGCATGCGCAATACCGCGCAAGGTTTCTCCCGCCTCGACGCGTGGTATTGGCCGATGCAGAGCGGTGAGTGCCCGGCTGCTATCAGTGAGTTGGATGCGGTTTTGCAAGCACATCAACCCTAGCGCCGCCAAGCCAGGCCAGCCGGAAATCCAGAGGTCGTCCCCTGGCTGCCCGCCCGCACGGGTGATTGCCTGCCCCGCTGGAACTTCGCCTAACAGGGTCACTGTCATGGCGAGCGGCCCGCGCGTGGTATCGCCGCCGACGATATCCACGCCATACCGTCCGGCGCAGTCGAAAAACCCTTCGGCAAAGGCAGCAATCCAACACTCATCGGCAGTGGGCAAGGTCAGGGCCAGCGTCGCCCATCGCGGCGCAGCTCCCATCGCCGCCAAGTCGGAGAGATTGACAGCCAGCGTTTTCCAGCCCAGGTCGTACGGTGATGTGTCGTGGAAAAAATGCGTACCCGCCGCGAGGGTGTCGGTCGTCACCGCTAATTGCATCCCTGGCGCAACACGGAACAGCGCCGCGTCATCCCCCACAGCCAAGTCGGCATGCTTGGCCGGGCGGGTAAAATAGCGGTGGATGAGGTCAAATTCTGAAGGCATGGCGTAGCGAAAATCATATGTGGAAAGTCCGCCTATCAAGTCCGGCGCATTATGCTACATAAGGTAGAGTAACGTTCTCAGTTTTCCGAGAGTCCAGCATGGTATTCAATTCTCCCAAAGGGCGTACCGGGTTTGCCCGCATCGTGGCTGCGATGTGCTACTCCCGCGACGGGTTGCTGGCTGCGTTCCGGGGCGAAGCGGCGTTTCGGCAACTTATCATGCTACATGCCGTCCTGATTCCGTTGGCGTTCTTCTGCCCGGTAAGCCGGGGCGAGCGCGCACTGATGGTTGCAGCCTGTCTGCTCTCCCTCATCGTCGAACTGTTCAACTCGGCCATCGAAGCCGTAGTCGACCGCATTTCGGCAGAACGCCACCTCTTGTCAAAGAACGCCAAGGATATGGGGAGTGCGGCGCAGTTGATTGCGTTGATAATGATTGTGGTGGTGTGGGGGGTGATTTTGTTAGGTTGAGGGCGGGACGAACTGCAAGACATGTCAACGCCCTTTAACTCTTACAACGTCATCCGATAGCACCTGCCATTGCCCATCCTGCCATACAAGCAGTGCTTCAAAAAACAACATCTGTGGCGCACACGACATTTGCTGGCGTTCTGGCAATTCTCCGCAGAACGACCGGTCATTGGCAAAATCGGCAATAAAAAAATGTCTTAGAACGCTACCGATACCCCGAAATGCAGCCTGGGGCGGGTTTTTCCCTCTCCCCATGCCAGGTCGACCGCCAGCGGCCCAGCGGGGCTCAGCCAGCGCATGCCTAAACCGTAGCCGGTGCGGAAGGTGAATTCCTTTGCCGTGTCGGCGGCATCGCCCGAATCGACGAAAACGGCCAAGCCGGTAGAGGGTTTGAGCCAATGTACGAGTTCCACGCTACCTGTGGCAAGAATGCGCCCCCCGGCAACGGCGGAGCCTTCCTGGACACCCAGGCTACGATAGGCATAGCCGCGCACCGATTGTGTCCCGCCTGCGCGGAACAAAAAGTCTTGCGGTACGCCGTCCCGCGAGTCTGCAAAAGTGTAACCGCCCTCGACGCGCAGGGACAGGACGTTGTCTTTCCCCAGGGTAAAGTAATGCTGGTTCCGCCCATAGATGCGCCCGAAATCCTTGGCCTGCGGCGACAAGCCAAAGCCGCCGCCAAGTTGGATTTCGAGCACATGGCCCTGGCGCGGGTTGAGCACGTTGTTGACCGCGCGCCAAGTCCGCCCCACGTTTAGGGTGAGGGTGCTATAACTGCTTTTATCGGCATACTCCCCTGGCTGGATTGCTTCGTGCTGTACCCGTATGCTGATTTGGGTTTCGATGTAGCCTTGCGTGACGGTGCGCGTCACGCCCGCCGCCTGGGTGAAGACCTTGAGCCCTTCCAAGTCGCTGCGGTCTAGGCCCACACCGAAGCTGTCGCGGTAGCGGCCTTGGTTCGGCGGCAGGAAGAGGTCGCTGTAGAGCGATTGCCGCTTCTGTTCCAGCCGTAAGCCGCTGGCGAGTTCCCACCCTTTTTCAAATAGGTTGAGGTGGCGATATGTGCTTTCTACCCGGAGGCCGGTGTTGCTCGATGCGCCGATGCCGAACCCGATGCGACGCGGTGGCGCTTCGGTGATGGCAACCTGGACGGGTACGGCTGCCGCCTGTTGCGGGTCAGGGTCAATGCTGACGACCACGACCGCCAGTTGCGCCGCGTTTTGCAGGGATTCCTGAAATGCCAGGAGGTCACGGCGACGGTAAATGGCTCCTTCCTTGAGCGTGTTGTAGCGGCCGATGAAGTCGGGCGGCAGGTCGTGCAGGCCGGTAACTTTAATTGCACCAAGGCGAAAGGTTGGGCCGGTATCGACAACGATACTGAGGTTCGCCTTAGCAATGTCTGGATCGATTTCGGCTTTCGATGAAACGAATTTCGCTGCCGCATAGCGTTCGTCGCGCAGGGCATCGAGCAAGGCTTGCTTGGCCGATTCCCAATTCGATTGCCGGAACGGGGTTCCAGGCGGCATGGCCCAATCGCGCCGCAACTGCCCACGGAGGGTTTTCAGTTCGCCGTCAGCATCGGATTCGTTGGTTTCGCTTTGAAACTGGATGTTAACTTCCTCTACAACGGTTCGCTGCCCAGGTTCGACGATGAGACGCCAGCGCGCGGCGTCGGAACGGTCGATACGGATTTCGGGGGAGAAGTAGCCTTCGGTGGCGAGCAGGGCGGAAACTTCACGGCGGGCGCGGCGCGTGAGCGCAGAGCGGTCTGGCCCCGCCTCAGGGATGGCGGCGGCATCCATGCGCAGCAGGAAGACGTATTGTTTGAGCAGAGCCTGGATTTCCTGCGGTGCGTCCAGTTCAACCGTAGCGACTTCGCTTGCGGATGCGCTGAAATAAAAAAGCAGGCAAACGAAAAACCCTGACCCTTTCCGGCACAGGCGCAAAAACCAAGTTCCCGGGCGCATGATGCCTACCCGTCGCACGTGGGTTTTCAGGATGGGGGATCGAGATGGTAGGACGTTACCCGTTCGACTTCGGTGCGCGAGCCGAGGATAACCGGCACGCGCTGGTGCAGGCGTTCCGGGATGATGTCGAGGATGCGCCCGCGCCCGGTCGTTGCGGCTCCGCCTGCCTGCTCGATCAGCATCGCCATCGGGTTGGCTTCGTACATCAGCCGCAGCTTGCCGCCCTTTTCACGGCATTTTTCGTCAAACGGGTACATGAAGATGCCACCACGGGTCAGTACACGGTGGACATCGGCTACCATCGAGGCAATCCAGCGCATGTTGAAATCGCTACCGCGCGGACCATCCTTGCCTTGCTGCAATTCGGCGATATAACGCTGTACGGGCGCTTCCCAAAAGCGGGCATTGGAAGCGTTGATTGAGTACTCGCACGTCTCAGCTGGGACGGTCATGAAGGGGTGGGTGTAGATGAAGCTGCCCATTTCGCGGTCGAGCGTGAAACCATGTACTCCGCCTCCGACGGTCAGCACCAGTTGGGTCGAAGGGCCGTAAGTCGCATAACCGGCAGCGACTTGGTCGCGCCCTGGCTGGAGGAAATCCGCTTCGGTGGGGTCTTTGTCTTTTGTCTGTGGGTTGCGCAGAACCGAAAAGATGGTTCCTATTGTGACATTAACATCGATGTTCGAGGAACCATCGAGTGGGTCGAACAACAGCAGGTAGCCCCCCTTTGGGTAGTCGAAGGGAATTTGATGGACGGTTTCGACTTCTTCCGAAGCCATCGCTGCCAGATGGCCGCCCCATTCGTTGGCCTGGAGCAGGATTTCATTGGCGATGACATCGAGCTTTTTCTGTGCTTCGCCCTGTACATTTTCGGTTCCCGCCTCGCCAAGCGCACCGGCCAGCGCGCCTTTCGACACCGTGACGCTGATTGTCTTGACCGAGCGGGCGACAACTTCGATCAGCAGCCTCAAATCCGCAGATACGCGGCCAGCGCGCTGCTCATCAATGAGAAAGTGGGTCAGGCTGATACGTTTCGGCATGTAGGCTCCTGGAAGCGAGGCAGAGAATTGTGATAGAGACAAAGAAGATTATCCTGTTTTCGGCGCGGTTACGCATCTTTGGTAGGCGGCGGAACTGCCCCGGCGTGACCTGGACAGGGAAGGCATCGGCATGGTTAGTATTGACGAGGTATGATACCCACCTTGGTACAAAGGATTTTACGCGGTGCGTTTTGTCTGTGCCTCAGCAAACTATTGATCTCCAACGTCCATGAATGTGATGGTGCTCGGCGCTGGCATTACCGGCGTCACTACGGCCTGGTTCCTGCGCAGGGCGGGTTTTCACGTTGACGTGGTCGACCGTCAGGTTGAAGCTGCGCGGGAAACTAGTTTTGCCAACGGCGGCCAGATTTCGGTGAGCCACCCGGAACCTTGGGCCAATCCTTCCGCGCCGTTCGTTGCCCTGCGCTGGATAGGCCGCGCAGGCGCACCGCTTAAGTTGAATCCGAGGCTGGACACGGAGCAATGGCGATGGATGGCTGAGTTCCTGTGCGAATGTTTGCCGTGGCGTTCTCATCGTAACACCGCCGCCATCGCTACATTGGCCGTCCATAGCCTTGCCGAGTTGCGGCGCCTGAGGGAGGATGCGGGCATCTCCGATGCTTATGACGCACAAAAGCGAGGCATCCTGCACCTGTTTTTCGAGGGCGCGCCGTTCGCGCGCGCCAAAGGCCGTATCAGGGAACTGGCCGCTTTCGGCATCAAACTGCGGTTATGCACTGCCGCGCAATGTGCCGGAATTGAACCTGCGCTTGCCGCGAGCGTCCCCTGGTTGGCGGGTGGCCTGTATGCGCCCGATGATGAATCTGGCGACGCGATGCGTTTCAGTCAGGCGTTGGCTCAGGCTCTGGCTGCCGACGGGGTGCGTTTCCATTACGGTACGCGTGTCGAACGGTTGCGCGCTGCCGATGGAAATCGCATTGTCGAAGTCGAGGTCTGCCACGCGGGGGGGCGCGATACGCTGTCCGCCGATGCGGTGGCCATTTGCCTGGGTAGCCACGGATGGCGGTTGTTGCGCCCGCTTGGCGAGCGGTTGCCTATTTATCCGCTCAAGGGCTATTCGATCACCGCGCAGGTATCGGATGCCGCGTGTGCACCTCGGGTAAGCCTGACCGACGAATCGCGCCGCATCGTGTGTTCCCGCCTTGGCGGACGGCTACGTGTCGCAGGGACTGCCGAATTGGGCGATTACAACCTCGAAATCGACCCAACCCGCATTGCCGCTATGCTGGAGTGGACTGAAACGCGCTTGCCCGGGGCTATTGACCGGGAGCACGTCGTGCCCTGGGCTGGCTTACGGCCTGCTACGCCGGGTGGCGTGCCCATTATCGGGCGCAGTAGGTATTACGAAAACCTTTGGTTCAATACCGGTCACGGAACCTTGGGCTGGACGCTTTCCTGCGGTTCGGCGTCGGTGCTCACAGCGCTGATGCGCGGGGAAAACCCTCCAGTCGAATTTCCGTTCTGGGGCGGCTGATACATATGCTTCCTCTGCCTGCTTATGGGAGATGGAGAGAGAGTTAGGCGGCGTTGTCCTTGGTGGGGCCGACCGGCATGGCGCAACTGCAGGCGCTCTGGGAGGGAGGCTGGGGTTCTGCCTCACTTTCCGGCAACGTTTCGGTTTCAGTGTCGAAACCGACTTTTTTTAGGTAGAAAGCCAGCGCCGAGTCCATTGTGTCGATGTGGTTGTCGAACCACGGCGGCAGTTCTTCGAGTAGGCGACGGCCCAGGAAAAAGTCGCCCTTTTCGACGCGCTGGCGCACTTCGTGTGCTACGGACAATACGCGGTCGTGTTCTTCGCGATGGCAGGCGACAGGAAAGCTTGACGCTTCCATCCAACGGTTTTCCTGGTTGAAATGTGCAGCAGTGTGTTCAATGAAAGCATCGAACTGTTCGAAAAAGTTTTCGCTTTCCGGCCCGGCATCGGCGAGTGCATTGCAGAATTCAATGAATTCCCGGTGCGTTTCGTCCATGCGGGTAATTCCAAGTGCATAGCGTTCGCTCCATTCCATTGCCATTTTATTTCCTCTCCTTTTCCTTATTTGACGACTTTCAGGTGCGAGCCGCGCGGGGGTGGGGGCGGCAACGGGTAGTCGTCCGGCGGTTTCGTGCCTGTTTCGGCAGAATCGGGTGTTTTTCCAGCGGGCGTGCCTTCCGGTGTATCCAGTATTTCGAACTCCATGCCCTGCCCGTTTTCCCGTGCGTAGATTGCAGCAACATTGTCGATGGGCACGAGGATCTGGTGCGCTACGCCATTGAAACGTGCCTGGAATGTTACCTGTTCGTTGCCGATCTTGAGTTGATGGGTTGCCTCGGGGCCGACGTTGAGCACGATCTGGCCTTCACGGACATAGTTGCAAGGCACACGCGTGTTCTGATCGACCTGTACCGTGAGGTAGGGGGTAAAGCCCTGGTCGACGCACCATTCGTACATGGCGCGGACCAGGTAAGGTTTGGTGGATACCATGACGGTTTTCCCCGCTGGCCGTTAGCGGCGCATAACCTTTTCGGAAGGTGTCAGGGCGTCGATGAACCCCTGACGGCTGAAAATGCGTTCCGCGTATTTCACCAGCGGCGAGGCAGCTTTGGGCAAATCGATGCCGTAAAGTTCGAACCGCCACAGCAACGGGGCGATAGCCACATCGAGCATGGAGAATTCGTCCCCGAGCATGAATTTCTGCTTGGTAAACATTGGTGCGAGTTGGATAAGATGGTCGCGCACATGGGCGCGTGTTTTTTCGACGCCTTTCTGGTTGGCCTCAAGTGCCGGGATGTGCTCGAACATCTCGTGCTCGAAAGTGTGCAGCAACTGGCGTGCGCGTGCGCGCATGATTGGGTCTGGCGGCATCAGTTGCGGATGCGGGAAACGTTCGTCAATGTATTCGTTGATAATGTTCGCTTCATAGAGCACGAGGTCACGGTCAACCAGCACCGGCACACGGTTGTAGGGGTTAATGACGGCGATGTCTTCAGGCTTGTTGTAGAGGTCGACATCGATGATCTCGAAATCCATGCCTTTTTCATATAGCACGATCCGGCAACGGTGACTAAACGGATCGGTCGTGCCTGAATATAAATTCATCATGGTTGAGCAACTCCCGGGTATCAAAAACGAAAGCGCACCGCATGGCGGTGCGTAGAGGGGTCAAAGAGGACTATTGAAACACGCGGAGCCAGAAACTCCGCGTGTCCGTGTTCGCGGTCAATGAATGTTCTTCCAATAAGAGTGTCCAAGCCTACGGGTAAGTACATAGTAAGCAGCAAGGAAGATGATGACGAAAATGCCGATGAACTTGCGTTTTTCCGCACCTGGTTCACCCATCCATACCATAAAGGAGACGATGTCGGCCACCGCTTCGTCGTATTTCTCTGCCGACATACTTCCAGGCACGGGCGGCGCAACGAGCTTGACGGTTTTGCCACCGTGCCCGTCATTCTCTTCCACTGCGGTTTGCGTACCCTGCATGTCCCACATCGCATGCGGCATGCCGACATTGGGGAATGTTTTGTTGTTCCAGCCTGTCGGGCGGTGCTCGTCTTTGTAGAAACTGCGCAGGTAGGTGTAGAGGTAATCGGCTCCCGAACCGGATTCCGATGCTTTGGCGCGTGCCATTACGGAGAGGTCTGGCGGCGCGATGCCGAACCAGGCTTCGGCGTCAGCGCGGGTCATAGCCACGGTCATCATGTCGGCGATTTTTCCATCAGAGTAAAGCAGCTTGTCGGTGATCGTCTGGTCATCGAAGCCGATTTTCCGCAATTCGGTGTAACGCACCGACGAAGCGCTATGACAGTTTAGGCAGTGCTTGATGAACAATTCTGCGCCGTGCTGGAGCTTCTGTTGATCGGTGCTGACCGGAGCCTTGTCCAAGTGTATTTCTGTGGACGCTATTGCCAGAGTCGGTGCGAAAAGGACAACGGCAGCGAGGCTTTTGAGGAGCTTGATTATGTGCGTTTTCATTTGAACGTCACCCTTTCCGGAACCGGCTTGCATTTGTCGATCTTTGACCAGTACGGCATCGTCAGGAAATAGAGGAAGTAGTAGAAGGTGAACACCTTGGTGAGGAAGTCGCCTGAGAGCAGATAGTTCAGCGGGTTGAAACCTTTGGACGGGCTGTAGCCGAAGAAGTAGTAGCCCGGAACCTTGGTTCCCAGGAAACCGAGGATCAGGAACCCGATCACGAAGATCGTGAGCAGGGTCTTGAAGATCGGGCCGCGATAGCGGATGGATTTCACCGGGCTTTTGTCGAGCCAAGGCAGGAAGGCCAGGATCACTACGCCACCGCCCATGGCAACCACGCCCCAGAACTTGGCGGGAAGTATCCAGAAGAAGTCCCAAACCATTGCGCGCAGCATCGAGTAGTACGGCGTGAAGTACCACACCGGGGCAAGGTGCGCTGGCGTCGTCATGGGGTCTGCAGGCAGGAAGTTGTTGTACTCCAGGAAGTAACCGCCGCCTTCCGGCCAGAAGAAGATGACCGCGCAGAAGAAAATCAGGAAGATTACATTGGCAGACAGGTCGTGGCCTATCGTGTAGTGCGGATGGAAGGGCACGCTATCAAGCGGAATGCCTTTTTCGTCCTTGAAGTTACTGATTTCCACGCCGTCTGGGTTGTTCGAACCAATCTCATGCAGCGCTAGGATATGCGCGACGACCAATCCGAGCAGTGCCAGCGGTACGGCACAGACGTGGAGCGAGAAGAAGCGGTTCAGCGTAGCGTCGGAAACCACGTAATCGCCACGGATGAGCTCCGAGAGGTCGGCGCCGATACCGGGAATCGCCGTGAAGAGATTGATGATGACCTGCGCACCCCAGTAGGACATTTGCCCCCACGGCAGTAGGTAGCCCATGAAGGCTTCCGCCATCAGGCACAGGAAGATCAGGACGCCAAAAAGCCAAATCAGTTCGCGCGGTTTGCGGTAGGAACCGTAAAGCATGCCCCGGAACATGTGCAGATAGACGACGATGAAGAAAGCCGAGGCGCCGGTCGAGTGCATGTAACGGATCAGCCAGCCGCCTGGGACTTCGCGCATGATGTATTCGATGCTGGCGAAAGCGACCGGGATGCCGGCCGCGTTCAGCGTACCGTCCGGTTTGTAGTGCATGACCAGGACAATCCCGGTCACAAACTGGATGATGAGCACCACCGCGGCGATAGAGCCGAAGAAGTACCAAAAGTTGAAATTTTTCGGCGCGTAGTATTCGGAAAAGTGTGCTTTCCAGGTAGAAGTCAGCGGGAAGCGTGCATCAAACCACTCCAGTGCGTTGCCAAAGCGCGTACCGCCCGACCGGTATTTGGGGAAATTGATGTCCATGCTTAGGCCCCTTTGGGAACGTTGGCGTCTTCGCCAATGAGGATGGTGGTATCGGAAAGATATTTGTGTGGCGGGATTTCGAGGTTAGTCGGCGCTGGCTGGTTCTTGAATACGCGTGCGGCGAGGTCGAACATTGAACCGTGGCACGGGCAGAGGAAACCGCCTTCCCAATCCGTCAGCATGCCTTCGGCGTTGCCGGGCTTGAGCTTGTCGGACGGCGAGCAGCCGAGATGGGTACAGATACCAATGGCAACGAGGTATTTTTTATTGAATGAGCGCGTCTCGTTTTGGGCATAGGCGGGCTGCGCGGAGTTTTCGGAATTCGGGTCGCTGAGATGCCCCTCGACGGTTTTCAGTGATGCGAGCATTTCATCCGTGCGGTGCAGTATCCACACCGGCTTGCCGCGCCATTTCACGACCATCTTTTCGCCTGGGGCAAGCTTACTGACATCCGCAACAACCGGTGCACCGATGGCCTTTGCCCGTTCCGACGGTGTCAGGCTGGCGACAAATGGCACTGCGGTAGCCACTAAGGCCGCTCCGCCAACTGCAGATGTCGCTATTAGAAGATTCCTGCGTTCGCAATCGCAGTCTTTCGCGTCAACGCTCATGATCCTTTCCTCTGTCCAGGGGGACGAAACACGGAGAAACCGTGAAATTATAATCCATCAAACGCCTTCAACGTAGTGGCGAGCTGTTTTGCTATTGCAAGATATTGCTCCGCTACCGTACCGGGGCGGTTGGTGTTTAGTTTTTTTACAGGGGTTGAAACTCGGCTCGTACCCGTTCCCCTACAACTGCGGATTCAGCTTCTCCCTGCCCGCATGTAGCTTGTTGAGCGCGTTCAGGTAGGCCTTGGCCGAGGCGATGATGATGTCGGTGTCCGCGCCCTGGCCATTAACGATGCGCCCGTCACGTGCAAGCCGTACAGTGACTTCTCCTTGGGCGTCGGTTCCGGTGGTAATGGCGTTGACAGAATAGAGCAGCAATTGGCTCCCGCTTTCGACAATGGTTTCGATAGCCTTGAATGCAGCATCCACGGGGCCGGAGCCGGTAGCATGGCTGCGGGTTTCTTTGCCGCCCACAGAGAGGGTGATTTCGGCCTGCGGGGTTTCGCCGGTTTCCGAGTGAAAGCGCGCCGAGATCAGGCGGAAATGTTCTTGTTCAGGGGCGAGTGTCCCTTCGCTCATCAGGGCATGGAGGTCTTCGTCAAAGATTTCATGCTTCTTGTCGGCCAGTTCCTTGAAGCGTGCGAAGGCTGCGTTGAGTTGCTCTTCGGAACCGGTTTCGATGCCGATTTCCTGCAAACGGGCGCGGAAGGCGTTGCGGCCCGAGTGTTTGCCCAGCACTAGCTTGTTCGCGCCCCAACCGACATCTTCGGCACGCATGATTTCGTAAGTTTCGCGGCTTTTGAGCACGCCATCCTGGTGGATGCCCGCTTCGTGGGCAAAGGCGTTCGCACCGACGATGGCTTTATTGGGTTGCACTGGGTAGCCGGTAATTTGCGAAACCAGCCGCGAAGCGGGTACGATCTGGGTAGTGTCGATGCGGGTTTGCACGGGAAATACATCGGCTCTGGTGCGCACTGCCATGACGATTTCTTCGAGCGAGGCATTGCCTGCGCGTTCGCCCAGCCCGTTGATCGTGCATTCCACCTGCCGCGCACCTGCTACAACAGCCGCGAGCGAATTGGCGACGGCCAAACCAAGGTCGTTGTGGCAATGTACCGACCAGATCACCTTATCAGCATTGGGCACACGCTCGATCAGGGTGCGCAGGGTGGCAGCGTATTGGTTGGGGATGTTGTAACCGACGGTGTCAGGCACGTTGATGGTCTTGGCTCCGGCACGGATGGCCGCCTCGAAGATGTGCACGAGAAAATCGATTTCGGATCGTCCGGCATCCTCAGCGGAGAATTCGACGTCGTCGGTATATTGGCGCGCCCATCCAATCGCTTTTACCGCCTGCTCGACGACCCTGTCGGGCGTCATCCGAAGCTTTTTCTCCATGTGGATAGGGCTGGTGGCGATGAAGGTGTGGATCCTCTTACGTGCAGCTGGGGCGATGGCTTCGCCGGCACGGATAATGTCCTGTTCGTTGGCGCGTGAAAGCCCGCAGACGGTAGATTCACGAATAGCCCCTGCAATGGCGCGCACGGCCTCGAAATCGCCGGGGGACGCTGCCGGAAAGCCTGCCTCGATCACATCGACGCGCATCCGCTCCAGTTGGCGGGCGACACGCAGTTTTTCTTCCTGCGTCATCGACGCGCCCGGGCTTTGTTCGCCGTCGCGCAGGGTGGTGTCGAAGATAATCAGTGCGTCTTTCATGGCGTTGCAGTTCCTATGAAGTCGGGCAAGGGACAAACCCAAGGGCGGCAATCGGTATGGCAGCAAGCCTGTGCCCCGCATTTATTCACCCTGTCTGGCATGGGCTGGTACAGGAAAAACTCACTATAAGTGTAATTGCTACAGATATAAAGAATGAAAGCCGATGCCCTGCAAGGCGCGTGGTGCACTAGACTTCAATATTAACCAGTAGGAGGGTAGCAGGATCTGGAGCAAGGTTTGTTTTTTGTATCATCTTTTTCTGAGAGGGTATCATTATTGAGCTGCTGCCCAGTGCTTCAAATTTGCCCATGGCGTTCAGGGTAATGCGTAAAGCGATATGGTAAGCACCTGATTTTATCCATTACCTATAAAAAATTTAGCGCACGGGCCAAACCCTCAGCCCGTGCGCCGTTGGCGCTCCAATCTTTGGTTTACGCCTGCTTGTTTTCTTTGACGTTCCAGGCACCGGTCACGGTTGCACCCATGGAACCGTCTTGCTTCTGTTCCTTAACCTCGATCTTGATCTTGGCATAGGACAGGCTGACCATTTCTGACACTTGGGTTTCGGCATTCGCGCCAGACGGGTGGACGCCGGTGACAATGACGTCCTCCAGCGTGACGTGCATGTATTCCTGGGCGCCGCCGCCGCTCTTGCAGCACGACAGATTCACTTTCGGGATATGCTTGCCAAGGGCGCAGTACGTGAACAGGTTCGGGGAAGCTATGTCAACGGAGTGCGTAAAGGAGAGGACGTCGAAGTTGGCCTTGCCTACGCCGGAACCGCCGCCGGTAAACGCCGATGAGGACTGCGAGACCGAATAGCTGAAGCTGAGCACGTCGATCCATCCCGCGTGCTTAGCGTCCTTGCTTTCGCCTTTGATACCATCGATATTGATGAAGATGTCTTGTAGAGATGACATGTCGTACCTTCCTTTGGAAAGGGTGAAAGATAAGCCACCCGCTTGCCGCCGCCCAAACCCGGCACGACCGGCCAGCATGCGGCCAGAGGAAACACTTTTAAAAAGTGTGCGTATTCTAAGCGGAATAAAATCACAGTCAATATAACGTGGCGCCGCATAAAGCAAAAAGGGTAGCCATTGATGGGGTATTTAGTGAAGGTACGTTTTTTCGTTCTAATTTATTGATTATATTGTAAATATAATATACCGCTTACCCTGCAGCTGCGGCGTTTTTTGCTTGTCACAAGACCTGTATGTCATCTAAAGGATGTTATGAATTGAGGAATTATAGGTTTCATTCTAAGATATTGTTGCCTTGTCCGTGGAATTTCTGGGGACGATGGCCTGTCCATTCCCGATGGGTGCGAACTGCCTTTGCGCCCACACAAAACAGCAGGAGACACCTATGATACACACGCTTCCTTCCCTGCCTTATGCCCAGGACGCTCTGGTTCCCCACATTTCGGTGGAGACCCTGGAGTTCCATTACGGTAAGCACCACCAAGCCTATGTGACCAATCTCAACAACTTGGTCAAAGGCACCGAGTTCGAAAACCTCGACCTCGAAGCGGTCATCCGAAAAGCACCTACGGGCGGCATCTTCAACAATGCGGCGCAAGTCTGGAACCACACTTTTTTCTGGAACAGTCTCAAGCCTAACGGCGGCGGGGAGCCCGTCGGCGCACTGGCGGCGGCCATTGCCAAAAAATGGGGTTCGTTTGCGGAGTTCAGGAAAGCCTTCCAGGCATCCGCGACGGGCAATTTCGGTTCTGGGTGGACGTGGCTGGTGAAAAAAGCCGACGGCAACGTCGATATCGTCAATACCAGCAATGCTGGGACGCCGCTGGCCACGGGTGACAAGCCGCTCATCACCATTGATGTGTGGGAACACGCCTATTACATCGACTATCGCAACCGTCGACCAGATTTCGTCGCCTGTTTTCTCGATAATCTGGCGAATTGGGATTTCGCGGCGAAAAACTTCGCTTGAGTGCTGGGTTTTTCTGGGTTGTTCAAGTTCAAATGGGCGCTTGCGGGCGTCCGTTTGGACGACTGAACGATAAACCCGGTAAATTTGAATCTGCACCGTTTTTTGTTTTCATTCCAGCTCCGACCTTATGAACCCGCTGCTCCAAGTCCGCGCCCTCGGCCAGCAAATTTGGCTCGACAACCTTTCCCGCGCTTTGCTTAACGGAAACCTTGCACGTCTCATTTCCGAGGACGGCATTGCTGGGATTACCACCAACCCAGCGATTTTCCAGAAAGCCATCGCCAGCGGGCACGATTACGAAGACGACCTCACCCGCCTTAAACAGCAGCCAATTACGGCGGAAGAGCGCTACGAGCGGCTGGCCATTGCGGACGTGCAGCGCGCTTGTGATTTGCTGCATCCCCTGTTCGAGCAATCGCGTGGCAATGCTGGGTATGTGAGCCTTGAAGTTTCGCCCGTGCTCGCCTTTGACGCCGAAGGTACGGTAGCGGCGGGCAAGCGCCTCCATGCTCAGACCGAGCGTCCCAATTTGCTCATCAAGGTTCCTGCCACGCCTGCTGGCTTAGTTGCGGTCGAACGGTTGATTGGCGAGGGCATCAACGTCAATGTCACGCTGCTGTTTTCGCCCGTGCACGCCCATGCAACGGCGGATGCCTACCTGCGCGGACTTGAACGCTTGCAGGCAGCTGGCGGTGCGCCAGAACGTGCTATGTCGGTGGCAAGCCTTTTTCTGTCGCGGGTCGATACCCTGGTCGATACGCGCCTCGAAGCGCTAGGCGGGGAAGCGATGCCATTGCGCGGGCAAGCGGCGGTTGCGGTGGCGCGGGTCGCCTATCAAGCTTGGCATGCGCGTTTTCATGGTCCGAGCTTCGCAGCCCTGCGTGCGGCAGGCGTGCGCCCGCAATACCTGCTATGGGCAAGCACCGGCACAAAAAACCCTGCTTACAGCGACCTGCTCTATGTCGAACCCCTGATTGGCGCGGAAACGGTGACGACCCTGCCCGATGCTACCCTGGCCGCCCTGCGTGACCATGGCCGCGTCAGCGAGACCCTGGTGCATGGCGTAGAGGCTGCGCATGCGCTCATCAATCAGCTTGCTTTGCACGGCATTGATTTGACCGAAATTGGCGAAACCCTTCAAACAGATGGGTTGGGGCAGTTTGAACAGGCGTTTGGCAAGTTGCTTGAGCAGACGGGGGAATGAATGAGAACTTCCCTTACCCGCTTTGCGGTGTTCGCAATGTTCCAGGCCTGGACAGGCTGTTACCTGGCGTTGAGGCGGATGACGATACGCGTGAGCAGCCGTGCGAGTACTTCGGGAATGCGTACGGGTTTCGATATATAGTCGCTGCCACCGTTCTCAAAACTGTTGATGATCTGATCGTTGTTTGCCAGTTCAACCATGAAGAGGATGGGGATTTCGCTCCGCCCCGGCATTGACTTGATTCGGCGGCACAGCGCAAAACCTCCGACATTGGGCGAAGTCGCATCGAGCAGGATAATATCAGGTGTGGCGAATTCCAGGCACTCCAGGGCCTCGTCACTGTTTTTTGCCGGTATGACGATATAGCCTGCGGCGGAAATCCCTTCGCACAACAGGCTGAGTGTGTCGGATGGATCGTCCACCACAAGCACGGCGGGACGGATGGTAGAAGAAGGAGAAATTTCAAATATAGATGTCCGAGTATTCATCGTGATACCTTAAATTAGTTATTTACCTTGGCGTAATAAAAACAAAAACTGTGATCAATCCATATGTTGAAAACCACGGATAGCGGAAACCACTTATAAGTGAATGAATTGGCGTATGGATTAGTTCTCAGTATTAAAATAACTTATTGTGGAAACTACGCAAATAAATTAGAACAGATTTAGTAAAAGAGCAGGAAAATAGTTCAATTAATTTGAAATAGTTATTTTTTAATCATATGTGTGGTTCAGTTTGGCAAGACGGTATCCTGCTGCCGTCTTTCCTTGCGCGCCGCTTTATCTTATACTTACTATCTTTCACGGGCATCACCGTGCTTCAGTGAACCGGAGAGACAAGATGACAAAGAAAAGGATTGCCGTTGTTGGGTACGGGAATATCGGCAAATACTCAATTGAGGCTATCGAAGCCAGCCCGGACTTTGAACTGGCGGGTGTCATCCGTCGTGACATCAGCACCGAAAAGCCGCGCGAACTTGCGGATGTCGTCGTGACGGACGACATCTCTACGCTTGGCAAGGTTGACGCAGCGTTGCTCTGCACCCCGACGAGAAGCGTGCCTGAACACGCCAAAAAATATCTGAAACTCGGTATCAACACTGTCGATAGCTACGACATCCACACCTCGTTCCTGGATCTGCGCAGGGAACTCATGCCCATTGCACAGGAAAACAACGCAGTCTCGATCATCTCCTCGGGCTGGGATCCTGGCAGTGATTCCGTGGTCAGGACCCTGCTCGAAGCGTGCGCGCCCAAGGGTCTGACGTACACGAATTTTGGCCCTGGCATGAGCATGGGGCATACCGTTGTGGCCAAAAGCGTCGGTGGTGTGGCCAACGCGCTTTCGATGACCATCCCGCTCGGCACGAGCATCCACCGGCGGGTTGTTTATGTGGAGCTTGCCCCTGGGGCGGACATTGAAGATGTCAGAAAAATAATCAAGAGTGACCCCTATTTCAGCCACGACGAAACGCACGTCATTGCCGTGAAAAACATCGACGACATCATCGACATGGGGCACGGCGTCAATCTCGTCAGAAAGGGCGTTTCGGGGAAAACCGACAACCAGTTGTTTGAGTTCAGCATGAGAATCAACAACCCAGCTCTGACATCGCAAATCATGGTGGCCTGTGCCAGAGCCTCGTTCAGGCAAAAACCTGGTGTTTATACGATGCCTGAAATTCCCTTGATCGACCTCTTGTACGGTGACAAGGAAAGCTTGCTGGCAAGGCTGGTTTGAGAACGGGCGCGGTTACCCCGCGCCCGGCAAACCTTCCCGCTTGAGCACAAAGACGCCATCCACGCCGCTACAAGTTGTCAGCCACGTAAAAGGTAGTTCTGGGAAAGCGTTTTCGACCAGTTCCCGGTTGTGCCCGACTTCGACTGCGAGGATACCGCCGGGGTGAAGGTGGCGTGCGGCCTCAAAAATCAGGCGGTGCACGATGTCCAACCCGTCTTCACCCGCCGCCAACGCAAGGGTTGGTTCGTGCAGGTATTCAAGCGGCAGCCGTTTCATTGATTCGGCGGTGACGTAGGGCGGGTTGCAAAGGATGAGGTCGAACTGGCGGCCATTGAGGGAGGCAAAGAGGTCGCCCTGCACGGTTTCGATGCGGTCATTCAACTCGTATTCGGTGATGTTGCGTTGTGCGACGGCAAGCGCGTCTGCAGAAAGGTCGGCGGCCACGATGCCGGCGTTGGGGAAAGCTTCTGCCATCAGGATTGCCAGGCAGCCGGAACCAGTGCACAGGTCGAGCACGCCAGTGACGGTTTCAGGGTCTTCAATCCAAGGCGCAAACGCGTTGCCGTCGAGCAATTCGGCAAACCAGGAGCGCGGGACGATGACACGTTCGTCGACGTTGAAGCGGTACGTACCGAGCCAGGCTTCATGGATGAGGTAGGCGGTGGGAATACGTTCGCTGGCGCGGCGTTTGATGTTCTCGAAGAGCGCCATACGTTCGTCGGACGGGATGCAGGCGTCGAGGAACGGTTCGAGGCGGTCTGGCGGTAGCGCCAGCGTGGCGAGGATGAGCCACACGGCTTCGTCGTAAGTGTTGTCGACACCATGACCGCAGAAAATACCGGCGCGGTTGAAGCATGTCACCGCGTAACGCAGCCAATCGCGCACGGTGACGAGTTCGGCGAGTGAGCCACTGTCGTAGTTTTCTTCTTCTTCGGGATGGCCGTTGCCGGTACTTCTGCATGGATGGTTCTGATTGACGCTCATGTGGTTTCCCTATTCAGAAATTGTTCCAGGAAGTGCTGGTTTGCCATCTTGCGCGTAGGCGCAATGTAGTGTGCTCAGTCCGTATTGAGGTTGAATACCTGGAAAGATGCATTCAGGTGGGTTTGCTCCAGGGCGGAAACGTTGAGGGCGTTAGTGGTATTACCAATAATTTCCTTATGCAGAAGCTGATTCCCGCCATTGTTAATGAGCCAGTGCAGATTAGTGGGCGAATCGGCGTTGGCCAGTGCTTCTTCAATGGTGATTTTTTTCTCGTGGTAGAGACGGTAGAGGTCTTGTTCGAAGGTTTGCGAGCCTGGGGCAAGGCTTCGTTCCATCGCCTCCTTGATGCCCACGAGTGAACCCGATTGGATCAGGTCGGCAATGTGGCGGGTGTTCGACAGGATTTCCGCTGCCAGGATGCGTTGCCCATCGGGTTGGGTGACTAGGCGTTGCGAGATGATGGCACGCAGCGCGATGGAAAGGTCGAGAAAAAGCAACTCCCGGTTTTCAAGCGGGAAGAAACTCATGATTCGGTTCAGGGCATGGTAGGCGTTGTTGGCATGCAGGGTGGAGAGGCAAAGATGCCCAGTCTGCGAATAGGCAATGGCCATCTGCATGGTTTCGCGGTCGCGGATTTCCCCGATTAGGATACAGTCCGGAGCCTGCCGCATTGCATTGCGTAGCGCGTTGTGCCAGCTATGGGTGTCGATGCCGATTTCCCGCTGGTTGACGATGGATTTGTTGTGGCGAAAGAGAAATTCGATAGGGTCTTCGACCGTGAGGACGTGGCCAGTCTTGTTGCGGATGCGATGGTCGATCATCGCTGCCAGCGATGTCGATTTGCCGGAACCAGTGGCTCCCACCACTAGGATCAGGCCGCGTTTTTCCATCACCATCTCGTTGAGGATGGAAGGTAACCCCAGGGAGCCAATAGTTGGGATGTTGCTTTGGATGTAACGCACGACGATAGCGACAGAATTGCGCTGCCAGAATGCGTTAATGCGGAAATTTCCTAGGTTTTGCCGTCCAAAGGAAAGATTGATCTCGCGCTCATGCTCGAAACGTTCCACCTGCTCGGGCGTCATCATTTCGAAGAGCATCTTCCTGATCATGGCCGGTTCCATGGCCTGCTGGTTGATCGGGAGGGACTGCCCTTCGATCTTGATATGAATGGGTGTTCCAGCCGTCACGAAAATGTCCGAGGCCTTTTTCTCGGCCATGAGCATGAACAGTTTTTCAAAGACCATGAAAAGCTCCGGCTACTCAGGCGCAGAAATCAGGCGTGCAGAGAATCCGTTGATCGATGTTTTGACCCAGGCTTGCGCATCGGTTTTCTTGACGGCTGCTACACAATACAGGCTGTATTTTCCGTCCGCAGGCGGCAGAAAACCCGGAACTACTACCGATCCGGTTGGTACGCGCCTTACCAAGAAGGCACGTCCTCCGGCCAGAACCATGTGGACGTGTCAGAGCGGCTGGGCGTTGCCGAGCGCCGTGGTATTGAAACCGGCATCGACATAAAGAATTTCGCCGGTGATACCACTCGCCAGATCGGAGCACATGAACGCGGAGGCATTGCCCACTTCGTCGATGGTGACGTTGCGCCGCAGCGGCGCGTTGTGTTCATTGAATGCTAAGAGTTTGTTGAAACTGCCGATACCGGATGCTGCCAGAGTTTTGATCGGTCCGGCGGAAATGGCGTTGACGCGGGTTCCTTCAGGACCAAGGCAAGTCGCGAGGTAGCGTACCGAGGCTTCAAGGCTGGCCTTTGCCAGCCCCATCAAGTTGTAATTGGGCATGGTGCGCACCGCACCCAGGTAGGTCATGGTGAGCAGGCAGCCGTTGCGGCCCTTCATCAGCGGGCGGGCGGCCTTGGCCAGCGCAGGAAAAGAATAGGCGCTGACTTCGAGCGCGGTACGGAACGCCTCGTGCGAAAAGCCATCGAGAAAGTCGCCTTCGAGCGCCTCGCCTGGGGCGTAGGCAATCGAATGAACGATGCCGTCGAGCCCGTCCCATTGTGCGCCAAGAGCGGAAAACAGCCCTTCGATCTGGGCGTCATCCTGGACATCGAGAGGGAAAAGCAATGAGCTGCCGAATTCGGCGGCCATCTTTTCAACCCGGTCGTGAAAACGGTCGTTTTGGTAAGTGAAAGCAAGCGATGCACCTTCGCTGTGCATGGATTTGGCGATGCCATAGGCAATTGACCGATGGCTCAATAATCCCGTGATAAGAATACGTTTTCCGACAAGAAAACCCATGGGTCGATAACTCCTCGAAGCGTAGGCGACAATTATAGCGAAAAAATAACCGTAATACTTACACGTTACCCTATTGAGAACATGGGTTAGGTGTTTAGTCCCGGCATTTGATGGATCGGATTCATGATGAATCGTTCTGGTTGAGTTGTCCATGTTTTGCAGAGGTATTCATAGGGCGTCAGGCCGTTAAGGGTCTTTAGCCGCCGGGCA
>Ga0123357_10000841_pt1 | contig 31228 bp, 28 predicted proteins | sample TergutEmb28metaG_FD_89873 | JGI IMG/M metagenome (GOLD analysis project Ga0123357, IMG submission 89873) | Embiratermes neotenicus P4 segment gut microbial communities from Petit-Saut dam, French Guiana - Emb289 P4 | ecosystem: Host-associated > Arthropoda: Insects > Digestive system > Gut ...
TAGCTTTCTACATGAAGTTTTCTACATGAAGTTCTAGGGTGTACACCCATCATAATTCTAATTATTCTCTTCTGCAGAGTGAATATCTTCCTACTGTATGAGGAATTTCCCCAGAGAATTATTTCATAACTCACAATAGAGTGAAAATAAGCAAAGTAAATCAATCTCAGAGTATCATTATTGCAGATATGATACATTTGTCTAACCACATAACATGCTATGCTTAGTTTAGGGATTAGGCTAGGTGAACTGTTGGGAGGTAAAGTAAGGGTGATGGAAGAACTTTATTTTATATACAACTGGCAACAGAGAAAAAATGTATTAATATTCAGAAATTCTGTCCTCAAGAATCTTATTTTTGTACTTTAAAAATTACAGAAGATATAATGAGAATGAATCGAAGGGTAGACATTTTGAGTTTGTATACAGAGGGTGTCTGTGGACTGGGCAAGAAGATCAGGGTCAAGATTTACATCCTTCATGAAGAAATAAAAATTACTGCATGCAACGAGAAATCTAGCCAGGCCAAGGACATGAACAGAAGAAGACTAGAATATTAAAGTACAGGAAATATGTAGACAGGTGATTCCATATTTCAAAGACACCAAAACAGCAGCATACCTACATAAATGCAAATTGATGATAAACAGAAAAGTGTATGATTTGAACTTTTTACAAGAAAATCATCAGATAATGAACAGTGACCAAAAGCTGGATAGCCCTCTGACAGAGGGAAATGTAAGATGTCAACACTGACCACAGAGACAAAGCCCAGAGGTCTACAGACATGAACAGAGTGCAACTAGAGGACACATGCAAGAAATAGAAAAAATAGCCTTGCACAGTCACAAATGAGGAAGACAGAAGTACACGCATTTGACCAAAACAGCTAACACGATGAATCAATTAAGATCAGTGATCAGCAGTGTCTAACTCAGCACCCACATAACAACATCAACACTACTGCATTACTGTTAGAAGAGAGATACTACAGCATTAGAAGCTTGCTGACAGATAAGAAAGCAGAAAAGTCACTTAATAAAAGAGAGATAAAGGACAGAAGTGGAACAACATGGGATTTCAAAAGAGCTACAGTAACATTCAGGGTAGGTTTCATAAATGTAGAAGGCTTAAAAAGTAAATTACAAAGCAGGGATTTTGAATCTGTTGGGAAAAAATGATATGCTGGGTAATGCAGAACATTTGACTGGATTAGAAAAATATAAAAATAGGGCATACAAGAGCTTTTAAAAGGTAGATGCATGACAGCCAGATATGAAAAAATTCAAGCAAGGTAGGTAGTGTATAGTAAAAATATTACTGACCAATATGTTTCAGGAATTAAGGGAAATATTACAGACATAAGACATGTACATGAATTAAGCTGTGTGTTTGTTTTTTATACTGCCCACCCATGAATTCAAAGCATTTCAATGTGAATTTTATAAGGTATTTGGACAACACAATAAATATGTTAAAAACTGATATTACAAAGCCAAGTTATTAGTAACAGGTGATTTTAATTGCAGAACAGGGAAGAGACATGTAGAACTGCCACAACTTTTGATGTTTGCATAAACTGCAATGCTGAAAGCTCTAATTTTGCCAAAAACAAAATAGTAACAACATAAGATGTAATGCAGAAGGAAGAAAATTGGTATATTTTATCAAATCACTAATTTCAAAATTTTGAATGGAAAATCTCAATCTAATATAGAAAGGACGTTATTTTTAAAAATAAATTGGGTAGTAATGTGTTAGACTATGCATTAGCTTCTGAAGGTGTAATTAATAATATATTAGACTTCAATATTGGGGTAAAGAAAATTACTATTCATGTAGTGTTGTTATTAGAATTACAAAATACAAAAGAAGATACAAATAATAATACAAATGTTACTTATCAAACACAAATAGAGAATTACGATACAACCAGAACAACAGCTAACAAGATGTTTTTATTGAGAGATTGAATAACACTGCAGAGAGAGAGTATAGACCTATATGTGTGGTATACACGACATCTTTGCTAGAGGCAGAATAGACGAAACAACAAAAGTGTTACATGGCATGGTTAGTAGAGCAAGGAGAGAAATGAAAATCAGAACTACAAAGTTTAAAGAATGGGATTGTTGGTATGATGAGACATGGAAAGCAAAGAAGAGAGAAGTTAAAAGGGTAATGAAAGAGTACAAAATGGGAGATGATGGCACTGAAAGAGTACAAAAGGGGAAATGGTGAGAATTGTAGGAGCGGATAATGCAGTTGTATCATGGAATATGAAAAACTTTTAGAAGAAAAGAAGTCAAGGATGACAGGAAAAGAAAGAAATCAGAACAGATTAATCACTGAATTAAACGAAATAACAAAAAAATTTGGGAGACAGTGAAAAACATTTTGAAGAAATGTTTATAAACTCAGACTTTAAATCCAGAGAGCTGGTTAAAATACTTCTGCATGTCGTTTACTAGAGGACAAATGGGTGTTACTCAAGGAGATTCAGATTTTAGGTCTGGATCATACAGATGAACTGGAAGACAATTTTACAATACAAAAGGTGAACAAATTTATTTTGAGTATAAAAAATTACTCAGCAACAGGATGCGATCACACACTATCAGAGGCAAGGAAGAAATTAGTTACAAAAGGTGAAAGAACTGACATTTTGATGAAACTGTTTGATGTGATTAGAAAAAAAAGAGAATTTCCAACAGCATGGAAAAACTGCATTAATACAACCAATTTATAAAGGGAAGGGAAGTCAGAGGGAGTCCAGTGACTATACAGGAATTTCACCACAATCAATTTTTAGGAAAATAAATTCAGCAATAAGAGCTTTTAGGTTAAGAGAATGGCTGCTGCATCATAAAAACTGACTTTGTTTAGGGCAAGATTTATTAAAGAAAAAAAGAACTGTAGATAATATATTTTCATTAAAACATGTGTTAATAAATACTTGCGAAAAAAAAAAGGGGGGGCAAATTATATGGCTATTTTGTGTATTTCGAAAAGGGATGTGACTCCATTAATGGAGAAGGTTTGTGGTTTAAAATGAGAAATATATGGGTGAGAACAAAATTAATTGTATAAAACAACGTATCTGGATATAAAATTCTGTGCAAAGTGTGAAACAACCCAAATAGCCAGCTGTGCACCTCAAACAAAAAGGGTCCATCCAGGTTGTGGTTTCAGCCCATATGTATTCAATATCTCTATAAATTATATTGATTATAATGATATAGAAGGAACACATTCCTCAGTGACAAATGGTTTAAGATTACCGGGACTGTTATTTACAATTGATTTGGCTACATCACCATTTACAAAAGAAAATTTAACTAGTAGGTAAATATTGTAAAACTGGAATTTGAAAAGTAATTAGAACAAATCTAAAATAATGGTATATAAGACAAGAGGAAAATTGAAGGCAACTGACAGATGGGAATGAATGCACAGAATATCAAGGTAGATGATAAATTTAATTATCTAGGAGTTATGTCAGAAAGCATGAGAGGATGGAGCAAACAGAAAACACCAGCCATAGCAAAAGGATATCAAGGCCTAGCAGCTACAGACAAATGTATATTGGTAACCCACAGTATACCCTAAAGTTACACACGGAGGATATGTACAAAATGAACCTTGAATAAAGTCATTATGTTGCATTTATTAAATCAATGTATTCTATAATTATCAGACCAATACAACAGCATAAATGTTCTGACATTCATGTATTTCTCATATACACAACATGTTTAGGCTGACAGTTTTGGCCATCATCAGGAGATATTACAAAAATATAAGAGGTAGTACTGAACCTATCATTTTATTGCCTTCTATTATTTTTGTAATATCTCCTGATGATGGCCAAAACTGTCAGCAAAAACATGTTGTGTATATGAGAAATAAATGAATGTGAGAATATTTATGCTGTTGTATTGGTCTGATAATTACAGTAAACAGACTACAAAATTAAATGTTGAGATAATGACAGTATGTAGCCTTAGCAATTGTAAGAACTGAATTCAAATAAATTATAATGCTCATAAGGTGTGACATACCCATTCTGCTCATGGAACATGCAATAACAGTCTGTTGACACACAACTTTTATTACAGCAGCTACATGTTTCAGCTGCCTAAAACAGTTATCATCAAGCTTTAAGTATGAGAAAATGTAAAAAGAACATTATACAGCTGTAGCCATACACATAATTATAAATTTTATGGCCGATTTCGCTCTTACATAAAATGTATGCAAATATCACACCTGGAAAACACTTTTACAATATATAAATTATTTTGAAAAACCATTAATGATTAAGTTATACAAGTTTTAAAAATTTGATTGAAAATTATGATTAAGCAATGGCATAGTTTGCATACTACCCCAGCATTTTTCTGGACAAACGAGAGAAAACCATCTAAAATGGTGTCAAGACACCTAGTTTCTGGGCCAAGATTTTAATGCCGATACTCAAAAAAAAAGTACTGACATTCGAATATATGTGACAAAATCTGACTAACATGTATTAAAGACACATTTATACATGTATAAGGAATAACACTCAAGTCTTCTGGATGCTGACCCAGCCTGTTCCTGAAGATGACGGTAAATACAACCCCAACACAACATATTATTCCATACGGATTTAACCACCATTAACGTCGCTCTGAGAACGTTAAACCTTGTATCTCTATGTATATTCGTCTCCACCTGCTTGTAAAAAAACTAATTTAATGTAATAAAATCGGGTAGACACACGACACAAGCGCAATAATACCTTGTAGAATAGTTCTCTTTTCGTCTACTTTCCCAATTAAGTCACCGTTCTGAAGAAGCTTATATCAAAAGAATGAGTTTTAAAATCCTGATGAACGACGGAGTACAAACATGGCCTAACAATTTCAAACTACTTACGTATCCCCTTTACGCTTAGTGGATGGAGTTCAAAAGTTTTACATCGGCTTTTGGAATTAAGACGCATTAAAAATGAAGATTCTTATACTCTAACACGGAAACGCTTCCCAAGACATCGAAAAATCTTTATTACTCGACACGACCTAATTCTGAAAACCGATTCAAAGCAACGTACTGACCTGAACTTTCATTAGCAGTTACTCAAAGTTCGAAGGTTATGTTGGTGGATCGTAATTTTCAATGGTACCCCCACGTGCAAGCAGTGAAACTCACCTACACAAACACTGCTGTTTCACAGCCCAATCATCCCGTATCCCCATGTAACAGCTAAAATACTTACTCCTTCCATTGCACTTAATTGTATTACATAGTACAACCGCCACGACAGACGCTAAACAAGACACACACTTACACCAACGGTAAATCAGGGATGATATGGTAAATATTATTTGTTGGTAGCAATATTCAATGGTAGTGGCTCACCCGTGGCGTAAACCACGGTATCCACACCATAGTTGGCATACACATGCCAAACATTTTTGTAGTCAGTGAAATTTATTTTTATTTATTTATTTATTTGAAATACATTCCATAGATCCTTAATCGACAAGCCTTAGGATATAGACACTCTCAACAGATCATGAGCATAAACTTACTTACACCATGAAGCAGGGTCCTTCTTGACAAGCTATCCGGTTTGCGGCTAGTCAAGAAATTCCCCGCATTTTATGGAACCCGAAGGTTCATTACCGCATTCACAAATGTCCGCCACCTGTCCCTATCATCAGCCAGCTTAATCCAGTCCGTAACCCCCACATCCCACTTCCTTCAGATCCATCTTAATATTATCCTCCCTTCTACACCTGGGTCTCCCCAGCGGTCTCCTTCCCCTCAGGCTTCCCCCCAGAACCCTGTACACACCCCTCCCCTCCACTATACGTGCTATATGCCCCACCCATCTCATTCTTCTCGATTTTATCACCCGCACAATATTGAATGTGGAGTATAATAATTAAGCTCTTCATTATGTAGTTTTCTCCACTCCCCTGTTACCTCGTCCCTCTTAGGCCCAAATATTCTTCTCAATACCCTCAGCCTACTATCCTTCCTCATTGTCAGCGATCAAGTTTCACGTCCGTACAAAACAACAGGCAAAATTATAGTTCTGTATACCTTAATCTTTAAGTTTTTGGATAGCAAACTGGAAGACAAAATATTCTGCTCCGAATGATAGCAAGCATTCCCTCGCTTCAATCTGCGCTTAATTTCTTCCCGAATAAAATTTTGGTTTGTTAAAGTTGTTCCCAAATATTTGAACCCTTCCGCCCTTTCAAAGGGACTATGTTCAGTCTTCATTCTGTGACTTCGTACTGCATTCTGATCTCGAGAAATGACCATGTACTTAGTTTTATCAGCATTTACTTCTAGTCCAGTCCGCTTACTAGCCACTACCAAAGCTTCTGCGTTTTCCTTTATAGTATATACGCTACCTCCCATTATATTAACATCATCGGCATAAACCAGAATCTGATGTGTACCACTTAATTTCAAGCCATCTTGGATTACCTGAATCCTCCTAATGGCGTACTCTAAAGCAAACTTGAAAAGCAATGGCGATAGAGCATCTCCTTGTTTCAAACCATTCCTAACAGGAAACTAATCAGGCAAATTCTTGCCTACTCGGACCCTGCTACACGTTTCAGACAGACACATTCTTATTAGCCTAGCCATTTTCATGATGATACCAATCTCAATGAGAATATTATATAAGACCTCCCTCCTAACCGAATCATAAGCTTTCTTGAAGTCTATAAATAGCTGATGCATTGCTTTATTGTACTCCCACTTTTTCTCAAGTATTTGACGAATGCAAAATAAATGATTAGTAGTTGAAGTTTCGCGTCGAAATCCACACTGATGACCCACAATAATATTCTCTGCATATGGAGTTAACCTTCAGAGCAGGATGTTGAATAAAATTTTGTACGTAGTTAGCAAAAGTGATATGCCCCTATAATTACTACAATCTGTTTTATCGCCCTTCTTATGGATAGGTACTATGATCGACTCCTTCCACTCCTCAGGCAATTCCTCCTTATTCCAAATAGAAAGAGTAAGTTCATAAATCTCACAGGGAAATGTTCTACCCCCTGCTTTAATCAATTCTGCTGGTATTTGATCAATACCTGGTGATTTGTGACTTTTTAGGTTTTGTGTTACGTAACACACACATCAAATGAAACTATAATAAAATTAATAACTTAATATTAATGAATAAGTTCGTAAGTTATGTCATAACTAAATTCATGGAATAGGGTCCTTCCTGAGAAGCTAACTGGTCTTCAGTTAGTCAAAAAATTGGCCGCATTTTATGTAACCCGAAGGTTCATCACCGCATACACAAGAGCCCGCCAGATGTCCCTGTCCTGAGCCAGACCAATTCAATCCATACCTCAATCCCACCGCTTGAATATTCATTTTAATATTATCCTCCAACCAACGCCTGGGTCTTCCAAGTTGTATCCTTCCCTCATATATTCCCACCAAATCCCTGTATGCATCTCTCCTGTCGCCCGTACGTGCCACATGCTCTGCCCATCCCATTCTTCTTCAGTGGATCCCCTGATATTTGGCGAGGGGTACAGTATTGCGTTATATAACTACCGTATTTATTGTAGTTTTGTTACACTGCGCTCCACCAGATTTCGACACTTTTATGCCATTATCAAGGGCTGTCTTACCCTTCTAATTAGATTGACTTTCCTGCGTTTTCTGATGGCATACGACAGCGCTTTTGTAATGCACGCAGTCAGATACGCGGACGCGTCAAAAAGTTACAAGGTTCTACCAGCTGACAATATGACACCAGTAAGTGCCAGTAATTTCAACAGAAAAATTGGTACAGAAACTCATTAGAAAACTAAAGAAGCTCCTGGCCATGAACTAAAAGGTTCGAAACGTGTAGCGCGTAGTCTAACAAAACTACGACGAAAGCAGTGGTTGTACCAGAATGCGAATGCCTTTCTTAGCGACGTCTACTATAATCTGTAAATTAAACTACCATAAAAATTACAAATAATACCGTATAAGTGGTACGTCGTTTCCCTGAATGTAGGATGTTTACGTGCATTTACGATGGTCCCCTTAAACTTGAGGTGCGCTAAAAGGATGTACCGAGAAATGTGTGCTTCAAAGCAAGAGAATTAGAAATGACTCCGAATTTTGCTTAGATGGAACCACAGAGTATCGTTGGTGGTAGTAGCACGTGGGAGTTGGAGATTTTGGTTGATTATAGTTGACGTTTCCATATTTCTGGAATATGACCCAGCGTGCTTCTTCTTAGGCAGTTTGGCCGTTCAACGCGCGACCTCTACGTTCTCTCGAACTCAGTGCCGCGGCGTCATATCCCACAATTGCAACTTAGTTCCATGTCCGAAATTTTATGAACGTAAATGTCCTTCGACAGGATCGGCAAAAGACAACCACACATCGCTCTTTGCAAGATTTATTTCCACGAGTGTTGATGTTGAGGATCAAGTCCAGGTCCGAGGCCTTTGTGAATGTTTTGCAACATGATACGTTTTTACGGACAGGAGTTGTTAGCACCTCGCTCAACCCCCACTATGGAGCACCACCCCATGTCTGCTGTCTGCAACCGCTTATCCAATATGTTCGCAGGTACCCACCATATTTGAGGCTGTTCCTCCATCCACAACCTGAGGACGTGCCACACCGTGGTGACAGGGCCCACTTATCATGATCATAATGTTGAGTACTCAGGATAGGGACAGGTGGTGGGCACCTGTGAATGCAGTAATGAACCTTCGGGTTCCATAAAATGCGGGGAATTTCTTGACTAGCCAAGAACCGGTTACCTTCTCAATAAGGACTCTGCTCCATGTAGTAAGTAAGTTGACAGCGGAGATTCTGGTCTTCAGGGTTAATACTTGCAGGCATTTCGCAGCAATAACCCTGCTACATGGTACACCAATTGTAAGAGCCAAAATCATCAAATATTTTCCTTCAATTTCTTCATTATGGAAAACTATTACAAATTGTAAAGAGTTTGTATTTTGTCTTGTGGAATGAGCTGTTTTTCATACAATCCACATCCAATTTAAGATTCATATACGATACGGTGGAATACACTGACCCAGTAAAAACCAATATCAACTTAAAGAGACAAAATTTCATCCAGGTTTGTTGTGTGAAATTTCAGAAATGTTACTGTAGATATTCTAAGACAACTGTTCTATAGTGTTTCAGCTGTACTCATACTTCCAAGACCTTGTGTGGTTGTGAGTTTTGATGTGACTGAAGGATAAAACGTCACTACCACACAGTATAACCTGGCCATCAGTTTACTTACACAGATACAGGATACTATAATTGAAATTGAATAACATGCACATATGCTGTGATGTAATACTCTTCTAAGCCCTCCTGTAGCAGGTAAAAAAAGCAGTCCCATTACAGGCCTGGACAGGCCCAGAGGGTTCCAGGAAGTTAAGGTTCCCAGATTTCGTGACAACGGCACAGGAAGGTGGTAGGTTGTCAGTCTTACGCACCGGCCGCCTTTACCCCCCAGGAAATACTCCTGGTACTCATTTGTTAGAGGCTGAGTCAAAGGGATTTTATGTCAATGAAAAATCCACCAACACCAGCTGGGATCAAACCACCAGCGACCTTCTGACCTTCTGATTTGTAGCACAGCTCCTTAACCACTGTGCTACCGCGGTCCTGTAGCAGGTAATAAACAGTATTAAACAGTAATAAACAGTAACTACACCTACACTGTATCCAATTCAGCATGAGTCGTGTCACTCTGCCTAAATTCATCAGCACTAAAATACATGTTTGAAGTTAATGGTACAATAATTCCATAGATTTTTATATGAAAGCATGCTAATAATTATTTATTATGGAGTTTGTTAAAGTTAATCCATGGCATGGAGGCATTATCTAACGTCCACATAATTGATCTTTCACAAGTTTTAAAAACCCATTTTGTGAAATGTATGTCAGATGATTCTAACTGAATGGAAAAATGTTGGATATTTTTAACAAAAAGTCAATCACAAACCACAGCAGGTTTTTGGAGAATCTCATTTAATACATTTAATGACATGATCATTAAAATAGATATGTTCAAATTGTCATTCTGATATTAACAGCACTAAGTACAGGCTGCATTTCTACACAAAATCAGTATGAAAAAACATCACAAACAGGGTTCATGAAAATGTTTCAAAGTAAAATTAAGTTGAGGTCATATGTGTTCTCTATGTTAGCAGTTCATAATAGCAGCTTTGTTATCCACATATGCAGCCTGCGTAAATATGACGCCAGGCGAACACTTTAACGAAGTAAAGAATTTTGTTGGACAAAATTCACAAAGCAGGGAGCCTGTGTATATTGCCATATACCACTGTTATTCTGATATTACATTCGTTTGTATGCATGATTAACAAGTGGTGGCATACCACTCTTCACAATAGGAAAAGGTCAGATGTAGCAGTAGCTATGATTGTGCAGACAGATAAATATATCAGTCTTCTAGCTTGATGTCACGTACACTGGTATATAAACTTACCAACATTTACAAGGAGCCAGGGCAGTTCAAGAGTAAGTGGTACACAAAAAATGGGGCTTATATAAAGAAAGCTAGAATATGCAGTTGGAGTAGAAGAACAGTGGTGGTTGTGCAGCACTACTTGAAACACATCTACTGAACTACATGGTGTCACATCCCCAAGGAGCAGTATCTTTAAGTCTGGTGATGATTTAATATTGAAACAGAAACTAATCCAGGATTACCTGAAATCAGTAATGCCAACAGAAAGCACACCCAGTGGATAACATAATAAGAACACATACTATGACAATCCCAAAGATGGGAAACAGGTGGCAGCACATATTAAAATATAACAAAGTGGAAGCAAGAGTAGACTTTCCTAATACAATTTATCCCTCTACCTTCTTTCTCTTGCCTTCATATACCACTTCATATCACTATACCCACACTGCTGAAACTGATGAACCCCTAAAGAACCAAAGCATAAATCCTTAAATATGTAAGCAGAAATCATAATCACTGAACCACAAGACTGATGCTAACAAGTATGCTCACTACCTAATACATGTACAATGGTGCCTATGTCATCATACACTAACAAACATCACAACAAATCACTCCCGTTGGTAATATGTTACTCACACACTAATGTAATACTAACATAACTCACAGGTATAACATTCAGTGTAAGCTATTATGTTTCAAATATATTTTATTAACCTACATGTATCCCCCCCCCCAAAAAAGCATGTAATCATAATGTCATGCTGACTGTGACTGTGGCACACTCTATGAAGGCAACAGTTCAAAATTATACACAAAAAATTATGAGTTAGGAATGATCATACATGATAAAAAGATACCAGAAGCAACTAAGATATACTGCATATCCCGAAGGGATTACTTCAACAAAGTCTTGTAAGCCAACATGGAATTCCAATTAAACTGTTCATCTATCGATTTACAGGAAAGCAATACCATTCCTCCCCAACAGAAAATCAGCCTGCTCTGAGGCTTAGATGGCAGCCCCATCACTGAGATCAGGTGCTGTAGGCTAATAACCTGCACACCTTAAACACTATTATTAAAGAAACTGAAATGAAGAGTAAACGGCCTGATATATGAGGTGACCTCTTTAGCATGAAATGGAAAACGAGAATAGGGTTTTGGAATGTAAGGAAATTGACAGAGTATGGCAAATTAAAGCAAGAAGAGAAAGAAATGACAAGCTATAAGTTGGATATTATGGGTTTGAGTGAAACACGATGGAAAGAGAACTGTGAGATAAAAACACAAAATGGAAACTTCCTGATATTCTCAGGTGTTAGTGGAAATAAAGAGCATAGAAGTGGAGTTGGCATCCTAATGAACAAAGAAGCCTGAAGAAGCTTAATAGAATGGTCACCAATTTTGGTAAGGATAATATTAGCACATTCTAAAACAAAAATCTGCAGTTTAATAATTATCCAGTGTTATGCCACAACAGAAATGATAGACAAGGATATGAAAGAAAAATTCTACCAGCAACTGCATGAAACAATAATCACAGTTCAAAAAAGGGATGTAATCATAGTGATGGGGGATATGAATGCCAAAATTGGATCAAACAATGAAGGTTTGGAACATGTCATGGGTACACATGGAATTGGAAACATGAATGAAAATGGTGAACTATTTAGTGAGCTATGTGCTAGCTGTGACTTGATTATAGGAGAAACAGTATTTCCTCATAAAACATGTCATAAAGTGTCATGCGTCTCCCCAACGGAAAATCAAATTGGCCATATAGCAATTAGTAAAAGATTTAGAAGGTCTCTATTAGATGTGAGAAACAAAAAAGGAGCTGATATAGGCAGTGACCACCATCTCATGATTGCAAACTTTAGGTTTAAAATATTAGCCACAAGAAAGAAGATTGAAACATATAATGTACAAAAACTTCAAATGCCAAGTGTAAGGGAAGAATTTAAATTGGAACCAAAAAATAGATTCTCAGTACTGTCCACCCAGAATGAAGATACAGACATTGAAGAAAGACGGAAGGCAATAAAAAATGTATATAAAGAAACAAGTGAGAAAATACTGGGTTTTAGAGAAAATCAACAAAAGGAATGGATCTCTAAGGAAAGAAATGGAAAGAAATAGAAAGAAGAATATTGGCAAAAGAAAATGTAAATAGGAGCAAAAGGAGACAACAACAAATTAGTACACAAACACAGTATTCAGAAATTAACAAGACAGTAAAGAGAAGGATTGGGAAAGACAAGAGAAACTAGATAAATGAAAAATAAAAACTTGCAGAAGAAGCGAAAAAGAAAGGAGAAATAATGGAGCTTCACAGTATTACGGGAAAGCTGTCTCAAAGAAAATTTAGGGTGAATAGACCAGTGAAAACAAATCAGGAATGCTCTTAACAACACAAGAAGAACAACTGAAGAGGCAGGAAGAACATTTTTCCGAAATATTTAACAAAGATGATAACAGCATAGGAAGTAAGCAAGAAATGAGAAATGTAGAAGAAGATAATAGCGAAAATGGTGATGTAAACTTAGACCCTCCTACAAAAACTGAAATACAGTTAGCCTTGTCACAGTTAAAGAATGGAAAAGCAGCAGGTTTAGATAATGTATATCCGGAAGTACTAAACGTTGACCCTGAAATAACTGCAGAAATGTTGTATCCTCTACTGGAGAAAATATGGAAGGAGGAGAAGATCCCTGTGGATTGGGAAGAAGGATTAATTATCAAGATACCGAAGAAAGGAGACTTATGAAATTGTAATTAATGGAGAGGAGTTACCCTTCTAAGTATTCCAAGCAAAATTCTGACTAGAATCATCTTAAACAGAACACAAAATACAGCAGAACAACACCTCCGAAAAGAACAAGCTGGATTCTGTAAACACCAAAGCTGTGTTGCTTTAATAAACACTTTAAGGAGAATTCTAGAACAAAGTATAGAATGGCAGGCCATTCTATATGTGACCTATATCGATTCTGAAAAGGCATTTGACTCCATGAAGACAGAAATAAAGTAAAATATTGTATGATGGATTTAAGTGCAAAATTTCCCATGAAGGAAAGCTCTCAGACTTTATAGAGGTCAGAAATGGTGTAAGGCAAGGATGTATTCTACCCCAACTGTTTTTCTGCTGATATTAGACAGAGTCATGAAAAGAGTGAAGGGTTTAAGGAAAAGCAGAATACAGTGGAGTATGAAGGAAAGACTGGAAGATCTGGACTATGCGGATGATATTTGTTGTTAGCCCAGAGATTTTGTGATATGGAAGAAAAGTTAAAGAGACTAAAACAGGAAGCAGAATTAGTTGGTTTGCATATTAGCATAAACAAGATGAAGGGGATGAGAGTTAATAATCTAATATGCAAAAATTTAGGTTAGAGGAAATGGAAATTGAAGAAGTTGGATCCTCCGTATACCTAGGAAGTGTGGTGTCAGAAAGCGGAGGAAGAGAGGAAGATGTAGCAAGTAGAATCAAGAAAGCAAATGGTGTATTTGTTCAGCTGAATCCTGTGTGGAGAAATCTCAACATATCAAAAGAAGTTAAAATACGAATATTCAGTACATATGTAAAATCAGTATTATTATACACTTGTGAAACTTGGCAAACTACCAACCAAATAACAAGAAGACTACAGATATTTGTAAATAAATGCTTAAGACAAAGAATGAATATAAAATGGACTGAAACGATTATGAACGAAGAACTATGGAGAATCACCCATCAGAAATCAATAGAAAATCAGATAAAAAGAAGAAAATGGAATTGAATTGGACACACATTGTGCAAAGAAACAGGACCAATAGAGAAAACTGCATTAGACTGGAATCCTCAGGGATACAGAAGGAGAGGTAGGCCGAAGAGAACGTGGCGAAGGACAACAGATGAGATAAGAAGCACAAAAAGATCATGGAACGAGGTCAAGGGGATAGCTGGAGACCACGATGCCTGGAAGCTCTTCATGGATGCCCTATGCTCCACAAGGAGTAAAACGGTCTGATGAATACCATTCCTAAAAGACATTCCACTAATAAAAAATGAAAAGCCCCAAATGTGACAATACAAAGATGTGCAAAACAGACAAAATCAGTGACAAATAGGAGTGATGGTGTGGTAAAATCACTGAAAATAAACATTACCCTGCTCAAACAAAACTGATGATATTGTAATGAAATCAACCACGTACACAAATTATTTAATTTCACTCACACATCCTTCCCTTGATATTCTTAATGAAGAATGCTCCCACCCAATGGTACACTATTCTATAATCTTCATTCACAAAACCACTACAGCAAACATCAACACCTCAGAATCTACCTGGAAACATCTGAAAGCATCACTTAACACATAAAACAGAAAGACAACCTACACCCTGTACCTAGCAAAATATGTTCCCAAAGAGATGCAAGGCAGAAAATGCAGCTCCATTTTCAAGATCATACACACTATGAGAAACAAACTTGTGCCCATCAGTCCAGAATGAAGAACACGAAAACCAAAATTAGTAAATTATTGTTATAAACATACTGTGATGAGAGAAGTAATTAAGGTCTGAAATAAAGAATAAGCACTGTTGTCAACTGTGATGAAAGAAAAACCACAGGTAATCCTGGAGAAGAGCCATGAACTATTCTAAATCATAAACACTATAAAAAGAAATACTGTAATATATTTATAATGTCATCTTTCATTTTTCTCCAAAATACAACATTAATTTCATCCCATATGAGAAATAAATTATCATTTTACATATGTTACAGTATGATAATTTTTATAAGTATCATAACATCATCTATGATTTTCACACTATTTTACTGCACATCTACTTTGCAGTCGGCTGCTTCTTCGGCTTCAAGCTGAAGTACAATATGAGCAGTCCTAGGGACGCATATGTAGCTTTTGCCACCTAGACATATAAAAAATATGTCTTACACAGAAAGACAAACAGAAAAACATATACAAATGCAAGGATTTTGTGTAACTTCATCTGCAGAAATAGCATATTAGTTTTGGGTAGCAGTTTTCTTAGCAAACCTTTACATCACATTTGTCAGTACTACGTGCCTATTAGTTTCTAACAGTTATTCATTTTTTCACAATGTAAGTGATAACTTCATAAATTCATGTCATCTGAAACTAGGAATGTATGCATTACTACCAGAATATGTAAGGATAACTGCATGTACCAACAGATAAAATATCAACACACAACAATGTCCAGGAGTTGGGAAAGTGCCACTGTCACAAGCGTGTGACAAGAAATGAAGTTCACTGTTAAACAATTGCTTACGTAAGTACATATATGTGAAACAGCACTTACAGAATTAACTTACTCAAGGAACACAGTCCTTAGTGAGAAGCTAACAGCTCCTCAACTAGTCAAGAAATTCCACACATCTAATTGAACCTGAAGGTTCATTACCACGTTCACAACAGCCTGCCACTTGTCTGTATTCCAAGCTAGATGAATGCAGTCCGTGTCTTCCCATCCGGTTACTTCAGTAACCACTGTAACATATCCTCATATCTACACCTAGGTCTTCCAAGAAGTCTACCACCCTAGATCCCCCACCTCCCCACTTCCCCATACATGCCACATGTCCCACCCAAATAATCTCGTGAGGAGTACAGATCATGAAGCTTCTAATTTTGTAACTCTCTCCAGTCCTCTGTTACTTTCTCTCTCTTAGTTCCAAGTACAGTGAAACCTGTCTGTGTTGGCCACCTCTGGGTCCAATCAAAGCCGCCCAACTTATGGAAACCATGTGGCACTATGAAAATGGAACTGTGCAATGATTGGTTGTGCAAACGTACAGTTCAGAGTGCAGAAACTTGTGTCCAGATGGAAAGCAGGTACAAACCTTGCCAATATATAGGGACTTCAAGAATACTAAAGTGTCAGTTGCCACCAGAAAATCCCAATCTGTTGCCCATACTTGTGGAAAAAGGATGGAGCTGGATTGGAGAACAGGTAGTTACGCTATTGACTGAAAACAAAAAAAAACAATACTGCCCTTTAGGTTGACCAACAGGAGGTTGAACTTACGCACAAAGCACACACAAAATGTGAAACAGTGGTGAAGATTCAAGATATATAGGTGGCCAACTTGTGGAGTAAAGACCATGTAAACAATCAAAAGAATTTGCTGGTTCCTCAAAGTGTGGCCAACTCTCACAAGTGGCTGACTTAACAGGGTGGCCAACTTCATGGGTTTTACCATACTTTCCTCAGTACCCTATTCTTAGGCACTCCCAGCCTACACTCTTCCTCAGCATAAGATACCAAATTTCACACACGTATAAAATAGGTGAATCACTTACACAATTACCAAAAGGTAAAAAGGCATAAAGTTGTCCCTGTGCATGCTGTCATGCCATATAGTGGGACAGAAGATGCAGTCCACCAATTCTTAACCCTGCTTCTGGGTGGAAGTAAATGCTCAGCCTCATATTCCACCCATTTCACACCCAGTGCAGGTGCCCCCAGTATCCACTGACTAGGACAATGGGTGGGCCCCAGAGCCAGTACGGATACTCTGGATAAGAGAAAAGTCTCTGGGCCACGCTGCATTAATCCAAGCTGCAGCCTATTCACAATACTAACTACACTTCTCCAGATCCATGAATTACAACCTTACCAAAGCCAAACTGACCAGAAATAAAGACCTGCAACTAACTTCACGGAACAGAGTATTTTAACAGCTAACATGAGCTGAACTGGACATTTTGTGACACGCTAGCTAGGGCAGCCTTCAGGGTGATGTGCCACTTGGAACATCATTTCTTGCTGCCTATCCATCAGTGCTTATTCAATACATTCAGAGATGTTATCCACATTTGTGAACTGTCTCCTATAACAACCAAATGAAAATACCCTAACCTGACCTAACTATGCTTAAACACCGAAACCACAACCGGAACAATTACCACAATGTAAAAAACAAATGCACACAATTCCTTAGAATTACAATAATGATACAATATGTCAACACGTACACCCTTCAGGCCAGTGATTTATTGCAATATTACTTTAATTCTAACATACTGTGTGCATCTGTTGGTTCACACTGCGGTATTTGAATCATAATGAATGGAATGGCAAACCCAAAACTCACATCTGGAACATCAGTCCAGGAGTATGCAAGCGGTGCTCAGTTTGTAACATTTGGTAGGCCATCAATATTAAATCAAAACTTATTACAATCCCAATTAAGTATCATTATTTTTCAACACAATCCCTCAAGTATGTTTCTGCATCTGTCCTGTACATGGAAAAGGCTTTAATCAATAGCCCAATTTCTACAACAACAAAATGTTTAAACTTTCATGAAGATAGGGTTTATGTTGAAAAGTAAAGATACTTCAGTGGAATCAACATGCCACATTTCATATCATAATGACCTGAAATTTAACTGTTATGACCTAGGGAACCTTCCTTATTGAATATCCTTCCCACAAACACATCACAGTTTCTTTACTACTGTGTGCATCACTGAAGGCTACTCAGTTTTGTCATACTGTAATGAGATGGTTTGATAGCAGATAGGTGGATGGGGTTAACAGCTGACAGGTAACCCTAATGGTAAAGCTAATCTGGTGCCAGAAATGTCATGACAGCAATGTGATGTGCACTTTTCTCCAACTTCATATCCCATACTACTTTACCGTGATTTCTTTTAGGTACAATCCTAGTCATCAAAACCACCAGCCAAATTATATTCAGCATGACACATTTGAAAAAAATTCTTGTAAAGAGCAATGAGTATTCACACAATCAAAAAATGTATTACACTTACATTGGCTCGGCCAGTAGAAGTAGTTGAATTAAAATATTTAGACAGACCCTTGAACTGAGATTCGTCTACATGTGAAGTACCTGCCATTATCTGAAATGAAAATATGCCACTGCAATAAAATTTAGTAAAATATAAATCTGAGATCTGCTTATTGCTACAGCAATATGAGCTTGTTTTCTGGCTACCACCCTTAAACAAAACCTAAAGGCAATGCAGGTTTATGAAGACTGCTGAGATTATAAGTCAGAGATGTTTCGTATAATTTTTAGGTCTTGCAACTGTATCATAAACTTCAAATTCAGTGACACATAAACATATTCGCCAAACAGAACATTCCCCATTTATAATCTTGTAATTATATTAACTTCTAGTTATTCACCGCTCATACCTCACAATTACTTTAAAGTCTACGTTCTCTTTTTACATAAAAAAATTTAATACAGGGAGTTTTATAGTAACATCCAGCATTCATGTTTAGACTTCACAGTGCGAAAGGCAATGATACCCCGGAAATAATTATTATGAACGACTATTAATAGTAGTTGCAAAATATAATTATCCAACAACAACATTTGCAACCTCCTTTTCATCTTAGTGAACACAGCAAATTCTGAAAGACAAGCACACTTTGGAAGTGAAATCAGAAGCTCTGACTGTCCTACTACGCGTATAAGCATTTTGACTGATCAACAAAATTTCTTCTACAGGTTTCATTCGCAGTTCACGATAACCTCAGCCCTGTTACACCACTGATAATATTAACTCCAACTTACAGGGTATAAGGACTTTAAAAATTACAGTCACTACATTTAAAGGCACATAAACAGTTTCCAAAAGCCTCACAATAAACTTAACTGTTTGAACAAAATCCCACCTACTTCTAAGATTTCCTAGAACTTCTTTTCGTACTAGCTGAATTTGGACTTCCAGTAGGACGGGAGCAGACGACAAGAAAAGGAAGTGACGTTTACTTCCTGTTGTGCTTAAGTAACTTCACTGAATATCCGAGACCATCTATTTCACTTTCCGAATTCTTGTCTCAGTTTACTGTTTTTTTAATAGAAACATGCCTTATTAAATGTTAGAGAATTCTGATTCGAGAGCTCGAGAGAAGGCATATAAAAGGAACATCCTACTCTAAGATTTCTGTATGTCTACGTATGACACCATCAGGCGCTCAGCACTCTTCTACTTTTCTAAAACGCGTCATACTTTGTGCAAGTGTCGTAACCATACCGATGAAATTTCGATGGTCCCTTGGAAACAGGGGCTTGTAGCGCTACAAGCTGCTGGGACTGAATTACTCGTAGTAGGAGGTTTGGCTCAGTGGCTGTGTGTTTAGGGCCATAGATGGCAGAGAAAGTCACTTCTGCATGTAGCGGCATCGCATGCGTGTCACGTGAAGATTGCGTGAGGCGTGCACAATAGGCATGGCCCAGCAGCCTGAGGCGCTGTAGGCCTAATTTCTCATTTCCACGGAGTTTCCAGTCTGTACTATGTAGTAATCTGTGGTCGTAACTGCGTTTGTCCGTGGTAACCATCATCATCCGTTGCGATTTAGGCTATGATAGACCGGTTTCGGTCTCGTCTAGCAGTCACTTTAAACGTCTTCCAAGTCGTCTTTGTCCATTTGGTCTATAGGATTTTTGGCATCCTGTTATTGACGATTCTTCTTACGTGTCCTAGCCATTTTAATTTGTATCTACGTAGTTACTTGTCAACTGTATCCACTTTCAACTCTTCAAAATTCATTCATTCTGTAGCATCCAGGGGGTCTTTCCAACCCGCTGGCCTCGATTTGCGTCCGCCCCCCCCCCCCAGACCAGACGGCAAGAGGTACGTTTTGTTTAGGCTAGGAGCAACATATAAAATATCTGCCACCCCCCAAGGCAAGTGCAAGGAAAAGGCTGTACGATTTACGATGACATGCAGCAGACCTCGGTGTATTTCAGTCCTGGCGTCTGCTGCCTCAAGGGATTCTTTCGAAACAAAGACCCAATCAAAATCTCTATTAAGTGGTCACTTAGAAAAGCACCGACTTCTCCTGCGGTCACCTTTTTTACTGTTTATTTTATTGTAATATACATCAATAACTACAAGTGCATTAAAGTTACTCATCAAAGCAATAGAGAAGACTGTCGTGAGCTTTAACTCTTCAATGGCAAAGCCCACTCTCCCGTGTCAGTCGCTTATACTCAGGGACGGAACCCAGGATCCCTGAGTCCGGGTCGCTACAATTCATTTTGTGGTCAAAAGGGTGTATCCGGATGTTCAACCGAAAAATTTCATCTCGACTAATGTCGATCGTTTTTCATATTTTTTTTCTAAGGGTCCAAATTTCGCTTCCGTATATAATAATGAGGAGTGCCAGTACGTTACGTACCTTTATTCTTGAAAATCCTGGACCAAAGATGGTTTAATAGTGTTGTTTAGAATTCCCAGTGTATGAGCAAATTTGATAATTTTTGTTGAATATCTTTTAATTTTCATAGGAATTTCACAACTGAGATATTTACAATTCTTTACTTGTTGTAGACATTTTTTATCCACAACGATTTTACAACTTACTGGGTGTTGTCCTAAAAATGTCACCGTCTGAGATATTTCTGATATTTCCATTCAAAATTTTTTTTTTTTGCTATATTTTGTAATGCGAATACTCTCTGTAAATTATCCTGTGAATCAGCTATTATAACTTGATCGTCAGCAAAAGTAGAGTATTTTTGTACTGGTTCCTTTTGTGTAAATCTAGTTTCATTTTGCTGTTTTTTCATTCATGTGGACTGAGGCTTGAATTAAATATTACATTCAAGCCTCAGTGTGTTAACTGAAATCATGATAAAACGCACTGGATCATGGATCACAAATAGCAACAACTCACAATGGTCTAATGCAGTCACAGTTTTATCTATACATCAGTAATCAGTGGCTTTGTTCTTCTATTTTGGCGTCATTTATGAACTGTGATGATGGTAGTCAGTCCAACTTTGATCCATTGACTGTACGTCGAACGTTTTGAGTACGGAAATTATGAATGGCGTACACATTCCTTGTATTAATGAAAACCGTTCTTGACCAATACACATTTTAATGAGGTCAGTACAAAGTCTGATATGTGTTTAAACTCTTATGGAAATTAGTATGATATGTTTCCTGTACCAAAATTTAAGTCGCAAAATTTTAACAAGAAATTTTAAGCTGTCATATATCCCAAAGTTTATGTACAAAAGTACTGTTTACTTCTGCAGACAGAATGGCGAAACAGGTAGCTGATATGTGATGTTCATAAATTATCTTTGTATGTAATATGTAAATATTTCTATTGTACCCTATTCTGGAGGTCAAGATAGAGGAAGAGGACACAACGGAGCATTTGTACCATTCCGCTTGACCCCGATCAAGATTTGCCTCTGAAAAAAATTGTTGTAAGTATAACCACATGATCACACATATGTACTGTGGTGAAAGCTGATGTAGAAGTGAGGTCATGCAGAAATGATACAAAGACATGACAGTAGCCACTGATACCTGTATTCTCTCCTCTGTTTTCAACGTGTTACATGCATAAAAGTATAATTTTCAGGTTCAAGTCATGGAGTGAATTACACTTCTCACAGACACCTTTGAATTTACAACATATCACAATGCACCTGTAAAATTACTGACTTTTCCACAACTGTCATGATCTGTTATTACTGCAAAGCTTCGCAGTTTCTTCACAACCATCACATTCTGCTTTCCATACATAAGTTTCTTCAGTTTTCCACACTTGTTTTACCACAAAATACATTTGCTGATTTTGATTTGTATTTTGCACTTACAGCATTTACAGTTAACCACTTCATTTTCATCCAAACTGGAAGGATCTGCCTACAGTCCATTAAGTTAACATTGTGCTCCTGCTGGCTGTCAGCATGCCAGACACATTTTTTCTGCAACAAAGTGTCTGTTGTGCCTGTGACCATGGGAGATGGCTATTTAATATAAGTTTTTGGGTTTCCATTGGTGGTTATTGAAAAATTGATCACATTCTTTTGGTTTCTGCATTGTGTAGTTGCTAAATGTTCCAATATTTTGGAGCAACATTCCACCTGAATCTTCAGGGTGACTGAGTTGTTTCTAGTGGATCCTGATGTGACATGTAGGAAGATGTGTGTTTATTATATTGCACTGTTAAGGTGTAGGACAAATTTTGTGTAATGATTTATGTAATCAAGTGCGTACATGACAAAACACCACACAATTGATGAAGTCAAGTCACCCCACACTATGATTCATATTCAAGGGTTGGTTTGGTAGCATTCTTTCCTTGTCTGATAGAAGCTTCTAGAAGCTTGGGCTGGCATCTTCTTCTGTGTGAAGTATGCAGGATAGCGTGGTGTGGCTTGGATCTTTATGTAAGTAGCAAGTTAGCACTAGTTTACAGGAAGCTCGTGTCATGGTAAGACGTGCATTGTACTAGTTCCACAAGTGCACTTCAACCAGCTGTGCAATTGGATGAAGTATGGCCAAATCACTATGTCTGCAGTCTTAAATGTATTGCTTTTCTGGACCATTTTCTTCTTCATTTAAGTCTGCACATGTTCAGTTGTGTGGGTATTGGCAGTGCCACATGTCTTCTGGCTTTAAATGGTAATTTCAATTTGTTAAAATTGTGCTCCACTGGAAGATTTTAGTTGTCATAGTGGCGTTGGGGAAGATTCAATTCTTCTTGGACGTTTGCTTGCTACATGGCTACTCACAATTCAATATGCTGAACTATTTGAAGTTACCTGCACAGTGCTATCCCTGTCTTCATACTTGCAACACCATACAGTGGTTACCCAGTGAAATAGCCATGCACCTTGAATACGATTCCTGTGTCTTCAGAACTGGGCACTTTGCCTGTCTGCCATTTTCAAAATTACAGTAATACCATTATTTTCTAGCATACCTCGCCCCACTGCACAGAAGCACCTTACTTTGTGACATACAACATACAGCTCAGATTGTCTAACACTCATTTGTTTAAAAAAATCATGTGATAATCCTTTCCACTGTGGAACCAAGATGACTTGCAAATATACATGTTAGGTACTTTAGAAGGCTGGCAGTCCTGTGCTTGTTGTCTTTATACAACTTATTAAATGTGTTCACAAATTATATGGAGGTTGGGAACTGACACATTCACACTTAACTATATACAACATGACACTCAAAATGCAAAGTGGGGCTCTCCTAATAATCCTGGCAAGGTTGACAATCTATTCTTGTATGACACATAATACAATCTGATATAAAGAAATCTTTATTCCTACCTCAAACTGGAGTAAAATTTTAGATTACAAATGGGCAGAGATTTGTTTAAAACTGTAATGATACAACTTTTCAGGTTTTCATGGAAACTGTTCATCAAATGCTGGTCATATTTTGGGGTTCTGGTGTGTGTAGTAGTTCAGAATTATATACTGCCTCCATCTTCAGGATTACTGAATTGCTTCAAGTGGATGACAAAGCGATATGAAGGAAGAATTATGTCAATTATATAGGATAGTTTGGCCGATCCCAGCAGCTGCATGTCAAAGGCATGGGTCTGCAGCTTCTCACTTGCTGGGATTGCGGGTTCGAATCCTGCTGGGGGCATGGATGTCTTGCTCTCGAGAGGGTTGCGTATTCTCAGGTAGAAGTCTCTGCAATGGGCTGATCACATGTCAGAGGAGTCCTACAAAGTTTGGTGTGTCTGAGTGTGATTGTGAAGACTCGATATTGAGAAGGCCCTGCTGTGCCATGGAAGGGGATATAGGATGATTTGAGTGTGTTTGGGCAATCACAGTTACAGGTGGGAATAAGGGATATAAGTGTCACAATCCAGTGTGAATTAAGATTGCCTAGGACAGTCCCCAATTTTGGGCATCATCAGAGGGAGGTGTTAAAGTAATATAGGTAATGTGTGTATGCTTAATAAAAACTAATGGATGCAGAAGAGCCTGCCACTGCGCCACACCATGAGGAGTTTGAATCCAGTTCATAAACGCCACTGCTTGAAGATCCAGTTTGATAGTCTCCCAAGAAGTCTTTTCTCTTCAGGTCTGCTCATTAAAATTTTGTATTTATTTTTATCTGTCCCATGTTTTAACTTTCACATTCACTTTTTCATATTTGACCTGTTAACCCTAATAATGACAGGTAATTAAAACTGTCGATACATAATACACATTATGAATAACTTTTCTTGTAGATGCTGTTCATTTTTTTGCAACATACATATGTTAATTTGGAGGCATAGTTGTAAGAGTCAAAGGTACTGTATTATTAAATGAGGCAAATGATGGAGTTTGTGATGACTACCTTTATTTGTAGTGACACATAATTCCACATGTTCACTGGCTGAGAACAATGTTGCATTTTGACTTGGATTCATTGCTTACTTTTCCTTTATATTTGTTACTTCATCTCATTATATGAAAAGAGTGTCATGGTCCTACAAACTGGACCTTGCAATCAGTAACAATTTATGCATATAAAGAGAATATCTGCAACTTAACTTAAGTCAAGCACTCCTAGATTCTGAAACAAATTAATAAGAATACTGAGACTTTATATAGTTTTTATATAAACTGTAGAAAATCCACATGATAAATGAAAGGAAGAATTTGGAATGTATGTTCATTGTTACTGATCAGCCATACAATGATCAGTACCACTAATAATTTGCTTGTACTGTAGCCAAAGACTGGGATGATTTATGCAGACAGTACCACCACCTCTTCTTTCTTGATTTTCCTGAAAGATGATAAGCACAATTTAAGATGTGTGTTTAGGTACAAGTACTTCATTAAAAATAGTATTTAATAAAATGGTTGATACAGTAAACAGATATGTGAAGTACATAAACAATTCTGTTAATATTTATCCCGACGTGTTTCAGCCATACTCGGCCATTTAAAGGGGGAACATACTATACAACTAGAAGTGTTCCTCCTAGAGAAGGCTGGAAATGGCTGCAACATGTAGGGGTAAATAATAACTATAGTTTTATGTATTTTATGTGTCTGCATAGCATGTTGGTTATTTTATTAAATAAAACTAAGGTGTACAGCACAATGTGCTAAATAATTACAAAATATTTCCTATACCAGCAGAACTGTTTAATATGAGAGAAATTATGGACGTAGCTCAAATCATTAGCAGCTGCAGTTAGCTGATACTGTGGCTAAAAATGGAAATGATACTACTAGGACTAAAAGGCAGGAACAAAGGCAGGTGGCTGCTGATGCACTGCAGTAACAGATGTGATCATATGCTTGCTGGCGAGCTCATTGGCCAGGCAGAGTCACTTGGTAAAGTATCTTCCTTTCTCCTTCTGTGCAGAACTTTTCACTCACCTTATGTTGCTCTTTCCATCTTCTTGGAAACTTCAACCTCGTTTGTATGATAAGTGGCAGTGGCCGAGCCTGAACCTAGTTCCTCCCGAGCATGAAACTTGGATCTGTACACTATATAAGTTATACGTACCATTCTGTTAATGTCACCTATGCAAACCCAGTCTTTGTATGCTGTTGCCCACTTCGAGTGGTCTTCAGTTGACTTGAAGCGAACATTATCAGCATTCAAAGTGACAGACGAAACATTCTCAACCCTGCAGCAAAACAGTATGTACATTTGTTAATAACACTCTCCAATCATAAGTGCTCAAAACTGTCCTATTTACTCTCCTATAGTGTCAAACCATGCAGACTGTTAAATTAAGTCAAGATGTTGAACATGAGACTGACTGTCCTCTAGTGCTGAGGTTCAGCATGTGTGTGGAACTGTACCTACAATCTTGCAGTCTTCAAGGCAAGGTGGTTTAGCGCAGGACCAAGGGAGAGCAAATTTCCTCTTCTATTTTTGGTTCAGTGCCTCCATATCACATTCCTTGCACTTCCTTCATTATAATGAAGGGTTTTCAACCTATAACATGTTGCTTATGAGATAACCATATTCCTCCTTCCTGTCCCCTTGCAGTTGTGGAACCAGATGGCTTGCCAGTGAATTTTTCATTTTAAATTGTGTGTCTAATAAGTCTATCACATACCAAGGTCAGAAGCCATTTCAGTCAGCACTGCAAAAATCTCTCAGGCAACTACAATAATAAGTTACCCAAAGGAAAAGCAACGTACAATCACAGCACAGTGTTTCTCAACTCGTAGTACACAGACTATTGCTGGCTCATGGTTTAATTATGTTAGTCCATAAATTCAAGTGTGTGTGTGATATAAGTTCAAAAGGATAAACTGCTATTTTACATAACTTTTTTTAAAGTTGTGATTTCCATTTATTGACTAAACAATTACTTCTGAACTCTTCCCTTTTTGTGGTGTTTAATGGCCTTACAGAATAAGCAGTGAGGAGGAGGAAGGCACTTTGGTCACCCACCAGAAATAGGACAGGAGCTCTTTTACAAGCTGGGTATGTCCAAAGAACTATCTTAATGTTCCTGGTGAACAGATTTTAAACATGATTGTGCAGTTCAGATATGTGAGGTGACTCTTAAATTGTCATATTGCAAATAAACATGGTTAATTGGCTGACTAACTTGATGGAGGAGAGACCTTCTTGAGAAGCTAACAGTTCTAAAGCTAGTTAAGAAATTCCATGTCTTTCAATGAACCTGAGGGTTCATGACAGTCCACCACTTGTCCCTATTCTTAACAACATGATTCCATTCCAGGCTGTCCTATCCTATTGCTTTAAGAGCTGTTTTAATATTATCATTCAATTAATGCCTAGGTCTTCAAAGTCATCATTTCCCTCAGGTTTCCACACAAATGCCCTGTAAGCACCCCTCCTCTCTGTCACACCTGTGGCACACGATCCACCAACCCACCTACTTCACTTGATAACCCAATAATACCAGGTAAGGACTGCAAAATGGTGAAGCTCCTCATTAAGCAGTTTTCTCCAATCTTTGATACTTCCTTCATCTTAGTCCCAAATGTTTTCCTTAACACCCTATTCTTGATCTCCTTAAGTCTGTGTTCTTAATACAAAACACTAAATTCCACACTCATATTAAACAACAGACAGAATGCTAGTTCTGTATGTTTTGATCTCTAAATTGTCCACTAGCCATTGGAGGACAAAAGATTCTGGACTGACTGGTAACAGGCATTCCCTGCAATTAATCTTCTCTTAACTTCTTCATGCATGCAACTTTCATGTTTTAGTATTGTTCACAAATATTTACACCTTGCCACATTACCAAGCTGCATGTTCAGATGTACATATAATAATTAAGTGAGTGGATTGTATTAGGCAACATAATGATGGTCAAATGGGATGGCCGAAACATGTTGTAGGAATGTAAATAAATGAATGTACAGCATTCAGATGTTGTGTTTGTGTGCATTTAAATAGCTTCTGAGTGGACTAAAGTGTAGTGTACAGTGTGAGACGGCGGAATATGCAGACATTCCACTTCTGGTTTACTGGTTGGAAAATCAGGTCATATTAAGGAACATACTGATTGTTCAGCACATGTTCATATTTTCAGATAGAAGTCTTATCATAATGAGAATTACATTCATTTCACTTTACATTCTTCTCGTATAAGTTCCTTCGTTTTAGAACAGTTATGACTCACTTAAAGAATCACTCATGGAATCAAATAAAATATACAGAAACACAGCACTTTGAATAAGTGTGCTGTGTATCCATTTAAAATGTGTTGTTGCACAAAGTTAATGCTTATATATAGCTGGAGGTTTTGTCTGTTCATCATTCTTCATATTTGACTGTCAGAGATACTGAAAAAATTTTGATGGAACTTGACATGGGTGTATACACTAGAAGATATCAGGTGCAGTGAGATTGGTTGCAATCAGTCAAATATAACCTTTACTTAACATGAGGCTCAAATAAAATTGCACAGACATTCTTAAAAGTGGCTTAATATACAAAAGGATAGCTATAAGTGATGTATGAACCACAGACTGGCAAATAGCACTATAGCATGTGACACTGTGTTGCTGCATGAGTAGTCCCTGATGTTGTGAAGGATTGTAGTGCATGACAGAAAATACAGGTCCTTCAAGATGTCATTCAACTGCTCACCCAGTGTCACAGTGTCACATCCCTGAAAGACTTCAATCTTCAGCAATACTGCTGTGAGTACCTTAACTCTTGCAGTGCTGCCCTCTGCTGTTACACTGCTCCATGGGCAGTTGCCCCATTTGCTGCACCCTAATGTGACTTCTGATATCCAATTGTAGTTTCAGGACAAATATGAGAATGTAAGTATTGTATGACCAGCAAGAATAAGAATTATTTGGACTCACACAAACTTACGACCACAGCTGGAAGGCAGTTTTCCTCTGCCATTCTGCCACGTCTCAACTAGAAGATTACTCTGCAGTGTTGGTGCTACCCAATCAATATACAGTTCTGCAACAGTGGGGTTAGATGAATGTGCAATGAAGCTATGACAGTTGGATACCAAAGAAAGTAATGAGCAGTCTGCATTGGAAGAGCACATGCACTGATGTCAAAGTACAATTTTAATGAGAGAAGTAGGCACAGTGTTTACTGGTAAGACTTTTCCAGCAAGCAAGTGAAAAAGAATTTCATAAAGAGGAAATCATGTTATAAGGGGTTCATTATTTGAATCCACTTTTGTATTCCGATGCCAAGCAACTATTCCATGTTCAAATATAACGGTCATAAAAGTGTGTTTGCAGGGAAGATTGCATATACAGGTACTTCATTGCTAAAACAATTTATAAAACACAAGTCATAATGGACCACCTAATATTACAAGTCTAAACTCTTTTATGTTTGGCACAGGTGCACTGTATTCATTCATCTCACTTGTGTCCAATGCCTTGGGGGTCTCATTACACAGTCTTTGGTGCTCGCTAAGTCAGCCTAATGTTACGTACTGCAACAACCTCCTCATTTGCAGTTCAAACCTTGCTGTAACAGGTCTCTAAGAGCCTGTTGGGATAGCTGATTCCCAGCCACGAATCAAGTTTATGTCAGAACTGGAAGGTTCATATCTTCTGTGACATGACATTTTGTTGTGTTGGAAATACTCACTCAGCAGTACAGCACCTCTGAAGTTAAATCCTCAGCAACAGCACTGTGAGAACCTCAAATCTCACATGTCAGCACCACTTCACTTGGTCATCTCATCTGGCACTGATACCTACATTTTTGTGTTTTCATCTGCATATAATTATTTCTTGTTAAGGCACTGATAGACTTCCAGTATGAAAACAATTAGTATTTAAAATATAATCTGCCATACTCTGTACCTTTGTTAAATCGCCCTGCCTTCGCAAAAGAGAAGAATGTCTGCCCTCCTTGTGAAGTTATCTGCTGCTGATGGTACCAAGGGGCAGCTTGAACTCGTTTGTTTCTTGCTGCTGCTGCAAGGTGAGGGAAGTTTTCCTCCAGACTTGCAGGTACATTTGAACTATATATCCGTGGTTCATTGTATGTTAGTTGAACACCTAGGAAAAATAAAAGAAAGTTACTTTGGACATTTGAGGTATTTATAGTGAAGTTGCTGAAGGTGCAAACTTTCTGGAGTGTCACATTGTGTTTTACTGGGCAATTAGTTTCAGATGTTTTGAAGGCACTACAATCCTTCACGACATGCAGACCTACTTGTTTACTGACACAGCACCACATCCCAGAAGACTTACATTTCTAAAACTACTTAATTTTTTTTGGTTGTAAATTTCAAAGGGGTGTCATCAGGAGTTCCATTCATAACATTCTCCACTTTACTGTATATTTTAATGTATTATATTGAGGCCACAAGTTCCACAAATTTACCCCCAGCATAATTCCTTTCCTTGTATTTCCCTCCAGTCAACTGCTTGTTCTGTTCACACACATACTGACACTGATAACCATTGCTATTAACAAGCATTTTGGGTTGGCTGTCAGGGTAGAGGGGGTAAGGGGAACAAATTAAACAGGAAGAGAGGAACCCCAAGCACCTTTATTCCCACCACCCATGGAAATTCTTTTCCATGGCCTAATTACATCGCAGCATGTAACTGCGCAACATGAACAGAACCTTGTGAAGCCTCAATCAAGATCACTGGCCTGTCTAGTGGGAAAATTTGAATTTAGGTTCCCTTAGAATATAAAGCAGTGCCAATCACTCAATTATGTTGTTCAGTTAACTGCAGCATAGGGCGGCATGTCATGTCTGTACAAAAATTACAAATTTGGCCAAAAAGAGGATTAAGCCTTCTGTAATGTTGCAGTGTCAGTGGCAAATAGCTACCAAAGTTTCAGAAGCACTACACTCCTCCAAAACGTTAATGATGTAACAGTCAACATGGCATAACTTCCTGGCACATTTGAATCCTCATCAGCAGTGCTGTTATAACCTCCAATGTCACAGACCCAAGGAGAATGCACCAAAGTACTTTCATGTACAAATAATTTTGCTAGTGGACATTATGCACATCAGTGGATTACGTAACTGTTAATTGATTATTCCTCTCTGCACAAGTTGGCAAGTGCTCAGGTGACATAAATATTTTCAGGACTGTGGTAAGATTCTGATTGTAGTATCGGTGAATTTTAACTCTTCAAAACTGGCCTCTGCACACTGCACAGGTGTTAATTACCAACAAGTTACTACCTGTCAAGCACCATACTGTGTGAATGCATTTTAGGGTAAATTAAATACAAAAATCTTCCACCCTTGGCAGTAGGAATTTAAACCCCCATGTCAGTGAATGGTTAACTGAGTTGTGTAGTTGGACTATGTGGAACAAATCAGTTGTTCTTCCCGCATACACGAACACTGAAATATTACAATGTGACTCTTAGTCGCAGACATGATACTCAGTTTGCAACTGAATTACATATGTGTGTGCGCACGCGCGCATGTGTGTGTGTGTGTGTGTGTGTGTGGGGGGGGGGGGGGGGGCA